>JABAOG010001558.1_pt3 | contig 27269 bp, 26 predicted proteins | sample 7062131 | NCBI WGS metagenome assembly JABAOG01 (sample SAMN14538629, study PRJNA623070) | marine sediment metagenome | biome: marine biome [ENVO:00000428]; feature: marine pelagic biome [ENVO:01000023]; material: deep marine sediment [ENVO:00002113] | place: India: Arabian Sea | collected... | reverse complement strand
GCGCCGCGGGGTGGTTCGAGATTTGCCCGTTACCTTTCCGCACGGATAATCGTCTGGACCATGCGAGCTCCCCGTATCACCCTTGTTCGGAGGCGAATCGTGATTCATCGCACCACGAGACTCGCCGCCATCGCCGCGGTCCTGACCGTCGGCGTCCTGGCGTGCGAGCAGACGACCACCCCTTCCCTCGATGAGCCGGGCACGCCCCCGGACGGACCCGCCACCCTCAAAATCCTTCTCACCGACGCCGCCGCGGACTACATCGAGGCCGCCTGGGTCGACATCGGGCAGGTTCAGCTGCTCCCGGTGGAAGGCGACCCCATCACGCTGACGGACGATGGCACCGACGGCATGATCGACCTCCTCCAGCTCCAGGACGGCGCTACGACCGAGCTGGCCGAGGCGGTCATCGAACCGGACGAGTACATGCAGCTTCGCCTCGTCGTGGAGGGGGCCAGCGTCGAGCTGAAGGACGGCTACACGTTCCGCGATGGCAGCACGTCCATGGACCTGAAGGTCCCCAGCGGAGCGCAGTCGGGGATCAAGCTCAGCCTCTGGCCGGCAGAGACGACGGAGGGCATGGATGAGGACGCCGGTGTGATGATCATCCCCGGCGAGACCGTGATCGTGCTGGACTTCGACGTGAACCAGAGCTTCCGGATCCAGGGCAACCCGGAGACCCCGGCGGGCATCAAGAGCATGCTCTTCACTCCCCACATCCGGGTCACCGCCCGCGATGTGGCCGGCAGCATCTCCGGCGTGGTCAGTGGCGCGGCCGACTCGATTGTTGTGGAAGGATTGACGGTGACCGCCGACCCGGCGGGCCCCGCCACCGTGCCGGGCTACCAGACCATGACCGCCACGGCCCTGACGGACGGCGAGGGCGCCTACACGATCTTCTTCCTCGTCCCCGGCGACTACGAGGTCACCGTCGAGGTGGCCGAAGGCTTCTTCACCGACCCGCTCTCGGCCGTCGTGACCGTCGGCGAGGCCGAGGACGTGACGGGCATCGACTTCCTCATCGACGAGGCCGGCAGCATCGCCGGGACCGTCACGGGCGTGGCCGACAGCATCCCGGTGAACGGGCTCACGGTGACGGCCGATGACGGCGACGGGCACGTCGTGACCGCCGAGACCGACGGGGACGGCGCCTACCTCCTCGACCCGGTGATCCCGGGCGAGTACGCCGTCACGCTGGACGCCCCCGAGGGCTACTTCGCGACGCCCGACACGGCCAACGTCACCGTCGGCGCCGGCGAGGACGTCACGGCCGTCGACTTCGTGCTCGACGAGGCCGGCAGCATCTCCGGCACGGTGACCGCGGCCGCCGACACCATCGGCGTCTCCGGACTGACCGTCATGGCCGAGGACACCGTCAACACCACCACGGTGACGACCGAGACGGACACGGGCGGCGCCTACACCCTGGGCGACGTCCGACCCGGCGACTATCTGGTGACCGTGGCCGTCCCCGTCGGCTTCGTCACCGAGCCGGACACCGCGGAAGTCACCCTCGGCGTGGGTGAGCACGTCGCCGACATCGATTTCGAGGTCGACGAAGGCGGCTGACGACGCCGGCAGTCGGAAGCACGGGCAAGGGGCGGCCGCCGCGGCCGCCCCTTTCTCGTGTCCGGTCGCGCCCGGCCATGGACCCCGGCGCCACCGACCCGCATCTTCCCACCGTCACCGGACCCTTCACACCACGGAGGCCGCAGATGCGTATCGTTCCCGGCCGCATGGTTCCCCTCGGCTACGGCAGCTTCGTCCGCTCGGACCGGATCAAGGCCCTCCAGCCCATCGAGGAGGGCCGCGGCCCCGGACGCCGCACGTGGGTGTGGGTCGACGATGTACCCGAGGCACTCGTCGCCTCCCGGTCGGATGGGGCCATCCTCAGGGACATGACCGAGACCGCCCCGGAAACCGCCGGCGCCGCCCCGCTCCGGCAGCTGCTGGGGGACATCCTCGAGACCGTCGACCGGCTGGAACCCACCATCCGGTCCATCATCCGCGACCAGGCCGGCTGGAACCTCGACCGACTCGAGGAGCGGATCCGGGCCACGATCGATAATCGATAATCGATAATCGATTACTCCGCTTCCTTTCTCGCGGACCAGCGCGTCCAGGCGAACCAGACCAGCGCCAGCACCGCGAGCACCATGAGCGGGCCGGTGAGAATCATGAACCAGGCCCGGTCCTTGGTCGCGTCGAAGTCGCGGATGGCATCGGCCTCGTCCCGGATGCGCGCGAGGTGCCCCAGGACATCGGCGTAGCCGTACCACCAGGCGTAGTCCGGGCTCATGTGGAACGCGCCCTTGTACGACTTCAGGTTCGAGAAGAAGAACATGTCGAAGTATTCCCGCTCGATCGACGACACGTTGAAGTAGAGCCCGGCGGGCCAGTGCTGCGCGAGCTGCGTGGGCAGCTCGGTTGCGGTGAAGCGGGGCCCCTGGAGCAGTCCCGCGGCGGTCTGTCCATGGCTGGGGTCGATGAGCTCGTCGTCGTAGAGCCCCTGGAGGATCTCCCGGGCCTCCACGACCAGGGCGTCACCGGCCAGCTTGTGGGCGTCGGCGGAGCGCAGGTATTCCCGGGCCTTGACCTCCGAGTGGCAGGTGACGCAGACCCGGATCATGGCGTTCCGCTTCTCCCGGTTCTCGGGCGTGGCGACGATGTCCTCGAGCTGCCCGCCCGCGGGCTGCACGCCCATGCCCCAGATGATCTTCCGGGTCATGTTGTGGCTCGATCCGCGCCCCCCGGCGGAGTCGACATAGAGCATGTGGCAGTAGGCGCACGTGGGCGCGTCCCACTCCGCTTCGGCCATGGGCACCGACCAGTCCCAGTCCCCACCCTGGGCGCCGTAGATGGAGCCGTGCTTCGAGCTCATGTACGCCTCGTAGTTGGGATGATCGGGACCCATGTGACACGTGTAGCACGCCTCCGGCTTCCGGGCCTCCTCCAGGCTGAACGAATGCCGCGTGTGGCAGGCGATGCACCCGTTGCGGTACGTCAGGCTGCTGGTGTCGATGTACTGCATCAGCGAGTCGCTCCACAGCGAGTCGGCCGTGGCCCCCGCCTGCGCGTGGCACGGGTCGCACCCCATCTCCATGACCTTCCGCGGCATCTGGGAATAATGCGGCACCGCGTAGTTGCGCTCCCAGTTCGTACCGATCCCCGCGGGGCCAGGGCCGTAGGAATGGCCCGCGTCCACCACGTGCTCCTGGTAGATCTGCGGATGGCACGCCGCGCACCGGAGCTCCGGCACCCGGCCCTTGCTGCGGGTGATCGCCGTGTGGTCCGTGCCGTGGCAGTCCGCGCACGTGATCTGCGGCTGAGGCCACTCGATCCGGTCGTTCTGAACCCCCGGCGTGCCCATGGCGCTCCCAACGAACTGCCGCACCAGCGTCGGGTTCCGGTCCTCGTGACACGTCGCGCACGACGCCGGGTCCTGCTCCCCGCTCGGCGCGTCCGTGTACAGCGGCGGCGGCGGCGCCGCGAGTGCCTGTACGTAGTCGTAGATCTCCCGCGCCGTCGCATCGTCCACCGCCTCCTCCGGGAACGGAGGCATGATCCCCCGGGGCTCACGAACCTGCTCCAGGAACACGTCGAACGGCAGGGCCGTTCGGGCCAGGCTCGGACCCACCCCCCCTTCTCCGCTCGCCCCGTGGCAGCCGAGACAGCCCCGAGCGATGTACAGGTACTCCCCCGATCGGGACCCCTCCGCCCGTGGCGACGTTTCTTCCCCGGCAGGCGTAGGTCCCTGACGGTCCTGGGCGAGAAGGTCCCGGCCTGCGACGGCCTGGGCGAGCAGGACCAAGCAGACGAGCGCGACGGTACGCATGGAGGCTCCTGGACTCGGGTGGCGTCGAGGGGCTTCGCCGGAGTCAGGACCCAATCTACAGGTCCGGTCCCGGAGCCGAAAGGGATATCTTCATGAAAAACTGAGATAGGCCCGGGGTGGATCGACAATCGACAATCGACCATGGACAATCGACAATCGATAATCGATATCGATTGTCGATCATCGGGCCTCCTGGCGCCCGTCGCGGTGGCTGGCCCTTCCAACCGGCCGCGTTCCTCTTGCACCCCGTCGGACCGGTGGTATAGCGTGGAGGCATGTGCTTGCCCGCCCGGCCGCCCCCACGGCCCCGGTCGAGCTCACGCGGGGCAGGTCCCTCCGGTCGCCGACCCGCCGGAAAATCGGGGCCCGGGGGAGGGTTCGCGCCCGCGCCCGACCTCCGGGACGCCTGCTCCGCACCGCCGTGCTGGAACCGTCCCCGCCCCCCACCGCTTCGGCCCCGACCGCCGCCTCGCGGTCGTGCTGCGCCCTTCCCGAATCAGACCATTGACGCATAGCGCACAGGAGGCGTGCGATGACGAACAAGGAGCTGTCCCGCCGGATATTCGACGAGATCTACTCGAAGGGGAAGGTGGACCTGATCCCGGAGACCCACGACGAGCACGTACGGCTGCGTGACCCGTCGCGCGACACGATCCTGGAAGGCCCGGAATCCATCCGCCGGTACGTGGAGTCGCTGCGGAAGGGGTTCCCGGACTTCAAGATGACCGCGGAGACGCAGATCGCGGAGAACGACTGGGTGGCCACCCAGGTCCTGTGCCACGGCACCCACAAGGGCACCTACATGGGCATGGAGCCCACGAAGAAGAACGTGAACGTGCGGTGCCTGGTGTTCCAGCGGTTCCGCAACAACAAGGTGACGGAAGCCGAGGCCATGTGGGACGTCCTCGGGCTGCTGTATCAGCTGGGGCTGAAACCGGCCGAGGCGATCCACGACGACATGGCGGCCACGGTCCCGCACTAGGCGGACCGATCGATTATCGATTATCGATTATCGATTATCGATTGAAAGCTCTATGACTCCGACCAGCGGATAATGGTCGGAGTTGTAGAGCCGGTCGACCCGGTGGTAGCGGGCCGTGAACCCATCGGGGAGCCGGAAGAACAGGTAGTCCAGGTAGCGGCGCAGGAGGCCCCAGGCCCGGCGATAGGTCGGTCCTGCCGGGAAGGGTGGAGTGTCGGGGTATGCCCGGCTCATCGCCCGGACGACCGCTTCGCGACGGTCGCGAGCCCAGGTGTTGAAGTCGCCCCCCGCGATCGCGGCCCGGGCCTCGGGCAGCGCAGCCAGTAGCGCCTCCCCCTGGTCGCGCCGGGCCTCCTCGTCGCGGACCCATCCCGCGGCGTCGTTCTCCAGGTGAACGCTGGCGACCTGAACCTGCCAGGGCCGGCCATCGGCCGTCCGTGCGGAGACGGTGGCGCCCACGGCCACGCGCCGCTGGCGGGCCACCGGCAGCTCGATGGCTACCGGATCGGTGAGCGGGAGCGTAGCGAGGATGGCGTTGCCCCGGTCCTCGCCGGTGCCGCTGCGCATGGACGGGGCATAGAAGAGCGAGAGACCGAGCGCCTCGGCGTCCCGGACGATGTCCTCCCGGTCCCGTCCCACGGGCGCCGCGTCCACGGCGCTACCGCCGGGCAGCCCGGGGTCGTACCCGGGGACGGCCTCCCCTTCCCGGTACGCCTCCTGGATGAGCAGGACGAAGTGCTCCACGGGGCCTCCGCCGGTCAGGCGACCCGCTCGCAGGTCCTCCACCAGCTCCCGCAGGTGCCCGCCACCGGCATGGGCGTTCCACGAGACGACCCGGAGCGTGTCCACCTCTGCTTCCCCGGCCGTCGGCTCCGCCCAGCCTCCGAGGACGGCAGGCCCCACGGCAGCGCACCAGGCGTTCAGCCGCCGGACTTCCAGGGTCTCCGCCGGTAGCCGCCAATCCACCTGCGCCTCGACGACGCCCCCCTCCCGCCCCGCTCCGGCCGCGGCCGTGGAGTCCGGCGCATCGGGCCCGGGCGCGGTGGGGGCCTGCCGCGCGCTGTCCGCCGCCGCCACCTCCCGCACGGAGTCATCCGGCAGCGGGGGCGCTGGCGGTCGGCCCACGGTCCGGGTGGTCCGGCAGCTCCGCTCCTCGGGCAGATCCTCGAGGGATGCCGGCTTCCCACAGGAGGTGGGCAGAACGGCGAGCGCCGTTGCGGCCGTTGCGGCGAGAACATGACAGGTGGACACGAGTCGCATGGGCGTCCGGGGTTCGCTGGGCGTTCGGGATCGCCGGGTCGCAAGATCCGGGCACGGGCGGGACGAGGGAACAAGAACGTTTCGCGCGCGGCACGGGGGACGCAGATTGTGGAGCGCTTCCTCTGGAACCCCCGACCCGTCGACACCCATGGAGCTCCTCCGGCTCGCCATCGGCTCCCTGACCGTCGCCTCGCTGGCCGTGGCGGCGGTGCAGGTCTACCTGATCCTCAACAAGCTCTGGATCCGCAAGCACGAGCGGGCGGTCGCCGAGAGCATCTCCATCATGGGCGAGAGCCTCGGGCTGGTGCCCATCACCATCCTGGGGTTGAACTACGCCGTGGACGGCTACTGGGAGGGCGCGGCCGACTCGCTTCTCTGGGTGGTGGCCGGGATGGTCACCATCGCAATCGGCACGGGCCGGTGGGTGGAGGGGAAGCGACAGCGGGGCTTCTGGTCGCTGGTCCGGGAGTCACTGCGGTTGGAGCGCGACGAGGTCGGCGACCTGGCCCGCAGCTTCTTCCGGCCATCGGCCGCGGCCCAGATCCTGGACATCCTGGGCCAGGTCGCGCTGCTGGACCGTACGCTGGACGAGCGCGAGCGCGAGTTCGTGGAGTCGTTCGCCGAGTCGTGGGGTGTGGAATTCAGCTGGGACGAGCTGGAGGCGGGCGCCGGCGGCCACCTCGACATGGTCCGGCTGCGGCGCGCCGTGGAGCGGTATCTGGCCACGTCGCCACCCCGAGGCCAGGTCGATCAGCTGGCCGACACGGTGACGGCGCTGGTGCGTATCGACCGGGTGACCACGCCGGAGGAAGACCTCATGCTGGAGGAGCTGCTCGGGATGTTCCGGGACTACGCCGGCGACGGCGGGACCGCCGCCTATACGGTGGCCGTGGTCCCCCAGGACCCCTCCCAGGACGACGCGTTGGCCAGCCTGCTGCCCGGGCTCGGCAAGCGGACCATGCAGGGCGGCCAGGCCTACCCCGTGGGCCCGTTCTTCTCCGACCGCTACGCCGACATCATGGCCGACCAGTACCGGGCCATGAGCTTCTTCGCAACCGTGGTGCGCGCCGCTGACGCGGAGCCCGCGAGCCCGAACCGACCCGAGCCCCATCTCTCATGACCGCGACGCACCGCACGAGCGCGCCCCCGCCAGGGAACGCCGCACCCTCCGATGCACCCCACCCCACGGCCCGCGGCGCGCCGCTCCTCGGGGCGACCCTGGTCGTGCTCGCCGCCGTCCTGACCGCCACGCCCGCCGCCGCCCAGTTCGGGCCCATAGAGACCCTGGCACGGCGGGTCTCGGACCTCGGCTTCTACTTCAGCGGCGGCGGGATCGCCGGAGGCTCCAGCGCGCTGGACAACGACGCGTTCGGCCTCACCTCTTTCGGCGTCGAGCTCCTCTTCGAGGTGGCGGAGATCCCGTCCGCGGCGGCCCGGCGCCGGCAGGCCGAGGCGCCGGCCGTCACCCGGCACGTGCTCCGGGAGATGGAGGTGCGGCGCGGCGAAGGGGGCGTCGACACCATCTACCACTACGACGTCGTCCGGAGCCAGCCGGGACCGAGCCCGGAGGACATCGAGTGGACGCTCGAGGTCGGGATCGGCTACGGACAGGTGCAGGGCCTCGAGCTGCGCGACCCGAGCCTGGACCTCAACACCACGATCCGGACCCTGCCATCCCTCACCCTCTACCTCAGCTACGAGCCGTGGGGGACCTATCTCGGAATGCGCACCGGGTTCCTCCGCACGCATGCGCTCCAGGTGGTGGACGACGCCGGCACCATCATCGACGGGGACGCCGAGGCGTTCATGATGGGAGGACTCGCGGGATACGCCTTCGCCTTCGATCCCACCTACGTCTTCATCGAGGCCGGCTACACGGTCCGGAACTTCCCCAGCGTCCAGTGGAGCGCCCCCGGCGCCCTGCCGCCGGGCGTGCCCCGGAACCTGGACGCCAGCGGATGGCTCGTCTCCGCCGGAATCCAGTTCCCCATCAAGTGAGGATGGGGAATCGATAATCGATAATCGATTGTCGATTGTCGATTGTGGAAGGGGGCGTCCCGATCGGGACGCCCCCTTCCCTTGTCCGCCCGCCGGCACCGACGGGCCCGTCCGGGTTCGGGATCCTGCCGGCTCCCGGCCTACTCGACGGGGTAGAAGCGCAGCTGCAGCAGCTTCAGCCCGTTGTTGTCGTAGTCCCAGAAGTAGTTCTCCAGGCACCGGTCGAAGAGCGGCAGCTGGAGCAGCACGGGTTCGTCATCGCCGGCCGTGTTCGTCAGGTCGCCCCGATCGACCAGGCACTGGACCGCGCTGTCGGTCGCGTAGTCATCCGGATCGAAGTACGCGCTCACGAAGAGCAGCTCCTCCGTTACGTTCTCCGTGATCGGCCGGCCGTTCTTCCGCTCCGCGGAGTAGACATACGCCTCCGTCGAGCAGATGACCTCCTCGTATTCGTCGCCGCTGTCGGGGACGCCATCCGGGTCGAACAGCTGGGTGGCGCAGGTGGACATGTCCGCCTTCCCGCCCGGCTTGCCGAGGGCCCGGGCGAAGACCTGGTACGCCGTCACGCCGTCGCCGTCCGGATCCGGGTTCGGCAGCACGAACTCGCCACCGTCACGGTCGGTCGCGTTCGCATCCATCACGGCGAAATCATCGCCCTCGGTCAGGAAGATCTTGTTCTCCTTCCTCAGGGTCCGGGCATCGACGTTGTCGCACTCNNGATGCCGTTCTCCGTGTTCGCTTCCATCTCGGCCGTCTTCGCGTGATCGACGCCGATGATGTTCAGAGTGAAATGCCAGCCGGTGAGCTTCGTGCCGTCGTCCGCCTTCAGGGCGGCGGGGCCGTCCGGGGCGAGTTGATCCGGCGCGATGCCGTCGTCGGCGCACGCCGCCAGGCCGACGGCCAGCGCCAGGGTGAGGATGCCCGCTCGGAGCGAGCTGGGTGATACGGTCATGCTGATAAGCCTCCTTCGGCAGGGGGGACCGCCTTCCCGGCCGGGACGAGCGGTCCGTCAAGGGTGATCGCTGTGGTCCTGCTTCGGACGGGCCCGCCAGGGGCGGGCGTGACCTGCGCCGGCCAGGGCCGGCCGCTTCCAGGAGGCCCCTCCCGGAGTGACCGGGAGCGGGCCACACACGGGTGATCCGTGGTTGAACGAACCGTACCAACATCCTATGCCTCCACCCGCTAGCCGCGCAACCTCAAGAATGGGGCAGTTTTATCGCATTTCCCGGTGGATCGGGCCGTCCCGCGCTGGGGTCCGGGAGGTCACATCACGACACACGGCCGTGCTCCACACCGTGACAGAAGGCCGCGGGCTCCCGCCCCTCCCGGCCGGCGTTCCGGGGCCGGGAACGGGCCGCCCCTTTCCCCGGCGGGCGCCACTCCTCATCTTGCGGTTCCATGCCCCTTCCCGATGTCTTCTCTCGCATTCGCAAAGCGCGCCTCGTCCGGGTGCTGGTCGTGTACGTGGGCGCCTCGTGGGTGATCCTCCAGGTGGCGGACGACCTCGGGGACGCCCTGGCGCTGCCGGACTGGGTGAGTCCGGTCGTGGTGCTCCTGCTCCTGGTCGGGCTGGTCATCGTGTTGGCGACGGCGTGGGTACAGACGCACCCGCTGATGGAGAGCCGCACGGCGACGGACGAGGTACCGCAGGCGTGGGAGCTGGACGTGTCGGACCTGCGCCGGTCGGTGCGGCGCGGAAAGCTGCCGCACCTGACGTGGCCGCGGGCGCTGCTGGGGGGAATCGTCGCGTTCTCGCTGCTCATCGGTGTGGCCGGGGCCTTCGTGCTGCTCCGGGGACCGCGGCCGTCCCCGCTGGCGGCGGAGGACGGAGCCGCGCCGGGGATCGCGGTGTTGCCGTTCGATGCCCGGGGGGTGGATGAGGGGCTGTGGGGCGACGGCCTGGTGGATCTGGTGTCGACGAACCTGGACGGCGTCGGGGGCCTGCGCGCGATCGACAGTCGCACCGTGCTGGCGCGGTGGCGCCAGAGCCGGGCCCGGGCGAGCGGGGACCTGACGGAATCGCTGGAGGTGGCTCGATCGGCGGGCGCCCGTTTCGCGGTGGTCGGGAACGCGCTGGGTGTCGGCGACGCGGTCCGGGTGACGGCGCACCTGTACGACGTGGTCGAGGGGGACGAGGTCGGTGCGGCGCAGGTCGAGGGGGCGCCGGACAGTGTGCTGGCGCTGGTGGACGCCCTGTCGGTCGAGTTGATGAGAGAGCTGCTCGCCGGGCGGGAGTCGGGCGTGACGTCGCGAAGCCTGGCGGGGATCACCACGGCCTCGGTCCCGGCGCTGCGGGCGTTCCTTCGGGGCGAGGCGGCGAACCGGCGCGCGAATTTCCCTGCGGCCATCCAGGCGTACGAGGAGGCGCTGTCGGAGGATTCCACGTTCGCGCTGGCCGCGTACCGGCTCAGCACGGCCTACGGCTGGACCCAGGCCCGGGGGTCAGAGGAATCGGTCCGCTACCGCGCGCTGGCGTCCCGCCACGGCGATCGGCTCCCGTCGCGGGACGCGGCACTGCTCGAGGCCTCGGAAGGCGCGCTGAGCGATGCCGATCCTGCATCCCTCGGCGCGCTGCGTAGCCTGGCCACGAGCTATCCCGACGATCCGGAGATCTGGACCATGCTGGGTGAGGCCCGCTACCACCTGGGCCCGATGCTCCTGGTCCCCCGGTCGGAGGCCGTGGAGGCCTTCGAGCGGGCCATTGCGCTGGACTCCGCTTTCGCCCCGGCCTACATCCACCCCATCGAGCTCGCCATCGGTGCCGGCCGGGATTCCACGGCGGCCCGTGAACTGGTGGACGCCTACGCCCGGGTCGCCGCCGACGATGTCAGGCTCCAGGCGCTCCGCTTCGCCTACGACCTGGCCTACCGGGACTCCGCGGCCTGGCCCGCGGATGCTCCGGAAGGGACGCTCGCCTACACCGGCGGGGTGCTCGGACGCGGCGGACGGCGTTCGCTGCCGGCCGACCGGCGGTTCGTCTCCCTCATCGAGGAAGCGGGGATCCAGCCCCCGGGGGCGCCGCCGGATTTCGTGATCGGCCAGCGGCTCATCATGGACGCGGCGCTCGGCCGTGTGGACCGGGTGGTCGAGGAAGCCGCCGCCGCGCCCGAGTGGACCCGGGCGGGTGTCCTGGCCACGCTGGTCGTCGATTACGGGGTCCCGCTCCCCGATTCCGTTGCCGAGCCGCTCCTGGTCGTCGATTCGACCAGCAACCCCCTGCTCATCCTGGCAACGTCCCTCGCGGCCGCGCGGCTGGGTCATGACCAGGTCGTCGACCGGGGGGTGAGGCTCCTGCGGAGCCGGACCCGGGACGGAGAGCCCGACTCGCTGGCGATGACGGGGGCCAGGGCCATCGAGACGTTCGCCCTGTGGCAGGAGGGAGAGTCGGAGGAGGCGACCCGGCTCATGGAGGAACTCAGGCGGGAGACCATCGGGTACGAGGTGGAGTTCCTCAACGAGATGATCCGGACCTGGCTCGGCCGGATCCACCTGGAGGCCGGACGCCCCGACCGGGCCATCCGGTATCTCCGGTCCGTGCCGGACGTCGTGATCGCCGGCCTCCTCCTGGCCGAGGCCTACGAGGCCGCCGGGCGCACGGACCTCGCCCGGGCCGCCTACGCCGACATGGTCCGTGTCTGGGACGGCGCCGACGAGGATTTCGAGCCGCTGGTCCGGGCGAGGCGCGGGCTGGGCAGACTGGCGTCGGACCGGTAGTCCCCGCGGCCGCTTGTCGCGCGCCCCCCCGCACCGCACCTTACCGGCATGTCCCCCGAGACGCCGCACTACGTCGCCCTGGGCGATTCCATGTCCATCGACCGTTACCCGACCCTCGACCTCGAGGACCGGGGCGTCCTGCCGGGCGCCGGTGAGCGGCCGGTCGGAGCCGCCTCCCTGCTCCACCACAACGACGACGACCTCTGGCCCGAGTTCGCGGGCGTCGATCTCGGCCATCGGCTCGGTGACATCCGGAAGGTGGACGCCTGCATCGACGGCGGGACCATAGGCGACGTGCTCGGACGGCAGCTGGAAGGAATCCACGAGCGGGTCCGTCAGAGCACTCGTCTCGTCACCGTCACCGCCGGCGGCAACGATCTCCTGGGCGCCCTGTTCGAGCGGGGGGTCGACGGGCTGGTCCGCTCCACCGCGGCGGGGATCGACCGCTACGCCCGGCTCGCCGAGACGGTCCGGGAGGCGTTTCCGGCCGCGGTCATCGTGCTGACCACGGTCTACGATCCCACCGACGGTAGCGGACAGCTCCCCGGCCTCTCCGATGTCGTCGGTACGCTGCCCATGGAGCATCTGGACCGCTTCAACGACGCCGTCCGGGAGGCCGCCGCCGCGCACCACGACACCGTCCTGGCCGACGTCCATGCCCATTTCCTGGGCCACGGCACCTCCGCCGCCGAGGAAGAGCGCTGGTACTGGCTCCCGAACCCCATCGAGCCCGGCGCCACCGGCGCCAGCGAGATCCGCCGCGTCTGGCTGGACGCGCTGGCGCCGCACCTCGACTGACAACCCCTCCCACGCTCTCTCCTCGCGCAGGCCGTGGCCCGTTCGCTCCCGTTCGCCGTCGTCGCGGCGTTCCATGCAACGCCGCGGCGCCGTTTCATTGCGTTTCGTGAACCATCGATGAAACGGCGCGGAGGACGCCGGATGCCATTCAAGACGTTTGAGGACAACAGCTTGGGCGATCGCCTCCCGGTGGCGAGACGCCGCACGGCCCTTGCGCCTTCGGTGCGGTCGAGGCCGGGTCCATGGTGGGCCGGGCCGATCCGTACGCTCCGATCCCCTCTCACGGAGGCGACCCATGCGACGCATTCTTCCGCTCCTCGTTGCCCCGGCCCTGGCTCTCGGGGGCTGCGACGACGCCGCTGATCCGAGCACGATACTGGCGCCGGACGCCGCGGCGGCCCGGGTGGAGGCGGGCCACGACCCGGCGGCGACGGCGCACTTCAGCGTCACCATCACGAACCTGACGGAGTCCGGACAGCCGGTGACGCCGCCGCTGGCGGTGGTGCACCGCCGTCCGCTGTCGCTGTTCTCGGTGGGTGAGGCGGCCAGCTTCGGACTCAAGGAGATCGCGGAGAACGGGAACCTTGGACCCATGCACGAGAGGCTGGCTGGTGAGCACCAGGTCGCGGACCTGCTGATCGCCGCCGGCGACCCGCCCCCGCTGATGCCGGGAGCCAGCATCACGTTCGACCTGAGCACGGAACGGGGTGCGAAGTACCTCTCGTTCGTGGCCATGCTGATCTGCACCAACGACGGCTTCACGGCGCTGGAGGGGCTGCGGCTCCCGAAGGCCGTGGGTGAGTCCGTGTCGGCCTACACGAACGCCTACGACGCGGGCACGGAGATGAACACGGAGGACTTCGCCGACCTGGTTCCACCCTGTCCGGTGCTGAGCGGCGTGGAGTCCGACGACGACGGGTCCGGGATGAGCGACCCGGCGCTGGCCGAGAACGGCGTCGTGCATCCCCACGCCGGCATCCAGGGCATCGCCGACCTGGTGCCCGAGATCCACGACTGGGAGGACCCGGTGGCGCACGTCGTGGTCGAGCGCACGGGCTGAGTCCCCGGGCAATACACCGTCGGGGAACGCGCGGACCGCGGGGAGAGACCCTCTGCCCGCTTCCGCGCGCTCCGCGGTGAGGGGTCCCCGGCCGGCCCGCGTGGATGACGACGGCCCAGGCCACGCCTCCCGCTACCCCTCCGTTTCTCACTTGTCCGGAAGGGCGTCGATGACGCGCCGGAGGGCCTCGATGCCATGGACGTCCGTATCCAGCAGTGGGATGCGCACCACCGGGTGGTCCGGGAACAGGGCGTCGATCTCCTCGAGGTAGCCGCGCTCCCGCTGCCTGCGGCGGGCGACGAATCCGCCCGTGGCGGAGTCCGGGAGCACGCGGTTCGCCAGCACCGCTCCCACATGGATCCCGTTCCGCTCGAGGACGCTCACGGCCTTGCGCGTCTCCTCGATGGGCAGCCGCTCCGGGGTGACGACGAAGGCGAACGCCGTGTGGTCGGGGTCGGTCACGATCTCGCGGGCCCGCCGGAAGCGGGCGAGCCGCCGCTCCAGCACCTCGACCACCGGGTCCCGGTCCGCGCCGGCGGAGCCGGCCGCGGCGCCGGCGACGTTGCGCCACATCCGTCCGAGGGCGTTCACCTTCCGGCGCCGCGCCAGCAGCCCCTCGATCCAGACGGCCATGAGCTCCGGGAGCGAAAGCAGCCGGAGCGTGTGTCCGGTGGGGGCGGTGTCGAAGATGACCCGGTCGTAGTCCTGGCCGGCCCGGGCCATGAGCTCGGTGAAGCGGTCGAAGAGGGCGGCCTCCTCGGCGCCGGGCGAGACCCGGGCCACGTCGATCTGCCGCTCCACCTCGTCCAGCAGCCGGGGCGACGTGGCGTCGCGGACCCGGCTCTTCACGTCCTGGATGTAGCGCTCCGTCTCTTCTGCCGGGTCGATCTCCATGGCGTCCAGCCCCGGGAGCACCGGGGTGGGGGCCGACTCGATGGCCCTGCCGAGGATGTCGCCCGTGGAGTGGGCGGGATCGGTGGAGACGAGGAGGGTGCGGTCGCCGGCCTCGGCGGAGCGGATGGCCCAGGCGGCGGCCAGCGTCGTCTTCCCCACCCCGCCTTTGCCGCCGAAGAACAGCACGGCCCGGTCCAGCAGCGCCACCGTGCTCAGCAGCAGCGGAAGCCGCCCTCGGGGGCGTGGGGCATGCCCATCCGGAGGTGCCACTCGTGGAACTGCTCGATGAGCTCGGGATAGAGCTCGAGGGTGTAGAACTGGACGGGATTCGGGACGCCCAGCAGGTCGGAGAACGAGAGAAGCAGGAAGACGTCGCGCTCCCGCAGGTACTCCCGCCGGATCGCGGACCGGTAGGGCGCCATGTAGACGCCCTCGTAGACGTCCCGGGCGTAGCGGAGCCCGTCGAACAGACGCACCAGCAGCCCCTTCCCCGCCGACCGCGCGGATCGGCCCTCCACCCTCTCAGTCATCAGCGGGCGCCGCCCCCACGGCGTGGACCCGGAGCCGGCCCCGGATCAGGTCGACCACCCGATCGGGCGGCGGGACGTCGCGCCGGAAGAGCAGCTGTCCGTCGAACACCGCGCTGCAGACGCTGGCCGCGAGCAGGGTCCGGAGCGTGGTGAGGGGAGGGACCTGATAGCGCACGGCGTCCCGGAGGACCAGCGGGATCAGCGATACCTGGTTCCGCGGGTCCACGACGGTGATGCCGACGTCGTCGCCCAGCTCCCGCTTGACGGCCCGGTAGACCGCCCCGAACCGGTCCATGAGCGCCCGGCGGCCCGGAAAGAAGTCCTCGCCGCGGCCGACCCGGTGCCGGAGATCGCCCTCGACCCCACCGCAGCAGCCCGAGCCCGACAGCTGCTCGTCGATCTCCCGGATCAGGATCAGGTGGTGCCCCACGGTAGCCTCACCGGGACTCCGTCACGTCGTAACTCACCTTCTCGGGCTCGCCGGCGTCCGGCGGTCCCCGCCGCTGGAGCACGGCGCGGATGGCCACGTAGGCCTCGATGACCAGCCAGATCTCCAGGACGAACACCGCCGCGCCCATGGTGAACAGCAGCCACTGGCTCTCGAAGTTCGTGCGCAGCTGGCCCACCATCGCCCACGTCGTCATGAACAGCAGGAAGACCATCGGGATCGCCGTCACGAGGGCGTTCCGCCGCCGGGCGATCAGGAAGATGGTGATGACCAGCAGGGTGAGCCCGGCGGTGAGCTGGTTGGTGGTGCCGAAGAGCGGCCAGATCCGCATCCCGCCGGCCCCCCGGTCGACCCCCAGGGCCAGGGCCCCCACCGTGGCTACCGCGACGAAGGTCGCGACGAGCCCGTTCTTGAGCGCCGCGATGTCGTACTGCGCGCCGAGCTCCTCGATGATGTAGCGCTGGAGCCGCACGCCGGTGTCCATGGTGGTGGCCGCGAAGGAGATGACCACCACGGCCGCGAAGATCACGGCCACGGCGTGGGGGATGCCGATCCCCTCGGCCAGCACGCCGACGCCGTTCACGAAGGCGCCCACGCCGCCGGCCGACGCCGCGGCGAAGGTGGCGTATTGCTCCCGCCAGCCGTCGAGCCCCACGTAGAGGGCGAAACCGGCGGTGGTGGCGATGATGGATGTCAGCGCCAACGTGCCCTCGCCCAGCATCCCGCCGTAGCCCACCAGCCGGGCGTCGGTCTCCTTGTCGATCTGCTTCGACGTGGTGCCCGACGCCACCAGCCCGTGGAAGCCGGAGATGGCGCCGCAGGCGATGGTGATGAAGAGCAGGGGGAACCAGCCCGGCGCGTCCGCCGGCAGGTGCTCCGTGATGGCCGGCGCCACCACGGGCGGGTTCGCCACGATCACGCCGGCGAAGATGACCGCCAGCGCCACGAACAGCTGGTGGGAGTTGATGTAGTCCCGGGGCTGCAGCAGCACCCAGACGGGCAGCGAAGAGGCGATGAACCCGTAAATGAGGAGGAGGATGACCCAGGTCGCGCGGACGCCGTCGGCGGCGGCCGCCGCCTCGGCCGCCGCCACATCGCCGCCCGCCGCCTGGAGCTGGGCCGCCGTGGGCGCGAAATCGAAGAAGCTGAACATCTCGGGGCTGGTGTACTGGCCCACCCAGATCAGCACGTAGAGCAGGGCCAGCGCCACGAGGCTGGGGACCAGGATGCCGGCACGGGTCCGGTAGACCAGGAACCCGACGGCGATGGCGATGGGGAGCTCCCCCCAGACGGGCAGGATCGCGCCGGGATTCGCCATGAACAGGTTCGCGATCACCACCGCGAACACCGCGTTCACCATCAGGAGCAGGAAGAAGATGATGAGCAGGAACAGGATCCGGGCCCGGGAGCCGATGATCCCCTCCGTCAGCGTGCCCATGGAATGGCCGCGGTGGCGGGCGGAGATCCACACCGCGCCCATGTCGTGGACGGCGCCGGCGAAGACGGTTCCGAGCACCACCCACAGGAAGGCCGGCAGCCAGCCCCAGATGACCGCGATGGCCGGTCCGACGATGGGCGCCGCCCCCGCCACCGAGGTGAAGTGGTGGCCGAACAGCACGTGCCGGTTCGTCGGCACGTAGTCCACGCCGTCCTCGAACTCGTGGGCGGGGGTGACGTAGTCGGGGTCCAGGCGATAGATGTGCGTGGCGAGGTACCGCGAGTAGAGCATGTAGCCGGTGAGGAACGCCGCCAGCCCCATGACCAGCAACAGCAGTGAGCTCATGGTTCTGTCCTGGAAATCGGAGAGGACGATGAGGGAGAATCTGCCGCTGGGACATGGTAGGCCGGGAGTCCCCGTCCGCGCCAGTGCGTCGGCCGGCGGGCCGGCTCCGAACGGCCCGGCGACCCCGGGGTCTACCGGCGGCCCCGCTCCCCGGGATAGAGGGACGGGACGGGATCGCTCTGCCAGACCTCGTGGGTGTCCACGTCCATGAGGGTCAACACGCCCCCCCAGCCGGCTCCCTGGTCCAGGTTCCAGATCTCGAGGACGGGCCGGGGCTGGATCCAGTCGGTGGGTGTGTGGCCCAGGTAGACCTCGTCGAAGTCCGTGAGCGGGTCGCCGGGCCCCCTCCCGTGGGTGTCCGACCGACCGGCGGCGTGCCGGGCCCGGACCCACAGGTCCCGCCCCCACCGCAGGTCGTACTCCTTCTGTTCCTCGGGCGGCGTACCCGGCGCCCAGCCGGCGTGCGTGAAGAGGATCCGCCGGCCGTCGGGCCGGGTCTCGATGTGGTACGGGACCGCCGCCTCCAGCAGCTCGCGGTGCTCCGGAGGCACGGTGGCGGCAACCGCGGCGATCTCCTGCGCCGATCCCGGCGGCTCCAGCCCCGCCCGCCGTGCGTAGGACGCCACGGTCCCGCGACCGCCCTGGACCAGCCACCCCGGCGGGGCCTCCCCGCTCCGCATCCAGGAGAGCGCCCACTCGTCGTGGTTGCCGGCCACGAGGTCGAGGGGCTCCCCCCGGAGCCGATCCAGGCACCGGTCCACCTCCGGCCACCCGTCGCACAGGTCCCCGACGGAGACCAGCCGGTCCGCCGCCGGATCGTAGGCGGCCAGCTCCAGCACCTGGTCCAGCGCCCGGGCCGCGCCGTGGACGTCTCCGAAGACCAGCGTTCGGCTGCGGTTCATGGCCGATAACCTACCGCTCCGATCCGCGTGGCGCTCGTCGTGGGGGGGCCTCACGGCGCGACGGTCCCCGGGTCCCGGATCCGCCCCGCCACCGGGCCGCGGAGCCGCCCTTGACGTCCCGGGCCGGGGGGCACACTTTGGGTGCGGCGGAATACCACCGGTGCGTCCGGTGGGCGGGCACTGCGGGACCTGGGCGCGTCCGCCCGGGTCTTTTTGTCATCCGCCAGAGAAAACGGTGGGATCGAAAGGGTACGGACGGGCCGGACCCCGAGAGCACCAGTACAACAATTCAGGGAGTGCGGCAATGCGTACCAGGGGAACCGTCAAGTGGTTCAACGACGAGAAGGGCTTCGGCTTCATCACGCCGGAGGACGGCGGCAAGGACTGCTTCGTCCACCACTCCGCCATCCAGGGGACGGGCTTCAAGAGCCTGAACGAGGGCGAGCAGGTGGAGTTCGACGTGGTCCAGGGCCAGAAGGGTCCGGCGGCGGAGAACGTGACACGCGTCTGACGCCGCGGTCTCACCGCAGCAAACGACCGCCCCGGCCGGTTTCCGGCCGGGGCGGTTTCTTTTCCCGATTACAGGCGGCGGGGTAGCGACACCTCGAAGGTGGAGCCGGCGCCCGGCTCGCTGTCCAGGGAGATGGACCCCCCGAGGGCGTCGACCAGGGTCCGGACCACCCAGAGCCCGATCCCCATGCCGCCGTTGGTCCGGACCGGCGTGCCCTCCGCCTGCCAGAAGCGGCGAAAGATCTGATCCTGGACGTCCGGCTCAATGCCCACACCCGTGTCGCTGACCTGCAGGCTGAACGTTTCGTCGGTGTGCTCGAGGGCAACGCGGACCCGGCCTTCCGGCGTGAACTTGATGGCGTTGACGAGCAGGTTGAGCAGGATCTGCCGGACCTTGCGGCGGTCCGACTCGACCTCCAGCGGCTCTCCGGCGCTCACCTCCAGGCGGATGCCGGCCTCGCGGGCGCGGCCGCCCACCAGGTCCGCGACCTCGGGGACCAGGGCCGCGACATCGAACGTCTCCGCGTCCACCCGCTCGTCGAACTCCGCCCGGGATGCCTCGATGATCTGCTCGATCAACGCGAGCAGGTGCTGCGCCGCCGACCGGATCCGGTTCACGTAGGTCTCCAGCGTCTCCGGAAGCGGCGTCGGGACCCCGGCGTCCAACAGGTCGGAGTACCCGATGATGGAGTTCAGCGGTGTCCGAAGCTCGTGGGAGACCGAAGCCAGGAATACGGATTTGGCCTCGCTCTCCGACCGGGCCTCCTCGGCATGCGCCTGCTCCTGGAGCGCCGCGACGAGCAGCGCCTCATTCACCTCCCGGAGGGTCTCGGTCAACGGTCCGCCCGGCTCGCCGGGGCCGAGGTCGCCCCCGGCGGTGGCCAGCACCCCGATGTCGACGGCGCCCCTGTCGTCCGGATCGGTCCCGGGGATCCGCCAGGTCGTCAGGATCACCGTGTCGCCGTCGGCCCGGGTCAGCGGACCGGCAATCGTGTCCTGGTCGCCGGCGCGGAGAGTCGCGATTCGCTCCCGAACGGCCTCCGGGTCCGCGAACAGCTCGGCGAGGGGCCGGCCGGTCACCTGGCCGAGCGGGCGCCCCACGAGCTCGGCGAAGGCCTCGCTGGCGGATTCCACGTCCTGCGCGTCGGCGCGCAGGAACGCGAGCGGAACCGGTGCAGACGTGATGAAGCGAGTCGGATCGACCATACCCGACGGTAGCCTCTCACGATCCGTGCCGTCGGGATCAGCTCTTCGGTTCGTCGGCCGGGAGCGGGAGACCCGTGATGACCTGGCGGTACTCCTCGAGCGTCTCGCCGACGTGGAGGCCGTCGGCCGAGATCTCCACCCGCCGGACGGCCCGGTCATGGCTGCTGTGCCGCATCTTGATCACCGCCACCGCCGGCTCGAGCCGCCCTTCCAGCTCCACGTACCGCTGGAGGATGAAGGTATCGGCGATGAGCGAGATGGTGTGTCGGGTAAACTGGAGCCGGTCGAACGACTCCCCGGTCTCCACGGTCATGAGAACCGTGATGCCGTGGTCGGTGAGGAACGCGCTGAGGTTGTAGAGCGTTTCCCGGAAGTCGGCCTCGTAGGTCGGCGCCAGCGCGACCTCCAGCCCGGAGATGGAGTCCAGGATGACCCGCTTCGCGTCCAGGCGCTTGACCGCCTCGTGCAGCTCGAACAGGGTCTCGTCCACCGACAGGTCCAGGGTCCGGAGGTAGACGATCTCCGCCCGGCCCTCGCGGGTATGGCGATCCAGGTCGATGCCCAGCGTCCGTGCCTTGGCCCGATAGCCCTCGGGGCGCTCCTCGAAGACGGCCAGCACCACGGCCTCGCCGGCCTCCAACCCGGCCGCTGCGTACTGGAGCGCCAGCGTCGACTTGCCCGACCCCGGCGGCCCCGCCAGGAGCGCGGTCTCGCCCTCCGGGATGCCGCCGCCCAGCATCTCGTCCAGGCCCGGGACGCCGGTGGAGAGGCGGCGCGAGAAGCGGCTGATCGACCCCACGGAGTCCTTGCGGTACCCCCGGGGGTAGACCCGGATGCCGTCTCCCGTGATCCGCAGCGAATGCAGACCCGGGAGCGGGCTCCCGCCGCGCATCTTCATGACCTGGAGCTTGCGGGTGGTGGAGTTGTTGTCGATGGGCTGGTAGAGCCAGAGGATGCCGTCGGCCACGGTGAAGATCGAGTTCGCCATGGCCTCCTTCGACACGGGATACTCCCCGATGAGGAAGGTGGTGGCCTCCATGGCGGCGAGGGTCAGCGCGAGGCGATAGACGAAGCCCTGGAGCTCCTCAGTGGTGCCGTCCTCGCGGTCCAGCACGATCCGCGCGAACGACCGGAAGCTGTCCACCACCACGTATTCCGGCCGGAGCCGCTCGACCTCCTCCAGGATCCGGTCCACCATCCGTCCCGGCTCCGCGCCCAGCACCTCGTCGTTCAGATTGAGGTAGTGGACCGCGGACCCCACCTTGGCCCCGTCGAAGAACGTGAACTGGGCCTGGTACCGCAGCATCTTCAGCGGCGGCTCCCCGAGAACGGTCACGTACAGCGCCGACCGCTCCGGCGTCGCGCGGTTGTAGAGGATGTGCTGCGCCAGCGTCGTCTTCCCCGCACCGGGGGTGCCCGCAATGATGTTGAACGAGTACCGCGGCAGCCCACCGCCCAGGACCGGATCGAGGCCCGGTACGTCCGTCGCCAGGTATTCCACGGGTCGCTCGTCGATCTCACCCATCCCGCCCCGCCCCTTCCATCGCCGTGTCTGCGATCAGTCGTGCCGTCAGCTCCTGTCCGATCATCCGCTCCAGCGTGCCCACCAGCTCATCCACGAGCGCCGCCACCACGACGGCCGGCTCGTCCGCCCCGTTCCCGAGCACCGCGTGCAGCTTCTCCACCGCCAGCTCGAAGCTCTCGGTGTCCGCCATCCCGGCCAGCGCGGCGTGCCGCCCGGAGAGCGATCCCGCCGCCCGCCGCACGAGCGCGGCGAACCCCCCCGGGCCGATGACCGGGCGCAGCCGTTCGTACAGCAGGAGCACGGCGGCTTCGGGTGGCGGGTCGGACCCCGCGTCGGCGTGCCGGGCCGCACTCTCGTCCAGCAGCCGGGAAGCGAGTTCACGCATGGGTCGGCGTCTCGATCAGGGAACGGGGTTCACCATCGCAGTTCCCCGTTGGCGACGAAGGGGAATGAGCCTGAAGAGAAGGGATCGTTGACGGAAAATCAAGAACCCTCGCCGGATTCCCGACGCCCTCCCAGCAAGCGGAGGAGGATGCCACCGGCGAGGAACAGCGCCGCGGCGCCGATGAGCCAGTCGTTCTCGAGGGCCATGCCCACGAGGGCCAGCAGGGCCCCGATCCCGAAAAGCCAGAGCTTCGGGCCGAGGAACGGATCCTCGCCCGGCCGATCCCTGCGGAAGAACACGCTACTCCGTCCGCTTCTCCAGGAACCGGCGCACGCCCTCGCGGGTGTCCGGCGTGAGGCGGGCGAGGGTGTTGACCTCCGCGCCCCGGGCCACCGCCTCTTCGAACGAGAGGCCGTCCATGCCGTAGAGGAGACGCTTGATCAGCGAGACGGCCGTCTTGGACTGATCGGCGAGGGAGTGGGCGAACTCGGCCACGCCCTCGTCCCAGATCGGCTCCGGGATGACCCGGTTGATGAGCCCGAGGCCGGCCGCCTCCTCGGCGCCGAAGCGCTGGCCCCGGACGGTGAGCTCGAACGCGACCTTCTCCCCCACGGCGCGCCGGAGCAGCGCCATGACCATGGCCGGGACGAACCCCAGATGCACCTCCGGGTAGCCGAACACCGCGTCCTCGCGGGCCAGGACGAGGTCGCAGGCGGTGGCGAGGCCGGCCCCGCCGGCTAGGGCATGGCCGTGGACGGCGGCGATGATGGGCTTCGAGTGGCGGCGCATGAGGACGAGGAGCGCGCCGAGCCCCTGCGCATCGGCCAGGTTCGCCACCGGGTCCGACTCGGCGCTGATCCGCTCCATCGCTTCCAGGTCGGCGCCCGCGCAGAAGTCGGGACCCGCGCCGCGGAGCACGATCACGCGAACGGAGGCGTCCGCCGCCGCCCCGGTGAGGGCATCGATCAGGGCGGCGACCGTGGCCTGGTTCAGCGCGTTCCGCTTGTCGGGGCGGTTCAGGGTAAGCGTCAGGACGCCATCATCGAGCGTGCTGAGGACCGGTGGGTCGGCCCCGTCGGACCCTCCGCTCGCTCCGGCGGATCCCTTCGGCGTCACGTCAGCCCCCTTTCGCGTGGGGAATGTCGAGCTCGAGCCGGAGCATGGCGGTGGAGAAGGTCTTCCCCTGGGCATCCGTCATGAGCGACACGGTCCCGCCGCCGCCCAGGGCGTTGTGGAGCAGGAAGTTCAGGGCGCCCAGGTTGGGCAGCTCGAACCGCTCCACCTCCCCCTTCACCATGTCTCCGAAATGCTCCTTCACCCGGGCGGGCGTGAGCTGGTCGACCAGCAGGTCGTAGTGGGCGGGGTCGTAGGCGATCACGCCGACGTTCACCGTATCCCCCTTGTCTCCCGACCGGGCGTGGGCGATCTCCTTCAGCTGGATCCTCGGCATCTTACGCCTCCGTGACCTCCACCCGCAGGTTCGCTTCGATCTCGCCGCGGTCGATGAGCGCGGGCCAGAAGGCCATGATCTCCTGGACCCGGGGCCGGCCGCCGGCGAAGCCGGTGACGGACGGCGGGCCCGAGAGGATCAGGGGCGCGATCTCGCGGGTGAACCGCTCCACCGGCTCGCGCTGCCCCGCCCGGACGGCGATCCGGAGCTGGACCTCCGGGAGGTCGTCGGGTGGGGGTCCGGCGAGGTGGCCGTGGGTCGCGTTCCAGCCGACGAACTCGGTGCGCACCTCGTCGAACGCGAGCCCCAGGCGGTCGAGCCGCTCGCGCAGGACCTNNTCGGTGAGGACCTCGTCGAACTCGAGGCCGAGGCGGTCGAGGCGCTCCCGGAGCACCCGGTCGGCGGCCTTCGCCTTGGCCACGGCATCGGGCCAGGCGTAGACCAGGGTGCCCACGGCCTTCCACCCGGCCCGGTAGGAGATGGAGACCTTGAGCCGGTCGGTGCGCGGACGCCCCCGGACCCCCTCGACTCGGACCCGGTTCTCGCCGTCCGAGGCCAGTCGGATGGTGGTGAAGTCCGCCACGACGTCCGGCGTGATGTACTCCGCCGGGTCGCCCATCTCGTAGAGGAGCTGCTCCTTCACGACGGCGGGCGTGATCCGTCCGCCCGTGCCCTCGTGCTTGGTGACCACGAAGCCGCCGTCGGCGTGCGCCTCGATGATCGGGTAGCCGATGCCGGCCAGGTCCGGCATGCTCTCCCAGTCGATCAGGCAGTTGCCGCCGCTGGCCTGCGCGCCGCACTCGTTGATGTGGCCGGCGACCACCCCCGCCGCCAGCCGGTCCCAGTCGTCGCGCGCCCAGCCGAACTCGTGGATCATGGGACCGTAGGTCAGCGCGGTATCCGTGGACCGGCCCGTCACCACCACCGTGGCGCCCCGCTGGAGCGCCGTCACGATGGGGCCTGCGCCGATGTAGACGTTGGCGCTGGCGACCCGGTCGATGATCTCGGTCACCGGCGACCCCGTCTCCATGTGCCGCAGCTCGTGCCCCTCCTCCACCAGCCGGTCCAGCCGGTCCAGCAGGTCGTCGCCGATGACCACGCCGATCCGGGCGCGGCCGGTTTCCTTGGTGGCGGTCTTCCGGGCCGCTTCCACCAGGGCATCCCGGCACGCCTCGAGGTTCACGCCGCCCGCATTCGTCACCACCCGCACCCCCTTGCGGAGGAGATCCGGGAAAAGCTCCTCCATGAGCGGGACGAAGTCCCGGGCGTAGCCCTGGCTCGGGTCCCGGGACTTCTGCTTCTGCAGGATGGACATGGTGACCTCGGCCAGGTAGTCCATCATCAGGTAGTCGATCGGCCCGCCCCGGACCTGCTCGATGGGCGCATCCAGCCGGTCGCCCCAGAAGCCCTGCCCGCTCCCGATCCGGACCACGCTGGCCTCGGCCGCCATGCTACGGGGCCCCCCCGGCCCGGGTCACGGCCCCGGGGTTGCCCCGGCTCCGCAGCACCAGGTAGCCGACGATCCCCGCCACCGTGGAGGCCGACAGCACGCCGACCTTCGACAGCTCGAGCGTGGTGCCCTCGAACGCGAGCCCGGCGATGAACAGCGACATCGTGAACCCGATCCCGGCCAGCAGGCCGACGCCCACGAGGTGCATGGACCGGACCCCGGCGGGCAGGCCGGCCAGCCCGAAGCGGACCGCCGCCCAGGAGAAGAGCCCCACGCCGATGGGCTTGCCGATCAGCAGGCCCAGCGCGATCCCCAGCACCACCGGGCTGCCCAGCCCGCCCACCACCTCCGGCTCCAGCGCGACACCGGCGTTGGCCAGCGCGAAGAGCGGCATGATGCCGAACGCGACCCACGGCACGATGGCGTGCTCGATGCTCAGGAGCGGAGACTGTACGCTCTCGGCTGCCTCCTCCAGCCGCTCCAGCGCCGCCTCCTGTCGCGGCGTGAGCGGATGGGCCGGGTCCGGGCGCAGCCCATCCTTCTCGAATCGCTCCAGATAGTCCCGGGCGCTGGACACGAACTCCGGCACGTTGATCCGCGTCCTGGCCGGGATGGTCACCGCCAGCAGCACGCCCGCGATGGTGGCGTGCACCCCCGACTTCAGGAAGAAGTACCAGAGCACCACGCCCAGGATCGTGTAGACCGCCGGCCGGCGGATGCCGCCCCGGTTCGCACCCATGAGCACGATGAACGTGATCCCGCCGAACATCAGCATGGTCCAGTCGACGCCCGCGGAGTAGAACAGCGCGATGACCAGCACCGCCCCCAGGTCGTCCACGATGGCCAGAGCCGCCAGGAAGATCTTCAACCCCGCCGGCGCCCGGTCCCCCAGCAGCGCCAGCACCCCGAGGGCGAACGCGATGTCCGTCGCCATGGGCACGCCCCAGCCCCGCAGCTCCGGCGTGCCGGCGTTGAAGGCCACGAAGATCAGTGCCGGCACCACCATGCCCCCGACCGCCGCAGCGATCGGCAGCGCCGCCTGCTTCGGCGAGGCCAGCTCGCCGACCAGGACCTCCCGCTTGATCTCCAGCCCCACCATGAAGAAGAACACGGCCATGAGGCCGTCGTTGATCCAGTGGTGCAGCGAGTAGTCCAGCTGGACCGGACCGCCCCCCACGACCACGTGAGTCTCCCACAGGTGGAAATAGCTCTCACCCCACGGCGAGTTCGCCCACACCAGCGCGATCGCCGCGCACACCAGCAGCACGATGCCGCTGGCCGACTCCGCCTGGAAGAACTCCTGGAACGGAAGCACCAGCCGCCGCACCAGCGTGTGCCGGGTGCGCCCCGGCGGCGAGGGCATCCCCGGCATCGGCGGGCGACCCGGCCGGTCGCTCCGGCCCGGCTCGCCCCGGTGCGCCTCGCCTCGATCCGCCTCGCCCGGGTGCGTCTCGCGTCGGTCCGCTTCGCCTCCGGGCCCGTCTGGACCGCCCGCGCTGCTCACATGGCCTCCAGGTCGCCGAAGGGACCGATATGGGGCCCGGGGTTGTGCAGGGCGGCGCGGAGGGCGAACGCCAGGGTGGGTCGGACCTGCTCCGGCCGGAGCACCGCGTCCACGAAGCCGCGGGCGGCGGCGTAGCGGGCGTCCAGCTGGTGCTCGTAGTCGGCGCGCACCGCGTCCATCTTCGCCTGGAGCTCATCCCCCGGGGGTCGACCCTCCCGCTTGAGCTCATCGAGCTGCGGCCCGAACAGGGCCACCACCGCGCTCTCCCCTTCCATCACGCCCATCCTCCCGGTCGGCAGTGTGAAGATGAAATCCGGATCGAAGCCCTGGCCGGCCATGGCGTAGTATCCCGCGCCGGAGGCGTGGTTCAGCGTCAGGACCAGCTTGGGGACGGTGGCCGTGGCCATGGCCTCCACGAACCGGGCGCCCGCCCGGATGATCCCGGACTGCTCNNGCCGCCTTCTCCGCGCTGTCCGTGTAGATGATCCCGCCGAACTTCGGAGGCCCGTCCCGGTCCTCCTCGATCATCCCGCGACGGTTCGCGAGGATCCCCACCGCGACACCCTCGATCCTGGCGGTCGCGCACAGCAGCTCCGGCGCCCGGTCCGCCTGGAACTCGTCGTAGTCGCCGCCATCCAGCAGCGCGCCGAGCACGGCCTCCATGTCGTACGGCTGCCGGTGGTCGTCGGGCAGCACGTCGTAGAGACTCGCGGCAGGCGCCGCCGGCCCCTCCGCACCGGCGATGGCCGCCCGGGGCGGCTGGTAGGGCAGCTCCGCGATCAACTGACGAATGCGATCCACGCAGGCCCGGTCGTCCGGCGCCCGGTAGTGCGCCACTCCGCTCAGGGCGTTGTGGGTCCACGCGCCGCCGAGCTCTTCCGACTCCACAGTGGCTCCGGTGGCGCCCTTGACCAGGTTCGGCCCCCCGAGCCCCATGAAGCTCGTTCCCTCGACCATCAGGATCACGTCGGACAGGGCCGGCAGGTAGGCGCCCCCGGCGATGCACGGCCCCATGACCGCCGCGATCTGGGGCAC
>JABAOG010002485.1_pt2 | contig 27335 bp, 20 predicted proteins | sample 7062131 | NCBI WGS metagenome assembly JABAOG01 (sample SAMN14538629, study PRJNA623070) | marine sediment metagenome | biome: marine biome [ENVO:00000428]; feature: marine pelagic biome [ENVO:01000023]; material: deep marine sediment [ENVO:00002113] | place: India: Arabian Sea | collected... | reverse complement strand
CTCCGTTGCACTGCGGGACGCAATCTCTGCCATTGGTATACCTGTCGTTGAGGTGCACATGTCGAACGTGTATGCACGGGAGGAATTCCGCCGCACATCACTTCTGGCACCTGTCTGCTTGGGCACCATCAGCGGATTTGGCTGGTTATCATACAGGCTGGGGTTGGAAGCGCTGGTTGATGGTTTCTTCGAAGATGATTAAATCGTTCCAATTTTTGAGATTACCAGCGATTAGTTTATCCAACAACAAACACTGAACACTTTTCAAGCAATAGAATTCATCACCAGGTCTCCTTTTTTCTCTTCGTGTAAGGATTTGCCCGGATAAAACCGTAAGTTTTCCAAAAAATCGAGATAAAATACCAACATTATTATGAATGGAGGGGATCTCAAAGAGGGACTTAGTTGATGAAAAAAATCTTTGGTATGTTCTGGGCAGGTGTTTTCCTCTTATCGGCTGCATGTAAAAGTACACCCACTCTGCAGATGACTGCTGAAAGTACCATCCCGACACTAACGGTGGTCACTGCAGACATGCCTGAATCACCATCTCAGACGCCAACGCTGACGCTCACATCCAGTCCTCCAACAGACATCCCTCCAACTGTGACTTCGTTCCCACCCACAGAAACAGCTACCCTTATACCGTCCCCTACTGCGAGCCAACTTCCCCACTTTGCCCCAAGTGAATGCCTGTTCCAGGAACCTTCCGGATACGATGTTGAATGCGGATTTCTGATTGTCCCCGAAGACCGCGAAGACCTAAATGGTCGGAGGGTCAGTTTGCATGTTGCCATTTTCCGAAGCACCAATCCAGAACCTGAACCGGTAATCTATTTGATGGGCGGCGGAGGTGGGAATGCTTTGAATGCATCTGGTTATTATTTATCTACAGTTGGGGACCGCATCCTCGAATCCCGTGACTTTATCATGTACAACCAGAGAGGAACTTACTACAACGATCCATTCCTTGAATGCCCAGGTGAAATCAACTTTACGAAAGAGATTAATTCCCAGGAGCTAACTCAGCAAGAAAAGGATGCGGCAAGGCAAGAATTTATCCTTGGATGCCGGGACAACCTGTTGGACCAGGGTATTGACCTTTCAATGTTTAACAGCGTTACAAACGCAGCAGACGCAAATGATCTGCGGATCGCATTGGGTTACGAAAAGGTGAACTTCTACGGAACTTCGTATGGTACTCGATTGGGGCTGACAATTATGCGATACTTTCCGGAAGGTGTTCGAAGTGTGATCCTTGATTCGGTATTTCCTCCCCAAATCAATTATCCGAGCGATTCGATCACGAGCATGGTCTATGCCGTCGATCGACTCTTCCAGGCTTGTGCCGCCAACGAAAACTGCAGCACGGAATACCCAAACTTAGAAGATAGCTTCTATCAGACTATCGAAAACTTACGAGATGAACCTGGATCCATACCCATTGAGGACCAAACAATCATAGTTGATGAGTATATGTTCCTGGATTCGATTTACTTGGCCCTTCACTATGCGTCTATCATCCCCGATATACCAAATGCCATTGACCATGCCAGTCACGGACGTTTTNNTCGTTTTGGACCTCTCAAGTGGGCAATAGAAACAATCATCGGCTACAGTGCAAATGTCGCAACTGGTGTCTATTATTCGTCTTTTTGTCGGGATGAAGTCGGTTTTGATTCTATAGCCAACGCAGAATCTTTACTGGCCAACTATCCACCGCAATATGCAAATTATTTCAACCTGACTTCTTATTTTCAAATCTGTGATTCGTGGGGCGCGGGTCAGGCAGATCCAATCGAAAATGAACCAGTAGTCAGCGACATACCAACCCTGATCTTTGCCGGTCACTTTGACCCAATTACCTCTCCAGAATGGAGCAGGCTGGCTTCTGAAAACTTAAGCCGCCATTACTTTTACGAGTTTCTTAATATGGGGCATGGTGTGATGAGGTCAGATGAATGTGCCCTGGAAATTGGGTTGGATTTCCTTGACGATCCATTCAAGGCACCGGAATCAACCTGTATGGATCAGATATCTCTGCCAGATTTTTAATCCACCATGATGATGAACAACAGTCTTGTGTTTAATTTTTATAGTTATTAGATTTTGAAAAGTTATAGAGAAATTAGTTAGCTGGATTCTCTTTAAACCTGAATGTAAAAAGGATAGCGACCGCAACCAACAATTAAAACATCATGAGCGAAAATTTGAATTCTCTCTTCCTCCTCGATCCTGAAATCACCTACCTTAATCACGGCTCCTTCGGCGCCTGCCCCAGACCGGTATTTGAGGTTTACCAAACCTGGCAGCAAAAGTTGGAGCGACAGCCAGTTCAGTTCATGACCCATGAACTGCTTGGGCACCTGGAAGATGCCAGGGGGATTCTCGCAAAGTACATCGGTGCTGATCCCGATGAGCTCGTCTACATACGCAACGCCACCTATGGTGTCAACCTGGTGGCACGCTCACTCGAACTGAAGCCTGGCGACCAGGTACTGACCACCGATCATGAATACGGTGCTTGCATCAATGCCTGGACATTCCTTTCCCAGAAGTTTGGCTTTGAGATCGTTCGGCAACAGATCCCGCTGCCGATCAATACAGTAGGGGAAATCATCGAACGCATCTGGCGTGGTGTGACTGACCGAACACGGTTGATATTCCTCAGCCACATCACCTCCCCAACGGCGATCCGTTTCCCGGTGAAGGAGATCTGCGAGCGCGCCAGGCAGGCGGGCATCCTGACTCTAATCGACGGTGCTCATGCTCCCGGCCAGGTTGAACTCAACTTGAGTGATCTCGGTGCGGACTTCTACGTTGGCAACTGCCATAAGTGGATGNNTATGCGCGGAGAGGTGCCCAACAAATTCTCGAGCCGCTGGTGGTCAGCTGGGGATGGGGAGAGAATCGTCCCTGGACGGCGCGCACCCCGTTCCTGGATGAATTGGAGTACACAGGGACAAATGATTATTCCGCCTACCTGAGCGTTCCGGCGGCGATCGACTTCATGAATGAAAACAACTGGCATAACATCCGCGCAATATGTCATCAGCAGCTTTGTGATCTGCTGGACTGGCTGGAAACTCACGCCGGTCTGATAGCTCCCATTCCCCGGCACCTGCACGACCAGATGGGTGTCGTCCTGCTACCAGCTGAAATTGATGGCAAAGAACTGCAGAAACGGTTGTGGGAGGAACATCGAATTGAAATTCCCTGCACTGAACTGAACGGCGATCAATTCCTGCGCATTTCCGTGCAGGGTTATAACACGCAAGATGAATTGGACCGATTCTGTAAAACTCTGAGCTGGATATTGCACTGACGAAAATAAGGGTTCCTTTCAGTTTGAACCCAATTTCGGCAAGTGATCCCAGTCACTAACTATAGAATTGGTAAATACTATTCATCAGCCACAAGATATCAGCTACCATGATCAATACAAATTCCAGGCGAAAGCGTTTAGCGAAGATAATCCCAGGAATGCTTCCAGCGATCGCTAATGAAGTGATCCATATTGTGATTGAACCCTGGATGATCAATGCCAATCCGGACAAACTTCCGACGGCTACCAGCAGATATGATCCAGCCGTGCGTATATCGGATCGCCTCAAAGCAGTTGTCAGGAAATAAAGCCCGACTACAGCAACCGTGATCAGTATCGCCCAGATCAGGATCCGCCCATGAACGAAAATACCGCGCAAACTGAGCGCCAGGAGACCGCTGATCAGTGTTGCGATGCTAATCTGAACGCGGTAGCGCTTCGCCACCAGGAGGAAAATGATCCCCAGGACTGTCGTCATGATAGAGACAAACCAGCCAATGGAAAATCCACTCAGGAATGAAAATGCTGCTAACCAGCCTGTAATGGAGAGGGCAGAGAATCCAAACAGTTCATCATCGTCACTTCGCATACTGACCACAAGGCGTACGACAGCCACAACAACACCTGCAGCTATCGTGTAAACCAGCAAATTCAGGGGATGCAAACTTATCTGCATAAATCTTCCTGCTTTCTCTCAACTTGAATTTAATTTGACCGAGATACCAAAGTTGCACGTTTATCTATGTCATCGTGCGCATACTTGACAAATTTGATCATATATGTAAGTATACACATAGATACATGCTACTCTTGGTGCCAAAAGTAACCGAAAATACATATACATAATAGCGTATAAGAGAGAAATTTATGATAAATACGCAAAAAGGAAGAATTATTTTCGTTGTCATCTCACTGGTAGTTGCATCCGCGGCTCTCGTAATGATGTTTTCAGCGGTACAGGCTGCCGCACCGGTCACCCAGGAATGGAAAAATACCAATGACGTGTACACCCGGGATGCACAGACTATCCAGGCTTTACGGTTTACTTCCATCCCCTATGGCATCGAATCAAGCGCACATATGATGCCCAATATGGAAGCGATCGAAGTCAGCGGGCATGGAATCTGCCTGGAGAATACAGACGGTTATGAAATCCGTGTGATTGTCAGCCAGGGCGATTCACCCGGACTTGCCGCTGGGATTACCGAGGCAGAATGTACACCCGGTCAGGAATTTACCTGGACAGCAACTGCAGAACTGCCGCAGACAGACTCATTCGTACCGGGGCAGGCCAGGGTTGATGCTCTGGCAATCATCCGTCCGGACATTGCCAAGACGATTATATTTCCATGGTGGAGTGAAGTCACGATCAACGAGTGAGAGACGAAACCTGATCGATGGTCAATAGGCAATAGGTTCTGGTAGAGTCCTTGCTGGGAGTATTTCAATACATTTATCGATTGATCTGAATTTGACAAATAAAAAATATCAATCGAAATTATTTTACCTGCACCCGATAAAAAACCATTGAAATAGCAGCTTGGTCCCGGTGGCGGGTCTTTGATGTCTGGATATCATTAAAGTGACTGAGCTGTTCGTCGACTACCGCTCACTCTGACTCAACCGGACGGAACCGGACCACCGGCAGAGATTTCCCCAGCTCACGGAAATCTTCCGGTGTACCTTCCCCCTCATAACCGACCATACTGCTGATCGCACGGGCAGCAGCAGGATGGTCCCCTGCATAACTTGCCAGCATTTCAGCACCTTCATCAGTAGGCAGACGCTCTGCCCGGGCTTCGAACTGCTGCCTGCCAACCTGGACTTCGACTTCAGGATGGTTCATCAGGTTCTGGTACCACTGGGATTTTTCACCAAACGCTGAGACAACATAATAATTCTTCGATTGGGAATCCCCACGAATGACCTCCAGTACTGCCTGGCGTTGTTTTTGACTTTTTCGCCCAATGTGATTGACCAGGATAAAACGTTCTCCCATCAGGCCACCAAACCCAAATTTATAAAACAGTATCGGTAAGCGGTACAGGATTCTTGATAAACCGGTGGGTGGTTCTGGGATTTTGGTATTTACTGCCATGCTTTTCTCCTCATAATGCTGTAATCACAATTGGATTCTCCGAAATTTCAACTTTATTAATTTTCTCTCATACCAGCCTGATACAATGGAGTATTGAGAGCGAAAGTTTCCTATTGCGGCCAACCAGGAGAAACAAGATGAATCCGATTGGCGGTTTGCATCATATTACCGCAATGACCAAAAACCAGCAAACAAACCTGGATTTTTATCGCTGGGTTCTGGGGCAGAGACTGGTCAAGACTACCGTAAATTTTGACGACCCATCCACCTACCATCTGTATTATTCCGACCACGTTGGCACGCCCGGTGCAAACCTGACATTCTTTGTCTGGCAGAACATCATCAGCGGTCAGACGGGAGCAGGAGAAACAATCGCTGCTGCATACAACACTTGCAGTACAGATCTTGATTATTGGAAGGATCGATTTGCGTCGTTTAATACTTCGATCGTAGACCAGGGTGAACGTTTTGGCGATCCATACCTGAGCATAGAGGATCCTTCCGGGATGCGAATCGACATCATCGCCAACCAGGGCAACGAGGAACTGACGCACTGGGAAGACTCGCCAATCGATATTTCTAATGCCCTGCAGGGATTTCACAGCGTGACCCTGGAAATTAAAAAGCTTGATTCGACTGTGGAAATCCTGACCGACATCTTCGGTTACCAGTCGCCTCAGCAGGAAAACGATCGCTACCGGCTGGAGTCCGCTGGAGGTGGCTTAGCCAGCACAATCGATCTGCTGCACCACCTGGATGCAACCAAACCCCGTTTTGGCGCTGGTTCGATCCATCACATTGCTTTCCGGGTTGAGAATGATGAAGAACAGCTCGAATACCGTGAAGCCCTTCTATCCCATGGGCTGAGGGTCACCACGGTCATCGACCGAAAATACTTCCATTCGATCTATTTCCGCATCTCCGCAGGAGTTCTATTCGAAATCGCCACCCTGGGTCCAGGGTTTACTGTGGACGAATCGGTTGACGAATTGGGCTCGAATCTGTGTTTACCATCCTGGTACGAGGATCAAAGAGAAGAGATCGCTCAATCTCTGCCAAAGATTGACAGAGAATCCCGTATCCAACCCATTTAGATAACAGATCAAAATACCAGAACAACGAAGTCGTATGAGTGGATGATCTGATAAGTTTACTGATAAATTAGGAGAAAAGTGATGAAAATAGCAATAATTGGTTCCAGGAACGTCGGCATCACCCTGGGCCGGATATGGTCAAAAGCCGGGAACGATATTGTTTTTGGCGTTCGTGAGAATACAAATTCCGGAATTTCCAAATTAAATGATGAAAACCTGGATCGAGTATCGATTACAACCATTCCTATGGCTATCCAGGAAGCCGACTGGATCATGCTGGGGATTCCGTACAGTGCGGTTGAAGACGTGATGCAGGTGAACGCCAAGACTATTAATGGAAAAGTGATCATCGATGCTACCAACCGTTACGGTGATAAGGAGATCAGTATTCCAGACCTCATCCAGATGTATGCGCCGGACAGCCAGGTCTTCCGGGCGTTTAATGCGATGGGATGGGAAAATGTTGCCAACCCAAAACTGGGGTCGCAGGTTTTAGATATCTTCTACACGGGTCCAGATATCGAGGAACGAAAGATTATGGATAAGTTGATCTCTGATACCGGTGGTCGACCCATCTGGATCGGGGATAATGATTTGACATCACTGTCGGAAAATTTAGAAAACCTGTGGGTTACCCTGGCGTTTGACCGGGAAATGGGCCGGCGGATCGGATTTAAAATACTGCGTGATGAATAGCCGCCTATCCATCTGAAATCATCTGGTGCTGGATTTCCCACATGCGGGGATAAAGCTTTCCACTGCGGATCAAGTTTTGGTGAGTACCCCTCTCCATAACTCTACCGTTTCTCAATACGACAATCTCATCCATTGCTTCCATGCCCAGCAGACGGTGAGAGATCATAATCACAGTCTTACTTTCCATCACCTGCAGCAATGTTTGCCACACTGCCCTCTCAGTTACTGCATCCAGATTGGCGGTCGGCTCATCGAAAATCATCATCGGTGCATCTTGCAGGAGTGCCCTTGCTATGGCAACTCGCTGACGTTCACCACCGCTGATCTTCATCCCCTGTTCCCCGACCCAGGTCTGGTAGCCATCCGGAAGATTACGAATGAAATTATGGATCTGAGCGATCTTCGCGCATTCAATTATTCTTTCGTCACTCGCCTGCGGGCTCGCCAGTCTCAAATTTGCCATGATGGTTGTATTGAATAAATACGTCTGCTGGGAGACCACCGCGATCTTCTTCCGCAGCTCGGTCTGCGCCAGTTGGCGGATATCCACACCACCGATTTCAATCGAACCTTGTTCAATTTCCCAAAACCGCAGCAGGAGGTTGGCGAGGGTTGTTTTCCCGGCACCGCTGCTGCCCACCAGGGCTAGTTTTCCTCCGGGTGGAATAAATAAATGGATATCTTCCAGTGCAGGCTGAGTATTATCCGGGTATTGAAATATAAGATTGTTGACTTTGATGCCGTATTCGACTGGCAACTCGGTCGGGGTTGCAGGATCGATCACCTCAGGTTTCATGCGCACCAGATCAAACAGCCGGCGCGCTGATTCCAGGTTGCTTTCCAGGTATTGAGCCGCTTGAGGCAGTCCCTGGACAGCCTCAAAGCTAGAGTAGGCAACCAATGCAACCACAGCCAGGTAAACACCGTTGACCTGACCCGTATGAATGATGGGAACAGCGGCAGCAAGGACGGACAGCATTCCTAAACTGGATAACAAGGTGATCAATCCTTGTTCCAATCCACTGATCCGTGACATCACCTGCTGCTGTTGTGCATACTTTCGGCTGATCTGCTCTATATTACCGTTATGGTCGGAAACATGATCGTAGACCAGCAGTTCAGCCATTCCCTGGATGCCATCCACCAGGTTGGATTGGAGTTCACTGAACGTTTGAACTATGGATCTACCTGATTTCCTGGTCAGCCAATGGACCAGCAGGGGGACACCAATCCCTGCCGCTGCCAGAAAGCCGAGCAGTATGATCCCCAGGATGATTTGGAATAATCCCAGCAGGACAGTAGAAAAAATAGCGATCAGGATACCGACGAGTGGAGGAGCTAAAGCCCGCACGTAAAAATTTTCCAACTCCTCGATATCCGATATCATCCGGCTCAGCAGATCGCCGCTGCGGTACCCTATCATGCGTGCAGGAGCAAGCGGCTCCAATTTCCTGTAAAACCACACTCTCAAATTCGCCAGCAGCCTGAAAGTCACCTGGTGGGATACCAGTCTTTCCAGGTAGCGAAACACCCCGCGGGAGATACCGAAGAAGCGCACACCTACGATTGCCACCTGCAGTTCTGCAATCGAAGGTTGAAGAGCCGCCGCTGAGATGATGTATGCTGATGTACCCATCAACCCGATGCTGGAAGCTATGGTCAAAAAACCCAGCAGCACGCTCAATCCCACCCATCCACCAAGCGGTTTTATAAATGACAGCAGCTGTATAAATGGTCCGCTCTTCGGGATGCCTTCATCAGTTTCACCAGGATTGATATCTTCATGCGAGATGTCGATCGTTTCGGTTCCAGGCTGTTCCCGTGAAACTGGTGCTGGAATATCCTTTCCGGCATCGAATTGAATGAGCTGCCGATACAGCCCGGGGGTTGCGATCAGCTCTTCATGGGAACCTTGCTGCAGGATCCTGCCTCCTCCGAAGACGTAAATTCTGTCCGCGTCCTGGACAGTGTTGACACGGTGGGCGATCATGATCACCGTTTTGTTGGCGAAAAGCGAACCCATCGCGGTGTGTATCTGCTGATCCAGGACTGGATCCAGGTGGGATGAAGGTTCATCGAGGATAACGATGGGAGCATCCTTAAGAAAAGCTCTCGCCAGGGCGATGCGCTGCGCCTGCCCACCGCTCAACCGGGCACCACGTTCTCCAATCAGGGTTTGGAATCCCTGTGGAAGGTCTGATATAAATTCCAGCGCAAATGCCTCTCGGCAGGCTGATTCCATCTCAGCATCACTTGCACCAGGTTTTGCAATCCGCAGGTTGGCTTCGACTGTATCGTTGAACAAATACGGTGTCTGTGATAACCAGGCAATATTCTGCCACCATGAATCCAGCGGGACCGATTCTACCGCTGCTCGGTTGACCAGGATCTTTCCATCGGTTGGCTGCATGAACCGCAGCAGCAAATTCACAATCGTAGATTTGCCCGCTCCACTCGGTCCAACCAGGGCAACCCTCTCGCCCTTTCGGGCAACCATGTCCACACCTTCCAGTGCCCTCCTTCCATCCGGGTAACTGCCAGAAACTTGTTCAAAGCGGATCTCTTCGATTTCAAGCACTTTTCCCTGGCTGCTTCCCGGGATTTCATCAATAACTGTTTTGCTGGTGAATATTTCAAAAATTCGACTGGCAGCCGCCACCCCTGCCATCCCGGCATGAAACCGCGTCCCCAGCGATCTCAATGGTAGATAAAATTCAGGTGCCAGCAACAGGACGAACAATGCTGGTTGAAATTCTATCCGTCCATACAGCAAGCGGATGCCAATCTCTACCGCAACGATCGCCGTGCTGATGGTTGCGATCATCTCCAATGCTAAAGCTGATAAAAACGCAACCCGCAGTACGCCCATGGTTTGATCTCTGAACTGCTCGCTGATCTGCTTGATCCTGGCGGTCTGTTCTCTGCTGCGTCCAAGGATTTTCAATGTCGTTAAACCTTGCAGAACATCCAGGAAGTAAGCACTCATCCGGCTGAGGGTTTTCCACTGTTTCCGGGTTAGCGATTGGGCGATGGATCCGATCAAGACCATGAAAACCGGGATCAGCGGTGCAGTCAGCAATAAGACAAAGCCAGACAACAAATCAACTGGAAAGACAACAAATAAGAAAGTCACCGGGACCAGCACAGCTAATACCAGTTGAGGGATATACTGACTGAAATAAGCATCCAATGATTCGATTCCTTCCATTGCAGTATTGATCAGCTCACCGGTTTCCTCCTCCCGGGCATGGACCGGTCCCATGCGAACAATATGTGCATACAGTTTGCTGCGAAGCCTTGTTTTGATGCCAATCGCCACCCGGTGAGCAGTTATCTCCCCGATCCAGATCATCAGGAATCGCAGGAAGATAATCAACAGCAGGTAGCTGAAGAGTTTTGAAAGCTGCAAGAGCGGGGAATTTTCCAGGAACACCTGATCAATGACTTTACTGACACCCCAGGATTGGGCAACGATTAATAGGCCTCCCAAAAATCCAGTTGTTATCGAGATTAACAACGCTGCTTTTTGAGTTCTCAACTGGCGTAAAAGACGGATGTCAATGTTCATGATCAAGATACGATATTAATCGGTTTTTCTCCCAAAATTATCCCTTTTAAATAACACAAAGCGGAGTTTAATGCCCCGCTTTGCGGTCACTTAATGAATTGCTGGGATTACAACCCCAGGCATTAATATTCGAGATGGGATTCTGAGGTCAATCGCTGACGAAAGACCCAATATGTCCATCCCTGATAGATCAGGACGATTGGAAGGAATATCAATACAACGATGGTCATCACCCTTAAAGTGTACGGGCTGGAGGCTGCATTGTATATCGTCAGGCTGAATGCTGGGTCCAGGCTGGAGACCATCACTCTTGGGAATAGCCCCATGAAGATCGTGATCGTAGAGAAGATAATGGTCACACCCGTCATTGCAAAAGCCCAACCATTCAGCTTGCGACGCAGGAAATACCCTGTCAACAGCAGGGATACGCCCGCGGTCAGCGGCACCACACCGGGGTTAACACCCAGGTTGAGGAACATATCCGTTGCAAAGAAATACCCGGTGATCACAAACCCGAAAACCATGACCGCTGTGAACGGCCAGAATCGTGTGGCGAATTTATGGGCGCGCTCTTCAACAGGTCCCCGGGTTTTGAGGTTCAGGTAAACCGCACCATGCAGGATGAAGGTCATCAGGGTAGCCACACCACCCAGCAATGCGAACGGACTCAATAAGTCGAAGAACGTCCCAACGTAGATCATCGAGGCGTCAATCTTCACACCGCGGATCAGGTTAGCCATCGCCACTCCCCATAATAGGGCTGGTACCAGGCTGCCGCCGAAGATAGCCCAGTCCCATACAGATTTCCAGCGCTGGTCTTCCACTTTGCTGCGGAATTCAAAAGCCACACCGCGCACGATCAACGCAAACAGCATCAATACCAGAGCCAGGTAGAAACCGCTGAACAGGGTTGCATACCAGTTCGGGAAAGCAGCGAACATCGCCCCCCCGGCAGTAATCATCCAGACCTCATTGCCGTCCCACACCGGCCCGATCGTGTTGATGATGACTCGTCGTTCGCGGTCATTCTTCCCAAGGAAAGGGAGCAAGATCCCTACCCCATAGTCAAATCCTTCCAGGAAGAAAAACCCAATGAACAACACTGAGATGAGAACAAACCAAATCGTATTCAAATCTATCATCATATCCTCCTGGTTTTTAATCCGCGACTGCAGGTTCTAATGCCGACTGATCTTGCTGAGAATCATCAGTTGGTTCTGTTTCAACTCCGGCCTTTGCATATTTATTCAAGAGGAATACATCCGCGGCCATCAGTACACCATAGATCAATACAAACAAAATTAAGGAAGTCAGGATCATACCAGCACCGACATTGGGCGAGATCCCATCCTCGATCCTTTGAAGACCAAACACCATCCATGGCATCCGTCCAACTTCCGTTAATATCCATCCGGTGGTATTGGCAGCATAAGGCAGTACAATCATATACGGTAGCCATTTTAAGAAGCGTGGTGCACTTTCCACCTTATCACGCATAGCAAGATAAAGTGCGTACAATGCCAGGACTACCATCAAAAGTCCCACGCCTATCATGATCCGAAATGCCCAGTAGGAAATTGCCACTGGCGGCACATAATCTCCCGGACCATATGTTTCTTCGTATTGAGCCTGTATGTCGTTGATCCCCAGAACTTCCCCTTCAAATTGATTGTATGCCAGTAAGCTAAGCATTGCAGGTATTCGGATAGCAAAGACGTCTTCCCGGTTTCTTTCATCACCAATTGTGAATAGCGACAGTCCTGCTGGATCTTCACTATCCCACAACGCCTCCGCAGATGCCATCTTCATTGGCTGAGCCTCGACCATATGCTGTGCCTGCGAGTGACCTACAATACCCACTAAAATCACACCGATGACCGCATAGACAGCTGCCCAGTTGAAAGATCGTTTGAATACATCCAGGTCCGGGCTTGTACGTTTGACCAGATGCCATGCACTGATTCCCAACATGAAGAAAGCAGCGGTGGTGATTCCTGCTGTAAATACATGAGGGAATTGGACCCATACATGTGGATTGGTGAACAAAGCTCCGAAATCCGTCATCTCTACTCGGCCATTGTTGAGCACATAGCCCACCGGTTCCTGCATGAATGAATTGGCGATCAGGATCCAGAGTGCAGAGATATTTGAACCGAAAGCGACCGCCCACATGGTACCAGCATGCCCCCATTTCGGTAGTTTATCCCACCCGAACACCCACAATCCCAGGAATACGGATTCGAGAAAGAACGCCATTAATGCTTCAATAGCCAGTGGTGCTCCAAAGATATCCCCCATGAACCGGGAGTACTCAGACCAGTTCATACCAAACTGGAATTCCTGGACTATCCCGGTAACAACGCCCATAACAAAATTGATCAGGAATAATTTCCCCCAAAATTTGGTCATTTTCTTAAATGTTTCATTCCCAGTCCTTACGTAGACGGTTTCCATGATTGCGACCATAATCGATAACCCTAACGTCAGGGGAACGAAGAAGTAATGGTATATCGAGGTTGAGGCGAACTGCAAACGGGCTAAAATTAGTGGATCCATGAATACCTCACTTTATTGGTGGTTGTGAGTAGCTCATCAATAGTTACTGCCAGAAAATATCCTTATGTCTAATCTTCCAAAGCAATAAATTGGACAATAGAATTAATATCCATATTTGTGAAATATCTCACTTCAATTATAGTGCTTTTTCTTTCATCTCGGGTTGAATTTATCCTTCTTCCTATATTTGACCTCCGTCCAACCCGTCAATTTGAGCGAACACCACTGATTTCAACGAATTCCACAAAGGTTGCCTCATTTTTGTTCTCAAAAGCTTCATCGGCTAACTGCTGCAGGTCGATCCGTTTAAATTCATGGAAATCAAATCCTGAAGCTTTTCCCAGCGCGACCTGACCGGGTAGGTCACTTATAGAGCACAGTCTTCAGGAACTTCCAGNNCCCAGTGCGACCTGACCGGGCAGGTTACTTGCAGAGCACTGTCTTCAGGATCTTCCAGACAATTCGATATCGTCATGGGACCATCGACTGCTGATATGATATCCAGCAGCGTGATTTGACCTGCAGGTTTCGCCAGGGAAAAAATCCCTCTCGGCCCGGGGAATGTTTGGATCAATTCACCGTTCGATAGGTCGGCAACAATCCTCTGCAGGAAAGCATTTGGAATTAGCATGGATTCCTGGATCGTCATGGTAGCGAGTCGGGGCCCCGGTTTTTCTCTTGCCAGCGCCAGGAGCACGCGGATGGCGTAATTTGATTTTCGATTGATTTTTAGCATTGGACCAATATTTAATTCTTGACCATTTTTATCAACGCTTACTGGAATTGTAAGTATTCCAATCGCACAGTCAACAAAAAATCATCACCCGTGAGGTGTGACTTAAATCACAAATCAAATTTATACTCCCCGCGATTAATACTCAACTGAAAACTTTGTCTCAATAGAAAATGATCACCCTGCATGATAGACAGAATGCACAAAGAAAACACATCCAAATTCTATTCAATTATTTTCTAGAACAGTTTAGGAATTCACCCTCGAAGAGATTTCCGCGCGTGCCAGAACCCCCGGATCACGGACCTGGCTCTTTCTGAAATGACAAATGAATCCGCATCAATTGCACTGACCAATTTCTCCACTTTTTCCAGTTCACGCCGCCGGATGGTGCACAAGACGATATTCACAGTCCCATCCCGACCTCTTCCAGGCATTAATGTAACCCCATAACCTGCTTTGCGGAGTTCATCCGCGATGATATCCCCACGTCCACTGCTGACGATCTGCAGCTGGATAAAACCCATTGCTAATTTTGAATCCAACCACAAACCAACTACATTTCCCGTCGCAAACCCTCCTGCATAACCAATCAACTTCAGCACGTGCTCCAGATTAGTGAGCACCTCACTGACCGCCAGTATGAATATCAATGCCTGGATAAATGCAAATAACCACGCCAACCCCTTGCGCCCCTGATGGGTCATCAGCAATCTCAAAGTAGCTATCGAGTAATCTGCCACCCGGGCAAAGAAGATCACGATGCTGGCGAGGATTAATTCTGTCATCGGTTTTATGCTCTCCAGAATCCTCTGCGGATCGGGCGGACATCTTCTGCAGTTATAAAGGCTGTTTCATCGATCTCGCTGATCATCCGTCCGACTCGATCCACATTCTTTCGAAGCACACTGCAGTTCAGTATGGTCACCATGCCATCTTTGCCGCGGGCGGAGATTTCCGTTACAGCATAACCTTCATCTCTAAGGCGGTGAGCGATCGCAGCACCCCATTTTGGACTGATGATCCGAATGTGGGTATGACCTACCGCCAGCCGCTCTTCGATGACCATACCGACCAGATTACCCGTTGCAAATCCCCCGGCATAGCCAATCACGCTTAATGGGCTGTCCAGATTGCTGAGAACGGAGGTGATCGCCACGACAAAAATGGATGCCTGAAAAAAGCCAAGTATCCATACGACGGGTCTTTTTCCCCGCATGACAAAAAGGACCCGAAGGGTATCCAGCGTCATATCGCTGACACGCAGACCAAAGATCAGTAATGCTGTTAATAATTCTGTCCAGGTTAACCAGTCTGGCATCTTAAATCCTCATCAATGAGCCCCTCTTGGAAATAAACTTTCCTCAAGGGGCTGATTCAATTTCCTGAATTATAAGAGATTTTTCTAGGGTTGTTGAACGGGTTCGACGTGATTCATAGCCGGGATATATAACTCCTGGCAGTATTCTTTCACCATCCGCCGCATACTGAATTGAGGTGCAAGCGTCCGAATGGATTCTTTCATCAAACCAATCCATTCTTCCGGTAAGCCATCCTCGGTTTTACGTTTATAGTACAGGGGGATGATCTCGTTCTCCAGAGTTTCGTACAGGCTCTGAGCATCCATGCGATCCTGTACTTCCGGATCTTCATAATCAATATCGGAGCCAATCGGCCAACCGTTCCTGCCGTTATACCCCTCCCGCCACCATCCATCTAGAATGGAAAAATTAAGCACACCATTGAGTGCAGCTTTTTGACCAGAAGTACCTGAGGCTTCATTCGGACGTCTTGGTGTATTCAGCCAGACATCCACCCCCTGTACCAGGTAGCGGGCAAGGTTCATATCATAGTCTTCCAGGAAGACCAAACGCCCTCCATTTTCCGCCTGTTTGACTTTTCTATAGACATCCTGGATCAACAGCTTTCCAGGTTCATCTGCTGGATGAGCTTTTCCTGCAAAGATGATCTGCACAGGTCGGTTGGGTTCGTTCAACAATTTTAATAATCTATCCAGGTCGCTCAACACCAGGTTGGCGCGCTTGTAAGTCGCAAACCGGCGGGCGAAACCGATTGTCAAAGCATAAGGATCCAGCAGCGCCCCACCAGCAATCACCTGCACTGGATGGACACCGCTTTTCAACCATTCAGCCCGAGCGCGGTCCTTCATGTACTGTACTAATTTGCGTTTCAGGTGCCGGCGTACTTCCCAGAGTTCATCATCAGGTATTTTATCGACCTGTTCCCACACACCGGGGTCATCCAGGTCGTTCATCCATCCTGGCTCGAAGTATTCATCCATTAAATGTTTCAGCCTGCGAGCAAGCCAGGTACCCGTGTGGATCCCATTGGTGATATAAGAGATCGGCACATCTTCAACTTTGCGATCTGGCCACAGGTAATGCCACATCTTGCGGGCAACTTTACCGTGCAGTTCTGACACACCGTTCCTTCGATCAGAAAAATTGAACGCCAGCACCGGCATACTGAATGTCTCGCCCCAAGACATCTGGTGACGGGCAATATCAATGAATTCATCCCTGGAAAGACCTAACTCCGGCCATAATGGAGCGAAGTACTTATCGATCAACCAGAGTGGAAATTCATCACTCCCGGCTGGGACAGGTGTGTGAGTTGTAAATATGGTCGTCTTTCTAATCTTTTCTTTTGCTTCTTCGAACGTCCAGCCAGAAACGACCATTTCTCGTGCTCTTTCCAATGACAGGAAAGCAGAGTGACCTTCGTTCATATGCCAGACCTCGGGGTTATACCCGAGTGTCCGCAGAGCACGAACACCGCCTACACCCAAAATGATCTCCTGGGAAATCCGCAGGTCCAGGTCGCTGCTGTACAGACGGGAGGTCAGATCTCGATCTTTCGGTGAATTATCCTCCACGTTGCTGTCAAGCATGTAGATTGGTACTCGACCAACCTGTACTTCCCACAAGCGTGCGTAGACTTCGCGCCCGGGTAGATCGACCGAGATCGTCAGGGGTTTTCCATCCTCATTGACGATCGGCATAACTGGAAGATCTTCAAATTTTACATAGACATTCCGGGCTTCCTGCCAGCCATCTTCCGTGATTTTTTGAGAAAAGTAGCCCCTCGAATAAAAGAATCCAACACCGATAAGGGGTAAACCAAGGTCGCTGGCCTCCTTGACATGGTCGCCCGATAGAATCCCCAGACCACCAGCATAGATCGGCAGCGTTTCATGCAGACCGAATTCGGTAGAGAAGTAAGCGATCGGCTTGCTGATAATTTCTCCAGTCTCAGCCTGGCACCAGCCTTTCTTGCCCTGCATATATTCATCAAAAGCTTCGATGGTCTGATCATAAAAATCGAGGTAATAACGATCGTACGTAACCGCATTCAAACGCGCCCGTTCAACTTCTCGTAAGAATAAGATCGGGTTATGGTTCGTTCGTTCCCAGAGAGCTCGATCGATCTCGATAAACAGACGTTGAGCATCCTTGTTCCAAGTCCACCACAGGTTATACGCCAGCTCACCAAGACGCATTATCCGCCGCGGCAAGCTGAAATTATTTGGCATCACTGCGCGAAATGTTTCCATACTGTGTTTCCTTATATTCCAATGTGAAAACCGGGAAATAATTTAACCCAATTGTCCCGGCAATAATAATACTGAGATACATCAGAATTTTGAATTTGTACTCCTATACTGACCGAAGAATCTTACCACATTCCGTCCCGTATACAAGAAATATAAAAACCGGTTATATAATATGTTTGTGATGAAATCATTGATATTCCAGTTTCTGTCAACTTGATTGCTGTTGAAAAGATTGTTAGAATTTTTTTCAAATTTTAAGGGCGTTTATGGCAAAAAAAGTACAGCTTTTTATTACCTGTCTAATGGATACCTTTCGCCCCACAGCAGGAGAGGCGGTGGTTCGGGTGTTGAATCGCCTTGGGGTCGAAGTCCATTTTCCACCAGACCAGACATGCTGTGGACAGCCTGCGTTCAACGCCGGAATGCGGGATGAAGCCAGGAAGATGGCAAAACATACCATCACTGCCTTCGAAAACCAACCGGGGGATATTATCATTCCTTCAGGGTCGTGCACGTCGATGGTGCGGCATTATTACCCTGAGTTATTCGTGGACGATACGGGATGGAAAACAAGGGCTGAAAACCTCGCCAGCAGGACTTTCGATTTCACGGAATACCTGGTGGATGCGTTGGGGGTTACCGATGTTGGAGCTCATTACCAAGGGAAATTAACCTATCATGCATCCTGTCATCTCAGTCGGGGGTTAGGGATCGACCAACAGCCCATGGTGCTGCTGAACAATATTCACGGCGCAACGATCACCGAACTCCCAGAGGTGAATGAATGCTGCGGATTTGGCGGAGTCTTTTCGGTCAAACACCCGCTGATTTCAGCGGAAATGCTCAAGCGAAAGATCGATAATATTGAAAGCACCGGTGCACCCATCACGGTGATGTCTGATACGGGCTGCTTGCTGCATGTCAGTGGTGGTCTCCACCGCCAGGGTAAACCCCAGAAGATTGTTTACATAGCCGAAGTGCTTGCCAATATGGTCTTGGAGGAAGGACAATGAAAACTTTCCAGGATAAGATCCAGGCGGCACTCCAGGATCCCGTTCTCCAATCGGCATTGGATGCCAATGCGATCGGCAGGAGGCAGGCTTGGACTGCCGCCTTCGAAGCCATGCCGTATGACCTGGAAGAAATGCGTCAGAAAGCTCACCAGATCCGCAAAGAAGTCATCGACAATCTGGATGAATACGTGGATCAGTTCGTCCGGCAGGCTCAGGCTAATGGCTTTATCGTTCATCGAGCGAAGGATGCTGAGAGTGCTAACCAGATCGTCATCGAGATTGCCCAAAAGCATGGGGCTGGGCTGCTGGCAAAATCCAAGACCATGGTGAGTGAGGAGATCGAGCTCAATCACGCGCTTGAGACAGCCGGCATCCGACCGGTTGAAACCGACCTGGGAGAATACATAGTCCAGCTGCGTAAAGAACGCCCCAGCCATATCATCACACCATCTGTGCATTTGAAAAAAGACCAGGTCGGCAGAACTTTTGAGGAGCATCTCCACCAACCCTATACCGATGATATCCAGGTGCTGACCGATACCGCTCGCAAGACGCTGCGTGAAATTTTCCTGAGTGCGGATATTGGCCTCAGCGGAGTCAACCTGGCAATCGCAGAGGCAGGTGCAATCGGGATCCTGACCAACGAGGGAAATGGCAGAATGGTCACCACGCTGCCGCCAGTACACATCGCCCTGCTGGGGATAGAACGGCTTGTGCCCAGCTATGACGATTTCTGCACCTTACTGGCACTGCTCCCCCGGGCATCGACCGGTCAACCCATCACTGTTTACACCCAAATCATTCAGGGGCCGCGCAAAGAAGGAGAGCTGGATGGTGCTCAAGAACGACACATCATCCTGGTGGACAACCGTCGTTCTCGCACACAGAAATCCTGGCTTTCCGACTCTTTGATGTGCATCCGCTGCGGTGCCTGCCTGAACGCCTGCCCGATCTTCCGGGAAATTGGGGGGCATGCCTATGTCGATGCGAACAGCCTGCAGACACCATATCCCGGACCGATTGGTTCGGTCGTTTCCCCGGCACTGTTTGGCGAAGGTAGATATGGACACCTGGCGCAGGCATCGACCTTATGCGGGGCGTGCAAGGATGCCTGTCCGGTCGATATCGACCTGCCTGGATTGCTCTTGCGGACGCGCGCTGGTTCCTCATCCCCTACGGATAATCAAAACAGCAACGAGGGAATTGGCATCTCAAGAGGAATTCGTGCTGCTATGAAGGTTTTTAGCTGGATCGCTGTTAGCACCAAAAGATACTCTTTCGCACAGGGAACCGCTGGTGCAGTTACTGATTTCCTGGGTTCTTCTCCATGGATGCATCTACCAAAATTCACGGGCTGGGGTTTTTCCAAAGATATCCATAAACCAGCACCGGTTCCATTTCGTCAGCGCTGGGAGAAGCTTCAACAGAATATCGAGTCTTCTTCGTTAGACCAAAAACCAGCACCAACAAGCCCCGATTCAAGGCAAGCTGCGCCTGACGAACTGCGCTCCTTACAAGGAAAATTCACTCATTCACTTCGAGATCTGGATGGCATTGTCATCGAGTGCGATGGCGGTCAACTTCCAGGTTTATTGATTGATGAGTTTAAAAAACGAAATATCCATCGGGTCGCAGCATGGGATTCTCTTGATGAAAAATTCCAGCTTGTCACGCAATTTTCCCAGGCTGGTATTTTGATCGAAACTGAACTGTCTCAAGCCCAGGCTGGTATCACGAGGGCTTTCGCTGGTGTGGCAGAAACCGGATCGATTGTCCAGTTATCATCTGCAGGAAATCCGAACGCAGTCTCCCTGCTGCCACCTGTTCACATTGCTGTCCTCGACAGTTCCAGGATATATAAAAACCTCCCCCAAATCTTGCGGATGGAGGAGGTGCAGAAATCATCGGCTGTAACAATTATCAGCGGCCCATCCCGAACCGCCGACATCGAAATGACCCTTACAATCGGGGTGCATGGTCCCCGAGAAATGATCGTATTTATACTACATTGAACGTCCTGATCGGGAACGCTGGTAGAAAAGGTAAACTGCCACCAATCCAGCCGCAACAAATACAATTGTCGTCGCGATTAAAAATATAGCAATCCAATTCCTTACTCCACCATCTGCCTGCTGAGCGCTGCTGATTGGCACAGCATCCAGGTCCTGCGAATCACTTTCTACGACACCATCCGCCTGGTCCAGTTCCTGCAAAAATTGATCCAGTTCTTCTGCTGATTGAGCCGCTTCTTGCGTATCGGTCGGCGCAAGCGTATTCGTTGGTTCTGGAGTTGAAGTCACTGTTGGAGTGGCTGTTGGAAAACCGCCACCATCGGCGGTTGCAGATGATGTCCACAGCATAGCAGCAGCTACCAGGATGACGATCAACATGAAATATTTTCTTTTCGTATTCATCACACTCACACTCCTCACCATGCTAATAACGGAAACATATGTTCACTTTATCATATTTCAATATAATTTGCAATCACTTGATTTACCTAAAACTACGTTGATAAAATTCACTCTGGTAGACCAAATTTCCGGAAAACTCCATCCGGGTCAGGGGTAAGGTGGGTTTGGGCAAAGACAGCACCTATATTAATAGGTCCGTATATATGCGGAAAAACATCCCCATCAGCATCCTCCCAGCGGAGTTCAGCCTCCAATTGTTGCGGATCGNNCAGCGGAGTTCAGCCTCCAATTCTCGCGGATCAATCCACAGCATTGCCAGCTCTTCCGCATCGCTGAAGAAAGCATTGGCGACTTTCAATATTTGTTCTGGTTTGGAACAATGGATAAACCCCTCGGATTCCAGTGAATCTCCCCGGTATTCCTCCCTGGTTTTTGCCTGCTCCCAGGCGCTGGATGGGCACAAATGGACGATTAACTCCACAACAGACACTCCATAATCACGATCACATCCAACCTCGCAATCGATACACCATCATGCCGAGATACTCTTTCAGGATGTTAGTTGTCGAAGAAATATTGCTGGCTGAAGGTATCAGGTTAAAGATCTGGGCTGTCGGGTCTGGTGCCCACAACTGCTCCCAGTTTTCGGCAGTGACATTGTAATCCGTTGGCATGGGAATAACTTCCAATCCCTGTTTTTCAAAAAGTGCCACGGACCGGGGCATGTGCAACGCAGATGTAACCAGGACAATTCTGCTGATCCCCATGCCATCCAGGATCCTGCGGCTGTTAACTGCATTTTCGTACGTATTGCGCGAACTGCGCTCTATGATCAGTGCATCCTCCGGGACATCCATCCACACCATGATGTCTGCCATATCGTCTGCAGGAGCGTCTCGCTCTCCTGACCAACCGATATATCCACCGCTGAGTAATACCTGCGGTGCCACTCCCTGGTGATAAAGCCATGCACCATACAGGACACGGTCCCCTGCCGAATTGACTTCTACGGTGGGACGAGGGTACTGATCGGAATGCGTTCCTCCACTTAAGACGACAATGATTTCTGCTTTTGGAAGCTCATCCGGAGGTAAATAACGCCATTCCAGAGACCGGGTTAATGCCGCAGAAATCCATCCATTTCCTGCCCCCCAGATAACAATCAGAACGGCCAGAACCACCCATCTGGCTATCTCAGGCTTCTTCTTCCAAAAAATAAAAACAAGCCACAGGGCAAAAAACGAAAATCCCAGCGGATAAACAAATTGAGGTAACAGTTTTGATAAGAATATGAACATAATTCACACAGAAAAAGGCCATCTCCAAAAAGAGACGACCTCTGCATTATAGTTTATTTCTTTGTGAAATCAGGGGCGGGCAACAAAATCGATCTGGACCCTGACTTCATCTTCTGTATTCAACATACCTAAAATACTGATCGGTCCAAAACCATAATCGCTCATTAAAAACATGGTTTCACCGCTGCCCGTGAGTTCTCCATTCTCCAACTTCACCTGGAAATTAATGATCATGGGCATGGTGGTCTCGCGGATCGTTGTCTCCCCGGTAACTGTCAGATCCAGGGTTTCACCTTCGGTATAAGTCTCCAGAAGACCTTCTATGCTGGTGGGTTCGAAAGTCACAATCGGATACTGAGAAGATTCCAGGAAACGGTCGCGCAGCGCATTGTCCCGCCTGTTGCTGTCCGACTCAAACTGTGAGATATCGACGGTGATCGTTCCGATCGAACTTTGTTGTGGATTCTCCTGGTTCAAAGTGATTTCACCGTTGACTTCAGTTGTCTCCCCAATGGCGGTATTCAAGCGGTTATCATCCAGGAAAGTTTCATCGACCATGTAGGTCACCGTGGATTCTCCAGAAATGATCGTGTATACGGTGCCGCTGTTTGTCTGGGCGGTTTGATTTCCCTCGCTATTTTGTTCTTCCGTCTCACCAGAACCATTCAAATTGGATTCCGATTCAGTGGGCGAGACACTTTCTGCCTCGGTTGGATTAACTTCCTCAACTGGTGTTGCATCGCTTGCTGCGGTACAGCTGACCAGGAAAAAAGCCAATAATATTATTCCGAATAATTTTCTGCTCATCATTTACCTCCTAGGCATTGTTGGCTATGTCAATTGATGGCTAAGTCTATTCATTCCCTCAATATATGTCAACTTTATTTACCCATTATGTCCAATTATTAACCAAAAACCCATAATAATGGGGTGATCATTCTATAAAATGAAAAAAGAATTAATGAGCTAAGGAGATGAACAAGAAATTTGATCTGAAAGTGGTTCACGCAGGTAATTTGCAGCCAGGTTCCCATCCTCATCATAAACAGATATTTCCCAGGCCTCAATCATCCCCTGGTTTGTACAGCCAAAAATCACAACGTCAGTACCATGGGGGAAATAATCCGGAGGATCTTCCATCGGGAGTACAACTCCCGAATTGCTTTCACTAACGAGGATAAAATTCAGCCGCGGATAGCTTCTCGGAGAGAGACTCGGCCAGGTGCTGCCGCTTGCCCCGACACCCATCCGGTAAAAGCGTGGATATAATGCCCTGCCCTGCCAGACCTGCCCACCAGATTCGAGTAAAGTTTGCACGGGTTCTTTGATTTCTACAGGCAACCCCGTCTCACCCGTTTCCATCAGACTCACCAATCGAGAATCTAATAGCTCTGGAGTGTATCGTTGCGGTACCAGAGTTTCCGCCAGTGGAATCGATAAACCAACCACCAAAATTCCGGTCAGGATGGCGATATCCCGCCAGTGATAATGAATAGCCTTGGTTTTTCTCAGAGGTTCGGTGATTTCTGGTTTGCGATGCCCCAAAACAATCGATTTCATTTGTTGGTTACGCACAAATGCTATCGCCCACAGGGTCACCTGGATGATCCCGATACTGTAATAAAACACGCCGATCCAATCCACCGGCAGCACATAGCGGCCACCAGAATTCCGGAAGAGGGCATTAATCGCTGAATGGCTGAGTCCAAACGCCAGGGGGACAAGTCCAACCCACTTTTTATTTTCCCAGCTGGTGTAGAGTCCGATTCCCACCATTACCAGGCTCCACAGGATCGGCGAAAGCGCATGGGCGGGTATATGACCGGTCCACTGTTTCCAATAAGGGAGCCAGCGAACATAAGACACCAGACCACAGCAATTCTTGAAAAACCTCACTGGGTCCTGATGACCGGTGAATGCAATCACGTTATTGATGAACCGCGAAGTCCCCGGGAGATACAGGATCGTCTGCACCTGGTTGTTCAGAAAGTGGTTGCCCATAAACAAAGCCACCATTCCTGGATTCTCAATAACGAATTCAGTAACACTCTCCAGGTCCTGGGTTGGCTGAGGCGTGGATGCTGGTTGAGCCTGGACCCCTTCTTCGAGTTCATTCTGAGGCGACAATTGAGGTGTTGCCTTCGAGGGTGTTGATTGTGGGGTCTGGTCGGAAGCATCTAAATACCGTTCAACGACTAGTTGCGTCCGCATTTCCGGATGATGCAGAGATAAGANNACTAGTTGAGTCCGCATTTCCGGGTGATGCAGAGATACGACTCCGAGCTGCTGGTAATTCCGGATCAACCAGGGAGTGATCATCGCCAGAAGACCAATGATCATAGCGATCGAAGAGCCGATCCAATATTTACGCTCCCTGCGAAATACCAATACCGCAATTAGAATAGCCGCGGGTAAAAGAGAACCCATCTCCGGGCGGATCAACATCGTAGCCCCCAATACCCCTCCGGCCAGTACGGGCAGCCTCAGGTGCCGCGTTTTTCGCTGATACCAGTACACTACGATCAGGGTGAAACCAACAACACCTAAGGTTGCCGGCAGGTCTGACATCAATAATTTCGCATTGGAATTGGTGATATGTTGATTCAAGGCGATGGCATTCGCCTCGCGCATGACTACCAGAGACGAGACCAGGATCCCGGTGATCCGGTTATGCAAACCGCGCGTAACCCAAAACAATCCAACCGGGAGCAACGCCAGGAAAGCGATCTGGTAATTAATCACCTCCTCATATCCAAGACCGCCAATTCCATGGATCAGGGATAAAAAGAAGACATACAACGGACGGATGGACAATGGACCGCTGCGGATCTGGTACCCCTCGCCAGCGAGTACGCTCTGTGCGGGCACATCGTATATCGTTGCGTCAGAGTTCGGATAATGTTCAAAATTTGGCTGGCGCACCTGACCAACAAACCAGCTCGGTGTCAGTGGAATAGACGACCAGACGAAGAAAGCCGCTGCCCAGACAATGACGGTGATCAAGATATCCACACGGATCGAGCGCCAAATCTTGGAGATCCGCCCCCGTCGGTTAACCATGAACATGCCGATTCCAAGAGCAATCATCGAAAACACCCAACCAAGAATCACCTGCCATCCTAGGATTGGTGTACCCAACGCATTCCAACCGATGCCAGCATCGCTGGGGTCAATGCCCATCCCTGTCAGAGCAATGAACCCGGTCATAAAAGCAAAAATAATAAATATGATGATCAGGGGTAAGAATCGTTGGATCGTGACATTTAGATTTGATAAATTAATCCCCCCGATCGTTAATGGCAAAAATATCAGGGTCTGCACGCCTAACAACACAGCCCAGACGACAAGTGGTGATAAACGGACCATCAGAGCTTCTGTGTAAGGTTCTGTGACTTCGAATGCCAAAAACAGGAACTGTAAACCACCAATGATCGCCGCGATACTCAAAAGATATAAACCAGCGGTGATATATCTTCTGGAAAGGACTTTACGGAATAATATACTGAAGCGGTCAAGCCAATTGGGAAATATCAGAGAAAAAAGTACCAGCCCAAGAAAAACCGTCGCCACCAGACCAATCGCCAAGACCATCAGCAATCTTTCGGTGGAAATCCCCGCAAGGGTACTGATCGAACTTTCAGAAGGGATGCTCAGAAGGAAGTTGAGAACAAAAAAACCTTCGAGACTGACGAGCAGCCAGTAGGAACGGAGCGTTATGGGTAAGTGGTCAAGCTGTATTGAAAGCTTCGAATTCTGATTATCCATAGACATGATTAATATGTCCTGTGAGTGGTATGCTTTCGCAATGCTCAGCAATCACGCGTGGTATTATACTCCAACATATTGGGTGTATATTTTATTCGGAGGAATTCAATGAGCCGAGCAACGATCATAATACTCGTTATTCTTGGGTTAATATTTATAAGCTGCATATGCGTTGGTGCGCTGATCCTCGGCGGCGCATCTTTTTTTATGATAAACGATCCCGGTTTTGAAATCAGAACAACTGTTGAATACTTCAGTCCTTCAGCACAAAATCCCGCACCAACACCCCTGGTGATTCGTCCTACTGAAACCTCGACCATCGTGCCCCCAGGTGAGACAGTTGAACCTCCAGTTCAAGAAGAAGAAATTCCAGAACCGACTGTTACATCGGTGTCAGGATCAACAGTCTCCAGCGGTTCTCCAGAAGATACTTTGCGGACTTTGGAGGATACTATTATACCGATCAATGATTTGCTGGATATTGCTGCACGTCTGGAGGGTAAAACGGATATTGAGCCCACACTTCCCCCTCCATCCGAACCTCTGGAAGTTGGAGAAACTACACAGTTCTGGGTCAGCGAACCCGATACAGACGAGAATTTTCAAATCGACGCCACACTCCACTACATCACAGAAAATGCCTATTTTTGGATTGAAGATGGAATTTCGTTCAACGAGAACGACCTGAGGATCTTAGCGGACACCTTCGAAAAAGAGATTGTCCCAACCAACCGGGCATTTTTTGGCGAGGAATGGAATCCAGGTGTGGACTCAGATCCGCACATGTATATTCTTTACACTAGAGGTGTTGGTTTCTCCGTTGCGGGTTACTATTCATCCGGTGACCAGTACCCTTCTTCAGTATATGAATATTCAAACGCCCATGAGATATTCGTTTTCAATGCCGATAATGTCTCTTTAGATGATGAGTATACATTATCCGTCCTGGCACATGAACATCAGCACATGATCCACTGGTACCGGGACCGCAATGAAACTACCTGGTTGAATGAGGGATTCTCGGAATTAGCTGCTTTCCTCAACGGTTACGATCCAGGAGGCTTTGATTATATCTATATTTCCAACCCGGATATCCAGGTCAACAACTGGCCAACGGATCCCAGCGCCGTTGGTGCAAATTACGGTTCGTCATTCTTGCTGGTCAATTATTTCCTGGAGCGTTTCGGGGATGAAGCCACAC
>JABAOG010000340.1_pt1 | contig 27410 bp, 30 predicted proteins | sample 7062131 | NCBI WGS metagenome assembly JABAOG01 (sample SAMN14538629, study PRJNA623070) | marine sediment metagenome | biome: marine biome [ENVO:00000428]; feature: marine pelagic biome [ENVO:01000023]; material: deep marine sediment [ENVO:00002113] | place: India: Arabian Sea | collected... | reverse complement strand
CGTGTTCGTGGTCCAGCAGCAGGCCGGCGGCGTTGCCATAACGCTGACCGCTGCCAGCGAGATCGTGCTGGTGGAGCCGGATTGGTCGCCCGAGGTGAACGCCCAGGCGATCAAGCGCGTCCACCGGATCAGCCAGAGGAACCCTGTCCGTGCCCGAATCTTCAAGGTCGAAGAGTCCTTGGACGACGGGATCATGGAGGGCCTGGCTCGGAAGATCGCCATGAGGAAGGAGATCCTATCGTGAAAGTGCAAGCCGTGAAGATCCTCCGGGACCCGACCGAGCCTCAGCTCCTGTCGGCCGCGCAGTCCATGATCGACGTGGTGCGCGACGCCCCGCAAGAGCCGGGCAAGGTGGACGTGTACGAGCTGATCCTCGTGCGGACTCCGGTGGAGCGGACGAACGACGGCCGGATCGTGCCGTTCACACCTGGGCCTCCCCGTGGGTAAGGGTGACAAGCGCCGCCCTACGTTCGTGGACGAGGAGACGTTCCAGCAACGGTGGGACCGGGCGTTCAAGAAGAGGCTCGACACTCCCATGGAGGAGCTGACCGCAGACGAGATCATCAACATCGTTCCGAAAGAGATCGTGGACGAGCTGACGACGAAAGACGAGGTGATCGAGGATGAGTGACCATGCGATACTAGGAGGGAGCAGCGCAGCCCGCTGGATGGGTTGCCCCGGCTCCGTCCGTCTCTCGGCCCAGGTGCCGGAGGGTCCTACCAGCCGCTACGCGATCGAGGGCACAGCCGCCCACGAGATCGCCGCCCGGTGCGTCGAGAAGGACGTGGACCCGGATCTGTTCCTCGATACGATTCTGGAGATCGAGGGCGAGCTGGTCACCGTGGATGAGGAGATGGTCGAGGCGGCCGGCGTCGTTCGCGACGTGGTGAACCGCCGCATCGAAGAGGGCTACGAGCTGGTCGGAGTCGAGCAGAGGTTCGACCTGGCCGAGCTGAACCCGCCGGCCCCCATGTACGGCACGGCGGATGTCGTTCTATTCAAGCCGGCGGTCCCGGCGCGGAAGGTACGAGACGGAGTGACGGTCCCGAAGCCGTCCTACCTCGACGTGATCGACCTTAAGTACGGTCGGGGCGTCGTGGTCGAAGCCCTCAACAACAAGCAGCTCATGTACTACGCTCTCGGGGCGATCCTCACGGTGAGGAAGCGAGCCGACTACGTGAGACTCACGATCATTCAACCCCGCGCCGGGCACCCCGACGGTATCGTGCGGGACGCCGAGTACTCCTGGCAGGACGTGGTGGACTTCAAGGAAGAGCTGCTTGCCGCAGCGCGGAAGACGCAGGAGCCCGGAGCCGAGCTGGTCATGGGTCCCTACTGCAACTTCTGTCCTGCGCTGGCGATCTGCCCAGCCCAACACGCCAAGGCTCAGGAGACGGCACGCAACACGTTCGAGGTCGTGGCCGTCGAACAGTCGCAGGACCTGTTCCCCGTGCCCGAGGCGCTCAACCTGGAGCAGCTTCGGGAAGTCATGGACGCAGCGCCCGCCATCCAGGATTGGCTCCGCGCCGTCCAGCGCCACGTCCACACCCTAACCGAGGCCGGCGAAGACACCGGCTACAAGCTGGTCGCCAAGCGAGGCCGGCGACTGTGGAACGACGAGGCGGAGGCAGAGCGGTTTCTGAGGTCCATCGTCGGAGACGATGCGTTCAGCAGGAAGCTCTGCTCACCCGCCCAGGCCGAGAAGGTGCTCCGCGCCGCCGGCCGCAACAAGAGTGATATCGCAGACCTGTGGTCCATGGTCAGCTCGGGCACCAACCTGGCCCCGCTGGAGGATCCCCGTCCCGCGATCGATCCGAACCAGGAGGCGGCACGTCTGTTCGCCCCCGTCGAAACCGAAGGAGAAGAGACATGAGGATCTCGATGATGCTGCCGACCGGGCGGCTGTCGTACGTCAACCTCGCGCAGCCGAGGGAGAACAAGAACGGCGTCAAGCGGTACAAGACCGCGATCGTCTTCGAGCCGGGCACCGACCTGTCCGAGCTGAAGAGGAACATCCTCGCCATCGCGAAGGACGTGTGGGGCGACGACGCTGCGAACCTGATCCGCACCGGCCGCCTCCACTGGCCCCTGCGTGGCGAGGGCGAGCCGGGCAACGACACGGACGCCGACCTGATCGAGAAGGGGTACACCCCCGGTTCGGTGTTCATGAACACCAGCTCGAAGAGCCGGCCGGGCGTCGTGGACGCCATGGCGGTTTCGGTGGACGACGTGGAGGCCGAGGCCTATCCGGGCCGGGACGCTAACCTGCACGTCACCCTCCAGGACTTCGACGTGGATGGGAACCGAGGCGTCGCGGTGTACGTGAACGCTGTCCAGCTCCTCGGACACAACGACCGCTTCGACGGTCGGGTGGCCGCGACCCAGCTCTTCTCCCCGGTCGAGGGGATCGAAGACACCGAGCTGGAAACCGCCGGAGCGACCGGCGTGTCCGACGACGAGCTGGAAGGCCTCGTCGGCTAACCTCCAACCGGGGAGCTAGGGTACGCCCGACGGCACAGCGGAGAGTGAGTACCGTCGGTACGATCTCCGTCCCTAGCTCCCCGTCTTCTTTCCGCGAAGATCAATCACCGAGTGCGAAGAAGGATCACGATACATGAGAGACCGCGAATATCTTTCACTCGACTTCGAGACCCGCAGCACGCTGAAGCTCCCGAGCGTGGGGCTCTACAAGTACGCTGCGGATCCCACCACGTCCATCATCTGCATGGCGTGGGCGATCGGCTGGGACATGGAGCCCGAGCTGTGGTGGCCTGGAGAGCCGCTGCCCGAGCCGCTCCTGACCTGGACCGGTCCGCTCCGCGCATGGAACGCAGCCTTCGAGCGTCTCATCTGGCACCACAAACTGCCGAGCCCCGTGCCGGCCCTGGACCGCTGGTACGACACGGCGGCCGAGGCGGCCCGGCTGGCCCTCCCCCGCAAGCTCGGGGAGTGCGCCCGCGTGCTCCAGGTCGGAGCGCAGAAGGACGACGAGGGCCGGCGCCTCATGCTCAAGTACTCCCGGCCCCGGAAGCGAAAGAACCAGCCCGACACCTGGTGGGACGACCCCGACGACTTGAAGAGGATCGGGGAGTACTGCAAGACGGACGTGCGAGTGGAGCGGGATATTCTCGCCGCCATGCCGCCGATGCGGGAGCGGGACCTGTGGCTCCTGGATCAGCGGGTCAACGACCGTGGGCTCAAGCTCGACCGCCACCTGGTCTCAGCCGCGTGCAAGCTCGTGGATGAGGAGCGCGAGCGGGTGGACGTTCGGATCGAGGAGCTGACCCAGGGCGACACGGACAGCGTGACCCAGACAGCCGCGCTCCGCGAGTGGGTCAATCGCCACCACCCCGGCCTCATGGACGACTTCACCAAGAACACGGTGCAGTCTGTCCTCAAGCGTGACGACCTGGATCCGACCGTCCGCGAGGTGCTGGAGCTTCGGCAGTCCGCCGGCCGCACCAGCCTAGCCAAGTGGCACAAGGCCGCCGAGCTGATGGGGTACAAGGACCGAGTGCGAGGCCTGCTCATGTATCACGGGGCGGGCACCGGACGCTGGAGCGGGATGCTTCTCCAGCCTCAGAATTTCCCTCGCCCCACGATCGAAGACGTGGAGGAGAAGTACCTCGATTGGGTCCTCATGGGAGGCCCCGGCACTCCTCACGACGATCGCATGGAGATCCTGGTCTCGCTTCTCCGGTCCATGGTGATCGCGGAAGACGAGCACCGCTTCATGTCGGGCGACTACTCGCAGGTAGAGCTGCGGATCCTTCACTGGCTCTCGGGTGGAGGCTACCCCGACCACCCGTACGAGCGCATGGCCGCTCGGATCTTCGGCCGGCCGTGGACCACGATCGAGAAGGGCTCGTACGAGTACGGGATCGGGAAGAACACGGAGCTGGGCTGCGGCTACGGTATGGGTTGGAAGAGGTGGCGGGAGTACGTGTACCTCGCGACCGGCACCTGGCCCGACGGGGAGATAGCTCAGAAGGCGGTCGGCGCGTACCGCGAGGCGAAGGTCTTCATTACGAGCTACTGGAAGGACATTGAACGCGCTGCCATCGCCGCCACCCTCAACCCCGGCCAGGAGTACCGGGTCAACAACGTGGTCTACAAGAGCCACGGACAATTCCTCTGGGCGTTCCTTCCGAGCGGGCGCACGATCGCCTACGCTCTCCCGAGGATCGTATCCAGAGAGACCCCGTGGGGCGCAGAGAAGCCCGCGCTCCAGTACATGGGGATCGACACTCGCTGGGGCTCTAGGAAGTGGGGTCCGATCGTAACGTACGGCGGCCACCTAGTGGAGAACATAGTCCAGGCGACAGCCCGAGACGTGATGGCGGACGCGATGCTCCGCCTCGACCACGCCGGCTACCCTGTCGTCCTGACCGTTCATGACGAGATCCTGTGCGAGGTTCCCGACGAGCACGGATCCATTGAAGAGTTTCGGTCGCTCATGGAGAAGCAACCTCTGTGGGCCAAGACCGCACCAATCGAAGCTGACTGCTGGGAGGGACCCAGATGGCGAAAATAGCAACCGGCCTCCACAAGCTGGGGTACACCGACCTAGTGTCAGTCACCCCGCCGGGTGCGAAGCTGGCTCCGAGCAGCAAGCTGCCGGCGAGTCAGCTCGGAAAGATCCCCGGCCGGCTCACCGATAATGGGTGGGTCGGGTACAACTGGCGGAACGGAGGCATGACCCCGGAGGCGATAGACTCCTGGGGAGCGAACATCGGGATCCTGGCGACCCGGTTCCCGGCTCTCGATATAGACACCGACGATCCCGCCCTGACCCTGTGGGCGAAGAACGTAGCGGCCGACGTGCTCGGCTGGGCTCCGGTCCGCTTGAGCCGCGAGCCGCGTCGGCTCCTCATGTACCGAGCCTCCGCCCCGATCAGGAAGCGGAAGCTCACCGTCGTCTATAACAACGAGGCGCACTCGATCGAGCTGCTGGGCGACGGACAGCAGTACCTTCTCTACGGGACCCACCCGAGCGGAGTCCGCTACTCCTGGGCCGCTGACGCGAAGATGCCGAAGGACCCGACGATGCTGACCCCGATCACCGAGGAGATGGTGGACCGCTACTTCGAGGAGCTTGCGGGCTACCTCGTGGAGCGGGGCTGCGCGGTCAAGAACGACGGCGCCGGCCCCGAGGTCGCAAAGGTCGTGGACGAGGAGATCGTGGAGGGAGCTGGACGGAACAACACGCTCACGTCCCTCGGCGGATCCATGCGCCGGAGAGGCATGGGCTACGACGCAATCCTGGCCGCGCTCCTGGCGGAGAACGACGCCAAGTGCGTCCCGCCCCTCGGCACCGACGAGGTGGAGCGGATCGCTCGCTCCGTCGCTCGGTACGAGCCCGAGGAGGCGGCCGTGATCTTCGATCCGACCGAGGTTTTCAAGCCGGTTAAGGTGAAGGAGAAGGAGCCCAAGCCGTTCCGGCCAGCGTTCACCCTAGTGGAGGCAGACGAAGCTATGGACAAGGAATACGAGCCCACCCCTTGGTTGGTGGACGGAATGATCCCGGCGATCACCGGGTACACGATGCTCAACTCGAAGCCGAAGGTAGGGAAGTCAACCTTCGCCCGCGCTCTCGCCGTCGCGGTCTCGAACGGTGAGGAGTTTCTGGGCCGGGCGACTCAGGCCGCCCCGGTCATGTACGTGAGCTTCCCCTTCGAGGGGGACGAGGAGCAGAACGCGATCCAGCTCCAGAAGCTCCAGAAGCGGGCACCGAACCTCTGGATCTCCGGGGGCTGGGAGCGCACTGTGAGCCGGGACGACGTGATCGAGACCCTGGCCTACTACGCCAGGATGGTGAAGCCGCGCCTGATCGTGATCGACACCGTGATGAAGCTCCTCCGCATGAAGGACGTGAAGGACTACGCCGAGGTCCAGGAGGTGCTCAATCCGCTCTACCACGTACTGGAACCCTACGGGTGTCACTTCCTGTTCGTCCACCACGAGAAGAAGGGCGGAGCGGACGACGTGATCGAGAGCGGCCTCGGCTCGATCGGCCTGGCCGGCTCGGCTGAGACCGTGCTTCGGATCCGGCGGGACGCCGACCTGACCACCCTCCGGGTCCTCGACGGCGTTGGCCGGCAGGCCGGCGACATAGATCCTCGGGTCCTGCTCATGGACGAGACCACGGGCGAGCCCCACCTCGGGCCGCACCCGGACGCCTTCAAGGGCAAGGAGATGATCGCGAAGCTCGCAGCCCACATGGAGACTCTCCCACCCGAGGCCGGCCTGACGCAGGAAGACTGCCGGGCCGTGATCGGTGGCCGGCGGGAAGACGTTACACGCTGGCTCAGGGAGTCGGATCTGATCGAGGAGCTGGGGACAGGGAAGCGTGGGGATCCGTTCCGCTACCGGCTGGTGCCGGGCGTCACGGCTGAAGTGTTCTCGCGGGAGGAGATTGGAGAAGGAGACGATGCCGCAACTGTTGGTAGAGAGGACAAGGGAGATGAAGAGTGAGAATCCGGAGACCAAGAGCAGCAACCCGAAGGACGTGCTGTCGAGGTCGGAGCGGCGGGTGCTGCTCCACCTCGTCCCGTCGCCGGGGCTGGTGGAGACCGCGAAGGCGCTCATGGATGGCGCCCGGAAGTACGGACCCTACAACTGGAGAGACGAAGGTGTTGGTGCGACGACGTACGTATCGGCCGCCGAGAGACATATTCGAGCTTGGCTCGACGGAGAGGAGACCGCACAGGATTCGCAGGCTCACCACCTGGGCCATGCGGCGGCGTGTCTTCTCATTCTCCTCGACGCGATCACGGTCGGGAACCTTGTGGACGACAGACCGCTACCCGCCCCAACCGCCGAGCTGCTAGACCGAGAGAAGACGTTCGTAGATATGCCTGTGGCGGTCGCCCCCTGGACCGTTACTCCCCGAGACCCGGATAGTTGAGCTTCCGGTTAATGAGCTGACCCATGAGCTGGCGCACGTTCTCGGTTCCCTCCACCGAGGACGGTGCGTCAGGGGTCAGCAAGCTCTCCGAGAACAGGTTCGCGAACAGCTCCTCCCTCAGCGCCTCGTCGTCAGCCGGCCGGTTGATGACCATCTCCGAACCCAGCTCCGCCCGTCGCTCGGGATCGAGCCCAGCGATGAACACGTCCAGGGCCTCGTTGATCCCGGCCGCTTCCTCGGGGTTGAGGTTCTCGACTATGTGCCCGCCCTCGTGTGACACGACTCCTCGGTCCTCCACGTACTGCGGATTCATCTGAGCGATCCCGTTGAGGAACGGGAGGTCGAACACGATCCCCGCCGTCTCAGTCCCCTCCGGCAGGTTGTTCACCCGGTCAAGCAGCCTCGGGATCTGGCTCTCACGGAACCGTCCGCCCCCGGCGATCTGCCGGATGGAGTCGCGGAGCGCAGCCGCGCTCTCCGCCGCCTCTCCAGCCCTAGCGGTGTTCACCGGTCGGGCCTGGCTCTTCCCCCTCAGCGCCGAGATCACGTTGTCCATGAGCGGCCGGCCGCGCACCGAGCCCAGCTCCCTGAGCCGGTCGTCGCCCACACCGGGCTCCTCGCTCATTAGGAAGAGCGCGTCCATGGTCCCTTCGGGATCCACCGCTGCCGCAGAGCGCACGTCGCCTATGCCGGCCTCGTCGGCCAGCGCGTCGATCAGCTCGGCGCCGCGAGCGTGGTCCAGCACACCTTGGCCGAGCAGCATGGCGATGGCGGCCGGGAGCGCGTCCTTCGTTCCCTGCGCCAGCCGGCGAGCGATCTCCATAGCGTCCCCCAGGCGTACCGTCGGGTCGTCCAGAAAGTCCAGGATATCCGTGGGCACGGCCGGCGGCGGCTCCATTCCCATCCGGGCCAGCAGCTCCACGGCCTCGTCGTCGTGCAGTAGGTCACCGAAGCTCGGCACCCGCTCGATCATCTCGGACAGCTCACCGAGGTCGCGAGCGTTGATCCGGTCCGCGTAGTTGCCCATGCCCAGGCCTTCGAGGATGTCTGGGATCCCCTCCAGCGCGGTGCGCCGGGCGCCGATCGCTTTCCCTTCTCGCGCCATCTCCTTCAGCGCCCAGATCGCAGACCACTGAGCTGCCTGCACGTTCCCCACGTCCCACGGCTTCCCCGTGAGCTGGGTCAGGTACTCGGCGTATCCCCGCGAGGCGACTTGGCCGGCCAGCACCTCGGCCTTCCCTGCCGCTGCGACCGTCGGCTTCATGGTCCCGAACCCGGTCCTCATGTGGGTGTCCATGACCAGCCGCTGGAGCTGGCCCATGAGGTTGCCGTAGAACGGTCCGACCTTCGTGCCGGAGATCAGGTCCTTCCCCTCCTGGATGCCGGGGCCTTGAGCGGACCCGACCAGCAGCCCGCCCTTGCTCAGGGTCTCGGGCTCCAGGAGCAGCTCGTCGGATGCGTTGAGCACGCGCTCCAGATTGTTGAGGTTTGTCGGGGTGATCCCGTACGTGACCTTCGCCTCGTCCAGCCAGCCGGCGAGCGTGGCCCGGTCGGTGGGTCTCCCTGCCTTCACCCACTTGTCCCAGATGTCCAGGCTCGCGAGGAGGTCGTTCCTCACGGGAGCGTTGGGGCTCAGTACCGCGAGCACGGCCGAGAACCGGGGCGCGTCGTCTCCGAAGAGCTGGTGGATAGACGACGCCGCAGACTCGTACCAGCGGGCTCCGGCGTGGCCTATCGCGGCCAGGGCGGCGCCCTCTGCGGTCTCCGGCATGATGCTGTAGTAGTCGAGGATCCGCTGCTTGACGTTCGCGTTCGACTTGTCGAAGTACGCCAGCTCGTCGGGGGTCGCCAGCTCGCGGAAGCGCCGGAGGCGACGCTCGGTCCGCTGGGGCACCTCGTTATCGAGACGCATACGCAGCCGTGCATTGGCGAAGGCGTCGGTCGCCGCCACGCTCTCGAACTCTGGGTCCGCCAGGTTGAGGTAGCCCCACTGGTCGTGGGCGAGGGCGTAGTTGCGAACGTCCTTCTGCTTCTGGAAGGTCCGGGTCAGGTTCAGCTCGAACTTGCCGTGGGCGTCCCTGCCGGCCCGGTCGTCCCAGGTCCCGATCACTACGTTCGGGTTCCTCTCCAGGAAGTCCCGGTGCTCGTCCATGAACGCACGGATCTCCTCGGGCGTCGGGGGCTCGTCGTACAGCCGCTCGAACTTCTCGCCCAGGCTCGTCGCCCACACGTCCTTGCCGCCCAGGTCTCCGTCGCCCCTCGGGTCGAACGTGCTCCCGCCGTTCTCCATGCTGAGGCGGAGGATCTCGTCTTCCGATCCGTCCATCAGCTCGAAGGCGCGGGCCGCCTCGGCGGGCTCGTCCAGGCCCCGCACCAACGGCACGTCGTCCACTTTTTGGTAGCCGACCGACACCAGGCGCTCGTCAGGGATGAAGACCTTCTGCTCCTGGAACCGGCCAGAGGTCGGGCCGTGGTGGAACGCGCTGTTCTGTCCGATCGTCTCGACCGCGACAGCCGGCTTGGCCTCGTCCGAGAACATCGCGAGGTGCTGCCACGCGGCTTGCGTCTCGCCGCCCAGCTCGAAGTCGTTCCTCCCGATGCCGTGCCCGAGCGCGTCGTGGACCGCCCGGAACATATCGTTCTCGGTGTTGTTGAGGTACGGGTGGAATCCCTCGTCCGGGGTCTTGAAGACCTTCAGCTCTCCCCGCTCCAGGTCCGCCAGCATCTCGGCGTGGTTCCGGTAGGGGTCCTCCTCAGTAAAGACAAAGCGAAGCCCCGCCCCACCTTCCTCGGGTCGGGCCGTGAGCCACTCGTACTGCTCGGCCACCTCGTCCGCCATGGCCCTCCAGGCCTGCTTGGTCTCGGGGCCTATCTCGTTCGTGGCGCGAGCGTACACCTCCGCCCACTTCTGGTGGTACGCCTCGTCTACCTGCTGGAGCTTCGGGGTCCGCCCCACGTCCATGCCCTTCGCGGCCACGTAATTCTTCCGCACCGCGTCGAGCCGCCCGAGCACCGGAAGATCCGGGTCGATAGGCGGACGACCGGCCGGCATCAGCTCCCGAGGCGCGACCGGGGGCTGGCCGAGCTTGGCGTTGCGGAGTAGCTCCTCCGCTTGCTCCAGCTCCTGCTGCGCCGGGTCGAGCACCTCGCTCTGAAACTGTCTCCACCGTGCATCTACCTCTCGGTTGGCGAGCCTCCACCCTCCAGGGGCGTCCGGGTCGCCTACCGTAGCGAAGACGTGCCGGCCTCCGTAGGCCTGCGCGATCTCCTCGTGCCACTGTTTGTCCAACTCCCGGACCGCTCGCCGCTGCTTCGCTACCTGCTTCTCCATCTTACGGAGCGCCCGCTTCCCGATGCGGCTACCGCCGGCAAACCCCGGATCAGCGAAGCCACCTACGCCGTATCGGCCCAGGTCCTCACCTACGAAGTCCACGAACGCCTCGGCTGCGTCCACCACAGCGTCGGTCCCTTCCTCTGCCAGCCGGTCCACGATCGTCTTGGGCAGGTTCGCCGCTCCGCCTATCAGGCCCCGCACGATGTCGGGCGCAGCCTTCGCCAGCTCCGGTAGCACGTCTATCACCGACTGCGCCGTGCGGAGCGGGTTCTGGATCGGGGACTCGCCCACCTGGATCGCGAGCATATCGAGACCCATACGGACCCCTGTGGCCTGCTGGGTCAGCTCGGCCACACGCTGCTCTACTTCCTTCCGATCGCGTCCTTCATCGAGTAGGCGCTGCGCCAGCGCCCATATCTCTTGGAGCGTCATCTATCGTCGTCCCCCTTGGGCCACGTCGAGGCGCGGGACACCCCAGCGCCAATTAGGCGAAGCCTGCTCCAGCCGTACCTCACACTGGCGGCCGGTCACACGCACGTCGCTCTCCGAGGTGAGGTTCGTGATCTGCGTCTCCGCCTGGCCGTCCAGGGGCCAATTACGGAAGCGGAGCTTCACGGTCAGCTCGCCGGACGAGAGCTGGTCGGGCACGAACTTGAGCACGTTCATCACCCGGTCGCCCTCCCCGACCTCGATCGGTCCGCTCTGCGCGAACGGGGTCAGAGAGCCATAGCTCAGTCCTTTCTCGTGCTCCTTCGGGTAACCGACGCTGGACACCACGTCCACCCAGATCGGGTGCTGGTGCGAGCCCCGGTCGATCCCGTCGGTGCGGGCCAGCTTGCCGAAGTACCACACGTCCTTGTTCGCGTTGTAAACAACGTAGCGGTCGTTCTCGACCGATGCGGCCGAGGGATAGAACCACCAGACCTCCCCATACTCCCCGAGGGGAACGCCCGCAACCTTCGATCGCTGAACGTAGTTGAAGTCTCCGAACACGTAGTCCCCAACCTCGGAGGGCAGCTCCTTCACGAACCCGTCGTAAACGAAGAAACCTTTCCGACCCATCCAGTAGTGCTTGCTCTGGAGGCCGGCCATGGCCCTCCGTGAGATGATCCCGCAGTTGGTTCCCACCTGGACAAACTGGTAGACGAACTCCCCGCCGATGTACCGAGCTACCCACATATCGGTCTCGGTCCAGATCAGGGTCTCGTTCCTTCCGCGCCGGCCGGCCATGATGTCCCCGGCTCCCGGCATCGGGAAGTCCCCCGCCTGGTTGGTCGCGCTGGCGGTCCACACGGTGCGGTCCTCCAGGTCGCTCCACTTTACAAGCCGCCGGTCCCCCGACGCGCCCAACGCCATGAGGCTCTGCTCTGGCGTGACCACGATCGCGTTTGCCGACGGCGCGTTCGTCACGGCGGTGAAGTCGTTGGTGGTCACGAGGTCCCACTCGTAGATCCCACCATCCGGGAACGGGTTGCCGATAAGCAGCTCGCCCCAATTGTCGAACTGCCAGGAGCCGGCCTCCACCACCTCGTCGGTAGCGTCGGAGATCACGCCCCCGTACGGACCGTCCCCATAGATACCCATGCCGTAGGCGCCACCGCTCGTGACCTCGGCGTGCTCCGTGCCGCAGGTAATCCCGGACGGAGTGATCTCCGTCAGGACCCCGAGGTGGAGCGCCCAGGCCTTACAGTAGGAGCCCATGGCGAGGTAGCTCTGGCCGTTGTCCGCCTTCCAGCCCAGGATCCCCCGGACCGGCTGGTCCGTGGTGCAGGCTGTGTCGTCGGACAGCACGACCGAGGACCACCCGCCGATCGGCTGGAGTGCTTCCTCGTACCACCTGACGAGGGAGCCGTCGTACCAGCGCCCCTTCGTCATGTACGTGGTCCCGTTTCTGAAGAACCCCTCGGGGAACCTCAGCGGGAAGAGTTGCTTTGCCACAGGCTAGTCCTCCCTGCCGCTAAGTAGTCCGGGCACGCCGAGCGTAGCTCCGCCAGGAGTCCCGCGAGCGGTGCCCCGGAACAGCTTGGCGATCATGCCACGCTTGACCAGCTCTTCCATCTTCTTCAGTCCCTCTTCGCCCTCATCGAGAATCGCGTCCCCGACCATGCGGGCGATCATCTCCCGCCGGGTCCGCGTGTTCGAGAGGGTCTCGCGCACCGTCGAGAGAACTCCATCCGCCCTGCTAGGCAACTCGGGGGAGAACCTCGGGAGCGCCCGGTCGATCGAGTCGATCAACTTCTTCGCGCCCTTGAACCGCTCCACGGCGTCCGCCCACACGGCGTTCGCCTCCTTGAAGCCAGGCACGCTGTTGTCCAGCAGCCCCTCCAGGTGCCGCCTCGACTGCATGGTGGCGTCGGCCTGCGTCATGATCCCGCCCTTCTGGAGCTGGCGTCCACGCCGTCCCATGACGCGCAGGATGTCTTGAACGTCCTCGAACCGCAGGACCTTCTTCGCGGCCAGGTCGCCACGGATCACCTGGTTGGCCGCCTCGCGAGCTGCCGGGTTGTTGCGGATCCATCTCATCACCGCATCGTCTCCGACGATCTGCCCGTCGAACGCCTGCCAGATTCCCTTCCGCATCGCGTCGTAGCTCTGCCTCGTCACGCGGGCACGGAGTGGCTCCAGCGGGCCGCCGGCCGCCCGGAGAACCGGAGCGGCTCGGACCAGGCCAGGGGCTCTCGCCCCGATGCTCGGGTCCACGTCCGCCATCGCCACCGCGCCACCGAGGCCGGGGTTCCTCTTCAGCCGGCGCATCTCCTCGAACACGTCCTCGGCCTTCTGCCCGGTCTGCTCCAGGATGTCCCTGCCCTCGATCCCGGCCAGCGCACGGTTGGAACGGAACGGCCGAGCCACGCGCCCGAGTACCGGACCCAGGGCTCCGAACGGGGCGCCAAACGCCGCGCCGACCGCAGCGCCTCCGGCCCGCTCTGCGAGACCGCCCTCGGCCTCTCCGGCCCCGGCGATCCCACTCTCGGCAGCAGCCACCCCAGCTCCGCGAACGGCGGACCCGAGGAAGCCGGCGCCCTTCTGAGCGGCCTGCATGACACGAGACACACCCGCGCCCGGCACGAGCATCCCGGCAAACTCTCCGGCCAGGCTCGCACCTGGGTTCAGCTCGCGACGCGCATCGAGGCGCTCGCCGTACCCCTCGTTCCCGAGGGCGCTCATGATCTCGTCTCCGAACCCGAGCGTGGCGCCCTGGAAGGCGCTCTCCGCGAAGTGCTGGACCGGGCCGGCGGTGTTGAACCGTCGGAGCTGCTCGTCCTGCCTCTGCTCGTTCGCTTCGTTGCGGACCGTCGCGTCTCGGGAGCCCCGGCGCACGTCCTCCGGTATGGCGAGCTGGAGGCTCATGAACCCGTTGAACGCTCCGCCGGAAAGCCGACGGATATTGTCGTTCACCTGGTGCATGGGCATCCCCTCGGCCAACCGCTTCTGGGCCGCCTCTAGGAGCTGGAGCATCTCCTGTTCATTCATTACTCAAACTCGTTGTAGAAGTCTCGGGGTCCGCCCTCGTCGGGCGGAACCGGAAGTCCGTTTGCGTCCCGGACGCGCTGCCACGCCCGCTTGCCGCCCTCGATCTCCCCGTGACCCTTGAGGTCCGAGACCATCTCCCGGAGCCGGCGGATCTTCGCCCTGATCGCTTCGGGGGAGTCACCCACACGCGGGATGATGAAGTCGAGGTACATCTGCATATCGAAGTCCGACGGACGCGAGCCCTGGATGGCCTTCAGCACCGCCGTCGCCACAAACTTCTGGGCCGGCGCAGCCACCCGGTACTCGTCGCTCGTCAGGAACCCACGGAGGGTGTCGTACTTCTCCGTGATAACGTCCTTGAGCCCGAAGGCCTCGTAGCCTCGCGCTCCGTATATCTGGTCGATCTCGTCCACCCGGCGCTCGATCGTCGCGATGTTCGCGTCCATCTGGTCGTCGCCGTCCTTGCCGGTCGGCTTCACTTCCCACCGAGGACCGAACGCCTCGCCGGTCTCCGGGTTGCGGTACACGCCGTACTCCTTGCCCGTTTCCGGGTCGAAGAACTTGCTCTTCTCACCCTTCGTCGGGTCCTCGACCGGGCGGGCGTTCACCAGGATCTGGCCGTTCGTGTCCCGCATGACGCCGTGCTTCTTGTCCGGAAACCCGAACACCACGTCGCCGCTGGGGAGCTGCACCTTGATCGGCTGACCCAGCTCCAGGTCGTCTTCCTTGATCTCAGACACGCCGAGGTCCGCGATGGTCTCGCCGGTCTGCTTGTTGATGAGGTAGCGGTGGAGCTGCCCGTCCACCGGGTCAACTATCTCCACCACCTGGGTCTTGGTCTCCGGGACTTCCTGCGGCTCGTAGGCGTCGTTGATCGCCAGGCGTGCGTCGAGCCCCGCTATGCCAGCCTGCCCCAGCGTCTCAAGAGGGTTCGCTCCCTGCCCCGCTGCCAGGAGGCCCGCAAAGCCCGCCCTCAGCAGCGCGGCCCGGCGGGCTTGCGCTACCTGGTCAGGACCCATGCGGGGGTCATCGGGGCCGGCGAACGCCGACTCGAAGAAGTTGGGCGGACTGACCCTGGCGGCGCTGCGAAGCGCGTCGTTACGCGGCAGCAACTGAGCCAGAGCCGCCATGTCGTAGTGAGAGGGCATCCGTCCTCCTAATAGGTCAGCGTCCGACCGCCGCCCGCTGGGCGTGGCGGCACGCTGGTCGGCCACGAGAAGTTGCCTGGGATCTGATACGGGTTCACGGAGACCGGCGGACTGATCGCGCTGATCTGGCTTGGCGACAGCGGGATCGTCCCGCCGCCCCCGCCACCGAACATCCCGGCGCCGGTGATAGCTCCCCCGATCGCGCCGGAGATGATATTCGGATCCTTCTCCGCCGCCCTCGGGTTCCGGTAAGCCTCTGCCGGCCCGAGTCCGAAGTTGAGCGCCTCCATGCCGAGCTGGTGTCGCAGGATCGGCTCCTGGAGGTGCTGGTTGCGGAACGGCTGCGCCCCGAGGGCGAGCTGTCCAGCCTGTCCGTACATCTGGAGATCGAGGTTCGCCAGGGCGTCCAGCTCTGCCCGGTTCACGTTCCCCTCCAGCTCGGCGCGATACACGCCGGCCCGAGAGCCCCGCTGCGAGCCAACGGCCGCCGCGCTGGAGATAGCCTCTCTCCGGGCGAGCTGGCGCTGCCGGTCCGCGTTCGAGGAGATCCTCTCGCGAGCCGCGTCGGCGTACGGGTTCATGAACCGCTCGATCGACTCCGGCCCGAACTGCTCAGTGAGCGGCCCGGCGAAGGCTCCCTGCCGGCGCACCAAGTCCTGGAACGCCTGCGGTCCGTAGGTACGGATGTAGTCGTTGATGTACTGCCGGGACTCGTCGTTGAGGAAGTCCTCTGGACCGCCCCCTCCGAACAAACTCCCGAGTGCTCCGATTCCCGCTCCGATCAGCGGGCCAACAAAAGGTGCAGGCATGGTCGCTCCCCTCCCTGGAAGCTAGTTAACCGACCGCGACACTTCGTACCAGTTGGTGCCGTCAGTGATGAGCACCAGCACGTCGTCTGCCGTCGCGGCAAAGTTGGCGCCCCCGGCGAGCTGGATCACTCCGCCGATCGAGGCGTCCTGTACTGTCGTATTTCCGTCCTTGAAGATCAGCGTTATCTGCTGGCCTTCCTGTCCGTCGTCAAAGGCCGTGATCGTCGTGGCCCCGGTGTTGGTGACCGTGAACACGTCGCCGTTCGCCACGCTCGGGGTCGCGTCCGCATCTGCGAACGCCTGGATCCGCTGCGCTCCGCTCAGGGTCGAGCCGAGCCGGTCCAGGAGGCGCTCCAGATCGTTGCGGAAGACCGCCTCGTTGAGAGCATCGTATCGAGGACCAGGGGTCGGCCACCTGACGGTAAACTTTCCGCCTAGTCGTCCCGCCATTGATCCTTCCTACCTCTCCACTTGTTCGCGGCGTATCCGCCTACTCCCCCAAAGATCACACCGAGCAGCCCGAGACCGCCGGCCACGATCGCATCGTGGAATCGGTCCCAGGGCCACACGTCGAAGAACAGTCCGAGCACGATCGCCAGCCACACGAGGAAGACAATCCAGAAGGCGAGGATCCCGCTGACCAGGTTCACCCTAGCCGCGCTCACCTTCCCATCCTGCTCCCTAAAGATACTCCCTCGCATTGGAGATCACCTTGTCCACGTAGTGCTGGTTCCGGTAGGGCGGGTGCATATTCCCGCCGAAGCCTCCGTTGTAGGCCGCTAGTGCGCCGGCCCAGGTCTGGTCCCCGCCGTCGTAGCGGGAGCGCAGGTACTTCGCTCCGTAGTACAGCCCGAGCGCCGGATCGCAGAGCCGGCTCAAGTATCGCTCCTTGTAGCCGATCTCCCTGGCGGTCAGGCCCATGACTTGGAGCAACCCCCAGGAGATAGCCAACTCCCAGGACTCGCGCCCTCCGTCGCCAACGTAGCGGCGGTGGAACGCCGGCTCTTCCCTCGTGGCCCAGGGGTCCCACGCGCTCTCAGTGAGGACCCATCCAAACATGATCGCGTTCGGGCACATCCCCCACTCGTTCGTGGTGAAGAGGTGGAACTGCTGCCTCATGTGGGCTGCGACCCTCTGGAGCGTTCCCTCTGGTTGGCAAGCCATTATCCGAGAAACCCGAGCGCCCGCAGTAGGATTGTGAGCCCGGCGCCTATGACTCCGGCCAGGCCGCCCACCACCGCGAACGCCCCCTTCTGTTTGTCGTTCTTCGCTTCGAGCCGGTCTACCCGGTCGGCCACCACAACCTGCTCCCGACGGAGCCCCGTGACCTCCCGGTGGATAGCGTCCAGCTTTCCTTCGATACGCCCGACTGCGCGGGACAGGTCCATATCGCCATTCATTAGTCCGGTTGCTCCTTCGTGATTCGCGTGGCCCAGAAGAAACTCCCGGTGCCGTTAACGATGGGATCCCCGCCTCCGCCGGAGTTGATGTCTCCCCACTCAGCCAGGACGGTGAACTCGGCGCCCTCCTCGGCCACGGTAACTACGTCAATGACGGACGCCTCCACCGTGATGTTCCCCGAGAGGGAGCTGTCCGCCCCGTTGCTGGTGGCCGGTACGCGGGAGATCGCGATGATCTCGTTGTCCTTCGCTATGTAGATCGTGACGAACTTGCCGTCGTCATTCTTCGAGTAGTGATCCATCTCGATCTGGGCGTGGATCTGCCACAGCCCGCTGCCGTCCACCGGCACCACGAGCTTCGAGGCGTCGTCCGCCACGTTCCCAATGTTCACGTCGGCCGTGCCCCAATTCACTACCTGGGCGCCGCTGTTCTTCGAGATGCTCTGGCTCGCGCTCATGGAGAGCCGCCCAGCGAGCTGCGGCGGGTCCGAGGCCTCCAGGGTCGTGACGCGGTTCGCTATGTCGAGCACCAACCACTCGGCCAGGTCCAAGGACTTCTGGAGCAGATGCGCCGTCTGATCGATCCCAGGCGGCACGCCCGAGCTGGAGCTGTCCGTGTTGGCCGCTGCGTCCTTGAGGCTGTCGTAGTTGCCCAGGTACAGGGCCAGCTCGGAGCCCGCCGCCGGCTCTACCGGCGCCGAGCTGAAGTCGTTCGACAGGCTGGTGTCCAGGTCCGCGACGGTAGTGGCGCCGGGAACCGCAAGGCCCCCTTCGCCGTCATCCAGCCAGCGCCCGATAACCGCGTTGAGAATCCCACCCCAGGCACCGGTATCGGCGCCCACATCGGGCTGATCCCAATTAAAGTTGGTGGTCGGATCTTGAGCTGCCATATCTTATGCCGTTGGATCCGCGAGGACGCGAACCGCTTCCAAGTAAGTACCGGTGTCCGCCGCGACCGTGGTGGCACCGGGGTCGGCGCCCTCCAGGTCCTGCGTCACTTCTACCGTGTAGTAGTCTGCTGCCGTTGCGTTCTCCAGCCAGGAGACGCCCACCGACACGTCGTCCGAGTCTGCCGAGTCCGCCCCGTCGTTGATGTACGGGACGCGCCCCTTGGCGACCGTCGTGCCGTTCTTCTTCAGCTCGATGAGCCAGTAGCGGCCATCGTCGTCGCCCGCGCCGTTCGGCCCATAGCGGGCGCCGGTCACCTGGGCACGGATCAGCCAGATACCGTCTCCGCTGGCCGGAACCGTTATACGATTCGCCGTCCCGGTGCAGCTCCCCTCGTCAAAGACGACGGAGCCCAGCGAGAGAGCGGTAGCCGTCCCCGAAGGGATGGACTGACCCGAGGACAGCTCGATTCGGGCCGCCATCGCCACCGGGTTGTTCCCCTCCAGGGTCTCGATCCGGGTCTCTAGGCTGTCGATGTCCGACTTCATGGTATCGAGGTCGGTCTCGATGCCGTAGATAACCTCGTCCACGCCCTCCGTCGAGCCGCCCGCTCCGTCCTCACCGAAGAGAGCGTTGAGCACCGTGTCCCAGGACCCGATGTCCCCGCCGACCGCAGGCGTGTGCCAGGAGTAGTAGAACGTGTCGGTGCCATTCGGTACGCTAGGCATTACGTCACGTCCTTTCCGTGGATGGCGATCAGCGTGCCCAGGTCAGGCAGGCCGGTCCCCCACTCGTCCTCATCGATAGTCTCGTTCGCCCCAGCCGCCGTGCGGTAGCAGGCCGCGATGGCCGCATCCGACGAGGTGCTGCCGGTCTTCTTGTAGTCCGGGTCCGGGGTCTCCACGTCGGTCGCCGTGTAGTCTGTCGCGACCGTGGCCGGCACGGAGCCGGTCGGGTCGAACCCGATCGCGTGCAGCCACAGGGTCGTGTCCGTGCCCCAGCTCGGGGTCACGTCGCAGTCCGAGTTGGCCGAGCCGGTGCCCATACCGAAGTCGTACTCCGGCGCGTCCGTGGCGTGGACGTTCCTTATCAGGAACGCGACGCCCACCGACTTCCGGGCCACCGACAGGATCCAGCCGCTCACGGTTCCGCCGCCCGCCTCGGAGGAGGTGATCCGGCGGTAGTAGATCCAATGGTCGTGGACCGTGCTCTCCGCGCCCGACTGCGCGAGCCGGGTGTAGCTGCTGGGCTCCTCGGTCATACTCGGGTTGGCCCGAGGGCTGAAGATGAAGATCAGCATATCCCCGGCCTGCCTGTCGGGAGGCGGGAGAGTGATCTCGTGCGAGTCGGTGCTCGATGCGTTCGTGCTGTAGACCGGCGGGAACACGATCGTGGGCTCCAGGGCGACCACGGGGCCGCGCACCCGGTATGCCTCGAAGTAGGTCGTGTTGGCGCCGGCCGCCACGGTCAGCGTGGCAACCGAGCTGTCTGGATCGTCGTAGTAGACCTCCAGCTCGAAGTAGTCGGAGGCGCTGGCGTTCACCAGGGCCTCGACCAGCATGGTCTCGTTCCCGCTGTCGGCGTTATCCGCGTCGTCGTTCAACATCTCCAGGCGGTGCTCCGCCATCGTGGTCGCGCCGTTCTTTATGATCCGCGCATACCACAGGGGCGAGTTGTTATCAGAGCCCGTCGCGAACGGAACGCTCACGACGCCGCGTATCTTGTAGAGGCCCTGGTATGTGTCGGGGATCGTGAGTCGCGTGGGGTTGGCGGAGTCGAACATATCGTTCTTGTCGAAGTCCTCCGTGAAGGAGAGCTTCTCTGCCACCGTGATCGCGACACTCTCAGCGGACGCCAGGTAGGCGCGGGCGTACGCCGGCCTTGGTGCGGCGGCTTCGAGCTGCTCCGTCCGCTCCACGAGGTCCGTTATGCGAACCTCCTCGGCGTCCAGCTCGTCCTGGAGCTTGCCGAGGGTATAGTCGATCGACTCGAAGGTGGTGGTAACCGAGTCCCCCACCATCTCGTTGAGCGTCGTACCCCAGGAGTCCGTCGCGGCGCCTTCGGCCGGGAGGTCCCAGGAGTAGTTGGTGGTCGGATCGTTGACTGCCACTAGAACGTCCTCCGGGGCCTATCCGTGATGCGTCCGCCAAAGGTCCGGAGCTGCGTCTCCTGTTCGAGGGCGTTCAGCCGCTCCTCCAGGATCCCGTTCCAGACGGCCAGGCGCTCGTCCTCTCGGAGGTACGGGGCGCTCTCGGCCAAGGTGGCGTACACGTAGATGTCCGGGTTCTCCAGGACGAACCTGTTCGTGAGGTTCGAGCTGGAGAGCGAGTTGCCGTTCGTGACCCCCTGCCAATAACTAGCGCGGAGGGTGTAGGTCGTGTCGGGCTCCGGGGCGAACATGAAGTAGATGTTGCCCGAGCCGTCGGTCTTCATGGCGAACGCGAGCGGCACACCGCTGTTGCCGTGGACGGCCTTGATCTTCGACAGGTCGCCCAGGCCCACGCGCTCCAGCTCACCGAAGTAGGTCGGGCCGTCGTGAGCGATCTCGTTGATCTCTACCAGGTCGGCGGGGGCCGAGACTTCCTCGGCCGCCACGCTCAACGTGGTGTAGTCAACTAGCAACCTCGCTCGCGGATCCCGCCGGAGCCGCTGCTCCGCTCTCTGGACCATCCCCGGAATCGTCGCCGTCAGATCCGAGCGGTTCAGAATGTCCGCCACTTCCGTCAGCAGCGTCGTGTAGTTGGTTACTCTCGCCATTTAGGCGTTCCTCCTCAGCGTAGAAGCTCCAGGAGTGGCTCAGGCCAAACTCGAATTGGCCGATATGCCGAAGCTCCTTAGACAGGTCGTGGTCCACATAGATCGTGGCGCCGGCCTTGCGGGCCAGGTTGCAGAAGTACACGTCCTCACCGATGTGGGTCTTCACCTCCGGGTGCCACTCGAACATCCAGAAGAAGCCCTTCTCCTTCGGGTCATGGATCGCGGCCATGGACTCGAAGACGCCTCGGTGGACCAGGACGCAGCCGAACCCGAGAGCCTCGACTTCCTCCAGCCCCGTGCTGTCCTCGGTCGTGGCGAGCAGCTTGCCGGGGACCTTGTTGCCGTCCTCGTCCGCGCTCACCGTGCGCTTGATCGCCACGTACTTCGGCGGGATCCCGCGCCTCGGGTAGTTGGTTCCGACGAACGCCTTCTGGTGCCCCAGGAGCCGTACGATCGTGTCCTTCGGGAACCTCATGTCCGAATCGAGGAAGAGCATATAGTCCACGTCGTTCTGGAGGCACTCGGCCGCCAGGGCCATGCGCCCGCTGTGAACGTACGTGCCCTTGCTCATGTGCAGGCTAAGGGTCTCGATCATGCCGGGGTAGTTGAACACCGCCGTCGTGTACCCGACCATCTGGGCCAGGTCGTAGGCGAAGTGGGCCGGCAGGTTGTCGTGTGTCGGGATGCAGATACCGACGTTGATCCCTTTCGGGGTCGCCTCCTGGTCCTGCATCTTCTTCAGCTCGCGCTCCATGCGCCGCCGCTCTTGTCTGTTCACAGGCTTAGATCCTTCCTGGGCGGGTCCTAAAGACCCGGTTATCGGAATCGTTCAACCACCTCTTGAATCGCTCCATCTCGGGATCGTTCTTCTCGTCTATGATCCCCTTCCTAACCAGATCGTAGTAGACCGAGGTCGGAATCTGGGCGACGTGGTTCTGGAAGTACTTCCAGCGTTCCCCTCCCCGGAGGTTGTAGTTTTCCTTGTTCTCTCTGACGATCTCCGTCACGTCCTGCTGGGTCTCGATCGCGTACTCGTCCGCGTGCTCGTGATAGACCCGGCGGATAGCTTGCTCCGGCGTCTCGTTGAGAAGTCTCTTAGACATCTGCCTTCTCCCTCAGCCGGTCCACGGTTCCTATGAAGTTGTTCACCAGGTCGAGCGAGTACTCGTACTGCCCGAGGTGCCGAACGTCCTTCGAGAGGTCATGGTCTATCCACATCGTGAAGCCGGCCTCTCGCACCCGGTTGCAGAAGAACACGTCCTCCCCAACCAGGACCCGCTCGCCCTTCCGGTACTCCGTGTCGAAGTCCCAATGGAACGAGTTGGGCCACAGCTCCTCCAGCTCGTTGAACACCTCCCGGCGGATCAGCACGCAGCCGAACCCCATGGCGTCCACGTCTTCGAGCCCGGTGCTGTCGTCCAGGGTGTGGAGCAGCGCCCCGTCCCCGGACCGGCTCTTGATCGCGATCGGTCGCGGCGGCATGACGCGGGCCGAGTAGTTGACCCCGACCATATCCACGTCGTGCTTCAGCAGCCGCTCCAGCGCGTCCTGGGGGAAGCGCATATCGGAATCCAGGAACAGGATGTAGTCGAAGTCCCCGAGGTCCCGTGCCGCCTCGTACAGCTTCTGGCGAGCGGCGTGTGCGTATGTGCCGGCCTGGGTGAGCAGCCCTACTGCCTCCAGGGGGCCGAACGGATTCGTCACCGCCCGAGAGGTGTACCACATGAGCTGCGCCAGGTCGTGCGCGAAGAACGCCTTCACGTCGTCCATGCAGGGGACGGCGATCACGACCTTCTTTCCGTCAGCGTGTTCCATCACAGGCTCCACAGGCTAGAGTTTGATCTTCCACCCGACCGTCACACCGAAGCCAACGTAGGGCTTCCCGTCAGGCCATCTGACGCCGGCCTGGGGTCCGAGACTCAGCTCGGGGATCCACCAGGGCTTCGCCTTGGGTCTCTCTTCGAGCAGGATATATAAGCTGTCGCCTCTTACCTGCTCGTTAAATAAGGCTTCGCGGGTTTTGTTATGCGCCGCTTGTTCCAACTCGTAGGCGAGCTTGTACTCGTCTCGGTTCTCCTCCAGGTCGCGGATGATCTGGTCCGCTGCCGTGTCCCGAGGCGTCTCGGGGGGCGGGAGCTGGACGATCCTCTCGCGTATCTCTGGTGCGCGGGCCTCGGCCCCCTCCGCTGCTGCTGCGGCCTGTGAACGCAACTGTTCAGCTTCGGCCTCTGCGGCTTCGGCCCGCTCACGAAGATTGTCGGCCTCGTTCATGGCAACGCGCACGCGGCGCTCCCACTCCTCAGCCTTCCCGCCATAGCACCTCTCCCCGATCAGGGCGAACCCGACCAGGAGGGCGACGGCGATCAGGATGTCACGAACCAGGCCACTCATATCCGTATTCCTGTATCTCATCAGCGAAGCGCCACGCCACGTACTGGCGGGCCTCCTCGTCGTACGCTTCGTCCACCGTGATCTGCTTCATGCTCCCGTTGTCCCGTCGGAGCGGAACGTGGCCCCCGACCCAATCATCGAGGTCCTCTTGGAGGTGTTCCACCCGGAGGATCGTGTCGGCAAACTCGTCGCCGTGCCGGAAGAGCCGGTTCGGGTCTGGGAAGTACTGCCTCTGGTGCTCCCGGATCCACTTGTCGATCCACCCCCAGGTGAACGGCTCCTCGAACTGCTCGTGAGCGGTCCACCAGGAGAGCAACGTCTTCCAGTGGTTCCGCACGCCCGTCGCGACGGTCCAACCATCCGGGGCCGGCGCTGTTAGGCGAACGTGATGCGACCCGCCAGCCACATCGACCGAGAGACCGAAGGCCTCCATGATGCTCTGCTGGGTCCGGTGGCAGTACTGCTCGAACTCCAGGTGCTCCAGGAGCACGTTCTTCACCGCCACCGAAGCCGTCTTCGGGTTGGCGATGTAGATCATTTTGTACTCGTAGTTGAGGTACACAGGCTCACCTCGATTGAAATTCGTAGCCGTACTTTTCAATCTCCTCGGCGTACACGGTGGCTACGTGGTCTCGTGTCGCGTCGTCGTAGAATTGACTGTAGTGCCTTTCCTTCCGCACCGGGCCGACGTTGACCCGAGGGATCGGGACCTCGTGGCCGAAGAGGCCGTTGAGATCCGTCTGGAGGTGCTCGAACCGGAGCACCACGTCCGACTGCCCGGCGTACAGCCCGAAGAGGCTGTTAGGGTCCGGGTAATACTTGGACTGCTGATCTCTCCACCGGTCGATCCACTCGATCCCGAAGGGAAGCCCCCTCGGACCGGAGAAGAAGAACCAACTCACCCACACGTCCCACGGATTGCGGACCGTCGAGAAGACCGTCCAATCGGGGCCGGGGTGAGTCTCGAAAACTGTGTGGTGTCCCTTGACCTTCTCGAAGCCGAAGGGACGGATTGCTTCCTTGGTGGCCTTGCTGGCCGTTTTAGGAGCTGCGAGGTAGACCATGCGCCTATCCTCTGATACCCACATGGTCTACCCCACAGGCTGGGACCGAGCTTAGTCGGTCGTCCTCGAAGTCAGATGGCGGACCAAAGAGATCGCCTCTGAGTTGAGCTGGACCTCATCCAGCAGAGACTGAAGGGCGTCCTCAAGGACTCCCGTGCCCTGCGTGGTGTAGGCCGTTCCGGTGTCCCCGACTTCCTCGATGTCGATGTCCGTCTCGGACGACAGGAGGTAGATCCCGTTACCTGCCGTACCCGGCACTCGGGCCGTGAGCAGGATCTGGTCCGTGGCCGCCGTGGCGGCAGTCACGAAGGGGTTGGCGAGCGTGCCCGTCTCGTAGTAGGTCGAGGCACCGCCGCCGCTCTTGTTGATGGCAGCGACCAGGTTCAGAACCGAAGCCGTCAGGTCAGCACCAACGTCCACATCGTACGCCGAAGCCGGCGTGGCGATATAGGTGTAGGTGATGTTCCCGATCGTGATGGCATCGGTCGCAGCCGGAGCTGCGTCGAACTGAATCTGCGCGGTCGCTCGCACCAANNCCGAGAGCCTTCTCGTTGTGAACCTTGAGGGTCCACTCGGCAATCAGCATCCGCTTCTCCGCGTCACCGGTCTTCGCGAGCTTGACGACCTTCATCGGACGAAGGTACATGACGCTCAGGAACTCGAAGTCGAGGAACCAGGCGTCGCGCTCACGCTGCCAGCGCGAGGGGATGACCTTGAGCGTACCGAAGTCGCTCACGTACACGTCGATCGCGCCAATCGCGGCCGTGGGGCTCGGATCGACGTTCGACATATCGAAGTTGCGCGTAGCGATACCGCTGAACCCGGACACCCGCTGCTTGTTCACGGGGCCGACGAACAGGGAACGCAGGTTCGCGCCGTTCTGGTACATGGAAAGAACCACGGCCTTGAGGATCGTCTCCGTGAACGCACGGGGCGTCGCGGAGTCCGTCGCCGTACTGGACGGGACACCCGAGGCATGGTTGGATCCGTCACCACCCGAGCCGCGAGACTCGTTGGCGTTCACCCAGGTCGGGAGGCCAGCGGCCTTCCGGGCGGTCGTGCTGTCGCCAGCGACGCCCGCGATGTTCTGGAAGCAGATCGACTCGATGTCGATCTTCAGCTCCACACCACGCCTGGGGATCTGGTAGGCCATTTCCGAGCTACGACCAGCCTTGTCAACTACCTCTTCCGTCTCGGAGATCAGGAAGACCTTCCGGGAGATCTGAGTGTAGTTACCGTGGCGTGCCGTGGCCGTGATGGCGCTAAAGGACGAGATGTCGTCACCTTCCAACTGAGCGTTGGCGGTGTCCGCACTCGCCAGCGCGTCCGTCTGCCACTCTTCGAGCGTCTGGACCGCTTCGCCTCTGCCGGCGGCGCTCAGGAACGGGGTGTCCTCGGGACTCACATCGTAGATGAAGTCATGGAGAGACTCCCGCAGACCCTTCGCGTCGTAGCGGAGGAAGGTATTAGCAACGATAGCCATTGTTGCTTCTCCCTGCGGTTGTTAGTGAAGTCCGCCCTAAATATCGTCGGGCAGGACGTGTCTGAGAAACTCGGTCGCGTCTTTCAAGCGACCACTCGATCGGACGTTCCGCCGAGCCTCTTGCACCCTGCGGGGCGGCTTTTTCCCACGAGGGCGGCGTGTACCTGGGGGCAGCGTCTTCCCGGAGCGTCGCTTACCGCGAGCTTCCAGCTTCTGCTTCCCACCCTTCTTGGCTCGGTTGTAGAGCATGGCGTCGCGCATCATAAGGACTGCACGGTGGTCGATGACCTGTTCCAGCTCTGCATCCGTGAACCCACGGCTGAGGGCGAACTCCCGGATCTCGGCAGTCGCGCTCTTCAGCTTGTCGGGGTCCTTCCAAGCCGGTACGGCGTTCAGCAGCTTGGATCCCTCTTCGGCTCGGTACGCCTGCAACTGACCCAGGAAGTCCTTCTCCTGGTCCTGGCGCACTCGATCCTGCTCGGCCTGCACGGCCTGGAGCTGCTGCTGGTGGCGCTGCCACTTGGCATACTCCACCGCAAACTGGTCGGGGTTCTCCTTCTGGAGAACTTCCCAATCTGGCTCCTGCGGGGCTGCTGAATTCAGCACCTCCTCCACCTTCTGGAGGCGCTCCGCGTATCTGTCGCGGCTCTCACGCATCTCGGCAGTCTCGCTCTCGATCGCCTTGCGCTCTTCTGCGAGTTGTTGCGCGGTGCGCGTGTTGTGGGCCTGGTACGAGTACCCGCTCAGAAGCTCTTCGAGGGTGACCTGGCGCTCCTCTCCGTCCACCTTGACGGAATACAGCTCCGGTTCCTCGTCGCCTTCCTCGTAGTCCTCGTCTTCGTCCCACTCGTCTTCGAGCGAGTCGTCCTCTGACTCATCCGCCTCGTACTCCTCGGCGGCTTCGTCTTCCTCGCTCTGGTCCTCCGCGACGGGTGGTGCGTCGTCGGAGTCGGGATCCTCTTGCGAGCCGAGTGTCTGAATATCGCTATCCAGGTCCGTCTCGGAGAGCACCCCAGCCAAAAGGCTTGATGCGTGTGCAGGGTCGATCCCGCCCGTGAAGTTGGGCTCGATCGTCTCCTTCTGCGGTGCTTCGTCTGCCACGGTTGTACTCCTTTGTTGGCCGGTCCCGGTCCTGCTCTAGGATGTCGGGATGTCGGCGTCCTCTTCCGGCTGTACGCCCGAGGCGTAGTACTTCAGCCGGTTCACGATCTCCCGAAGGCCGAGGAGTCGGCATCGGGCGTCCTCACGGATCTCGGGAGTCGCGCCGTGGATTGCATACTCTACTAGCTCGTCGTGCGCCTCAGCGATCACCTCACCCAGGACTTCGTTCTGGAGCAAGCTGGCCGACTGTCGCGCCATTCTATCCTGGTCCACAGGCAGACCTCCTTACGCCGGCTGTTCCGGCGTGCTTGTCCGTGCTTGTTCGCGCTTAACGTCCGCGTCCTGCCGATTGCGGTCCGCTTCTACCATCGCACTTAGGCGGCGCTCCTCTGCGCCGGCCTCGGCGTCCACCCGGAGCTGCTCCGACTTGATGGCGAAGTCGCGTGCCACCTTGTCGCGCTCCCGGTCGTCCTCCAGTATGAGCTTCCGCTCCTCCAGCTCCAGCTTCCGGGCCTTCTCCTGGGCCTCGATCTGGACGCGCTGCTGCTCCACCTGGACCAACATCGCCTGGGGGTCTTGCTGCTGCTCGCCCTGGGCCAGGATCTGGTCGTACTCCTGCTGCTGCTCTGGCCCGAAGACCTCGTAGAACTCGT
>JABAOG010003156.1_pt1 | contig 27484 bp, 25 predicted proteins | sample 7062131 | NCBI WGS metagenome assembly JABAOG01 (sample SAMN14538629, study PRJNA623070) | marine sediment metagenome | biome: marine biome [ENVO:00000428]; feature: marine pelagic biome [ENVO:01000023]; material: deep marine sediment [ENVO:00002113] | place: India: Arabian Sea | collected... | reverse complement strand
GGTCCGGCGGGCCGTCCCGTGGACTCGGTCCAGCCGCGGCTCACCACCGTCCCGTGCCGGACGTCCGCGGCGACCACCAGTCGATCCGGGTGCCTCGCCGCCGCCTGCTCCAGCCACGCCCGGTCCTCTACCGCCCGCGTCCCCACGACCACCCGGTCCACCCCCAGGTCCAGCGCGTCGACGATGGCGTCATCGTCGCGGACGCCGCCCCCGACCTGNNNCGGCCGCGCGGTTGTCACCCCGGCCGAGAGCCGCGTCCAGGTCGACCACGTGCAGGGCTCCGAACCCGGCGGCGAGCCACCGCTCCGCCACCGCCACGGGGTCCGGGAGGCGGACCCGCTCCTCCCCCGGGTCGCCGCCCACCAGCTGGACGACGGCGCCGTCCCGCAGGTCGATGGCCGCCCACATCCTCATGACCCCTCCTCCCCGGGACCCGGGGACGCGATGCCGCTCGACTCGAGGAAATTCCGCAGCAGCCGGAGCCCGGCGACGCCGCTTTTCTCGGGGTGGAACTGCGTGCCCACCACGCCACCGCGGCGGACGGCGGCGGGAAACCGGACGTCCTCGTGCCGGGTCCAGCCGATCACGTCCCCGGGCTCGACGGGCTCCGCGACGTAGCTGTTGGCGAAGTAGAATCGTTCGGCCCGGACCCCGGCGAGCACCGGGTCGGTGCCCTCGACCCGGTTCCACCCCATGTGCGGAACGCGCCGGGCCCGCAGGCGCCGCACGGTCCCGGGGACGAGCCCGAGGCCGTCTCCGGCGCCTTCCTCGCTGGCGTCGAAGAGGAGCTGCATGCCCAGGCAGATGCCCAGGACCGGCAGCCCGTCGGCCACGGCCGCCCGGATCGCCGCGGCCCCGGGCGCCAGTCGCTCCGCCGCGGCGCCGAACGCGCCCACGCCGGGGAGCACGAGCGCGACCTCGTCCCGGAGCCGGGTCCCGACCCGGACCCGGGCCCCCTGGAGCTCCAGGGCCTTGCGGAGGCTGTGCAGATTGCCGGTCCCGTAGTCGAACAGGAGGACGCTCACGGGATCGCCTCCGGCTCGGGGAGCGCGATGTCGGCGGCAGCGGCCAGGGCCGCATCCAGGGCCCCGAGGAACCGCTCCATGAGCGGCCAGGGGCCCACGGTCACGCGGATCGCGTCGCCGACGCCGTCCAGCTCCCGGAAGGCACGGACCCCGATCCCCCGGTCGGCCAGGGCGCTCTTCAGCGCGGCGGCGCCGCCAGGCCCCGTCGCGGCGAGGAGGAAGTTGGCGGCGCCGGGCAGGACCGCGAGTCCCCGGGCGGCCAGCTCCCGCGCCAGTCGCTCCCGGTTCCTGCGCGTGCGCTCGACGATGTCGCGGACCCACGGCCAGCCTTCGGCGAGGGCCGCCGCGGCCGCCCGCTCCCCGGGGGCGTTGACCTTGTACGGGCCGCGGGACAGCTCGATGGCGCGGATCAGGGGCTCCGGCCCGATGCCGTACCCGATCCGGAGCCCCGCCAGGCCGTAGGCCTTGGACAGGGTCCTCAGCACCACCCCGCGGCCGGACGCCAGCGCCGGCCCGAGCATCGACTCGCCGGCGTACTCCCCGTACGCCTCGTCGATCAGGACCGGCCCGCGGGCGCGGTCCAGCAGCTCCAGCACGCGCTCCCGGGGGATCATGGACCCGGTCGGGTTGTTGGGGCGGCACAGGTAGACCAGGTCGGCCCGGGCCAGGCGGTCCAGCGCCCCATCGTCCAGCGAGCCGTCGGGCGCCAGCCGGACGGGGACGGGCCGCGCATCGTTCATGCGGGCGAACACGTCCGCCATGGGGAAGGTGGGGGCCGGGAACGCCACGATCGCGCCGGGATCGCAGAACGCCCGGATCGCGGAATCAATGACGTCGTCCGACCCGCACCCCGTGACCACGCGGGACGGCTCCACGGCCCAGGCCTCCGCGACCGCCCGCTTCAGCGGAGCGCCGTACACGGACGGGTAGGCGGTCGGCGCGCCGTGATCCCGCACCGCACCCAGCGCCGCCGGACAGGCGCCCCACAGGTTCGTGTTCGCGCTGAGATCCAGCTCCAGCGGCGGGCGCTCCGGGTCGTACGCCTTCATGGTCCGGTACGGCGCGCGCGGGCGGGGCGCGGTCCGGTCGGAGCCCGCGGCCCGGGTCGGGTCGGCCTCGGCGTCCGGGTCCACCGGTCCGCCCGCCTCCGACGCCGAGGCCGCTCTCTCGGCGGCCGCCGCATGACCCGGGAGCCCCTCCGCCTCCGCCAGGGGACCGGCCACGTCCGCCAGCCGCTCCGCCGCCTGGTCCGTCCCCACCTCCTGCCAGGTCGTCCAGCGGACGAAGTCCTCGACGGACAGACCGGAATACGAGCGGGCCAGCCCGCCGGTGGGCAGGACGTGGTTCGCGCCCGTGGCATAGTCGCCGAAGGCCACGGAGCTCCGGGGGCCGAGGAAGACCGTCCCCGCCGCACGCACGTCCGCGAGGAGCGCCCGGGGATCGGCCACCAGCAGCAGCAGGTGCTCCGGAGCGTAGCGCTCCGCGAAGGCCACCGCGTCCGCCGCCGACTCCGCGACCAGCAGCGCGCCGGCCGTCTCCAGGGCGGCCTCTACGATCTCTCGCCGGGGCGTCCCGGCGACGCGGCGGAGGAGGGACTCGGCCGTCGCGCGGGCGAGCCCCGGGTCCGTGGCGACCAGCACCGCCGCGGCGTCCGGGTCGTGCTCCGCCTGGGCGATGAGCTCCACCGCTACCGTCTCGGGGTCCGCGCTCCCGTCCGCGATCACCAGCACCTCGGACGGCCCCGCCGGCGAGTCGATGGCCACGACCGCCGTCAGCCGACGCTTGGCCTCGGTCACGTACGCGTTGCCCGGGCCCACGATCCGGTCCACCCGGGGGACGGACTCCGTGCCGTAGGCCATGGCGGCCACGGCCGAGGCGCCGCCCAGGGCGAACAGTCGGTCGGCGCCCGCCACCACGCACGCCGCCATGACCAGAGCCGACGGCCGACCGTCCGGTCCCGGGGGCGAGCACACGACCACCTCGTCGACGCCCGCTACCTTGGCCGGGACCACGCCCATGAGCACGCTGCTCGGGTACGCCGCCCGGCCGCCGGGCGCGTACACGCCCACCCTGCGCAGCGGGTCGGGCCGTCGTCCCAGCACCAGCCCGGGCGCCGCCTCGATCTCGAGAGGCTCCGGCCGTTGCGCCACGTGGAACCGTCGGATCGACGCCGCGGCCGTGTCCAGCGCGTTCAGGAGCGCCGGGTCCAGGCCCGCGGCGGCATCGGTCCAGGCGGAGGACGGCACCTCGAAGGCATCCAGGAGGACGCCATCCAGCCGCTCGGTCTGCGCCCGCAGCGCCACGTCGCCGAGGCGGCGCACGTCGTCCACCAGCGCCGCCACGGTCCGCTCGACGTCCGGATCGCCCAGCCGGCCCCGCGCCAGGAGCCGGTCCAGGGCCCGGTCATCGAGGTCGATCAGCCGTCGAACGGGGATCATGGCATCAGCCTCTCGATCTTCGTGACCAGGATGCCCTCCGCACCCAGCTCCTTCAGGGCCGCGATGGTCCGATACACCTCCGCTTTCTCCACGACGGCGTGGGCTGCGACGTGGCGGCCCGAGTCCATGACGTCCACGATGGTGGGACCGTTCAGTCCCGGGAGCACGTCCGTGAGCCGGTCCAGGGCCTCCCGGGGCACGTTGGCCATCAGGTACCGTCTGCCCCTGGCCCGGAGCACCGACTCCAGGGCCGCGATCAGCTCCCGGACCCGCCCCGATTCGGGGCCACCCGCGTAGCCCTCCCGGGCCACCAGCACCGCCTCCGCCTTCGCGATGGTCTCCACCTCCCGGAGCCCGTTCATCTTCAGCGTGGAGCCCGTGCTGACGATGTCCACGATCACGTCGGCCACGCCGATGTGCGGCGCGATCTCCGCGGCGCCGGAGACCGGGACGAGCTCGATGCGGCGGCCCCGGCGCCCGAAGAACCGTGCCGTGGTCCGCGGGAACGAGGTGGCGATGCGGGTCCCGTCGGGGAGCTCGTCGGCGCGGGTCCACTCGCTCTCGTCCCGGGCCGCGATGGCGAGGCGGCAGCGGCCGAAGCCGAGGGCGAGGAGCGTGTCGAGGGGGCGCTCAGCCTCCATGACCAGGTCGCTGCCGGTGATCCCCAGGTCCGCGGCCCCGTCCGCCACGAACTCCGGGATGTCCTTCGCCCGCACGAACAGGGCGGTGAAGTCGTCGCCCAGGTCGGCCCGCAGCGACCGGTCCGCGGCCATGGCCGGCTCCAGCCCGGCCCGCTCCAGGAGCTCCAGCGCGTCGTCGGCCAGTCGCCCCTTGTTCGGCAGGGCGATCCGGAGGCGGGAGTTCTCGGATCTCGTCATCATGGTATCGGCTTCTCGTGTCGGTGTCGGTGTCCGCTCGGTGCGACGGCTCGGGTCCGACTCGGGGGCCGACAAAAAAAGCCCGCCCCCGGTCGGGACGGGCCGCGTGGGCCAGCGCGCTATCGATCTGGGACTACATCATGAACGCACGCCACCACCGCGGCCCGTCGGGCCGTGATGGTGATGGTGCCGGTGCAGCCGGGTCGCGCTCGTCATGATGTCCGACGCTAACCCCGGGTTTCCCGGGCGTCAAGAGGGCGGGCGGCGAGGTGGGCGGCCAGGAACCCGGCCAGGCGCTCCTCGGCCCAGAACCGCGGCCGCAGGAGCGTTCCGCCCACGAACCCGACGTGGCCGCCGCTCCTGGTCAGGAACGCCCTGACGGCCGGATTCGCCTCGAGCGCGGCCACCGGGACCCGATCCCGCGGGAGGAACGGGTCGTCCATGGCGTGGATCACCAGTGTGGACACCCGGATCGCATCCAGGAACCCGGCGGAGCTGGAGCGGGCGTAGTAATCGGCGGCGTCGCGGAACCCGTGGACCGGGGCCGTCGCGGCCTCGTCGAACTCCCACAGCGTCCGGGCGGCCCGAACCGCCTCCATGTCGCAGACCTCGGCGGCGAGGTGGCGTTTCGCCAGCATCTTCTTCCGCAGGCTCCGCACGAAGTACGGCGTGTAGAGGCCGCGGCCGACCAGCCCGGTCTCGATGTGTCGGGACCCGGCCGCCAGGTCGAACGGGACCGAAACGGCCGCCGCCGCGCCCACCAGTCCCCCGATGTCCGCGCCCCCCTCGCCCAGCAGCTTCAGCACCACGTTCCCACCCAGTGAGAAGCCGACCAGACCGAACGGCGGGTCGTGTCGATCCCGCAGCCGCTCCAGCAGGAGGCGCAGGTCGTCCGTATCGCCGGAATGGTACTGCCTCGCCGTCCGGTTCGGCTCGCCGCTGCAGCCCCGGAAGTTCAGGCCGACCGGTCGGAGCCCCCGGTCCAGGAGCGCCCGATAGGTCGTCATCATGTACTTGCGCCGGGCCGATCCCTCCAGCCCGTGCAGCACGACCACCGTCGGGCCGGCGTCCGGCGGCCCGGCGAAGTCGACGTCCAGGAAATCGCCATCGGGGGTGAGGATCCGCTCCCGCCTGAGCGGGATGTCCGGCCTGGGCCTCAGCAGCTTGCCGGCCAGCGTCTGGACGTGCGGGTTGCCGAGCCCCGGCGCGGGGCTGAAGTCGGCGGCCGGACCCCTCGGAGGTGCGGACATGGAGGGGAAGATACCAGCCGGATCCGCGCCGGTGCAGGGGCACCGCCCCTGGACACGCGGCCCGGGCCATTGAGTATTGGACGGCGATGCTCACCGACGCACGCCCGGTGGCCTTTATCGCCACCGCAGATCCCGGACGCGCCAAGGGCTTCTACGGCGGGACCCTGGGCCTGAAGCTGCTCGGGCAGACGGAGGTCGCCCTGGTCTTCGACCTGGGGCCCATCCGGCTTCGCGTCGCCATCGTGGACCGGGTGCGGGCCGCCCGTCACACGGTCCTGGGGTGGGAGGTCCCCGACGTCGACGCCGTCGTCGCGGAGCTCGCCCACCACGGCGTCGCCCTGGAGCGGTTCGCCCAGCTCCAGCAGGACGCCCACGGGATCTGGACCGCGCCCGGCGGCGACCGGATCGCCTGGTTCCGGGACACCGACGGCAACCTCCTCTCCGTTTCCCAGGCGGCGGGCCCGTGAACGTCCGGATCATAGCCGTGCCCTACGACTCCGGCCGGCGCGACGTCCGCATGGGGCGCGGACCGACCCGTCTCCTGGAGAGCGGACTGGTCCGGGCCCNNTCCATCGCGGAGCTGGTCCGCGCCTCACGGGGGCGCGGCGCCTTCCCCCTCGTCCTCGCCGGCAACTGCTTCTCCGCCGTCGGCACCGTTACGGGTCTCGGGACCGACCGGACAGGGGTCCTCTGGTTCGACGCACACGGGGATCTCAATCNNCCTCACCGGACGCTGCTGGGTCGGGATGGCCGCCGCGCTCCCCGGCTTCTCGCCTGTCCCGGACGACCGGGTCCTCCTGCTGGGGGCGAGGGACCTGGATCCCGCGGAGGAACGGGTGACCGGCAACGGGGTCGGCCGCGTGTCCGCCGACGCCATCCGGACCCGGGAGCCACGGACGGCCGCGCGGGCGGCGATCGCCGAAATCGCCCGGAGCGTGGACGGGTTCTACCTCCACGTGGACCTCGACGTCCTGGACCCGGACGTGGCCCAGGCCAACGCGTTCCCGGCACCCGGCGGGCTCACCGTCGGAGACGTCACCGCCACGGTCCGCCTCGCCGGCGAGCTGTCCAGCATCGGCGCCGCCGCCATCACCGCCTACGATCCCGATCACGACCCCGACGGTCGCGCCGCCGACGCCGCCATCGCCATCGCCGCCTCCATCATCGCCCGAGCGGCCGGCGAGGAGCCGCCGCCCGACCGCTGAGCGAACGCGGGGCGACGCCGCCCCGCGCCCTCGGCAGACCGCGCCGGCGGCCGGCGCCCCTTCCTACTCCCGCCCCACCAGACCCCGCAGCGCCCCCACGTACGCGTCCACGCTGAACGACTCCGGCGCCGCGTTCAGCTGCAGCGCACACCCCTGGATGAAGCCGACCACCGCCGCCGCGAGACCGTCGGCGCTCCCCGGTCCGTACCGCTCAGGCAGCGATTCCACCACCGAGCTCGTGTACGGAACGAACTCGTCACGGTACCGGTCGAACGCCTCCCGGATCCGCTCCTGGATCCCCGGCACCCCCATCCCCATCACCCAGAAGTCCAGGAACAGCTTCACCTGCGCCCGACGGTCCGGGAGACGCCCCACCTGGTGCTCCACCAGCGCCAGCAGCCGACGCGCCGGGTCCCCGACCCCCTCGAGATCCGGCGGTAGCTCCATACGGGGGCTCCCCTCCAACAACCGGTCCAGCAGCTCCAGCAGCAGCGTCTCCCGGTCCGAGAAATGGAAGAACACCAGCCCCTTGCTGACCCCCGCCTCCTCCGCCACCGCTCGCATGCTCAGCCCGCCCAGCTGCTCCCGCACCGCGACCCGGAACGCACCCGCCAGGATCGCATCCCGCCGCTCTTCCTCCGGCAGCTTCTTCCCCGGCATCGCCCCCCCGTTGACCGATCGATCAACTTGCGTTACACTCCGTGCGTTGACCATAGAGTCAACGGGCGCGGCGCGCCAATCGAAGGGGCGCCGGCCGAGGGAACGGACCCCGGCACGGCCAGGGGATCGGCAGGGCAGGGCGGAGGGCCGATCGGGGGCGTTCGAACGGGATGGTTTGAAGCAGGAGTGTGGAGGGCGGCGCGACGAAAGTCATCTGGGGGGGATTCCGGTTCCAGGCGCCATTCCGAGTGCCAGCCGGGCGTCGTCCTCGCCTCCTGTCTTCGATCACTGAACGGGTCGCTCCGACGGAGCGGCCCGTTTAGTTTTGCGGGTGCCGGCAGGATTGACCTCGGGGCGCCGCGGTCTGGCGCCCGCCATGTTCAGGGGAGCGGCTGGTCGCATGCGAGAGATTGCAGGGGGATCGCCGCGGGCCGCCGGGGGAGGAGGCCGCGGACCGCGTGTCGGGGCCCGGATCCTGGCGGGGCTCGGGGCGTGGGTGATGCTGGTGGCTCCGGGGGGCTGCGGCCCCGACACGCGGGGCGAGGAGGCGCGGCCGGTCCTTTCGTGGGAGGCGGCGGCGGACTCGGTGCGCCGGTCGGTGCACTCGGTGTGGGCGAGCCGTCTGACGGGCGACAGCAGCGCATCGGCGTTCGGGCCGGTGGGGACGGCCTTCGCGGTCGACCGCAGGGGCCTGGTCCTGAGCAACGCGCACGTGGTGACCGGGGGAGATGGTCGGCCGCTGTCCCGGCTCCACGTGCTGGTCCAGGGGGAGGACGGGAACCGGGTGTATCCGGCGGAGGCGGTGGCGGTGGACGTGCGCCGGGATCTGGCGTTGCTCCGGATCGGGGACACGACGCTGGTCCCGGTCCGGTGGTCGGAGGACCGTGCGTCCATGGGAGCGCCGCTTGCGACGATCGGCTACGGGCTGCCGGAGGGCGGGGTGGTGGACACGACGGGCGGGAGCATCACGACGCGCTTCACCGTCTTTCCCCGTTTCGTGGCGGGCTACAGCAGCGGGTACCGGACGCTCGAGGCCGGGGACCCTTCCACGAACGTGCTGGAGCTGGACCTGGCGCTGTTCCCCGGCGTGAGCGGCGGCCCGGTCTTCCGGCCGGACGGTGGCGTGGTGGGCGTGAACTGGCGCCAGATCCGGGTGCGGTCGGATCCGACGCCGTTCGGCACCGCGATCCCGGTCCTGGTGGTGCGGCAGTTCCTGGACGCGGTTCGGGACAGCGCGGGGATCCCGGCGATCCCGCCGCTGCCGGCCGGCTCGTCCGACGGCGATCTCGATCCGTGAGCGGGAAACGGTGGGCTCGCGTGGCTGTCGTGGGGATAGTGGTGGGGACGGGAGCGTGCGAGCGCCCGGACCCCGAGGCGGCGCTGGAGGCAGCGCTGGAACGGAGCCGGGCGGTGGCCGAAGCCGAATGGATCTACGGCGCCGACACGCTGCCGCCCTCGCCGGGGGACCGGGTGCCGCGGATCGAGGCCCGGTGCCGGATCACGCTCCCCGGTGGGTCGGAGGCCGAGGAGGTGGCGTGCGGCCAGGTCTTCGTGGGGCTGGACCCGGAGGCCGACAGCGCATGGATCGCCCGTGTCGTGCGCAGCCTCGGGGCGGAAGTGCTGGACCGGGGCCGGGTCCCGGGATGGAGCAGCGCCCTGGGGGAGCCGCAGCCGTACCTGCTGCTGCGGGTCGAGCCGGGCACCGAGGCCCGGACGCTCCAGCGCGCGTTCAACTCCGATGGCATCCGGTTCGTGGACGTACGACCGGTCCGGCGGCGGCGTCCCTAGCCGGGGGCCCGCCCGGACCGCCGGGGGCCGCCGAGCAGCGGGCGCCTACTCCTCCTTCTCGTGCCGGAGCACGCGCCCCGGCCGCTCGCCCGTGAAGGCGCCGCCGTCGATCACGCTGACGCCGTTGACCAGCACGTGGACCATGCCACGGGCGAGCTGGTGTGGCTCCGTGAAGGTGGCGGGGTCGTCGATGGCGTGGAGGTCGAATAGCGCCAGGTCGGCCACCGCGCCGGGCTCGATCCGACCTCTACCGCGGAGGTCGAACACCCGGGCCGGGAGCGAGGTCATGCTGCGGATCGCGGCCGGGAGAGACACGGCCTCGCGCTCCACGACGTACTCCCGGATCTTCCGCGGGAAGGCGCCGTAGCCCCGGGGGTGGGGCACGCCCACGCCCCAACGCGGGAGCTGCCCGTCGGACGAGGTCATGACCCAGGGCCGGGTCATCAACCGGAGCACGTCCTCCTCCGTCATGTTGAACGACACGATGCTGGCCCGACCCGCCGCCAGGAGCGCCAGCGCGGTCTCCAGGGGCTCCTGGCCTCGCTCCGCGGCCACCTCGGCCAGCGTGCGGCCCTCGATGGACGGGTCCGGCTCGTGGCGCCGGAACTGGATCCGGTCGGCGCCGCCCCTCCGGTCCAGGTTCTCCGCCATCTCGTCGAGGATGCGGGCCCGGGTCTCCGGATCGGCCAGTCGCGCTTCGAAGGCGCCGTCGTCCCCCGCCTGGGCCCAGCGGGGGACGAGGGCCGACGCGAGACCGGTCGCGGAGGCGAGGTAGGGGTACTGGTCCGCGTACAGCTCCACGCCCTCCGCCCGGGCACGCTCGATCCGGTGGACCAGCGCGGCGGAGAAGCCCCAGACCCGGGGGCCCAGGACCTTGATATGGGTGACGACCCCCGGGAGACCCGCTTCCCGGGCCACCGTGATGACCTCCTCCACCGCGGCCACGACGCCAATGGAGTAGTCGGCCTCGTCCCGGATGTGGCTGGTGTACGCCCCGCCGTACTCCGCCGCAACCCGGGCGAGCTCCACCACCTCGTCCAGCGGGGCGTAGCTGCCTGGCACGTAGAAGAGCCCGGAGGAGAGTCCGAACGCGCCCTCGTCCATGGCCGTGCGGACCAGCGCACGCATGTGCTCGAGCTCCTCGGGCGTCGCGGCGCGGTCCTGCGTCCCCAGCACCTCGCGGCGCACGGCGCCGTGGCCGATGAGCTGCGCGACGTTCACCCCGACGCCGTGCTCCAGGATCGCCTCGCGCTGCGCCGCCAGGTCCAGGGCTCCGCCGCCGTCCGGGTTGACCACCACCGTCGTCACGCCCTGGGCCAGAACCGGCTCCGCCGCGCTCAACGTGTCATCGTCGAGGTTCTCGCCGGCGTGCGTGTGCACGTCGATGAACCCCGGGGCCAGGTAGAGGCCCCGGGCGTCGATCACGCGGCGTGCCGCGGCGTCCCCGAGCCGGCCGACGGCCGCGATGCGGTCCCCGGCCACCGCGACATCGGCCCGGAACCACGGGTTGCCCGTCCCGTCCAGCACCCGGGCATCCCGGAAGAGGAGGTCGTATTCCTGCGCCGTCGCCGGGCCGGCGCTCAGGACGCCGAGGAGGAGCGGGAGGAGGAGCGGGAGGAGCGGAGCCGGGTACCGCGTGGATCGACGCATACGGAAGCGGGGCGATGCCACGGGGCCTCGCCCGCACTCGGGGCGACGCAGCCCGCGGTCGTGGGTTCCCGGGGAGGATACACGCCCCCGAGCGTCGGCGCGAGGGGGCGTCCCCTCCTCACTGCGTGGCCAGCGCGAAAGCCGATAGCCGGATGGTCCGCCGGGGGCGGGCTGTTCCCGGGTGCCCGGCCTTCGTGGACCCACCCCGCCGAGCGCCACCGCTTCCGGGAAGAGCTCGATCGCGAGCGCGGAGATGAGCGAGCCGCTCGCGAACGCCGCAGCACGCCGGTCAGCCGGATCGGCGGCCCGCCGCCCGCACCCCCATGGCTGGCGCTCACGGCCGGCACGGTCGCATATTCAAGCTCGGCCTCCCTGCGCGCCGCCGACGACCCGGCCGACCCCCACATGGAGGAACCCATGCGGATCCGGGACATCCTGCGCGTGAAGGGGGACCGTGTCATCACGATCTCTCCCGACCACTCCGTTCACCAGGCCATGCAGGCCATGATGCGACACCAGATCGGCGCGCTCGTCGTCGAGGCCGAGGTGATCGTGGGCATCATCACCGAGCGCGACATCCTCGGCTTCGCGACCCGGACCCCCGATGCCGTCGACCGGGTCGCCGTGGCCGATGTCATGACTCGCGACGTGATCGTGGGGGTCCGCGAGGACCGGGTCCATTACGCCATGGACATCATGACGAGGAACCGCATCCGCCACCTGCCCATCGTGGACGAGGGAAGCGTGGTGGGGATCGTCTCCATGGGCGACATCGTGAACGCCCTGCGAGCCGACATGGCAGCGGAGAATCGATACATGCACGACTACATCGCGGGAGTCGTTGCCTGACGCGGCCCCGCTCCATCGACTCTCACCCCTGAGACCATGCGACGACGCGCGTTCCTGCAGGCCACGCTGACCGCCACGGCCACGGCGGCCCTCACTCGCCCCGCAGAGGCCGTGGCTCTGACCGCCGGGGACCTCAGCCCGACCCGGCGCGCCCCGACCGGACCCCTCCGGCTGAACTCGAACGAGAACGCGCTGGGGCCGTCCGAGGCGGCCCGGCGCGCCATCGTGGCGGGGATCGGCGAGGCCAACCGGTACACGCACCTGGTTGCGACGGAGCTGCGTCAGCGGGTGGCGGAGCACCACGGCGTGGGCGCGGAGAGCGTGGTCTTCGGTAACGGCTCCACGGAGGTCCTCCAGATGGCCGTGCAGGCCATGGCGGTGCGGGAGACGGTCCCCGCGGGGGTCTCGGCGGGGGGCGCGCAGCGGGCGGACGCCGTGGCCGCGCCCGCGCCCGGCGGGCCGGCCCGACTCGTGGTCGCGGATCCCACGTTCGAGCACGTGGAGGATTACGCCGGGCCCTGGGGCCTGGAGCTCGTGAAGGTGCCGCTGGCGGCGGACCATTCCCACGACCTGGACCGGATGCGGGAGGCCGCGGGCGCCGCTGTCCGTGCGGGCCGCCCGACCCTGGTCTACGTGTGCAACCCGAACAACCCGACGGGCAGCCTGACGCCCTCCGGGGCGGTCGAGTCGTGGATCCGGGAGGCGGGCGACGAGGTCGTGTTCCTGGTGGACGAGGCGTATTTCGAGTACGTGGACCACCCGACCTACCGGACTGCGCTCCCGCTGACCGTGGACCGTCCGAACGTCGTCGTGGTCCGGACGTTCTCCAAGGTCTTCGGCCTGGCGGGGCTGCGGCTGGGCTACGCGGTGGCCCACCCGCGGACGGCGCGGCGGATCGCGGCGTTCAGCGCCAACAGCAACCTGAACATCATGGGGCTGCTGGCCGCCGGGGCGTCGCTGGGGGACCGGGACCACGTCCGGCGCTCTCTGGAGGCGAACGAAGCGGCGCGGCGGGTCACGTACGCCGTGCTCGACGAGCTGGGGCTGGAGCGGATCCCGAGCCACACGAACTTCGTGATGCACCGGGTCCCCGGCGATGTCCGCGACTACATCCGGCGCATGGCCGAGCGCGACGTCCGGGTCGGCCGGCCGTTCCCGCCGATGCTCGGTCACAACCGGCTGTCCTTCGGCACTCCCGACGAGATGGAGCGCTTCGCCGGCGTGCTTCGGGAGTTCCGGCGGGCGGGCTGGGTGTAGGCCGGGCTCTGGGCCCGGGCGGGCTACCGCACGACCTTGAGATTGAACATCGCCGTGCCCAGCGCGCCGTAGAGCCGGGTCCAGAGCGGGAGCAGCATCTCGGTCCCCCGGGCCGTGGTCAGGTCGCCCAGGTCGACCACGTCGCGCCACCCGAACCAGTCCCGGAGCCACGCAACGACCCGGGCCCGGGCCTCCGGGTCGTCGCCGCTGATGAACAGGGCGTGGTCGCCGCCCCCCACCGCCGCCGGGTCCACCATGAGCGCCGCGGTCACGGTGTTCAGCGTCTTGACCACCCTCGTCCGGGGGTACAGGCGTTGGATCTGCTCCGCCAGCGAGTCCGTGTTGCATACCAGGAGGGAGGGCGGGAACCCCACCGAGAAGTCCAGCGGATTCGTGACATCGATCAGGATCTTCCCGGCCAGGTTGTCGGCCCCCGCGGCTTCCAGCGCCGCGATCGTGACGGCGCCCGGCGTGGCGTTCAGGACCACTTCGCCGTGCGCGCCGGCCTCCGCGAAGCTGGCGACCCGTCCCCTCGAGCCGACCCGCTCGAGCCACCGTCGCAACGACCCATCCGGCCCGCGCTCGTCGTCCAGCGCGTCGGGTCGCCGGGTGCCCAGCACCACGTCGTGCCCGAGCTCCGCCAGCTTGGTCCCCAGCGTCTGGCCCACGACGCCGGCGCCCAGGATGCCGATCCTCATGGAGACCCTCCGGGTGAGAGGCGCGGCGAATGCCGCGCCGGACTTCCACGATAGCCCCGGCGCCCACCGGGGCTCAAGAGTGCCGTGGGAGGAGCGGACCGCTGCGGAGCCCCGTCGCCGGTGGCGGGACCCGGACTACCCGGTCCCGTAGCGCCGGGCGGCCCGGGCCCGGGCCTTCTCCGCCTCCACCGCCCGGTCCTTCGGTGGTGCCCGGGTGACGAGGGAATCCACCAGCGTGCGGGTGGCGGCCGTGACGCGGTCGACGGCCTCGTCGAAGGCCCGCTGATTGGCCTGCGACGGCGCGCTGAAGCCGCTGACCTTTCGCACGTACTGGAGGGCGGAGGCCCGGATCTCCTCGTCCGTGGCGGGGGGGTCGAAGTTGAAGAGCGGTCGGATGTTCCGGCACATTCGTGGCTTCCTCCGGGCGGATGCGTTCCGTCGACCATGACGTGGGGTTCATCGAGGGAGGCTTCCGGAAGCTAGACGGATCAGCCGCGGTGCTGCAATGCCTTCCGCCGAGGGAGGGGCGGGTCACGGTCACGGCCCGAGCCACCGGGGCCCCGCCAGCGGGCGACTACGAGATCTGGATCATGCGGCCGGACGGGTGCGACGCCCGTCGACTCACGGAAGCCGGGTCGGACCTCGCGCCGGTGCGGATCCGCTGACGCGCGGACATCGGCCTTGCCCGTTCCGGCGCCACCCGCCGCTCCATCCGGGGGTCGCCGCCCGGCCGCCCGGACCGGGACGCGCCGGCCTGCCCCGGACGCCTGTTCGGCCGCACCTTCCGCTCCGACCGGTGTAGTATCACCGTTCGCCCGTTCCAGGCTGAGACCGACACCGGGGCTGGCTTGAAAGACCGGATCACCGTCCGCAACGCGCGGCAGCACAACCTGAAGGGATTCGACCTCGACCTCCCGCACCGCCGGCTCGTCGTGGTGACGGGGCCGAGCGGGTCGGGCAAGAGCTCGCTGGCCTTCGACACCATCTACGCCGAGGGGCAGCGCCGCTACGTGGAGTCCCTCTCCACCTACGCCAAGCAGTTCCTGGAGCGGATGGAGAAGCCGGCGGTCGACTCGGTCGAGGGGATCGCGCCGGCGGTCGCCATCGAGCAGAAGAACCCGACCAAGACCAGCCGGTCGACCGTGGGCACGGCCACCGAGGTGCACGACTACCTCCGGCTCCTCTGGGCCCGGGCCGGCCGCACGTACTGCCCCGAGTGCGGCGAGGAGATCCGGCCCGACACGGTGCAGAGCGCGACGGACGCCGTACTCACGCTGGAGCCGGGGACCCGCATCGTCGTCGCGTTCCCGCTCCCGCTGAGCGCCCGGGCGAGCCACGAGCGGGTGGTGGAGAACCTGCGGGAGATGGGCTTCGTCCGGGTCCAGGCCGGTGCCGACGTGCTGATGCTGGACGAGCCCGACGCGTCCGACCCCGGCCGGCTGGGGCACGATCTCTCGACGGAGGCGTCGGTACAGGTCGTGGTGGACCGGCTGAAGGTCGACCCGGAGTCCCGGGAGCGGCTCGCCGACTCCGTCGGCACCGCCTTCGCCGAGGGGGAGGGGGAGTGCGTGGTGGTGGTCCACGGCGGCGGGGAGTCGCGGGGCCGGGCGATGAGGTTCAGCGAGCGGTTCCGCTGCGAGCGTCATCCGGAGCTCCAGTTCCTCGATCCGACGCCACGGCTGTTCTCGTTCAACAACCCGTACGGCTCGTGCAAGGAGTGCACGGGCTTCGGCGCGGTGCTGGAGTACGACGAGTCGCTGATCGTGCCGGTGCCGGAGCGCTCGCTCCGGGAGGGCGCGGTGGATCCGTGGGAGGTCAAGCGGTACCGCAAGCGCTACCGGTCGCGGCTGTTCGAGTTCGCGAAGCAGCGGGGCGTGGATCTGGACGCGCCGTGGAGCGAGCTGCCGGAGCGGTTCCGTCGCCACGTGATCCACGGGGTGAAGCGGAAGGGGAAGGGCCGGAGCTTCCAGGGCGTGATCCCGTTCTTCCGGTCCCGGGAGCGGAAGCGCTACAAGGCCTACATCCGGGTCTTCCTGCGGAAGTACCAGAAGGCGAGGATCTGCCCGGCGTGTGGCGGCGCGCGGCTCCGACCCGAAGCGCTGGCCGTGCAGGTCGGCGGCCGCCACATCGGCGCGGTGTCCGCACTCCGGATCACGGAGCTCCGGACCTGGTTCGACGCCCTCGAGCTCCGGGATTCGGAGTCGGCGCTGGCGGCGCCCATCCTCCGGGAGATCCGGTCCCGGCTCTCGTTCCTGGACGACGTCGGGCTCGGCTACCTGACCCTGGACCGGCAGACCCGGACGCTCTGCGGGGGCGAGGCGCAGCGGATCAGCCTGGCCAACTCGCTGGGCTCGTCGCTCATGGACACGCTCTACGTCCTGGACGAGCCGACCATCGGCCTGCACGCGCGGGACAACGACCGCCTGATCCGGCTCCTGGAGAAGCTCCGGGACGCCGGCAACAGCGTGCTGGTGGTGGAGCACGACCCGGCGGTGATCGGCCGGGCCGACTACATCGTGGAGCTGGGGCCCGCCAGCGGCGAGAAGGGCGGCGAGATCGTGTTCCAGGGCACGGTCGAGGAGCTGGTCCGGGGCTCGGCCGGTACCCGCACCGGCGCGGCCGTCGGCGCCGCCGGCAGGGAGGGCGGCGGGGCTGACGCGGCGGCCGGGGCCCGCACCGCCACCGCCCGCTATCTGGCGGGCGAGCTCGATCCGCCCCGGTCCCGGCTGCGGGAGGTGGACGGGGCGCGGCTCCGCGTCGAGGGCGCCCGCCTGCACAACCTGGCCGGGATCGACGTGGAGGTCCCGCTGAACACGCTGACGGTGGTCACCGGGGTGTCGGGATCGGGGAAGTCGACGCTGGTGCACGACGTGCTGTACCGGGCGCTGGAGCGGGAGCTGGAGGGGGAGCACACGGCGAAGGAGCACCTGGGCGAGGCGGTGGGGTCCTACGATCGGATCGAGGGGGTCGGCTACCTCGACGCCGTGGCGCTGGTGGACCAGTCGCCCATCGGGCGGACGCCCCGGTCGAACCCGGCGACGTACACGAAGGCGTTCGACCACGTGCGCCGGATCTTCGCGGACCAGCCGCTGTCGCGGGAGCGGGGGTACAAGCCGGGCCGCTTCTCGTTCAACACGAAGGGCGGGCGGTGCGAGGAGTGCAAGGGCGACGGCGTGGTCCAGGTCGAGATGGTGTTCATGGCGGACGTGTACGTGCCGTGCGACGCGTGCGGCGGCGCCCGGTACTCGCCCGAGACCCTGGACGTGAAGGTCAAGGGGCGGTCGATCCGGGACGTGCTGGACATGACCGTGGACGAGGCCATCAAGTTCTTCATCCGGGAGGACCGGCTGGGCCGGACGCTGTGGCAGCTCCAGCAGGTCGGGCTCGGCTACCTGCGCCTGGGCCAGGCGGCCCCCACGCTGAGCGGCGGCGAGGCCCAGCGGATGAAGATCGCCCGGGAGCTGGCCCGGGCGGGGAAGCGGAAGGGGAAGCGGCTGTACATCATGGACGAGCCCACCACGGGGCTGAGCGGGCCGGAGGTGCACAAGCTGGTGGGCGTGCTCCAGAAGCTGGTGGACGCGGGGCACACGGTGGTCGTGATCGAGCACAACCTGGACGTGATCAAGGCGGCCGACTGGATCATCGACCTGGGCCCCGAGGCCGGCCCGGACGGCGGCGACGTGGTGGCGGCGGGCCGCCCGGCGGAGGTGGCGGAGGTGGGCGCCAGTCACACGGGTCGCTACCTGAAGGCCCTTCTGGGGACGGGCGCCGCGACCTGACCCGGACGGTCACATCCCGGGCGCCGGAGACCGCGGATCCCGTCGGCGGCCCCGGCAGTCCCGCGACCCGCAGCGCCGGGGCCCGACCGGCGGCGGCCTTGCTTGAAATCCCTCCATGGCGGTCCTATTCTGCGACACCTGCCGGGCCCCTCTGCCAGACCGACCTGGAGACGACGACCATGAGAGCACGACGCTTCGTGCTGGCCGCTCTAGCCCTCGCCTTCGCCGGGGGCGCCAGCGGTCAGGGCGCTCCCCCCATCGAATACGAGACCTTCACCCTGGGCAACGGGCTCCAGTTCATCGTCCACGAGGACCACTCGGTGCCCGTGGTGCACGTACAGGTCTGGTACGACGTGGGCAGCGCCCACGAGCCGGAGGGCCGCAGCGGGTTCGCCCACCTGTTCGAGCACATGATGTTCATCAACACGGAGAACCTGGAGAAGGGCGAGTTCGACTCCTACATCAACCGCGCGGGCGGCAACCTGAACGGGACGACGAACAAGGACCGGACCGCCTACTTCGAGACGCTCCCTTCGAACCAGGTGAACGTGGCGCTGTGGCTGGAAGCGGACCGGATGCACAACCTCGTGGTGAACGAGGAGAACTTCCAGCGGGAGCGGGAGGTGGTGAAGGAGGAGCGTCGGCTGCGGGTGGACAACCAGCCCTACGGCGCGAGCATGATGACCGTGGACACGCTGGCCATGGACTGGGAGCCGTACCGGCACACGGTGATCGGGTCGATGGACGACCTGGACGCCGCGACGGCGGAGGACGCCCGGGAGTTCTACGAGCGGTTCTACGTGCCGAGCAACGCGGCGGTCGTGGTGGCCGGGGACGTGACCACCGATCAGGTCCGGGGGCTGGCGGAGGCGTACTTCGCCCATATCCCGGCGGGCCCCGAGATGGCCGAGCTGCCGCCGATCCCGGCCGCGCCGCGCACGGACGGGGAGCGCAGGGTCACCCTCCAGGACGACAAGGCGACGCTGCCGCTGCACATCTCGGCGTACACGCTGCCGCCGGACGATCATCCGGACATCCCGGCGCTGGAGCTCATGGGCCGGATCCTCATGACGGGCGAGTCGAGCCGCATGTACCAGCGGCTGGTGAAGGACGAGCGGGCGGCGCTCCAGGTGGGCGGCGGGGCGTCCGCGGGGATGGGTCCCGGCACGCTGACCATCTTCGCCCTCCCGAACCAGGGGGTGGCCCTGGACCGGATCGAGGCGCTGGTCTGGGAGGAGCTGGAGCGGATCCGTGAGGACGGCGTGAGCGAACGGGAGCTGGAGAAGGCGCAGAACCAGACGCGGGCGTCCATGATCATGAGCCGGCTCCGGGTCTCCTCCAAGGCGAGCCTGCTGCAGCAGTACCGGCGCAGCGGCGACCTGTCGGAGATCAACCGGGCGCTGGACCGATACACCGCGGTGACCGTCGACGACATCATCCGCGTGGCCCGCGAGTACCTTACGCCGGAGAACCGGACCGTGGTCATCACGGAGCCGGCCGGCCCGTCGACCTGATCCGGCCGAGCGAGGGAGAGACCGATGACGAACCGACGATCCATCGCCCCCGCCATTGCGCTGGCGCTGGCGGCGTGTGGCGGAGCGGAGAGCGTGGAGGCGCCGGCGCCGCAGCCGGCCCCCGAGCAGGCGACCTTCCCATCCGAGCCCCCGGCGCCGCTGCCGGTGGAGGATGTGGACTTCCCGGACTACGATGAGCGCACGCTGCGCAACGGCGCCCGGCTCATCGTCGTGGAGAACCACGAGCAGCCCGTGGTCACGGTGCAGCTCATGATGCCCGGCGGCTCGGCGGCCGATCCGGCGGACCTGCCGGGGCTGGCCAGCGTCACGGCGTCGCAGATCGACAAGGGCACCGAGACACGGACGGCCCGGGAGATCGCCGAGACGATCGACTTCCTGGGCGCCCGGCTGGGCGCCGGCGCGTCGAGCGAGTGGACGAGCCTGTTTCTCACGACGCTGACGGAGTTCCTGGACGAGGGACTCGAGCTGATGAGCGACGTCGTGCTCCACCCGACGTTCCCGGCGGAAGAGCTGGAGACGGAGAAGCAGCGGCGGATCAGCTCGCTCCGGCTCGAGAAGTCCCAGCCGCAGGCGCTGGCACAGAAGGCGTTCATGGAGAACGTCTACGGCGATCACCCCTACGGCAGGTCCCCGAGCGTGGAGAGCATCGACGCGCTGGACCGCGAGGCGCTGGAGGCCTACCACGCGGAGCATTACACCCCCGGGGACGCCCTCTTCGTCGTGGCCGGGGCCGTGGAGCCGGACGCCATCGCGCGGCAGCTGGAGCTCGCGTTCGCGGGGTGGGAGGGGGAGGCGGTCGCCGGGTCGGGCCGGCCGGCGCCGCCGACCGTGGCGAACCGGAAGATGGTGTTCGTCCACAAGCCGGGCTCGGTCCAGGCGGTGGTTCGCGTCGGCCACCTGTTCCCCAGCGCTACCGAGGCCGATTGGGTGACGCTGGACGTGGCCAACCAGATCCTGGGCTCGGGGTCCGCCCAGTTCAACGCCTGGATGATGAAGATCCTCCGGGAGGAGAAGGGCTACACCTACGGCGCGTACAGCACCATGAGCGAGCGGCAGGGGCCGGGCTACTTCATGATGACCGGCGAGTTCCGCAACGAGGTGGCCGACAGCTCGCTCATGATCATGCTCGACCTGGCCGAGCGGCTGCGGTCGGGCGACATCCCGCCCACCGACCTGGAGGAGGCGAAGCTCTACCTCACCGGCTCCTTCCCCCTGTCCATCGAGGTGCCGCAGCAGGTAGCCGGACAGGTGGCGAGCAACCGGCTGCTCGGCCGCCCGGACAGCTACCTGGAGGAGTACCGGAGCCGGGTGGCCGCAGTGGCGGTCGACGACGTCGCGGCCATCACCCGGCAGCACATCCATCCCGATCGCTCGCTGATCGTGGTGGTGGGGGACGCGACGGAGGTGCTGGACCGGGTTCGCCCCTTCGCCGACGAGCTCGAGGTGGTCGATCCGGAGGGCGAGCCGGTGGATCCGGCCGCGCTGGCGGCCGCGGCGGAAGCGGCCGCGGAGCTGACCTTCGACGCGTCGGGGCTGGAGCCTCGGACCCTCGTCTACGGCCTGCAGCTGAACGGCAACGAGATGGCGACCCAGACCATCCGCTGGGAGCGGGATGGCGAGGCGTTCATCGTGCTGGCCGAGCTCCCCGGCGGGATGAGTCGCCGGACCAGCTTCGTGGCGGAGACGTTCGACCCGCTGGGCCTGCACGTCCAGGCGGGTGGCATGGGCGAGTTCGACCTGGAGGTGGCCGAGGGTCGGGTCACGGGGCAGAGCATGACGCAGCAGGGCCCCGTCGACGTGGACACGGAGCTGGCGCAGGGCACGCTGCTGGACGGGATGCAGGACGTGGCGCTGGCGCTGGCGGACTACGGTGACGTCGGCGAGTTCACGCTCAGGGTGCTGTCGGGCGAGGGCGAGGTCCAGGGGGTCGGGGTGACGTTGGCGGGCGAGGAGACGGTGGAGGTGCCCGCCGGGAGCTTCGAGGTCTACCGCCTCGAGGTGGGCGGCCCTCAGCCCATGACCGTGTGGGTGACCCGGTCCGAGCCGCACGTCGTGGTGAAGCGGCAGGTGGCGGCGCCGGGCGGCCAGAGCGTGGACATCGTGCTCAAGGAGCTGGGCAGCTAGCCGGCCCGGACCGGCCACCGCCATGGGTCGCGTCTCCATCCTCATGCCGTGCCGCGATGCGGTGGCCCATCTGGACGCGGCCATCACGTCGATCCGGGCCCAGACGTACACGGACTTCGAGGTGGTGGCCGTGGACGACGGCTCGGTCGACGAGACCTTCCGGCGGCTGACGGACTGGTCCCGGGACGACTTCCGGGTCCGGGTGCTCCAGACCGGCGGCCGCGGGCTCGTGGCCGCCCTGGCCACGGGCCTCGCCGCGGCGCGGGGCGAGCTGGTGGCCCGCATGGACGCGGACGACATGGCGGAGCCCGAGCGCCTCGAGAAGCAGGTCGCGCTCATGGACGAGGATCCCCGGATCGCGGCGTCCGGGACCGATGTCCGCTACTTCCCCCGGGAACAGGTGCGGAACGGCGCCCGGCGCTACGAGGCGTGGATCAACAGCCTCCATTCCCCCGGCGAGATCGCCCGCGACATCTTCGTCGAGTGCCCGATCGCACACCCCACGCTGATGATCCGCCGCCACATCCTCCTCGGGGTGGGGGGATACCGCGAGCTGGGGTGGCCCGAGGACTACGACCTCGTGCTCCGGGTCTGGGCGTCGGGGTACCGGATGGCCAAGGTGCCCGAGGTCCTGCTGCACTGGCGGGAGAGCCCCGACCGGGTGTCCCGGACGGACCGGCGCTATGCCGAGGTGGAGTTCCGACGGATCAAGATCTTCTTCCTCCAGCGCACGCTGCTCGCCGCCGGCCGCGACGCCGTCGTCTGGGGCGCCGGGCCCATCGGCAAGACCTTCGCCCGGGAGCTGTCGGCCGCCGGCACCCGGGTCCGGGCCTTCGTCGACATCGACCCCGCCAAGATCGGGCAGGAGATCCACGGCGCGCCGGTCCTTTCGCCCGAGGAGGCCGCGGCGTTCGTGCGGACGATGGACGAGGACGAGCCCGAGGCCCGGACCCCACTGATCCTCGCCGCCGTCGGACAGGAGGGCGCCCGGCAGGAGATCCGCGCCGAGTGCCGGCGCCAGGGGCTCGTCGAGATCGACGACTTCGTCGCCATCGCCTGAGCGGGAGGCGTCCCCCGCCCTCACACCCGTGAGCGCCGAGGCCGAGGCGGTCCACCGGGGGGCCGGTCGGCTACCCGGGGCAGACGTGCTCGGCGAGGAAGGCCTCCAGCGCCGCCCACACCGCCGGATCGCCCAGCAGCGTGTCGTGTCCGGCCGCGGTGACCACCAGCCGCGCGGGTTCCGGCGCCGCCGCGAACACTCGCCGGCTCAGCGCCGGTGGCACGACGGCGTCCCGCTCCCCCAGGGCGACGAGGATCGGCATGGCCAGCGCCCGGACCCGGGACCCGGCCTCGTACCGGCCGTCCCGCCAGGGCAGCAGTGAGAGAGGGAGCCAGGGCGCGTGGGCCCGGAACAGCTCGGGGGCCGACGGGAACGGGGCCCCCAGGACCAGCGCGGCGGCCGGTCGCTCCAGCGCGAGGTCGGTGGCCACCGCCGAGCCGAGGGAATGGCCGAGGAGCACCAGCACGGACGGGTCCACGCCCTTCTCCTGCACCACGTACGACCACGCCGCCCGGGCGTCCCTGCGCAGGCCCGCCTCCGAGGGCCGGCCCTCGCTCAGGCCGTACCCCCGGTAGTCGAGGAGGAGTGCGTCGAAGCCGAGCGCGGCGAGGCTCCGCCCGACCCAGGCCCGCGGCGCGATGGTGTTGGCGTTGCCGTGGAAATAGAGGACCGCCCCGCACCGGGGGCGGGCGGTCGTGTCGGCCGGGACCCACCAGCCGTGGAGCCGGACGCCATCCTCGGCCGCGATCCACGCCCGCTCGGCGCGCTCCAGGCCCCAGCGGGCCGGGTCCCCCTCGTCCGGGGCCATGCGGCCGCCGGGGTACAGGAGCTGGTGCCGGAGCAGAGGCCAGAGGACGAGCAGGACCAGCGCCACGAGCGCCGCGGCGGTGGAGACGCCCGCCAGGATCTTCACCCAGGTCGCCATCTCGACGGGCCCCCGGTGGGGGCGGGGAGCCAGCCCGGCCGGTGGCCGCGAAGCCGCGGCCGGTCCGCCCTCCCCCGGTGGGCCCTCAGTTCCTCGCGGTGAGGGTCGTCTCGGCGCGCATGCGCTCGCCGTCCCGGAGCCACTCGATGACCACGGTGTCCCCGGGCTTGTGGGCCCGGAGCGCGTCCGTGAGCCCGTACAGGTCGGCCACCTCCATGCCGCCCAGGCTCACGATGACGTCGCCCTGCCGGAGCCCGGCCTCGTCCGCCGGCGAGCCCTCCCGCACGCCGCCGAGCAGCACTCCGTGGTCCACCGGGGTGAAGTCGGGGATGGACCCGAGGTAGGCGCCGTAGCCGGGCGTCGCCGCCTCGTCGCCCGACGTCCGGTCCGGTGCGCCGACGTCGGGGATCACGGCCAGCCGCTCCCGCGTGCCCACGTCCCGGGCGAGGGACGCCACCAGCTCCGATACGGTATGGATCCCCGCCACGTCGATCCGGTCCCAGTCGTCCGACGGCTTGTGGTAGTCGGAGTGGGTGTTGGTGAACAGGTGCAGCACCGGGATGTCGCGCATGTAGAAGGCGGTCTGGTCGCTCGCCCCGTAGCCGTCCGGCACGTAGCTGTACCTGGTGACCCCGAGCCGCTCGATCTCCGGCCCGATCAGATCCTCCCACTCCGCGGCCGTGCCGGTGCCATAGACGACGAGCCCGTTCTCGGCCAGTCGTCCCACCATGTCCATGTTGATCATGGCCACCACGTTCTCCAGCGGCACCGTGGGGCTCTTGATCCAGTGCGACGAGCCCAGCAGCCCGCTCTCCTCGCCCGTGAACGCCATGAAGAGCACCGGCCGCTTCGGGCGCGGGCCCACGGCCAGCCGCTCGGCCACGGTCAGCAGGGCCGCCACGCCGCTGGCGTTGTCATCGGCTCCGTTGTGGATCGCCGGCTCCTCGGCCAGCGAGTTCACACCGCCCATGCCCAGGTGGTCGAAGTGCGCGCCGATCACCAGGAACTCGTCGCCCAGACGGCGGTCCGTGCCCGGGAGGATCCCCAGCACGTTCCGACCCGTGCCGCCCGGCGCGTGGGGGTTCACCACGCTCTCCAGCGGCACCTGCTGGAAGTAGGTGCCGTCCTCGCCGCCGGGAGCCAGCCCCAGTCGGCGGAACGCGTAGCGCAGGTACTCGGCGGCGCACGCGGCGCCGGCACTGCCGGCCAGCCGACCTTCCAGCGCGTCCGCGGCGAGGTAGCGGCCGGAGTGGTCGGCGAGGTCGGCGGAGAGGGCGTCCGGATCGAACGCCGGGCAGGAGACGGTGTCGATCGGGGCCTCGACGCTCACCCCGGCCTCCGCGTGGGCCTGCGGGGCGGGGTCACCCGGGCCGAGGACCGGGGCCGACAGGGTGACCGGGGGCGCGTCGTCCACCCAGTCGGCCAGGTAGACGTTGGTCTCGCCCTCCACGTTGCCGCCCCGGTTCGACGCGAACACGAAGGTGCCGGGGTCGGCGGGGCTCCACATGGGGAACCCGTCGAAGTCGGGGTGGACCGTGACGCGCTCGAGACCCGAGCCGTCCACGCCGATCAGGTACAGGTCGAAGTCCCGGCCGGCCGGGTCGTGCATGTTGCTGCTGAAGATGACCTTCTCGCCCGACGGGTGGAAGAACGGCCCGAAGTTGGCCGCGCCGTTGTCGGTGACGCGGACCTTGTTCGAGCCGTCCGCGTCCATGACCCAGATGTCCAGCGTGCTGGGCCGGATCAGCCCCTCCTCGAGCAGCGTGCGGTAGTCCTGGACGGCCCGCGGGTCCGTCGGGTGATGGGCCCGGTAGACGATCTTCGTGCCGTCCGGGCTGAAGAACGGCCCGCCGTCGTACCCGGTCTCGTCGGTGAGCCGGCGGACGTCCGAGCCGTCCGTCCGCATCGTATAGATGTCGAGGTCGCCGTCCTGGGCGGACGTGAACACGATGGTCTCGCCGTCCGGTGACAGCGTCGCCTCGGCGTCGTACACCGGCGTGCCGAAGATCCTCTCCAGGTCGCCGCCCTCGTCGGTCGCGGTGTAGATGTCGAAGTCGTAGAGCGCCCAGACGTAGCCGCGGGAGTAGTCCGGCTCGGCCGGGCACGTCTCCGAGACGTGGTGCGTCGAGCTGTATACGATCCGCTCGCCACCATCGAAGAAGTAGCCGCAGGTCGTGCGACCCTCGCCCGTGCTCACCATCTCCAGGTTCTGGCCGTCCAGCGTCATGGTGAACTGCTGGTCGCACTCCGTCACCCCCGGCATGGTGGACTGGAAGATCAAGCGCTCGCCGTCCGCCGAGAAGTACGCCTCCGCGTTCTGTCCCGCGTTGGTCAGGCGCCGGAGGTTCGTCAGGTGCGGCTCCGCAGGGTCGTCGGGATACTGGATCCCGCCCGCGGGCACCATGGGGTCGACGGATACGGCCGTGCCCGTCGTCGAACAACCGGCGACGACGGCGGCGAGGCCGAGTAGAAAGATTCGCTTCATTGCCCGTTCTGGCCCGGTCTGGAGTGCGTTCGAAGGGCTTCGCATCCACGCCGGGGAAGTCTGGCAGATCTCGCCGTCCAGCGCCACCCTGGCCCGCGCGTGCCGTGGGGTCGAGGGCCCCGGCCCCGGGACCCGGCGGAGTCCTGAGGCGGCGAAACGCCGGTCACCCGAGCGGCCGGAGGTCGGGCGCCGCCGGGTCGACTCAGGCGTCCGACGCCGCTCGAGCGCCGGGGATCGGGAACCAGCGCCGCACCTGCCGCCGGTAGTCCTCGTACTCCTCGCCGAACAGGCCGCGCAGGGTCGGCTCCTCGTACAGCACGACGAACGCGTGCGTCACCCCCGCGAACGCGATGGCGAACGCGAACAGCACCAGCGAGCGGAAGAAGAGGGAGGCCCCGGCCAGGGCCAGGATGGCGCCGAGGTACATCGGGTTGCGCACGACGCGGTACGGCCCCCGCCGGACCAGGCGACGGGGCGGATCGAACGGGGCGGGCGTGCCCCGGCCGATGAACGCGAACGCGAGCACGCACCAGAGCGCGAGCGCGGCGCCGACCACGACCAGCACCGCGCCCACGACCTGCCCGGGGCCCACGGCCTCCGGACGGGCGACCCCCGCCCGGGCGAGGATCCGGGCGGGCAGCAGGACGAGCACGATCCCCACGAACACCGCCGCGTACGTCAGCGCCCGGAGAAGGACCGGACCCGGCCCCCACTCTCGGCTCATCCGCGCGCCTCGCCGGGCCCGGAGTCGGGCGGCAGCAGCGGATCGGTCAAGGCACGCCGGACCCCGGCGGCTCCAGGTGGCCGAGCTGCGTCAGCATGTCCACGTTGTCCCACACCACCCACAACTCGGCGATCCGTCCTTCCTCGATCCGGAGGAAGCCCGCGAAGTCCAGCTCGACGCGCTTCCCGCTCGGCGGGTACGGCCCCATGGCGCCCGTTTGCGTCCCGGCGTAGGTGTTCCATCCGGCGACCATATCCCCCTCCGCCACCATCATCCGGATGGTCTGCTTCGAGTCCGGGACCGCGGCCACATCCTCCCGCAGGAAGGCCTTGAAATCCTCCCGGCTCCGTACAATCAGCCCGGGGGTCGAGGGGCTGTGACGGACCAGATCCTCCGCGACCAGGTCATCGAGCGCGTCGAAATCGCGGTCGTTGATCGCCTGGACGAATGCCCGGACCAGCCGCTTGTTGGCTTCTTCCCGCTCCTCCTGCCCCGCCACCTGCACCGGGATCCCGAGCCCCAGCACGAGGGCCGCTGCCAGCCATCTGTTCATTCGAGTCCTCCACCGGTCTGGTTCGCGCCGCCCACACGTGACCCTCCATTCACACACCCGCGCGCCGTTCCAGGCAACCCTCTTGTTCTTTCCATGGTGGACCGAAGCCCGGGGGTCGGACCCCGAGCGAAACCATCTCACGCGCGCGTTGGCGGGCGCGCGCGGGACGCGCGCGGACCTTCGGGCCGCGACCCGGGTAGTACCTCCACGGCTCGCAAAAAGCCTGAAAACATTGTAAATTCAACGGTTATCGGGCCTCTCGGCCCACCGGAAGAGCGACACGACATCCCACCAGCGAAATAAGCGATAGCCCATGGACACTCCGGAGACCCCGGAACCGCAGGCGAAGGTCCAGCCGCGTCTGATCGAGGAGGAGATGCGGGAGTCCTTCCTGGACTACTCCATGAGCGTGATCGTGCAGCGGGCGCTGCCCGACGTGCGCGACGGCCTGAAGCCGGTCCACCGCCGGATCCTGTACGCCATGAGCGACCTCGGGCTCGGCCCGACGCGGCCGTACAAGAAGAGCGCGAACGTGGTGGGCGAGGTGCTCGGGAAGTACCACCCGCACGGCGACAGCGCGGTCTACGACGCCATGGTGCGG
>JABAOG010000462.1_pt1 | contig 27486 bp, 31 predicted proteins | sample 7062131 | NCBI WGS metagenome assembly JABAOG01 (sample SAMN14538629, study PRJNA623070) | marine sediment metagenome | biome: marine biome [ENVO:00000428]; feature: marine pelagic biome [ENVO:01000023]; material: deep marine sediment [ENVO:00002113] | place: India: Arabian Sea | collected... | reverse complement strand
CCAATGTCCCACTATAAAAAGTTGGCTCAACTGTTAAAAGTGTGCGAATCGGGTAAAATCGGCGATTATGGAATTTCCAATCACCGACTTACTCGACCAAGAAAATTGTACCGAATGGATCATTGAACATTTCCATCCAAATGGTTTTAGTTGTCCAGGCTGCAAAGCTGGCGTTGACCAAGCCCGCGAGTTCCGAAGGACAAAGCGAAGTCAACTGGTCGTTTATCGTTGTCGATGCTGTCAAGGAACTTACAATCTGTATACTGGGACCGTGTTTCAACAACACCATCTGACACCGATGCAAGTCGTCTTGCTCATGCGCGGGGTTCTCAAAGGAGAGCCCTCAAAAACCTTGGCGGCTGAACTAGACCTCAACTACAAAACGGTGTTGACTTTACGCCATCAGTTGCAAGCGAGTGCCGAACGATTACAACCGGAGACCCCGCTGACGGACGATGAAACTGAGACCGATGAGATGTTCCAGAATGCGGGGGAAAAAAGGTTGTGAACATTTCGACCCGAATGACCCACCCCGTCGTCGGGCCAACAAGCGGCGTGGCCGAGGCACCTATGCCAATGACCGTCCGCCTGTGGTTGGCACCGTTGGTCGTCAGAGTGGGCAGGTTCGCTTGCGAGTTGTTAAGGATACCAAAGGCAAGACCCTGGTGGCTCATGTCCACCGTTTCACCTTAGCCGGGTCGCACCTGTATACTGACGAATATCAAAGTTACAATCATGTGATTCGCTCTCATTCGACCGTTTCCCACGGCAACAATGAATGGGCCCGAGATGATGATGGGGATGGCATTCGCGAAGTCCATGTCAATTCAGCTGAAGGGATGTGGACCGATGTTCGTAACTTTTTAAGACCGTTCAAAGGTGTTCATAAGAAAAACTTGTCTGGGTACATTGCTATCTGTGAATTTAGACGAAACCTAAAGAAAATTTCACCTGATTTCATCTTTGCTCTCGTTACTCTGCACTCTTTTTACCCATGAGCCAAAATCTTTGGGAATATAAAATATGTTATAATCTGCGGCGTTTATTAAGTATAGACTTTATTTTTGGTATCTTTCAAGATGAGTCTTCAGCGATAAAAAACAAAAGTCTGAAGGCTTGCTAATTGAATTGGAGAAGGGGATTTTTATGACCCGTAATTGGTGGGAAGAAGTTGTATTTTATCAGATTTATCCTAGAAGTTTTGCGGATGGGAATGGGGATGGGATTGGCGATATTCCGGGAATAATTGAGAAGCTGGATTACTTGCAATGGTTGGGGGTGAAGGGGATCTGGCTGTCGCCCCATTATCCTTCGCCGCAGGTGGATGTGGGGTATGATATTTCTGATTATACGGATGTGGAGCCAGATTATGGCACGCTGGCGGATTTTGGGCGGATGCTGGCGGAGATGCACAATCGGGATATGAAGCTTATCCTGGACCTGGTCTTGAACCATACTTCTGACCAGCATCAATGGTTTCAGGCGTCGAAGTCGAGCCGGGATAATCCGAAGCGGGATTGGTATATCTGGCGAGATGGGATGGATGGCGGGCCGCCGAATAATTGGGAATCGACGTTTGGCGGCCCGGCTTGGACGTATGATGAGGGGACGGGGCAGTATTATTATCACTACTTCCTGAAGGAGCAGCCGGATTTGAACTGGCGCAATCCGGAGGTGAAGGAGGCGATGTTTGCGGCGGTTCGTTTCTGGCTGGATTTGGGGGTGGATGGGTTCCGGCTGGACGCGATTGGGACGATTTATGAGGACCCGGATCTGCCGCTGCATGAGAGTCAGTATACAGCGTTGGATGTGCTGCGGGCGGGGTGGCTGCATGATGAGCCGGATGAGGGGGTTCCGATGCAGGAGATTGTGCGGGATTTGTTTGGTTACCAGCATGATTTGCCGGAGGTTTTTGATTTGATGGCAGAGCTGCGGGAGGTGGTGGATGGATATGAGGATAGATTTCTGGTCGGAGAAACATCTGATGTCCGTTTTTTGGGGGATGGAACGAGCCATTTACACAGTATTTTCAATTTTGACCTGACTTTTCAGAAGGAGTTGACTGCGACCAGAGTGAGGCAGATTTATGAATCTTTTCGAGCCAAGTTTCCTGCCGGCACCTGGGTGAGCAATACTTTGAATAACCATGACCAATCGCGGGTGGCGACCCATTTTTGTGGCGGGGAGCGTAAGGCTGAATGGCGGCAGTTAACCGGGGCGCTGGTGTTATTCCTGGAAGGGCTGCCGTTGTATTATGGGGAAGAAATCGGCATGGAGGATTATGCTGTTCGGAGTTTTGATGAGGTGCGAGATATGGTGGGGGGCGTTTACCGGGAGCTGCGGCTGGCGGATGGGGTTGATGAGGCCCAGATTGTTAAGGAGTTGGGTAAGATGTCTCGCGACCGCTGCCGGACGCCGATGCAGTGGGATGGGACGGCCAACGCCGGTTTTAGTCCGGCGGGGGTGAAGACGTGGCTGCCGGTGCATGCGTGCTATGAGGATGGCATTAATGTGGAGGCCCAAAAGGAGGATGATGATTCGCTGCTGCATTTCTATCGCACTATTATTCAACTGCGGAATGAGCATGTGGCTTTGCAAAGCGGCCGTTTTCGTGACCTTGACCCGGATAATGAACGGACGTTGATTTTTCTACGAGAATCGCCGGAGCAGACCTGTATTGTCGCTCTTAACTTTAGTGATGAGGTGGTTTCGGCCGAATTACCGGCTTCCAACAAAGTGCTTTTTAGTACAAATATTCAAACAGGGAATATGCTTATGGGTAATGTCGAATTGTCGCCCTTTGAAGTCTTGATAGCAGATGTAATTTAAAACCTCAAAGTGTAGAACGATGTCTATTCTTAAGCGAGTATCTTCATTTTTTCGTTCCATATTCAGCAAACCAACTATTGGGCCATATGATGAGGTCAAGAAAAGCATTATGGAAGGAAAGGCTGTCCCCTATACTTCAAGTGCTGCTGCAAAATGGAAGCCTACGCATACTTGGGCTGAAGCCTTGCAGATAAGTGAACCAATGGAACGCTATTTGAAACTGGGTGATATTACCTGCATGAAGGGAATAAGGGAAGGATACGATGCCCTTACAGATGATGAAAAAGTTGTGTTCCTGGTTTCGGGACTGGAAGCGGAAGTAAATAATGGGGGTTTCGACCAATTCTTTTTTAATTCGGTGGGGAACTATGCTCTGGAAACACTGGAAATCCTGCGGATGATTGGTTCGCTTGAGGCGACTGAACTACTGGAAAACGCGATTCGGGTTGTTTTCGGAGAAGAAATGCCAAACAGTGACCGCGAAGAAAGGTGGGAAGAGTTAGAGCAGCTTTCAGAAGAACAAAAAGAAAAGTTGAATGAAATTGACAACAAGTTTTTTAGTCTCAAAGAGCCACTTTTTGAGTTGGTGGTAAATTACATTGATAGAGGGGAACAATAATTATGTCGGATATAATTGGGGATGAACAGTATGATTGGCGGCCGTATTATAATTTCAGCTTGCAACGGCCGCCGCGGGATTTGCTGCACCGGACTCTGGGCCGGTTTGAGCAGCCAGGTTTGGCGATTGATTTAGGCTGCGGGGTGGGGGTGGATGGACAGCTTATGCTAGCCCGGGGCTGGCGGGTTTTGGCTATAGACCAGCAGGAGACAGGGGTCGAAGAATTTCGGGCTAACGTTTCCCCGGAGCAGGCTGANNGGATTTTGAGAGGTTGTGGGGGAAGATTCGAGGGGCATTGGCAGAGGGCGGCCGTTTTGCGGGAGACTTCTTTGGCCCGCGCCATGCCTGGGCCAATGTGGAAAAGATGACTTCTCACACCAAAGAAGAGGTTATGAATTTATTAGATGGGCTGCATCTGGAATTTTTCGTGGAGGAGGAGGGGGAGGCTAAAACGGCCGATAAAGGGTTGCAACACTGGCATATGTATTCGGTTTCTGCCAGGAATGTATGATGGAAATTTCTGATACATTCTATACGGCCGACCGGGGAGATTGGCGGGCGTGGTTGGCGGAGCATTATAAAACGGCCGAAGAAATCTGGCTGGTGTATCCGTTGAAGGCGACGGGGCAGCCGCGATTGCCGTATAATGACGCGGTGGAGGAGGCGTTGTGTTTTGGTTGGATTGACAGCATTAATAAGCGGGTGGATGAAGATAGGAGGGCGCAGCGGTTTTCGCCAAGACGGCCAAAGAGTGGTTATTCGCAGACGAATATTGAACGGCTGCGGCGGTTGACGGCAGCGGGGAAGGTGATGCCGGAATTTTTGGATGAGGTGAATCAGGTGCTGGCGCAGGAGTTTGTTTTTCCTGAGGATATTGTAGCGGCGCTAAAGGCGGAGGCGGGGGCCTGGGAGTATTTTCAGCGCTTTTCGGGGGCGTACCAGCGGATACGGGTGGCGTATGTGGGGGCGAGGCGGAAGAAGCCGGAGGAGTTTGAGAAGCGGCTGTCGAACCTGGTGAAGAAAACGGCCGAGGGGAAGCAGTTTGGGTTTGGGATTGAAGATTATTATTAGGGGGCAGACCGTTTAAGGATATGATTCTTGGATGATATAATTTTCGCTATGAATGATACAACTCTTTTTAACGCCCTGGAGCGATTAACGGCCGTAACCCACGGTTTTACCGACACCGACCTGAACCAACCTTATGGCTGGCGGGCGCATGGGGAGGGGGTGCGGTTTGCGCTGTTGGGGACGCATTTTGAGCTGCGCGAACTGGCGGTGCGATTGGCGTCTCTTCGACGGGCTCAGGGGCCGCCGCTGACGATGGTGCAGCGGATTTTGGGGCAGTTTCATGAGGCTTACCGGGATTTGCAGGGGGTGCTGACGGGCTTTGATTCGGCCGATTATGATAAGAAGCCGACGCCGAATGACTGGCAGATGCGGTACGTGCTGGCGCATATGGTTAACGCACAGCGGACGTTTTATGCGCTGGCGGATTATGGGCTGCAGATGGGCCGAGATTCGTCGCTGCCGGAGAAGTTTCCTCTGGATGCGCCGGCGAAAATTTTTGGGCCGGTAGAGGATTTTCGGATGGTAATGGAGGAGCAGGGACTGGCGGAGATTATGGCGCTGTTTGATGATGTTCACCGGCGGACGCTGGCGCGGTTTGGGGATGTGCCGGATGAGGCGATGGACAGTGGGGGGCCGGTCTGGTGGGAGGGGGAAGGATACCCGATCCATTACCGGCTGGGACGGATGGAGGCGCATTTGCGGCAGCATACGATTCAGGCGGTGAAGACGAGGACGGCCGTTTCGGGGCCGCTGAGTGAATCTGTTCAGTTATTACGCTTGCTCTATAACGCGGTGGCGGGGGTGGAAGCGGCCGTTTTTGGCGCGCCGGGATTGGGGGAGGCGGAGATGACGGACCTAGCGGCGGTGATGGTGGAACGAGCTGAAGAGGTTGGGGCTGTTGTGGAGGAAGTTGGGAAATTGGTGACGGCGGTCAAGGCTGGGGATACGGCCGATGTGGACCAGATTTTGGCGGGGAATCCGAAGCTGGTGAATGCAACGGACGAGAATGGTCTGCCGGTTTTGATGGTGGTTTTGTATCACGGGCAGAGAGAGACGGCCGAACTGCTGCGCGAGGCGGGGGCGGAGGTGCATATTTTTGAGGCGGCGGCGTTGGGGGATTTGGAGACGGTGCTGGTGGAGGGGACGGAGTGGCCGGAGGATATTAATGAGTTCAGCCGGGATGGGTTTACGCCGCTGCAGTTGGCCTGTTATTTTGGTCATTTTGAGGTGGCGAAGTGGCTGGTTGAGCAGGGGGCGGATGTGGAGGCGGTGGCGCGGAATGCCCAGAAAATTCGGCCGATACATGCGGCCGTAGCGAGTGGGAATGTTGAGATTGTGAGGCTTCTGTTGGAGAATGGGGCGGATGTGAATGCGCGGCAAGAGACTGGGGTGACGGCGCTGCATTCCGCGGCGCACCGGGGGAATCTGGCGCTGGTGGAGCTGCTGGTCAGGCAGGGAGCGGATGTAGCTTTGAAGTTGGATGGGGGCAAGAATGCGGCCGAGTTGGCCCGGGAGGCGGGGCATGAGGGGTTGGCTGAGTGGTTGGTTGCTTTTGAAAGTAAGGCAGGTTAAAAAGCCAATTTTCCTTGCGTAAATAGAACATTTGTGCTATTATTCTGCTTATGATTTCCGGTGAGCAGAGCCAGTTGATTTCTTCAAGGGTAAACCCCAATATGCCTGACGGCCGTATCTTTCATGCTGTTTTGGCGCCTTTTCGAACCCAACGAATGGCACACCAAAATATAGAGATTACGGCTCGCCTGGCTGCTCTTCCGGATTATCACAACATGCTCGTCCTGCCGTCGCGGTTCCTTGTTCCGGAACCGTTATCCCCCTCCTTCAAAACTGGCACGACCCTCCCTCCCTCAGCCGACCCCTCTTTTATGGCGGGTCAAGGGGCCAGGTCTTTTTATGCTTTTGAGATGACTCATCTAGATAGCAAAAGCCTGGCTTCTCGTCCGCTTCCCCTTGAGACGGTTCATCTGGGCGAGCATGTTGTTCTTTTTCTCTAATACCAACCACTCGCCATAAACACCAAATTTGGTTATTTAATATAACATTGTCTCTATAGACTTTTGTTTTTTTGGTATCTTTCAATCCAAGATAATCATGTGCCAAAAAACAAAAGTCTGTTCGCTGACCCTGGTCTAGAGATACTTTTCCGGTAAAAATAGGATAGTATTTATTGCGTTGGTGCAGACTGTATTAGTGAATGGGTAGAAGGGAAAAAGGATGAGTAAACCGACTTTGTTGGTTGTGGATGATGAAAGTGACCTGCTGGCGGAGCTAAAGCCGCTGTTGGAACGGTCGGGATTTCTGGTGGAAACGGCCGGGGATGGGAAACAGGCGCTTGAGGTGACCAAACAGCTAAAACCTGACCTGATCATCCTCGATGTGCTGATGCCGCAAATGGATGGGCGGGAAGTATTGCGGCGTTTGCGACAGGCGGATGATTGGACGCCGGTTATTTTGCTGACCCAGATTGGCACTCCGGCTGAACGGGCGATGACCTTGCAAGAGGGAGCGGATGATTATCTTAACAAACCGTTTAACCCGATGGAGCTTGTGGCCCGCATACAGGCGGTACTGCGGCGCACGAAGCGGGGTAATCTACCTTTGTCCAGCTTTCGGCATCTTAAAAGCGGCGACTTGACCATTGACCGCCAGTCGCGACAGGCAGCCCTGAAAGGCCGGCCGGTGACCCTGACTGCCCGGGCTTTTGGCGTTCTGGAACATTTAATGATCCATGCGGGGGAGATTATTTCGCGGGAACGGCTGCTGGATGAGGTCTGGGGGTGGGAATATGCGGTTGAGACGCGGGCGGTTGACATTCGAATTGCTGAAATTCGCAAGGTCTTGAGCAGTGATGCCGGTCAGCCGAACTATATCGAAACGGTCATCGGGACAGGTTACCGTTTCCTCCATGAGGTTAAAGGCCATGCGTAAAGCGTTGGTCTTTGTCCTGGCGCTGGTACCGTTGCTGCTGGCCCTGGGGATCGCTTTCATGTTTGAACAGGGGGTCTTTGCCAATGTGTTGTGGGTCGGCCGTTATGAGATTGATGCGGCGGGCCTGATTTCGCGGGGCGGCTTGGTGAGCAGCGGGCTGATTATCTTTGTTTTGCTGACGTTTTGGTGGGCCGAGGGGCGGGCTGAGAAGACTTTTCAGGCTGAAAAACAGATGCAGGAGGAAACCCGCCGCCGTTTCTTCCGACGGTTGGACCATGAGCTAAAAAATCCGTTGACCATTATCAAGTTGGGCATGACCAACATTGAACATAGTCCTAATATGACGGCCGAACAGATTCGCTCGTTGAATCGTATTGGCCAGCAAGCGGAACGGTTACAGAAATTGGTGCAGGATTTGCGGTGGCTGTCAGAACTGGAAGCAGAACGGCTGGAGAGTTATCCGGTAAACCTGGAGGAGGTCTTGGAGGAGGCTATTGAACTGACCCGGACCGCTCATCCGGAGCGGGCTGTTAATCTGAACGTTCAGCGGGTTCCCTGGCCTTTAGCGGCCGTTTCCGGCGACCGGGATATGCTGGTGGTGGTTTTCCGCAACTTGTTGGACAATGCCCTCAAGTATTCAGCGGCCGAAGATGAGGTAGATGTCCGGGCAGCTGATGATGGGGAGTGGGTCAAGGTGGAGGTAGCTGATGCGGGAGTAGGTATTCCAGAAGAAGATTTGTCGCGGGTGTTTGAGGAGCTTTACCGGAGTGGGAATGTTCAGGACATCCCCGGCAGCGGCCTGGGCCTGGCCCTGGTGTGGCGCATTGTGAAGCTGCATGACGGCCGTATCAACATGGGGAGCCGGGTGGGGCAGGGAACGGTTATCAGCGTTCGTTTGAAGGTAATCCCAAGGGAAGCTTGATGTAACAGGCTTGTTACATCGTATTTAGATTTGATTACAGCCTTTTGGTACCAAGAAACATTGAACAGTGTAAGGTTAATATAAATATTTACGTAAGACTGTAACGGTCCAGATGCAGCCCAGGTCTATTGAGGGCGCAGGACTGTTACGAAAGGAAATTCGTCAACATGAAGAAAACACTGTTCATTTTAACCACCCTGGTACTACTTGTACTTTTAGCGGGGTGCGGGACTTTTGAAATAGAGGGCGATATCGTCCCTGAATCGACCCCTACAACGACTACCGGACAAGAGTCAAACCAGGAAATTTCACCCGTTGAGGGACCTGCTTCCCCAGCGGGCGGCACTAACTTCCCGGCCATCCGGTTAGGCGTCATAGAAATCGTTCTGATTTTGGGCGTGCTCGTCCTGGCTAGTTTAGCGGTTGGGGCCTTTTTTATCATTCGCGACAGAACGCCTAAATCAGAATATCCGCCATCGGCAGATGTTGAGGAGGAGAAGAAGAGCGTTGGACGGCTGCTGCGCTTTAGGCCATCGGCCGGGGCGCTTATTCTGGCCCTCATTGGCTGGGCAGGCATTTTTGGTCTAGTAACTATTTTGCTGTTGATAGGCTTCCTGGTGCCGGTCAGTTCCTCTACGGAGGTCTGGACTCCAACTTTAACATTACCTTCAGCTATTCTGATTGGCGAGAATATAAACGAACGGCAAATTCGCTTAATTCCTGAAGATGAGGCGTGTGAGTTACGGCCGAATTCTGTCCAAAATCAGCAATTAAGTTGTGATGTTGGCTTTGAAGGCGCGTCATTGGCGGTGGATGTTGAACTGCGAGAAGGGATGTTCTGGTACTGCGATGCGACCTATGACGGTCAACCTGTTCCTTGCCGGGCTAGCTTTAACAATACAGATAAAGATACTTATATTGTAATTCAAAGTAATCTTGGGCTGAGCCAGGCGCGTTTCCAGCAATTGGTTAACGAAACGTTGAACGCAGGTTGGACAGAAACGGATTGGATCTGGCTGGGCCGGGGAATTGTGGGTGTTTTATCACTCATTGTTTTCGTTTTACTCTGGCGGCATACCGGCTACCAAATTGAGGGTAAATCCGGGCCAGCTACCATCCTCAGGCTTATATATTCAGGTGGTATTAGCTTGATGATATTCGTTATTGGTAGTTTTTTGTCTTTCATTCTGCTATTGGCTTTAAATCTAATTGATTAATCTATGTTACGCGGTCTCACTCGAAAGACTACAAAGGTCTTGATTTTATTCATCCATTTCACGAGCGGGTTTTAAGACTTTTGTAGTCTGGTATGCGTAACATCAATAAATAAATATAAGGAAAATTTCGATGTTTACTACTCAGAAAAAATATATTTGGGTATTTTCTTTACTCCTTGTCGTCCTATTGTTCAGCGGCTGTGCGATGAAAAGTACGCCGCCGGGCTCTAATTCGGTTGCCGGCATGGTTGGGGAAGCAGTTTACTCCTACCATTATTGGATGGAAGGGCTGGAAATTCTCATCTGGCATGATTTATCTTATGGTGGGGAAGGGTGTTCCAGTACTGGTTCGACCGATGACCCGGTGTTTCGGCTTGAATGCCAGGCAGAGGCGCAGGACGGCCGATCCCTGGAATGGGTAGTTCATACAACCGATGGGGTAACGGCCGAGATGTGGATCAATGAACAGGCGATTGACCTGTCGCAGGGCAACATGTTTTTGATTCAGATTAATGAAAATGGCTCGGCCGATATTGTCCAATTGGAGCGTGATTTAAGTGGTCTGAACTCGGATCAGGAAACGATAAAGGCACTGGCTGAAACGGATGCGGAGGTGGCCGCATTCGTGGAGACGGTAGGTGGGGGGCGGTAGTTTACGCCGGGAAGTTTCAGATACAAAAAAAGCGGCCTCGGAAAACCGGGGCCGCTTTTTTTTTGCGCTGAGTCATTTAAGGCTTGCTGTTAGGCCACCCATTCAAATGGGCTGACTCATAACCAAAAGGAGTGAGAAGGAGAGGGTTTTCTAAATATCTTAAGGAAGTAATACTGCATTAATAACGTGGATAACACCGTTGGCGGCGGGTACATCGGTGGCCACGATCTGGGCGTTATCGATGTAGGCGCCGCTGCTATCTACGGTTATCTCGGTGAAGTCGCCATTGAGCATGCGAATCTGGCTGGAGCTGGTAACATCGGCGGCGTCACGGTTGCCACGAGCAACATGGTAGAGGAGGATATCGGTTAAAACACCCTGGGGTAAGTTGCCAACTGTTGTTTCGTCGAGGCCAATGTCAGCGAAAGCCTGGTCGGTGGGGGCAAAGACTGTGAATTGACCATTGCCGGAGAGGGTGTTGAGGACGGCCGGATCGGCGGCTAATAGAGCGGCAATCAGGGTGTCAAACTCGCCGGTTTGGGCATTGACAGCCAAGGCGACGTCAACGATGGTTGGTCCCGGGGGAGCGGCTTCGGCCGTTGGGGCAGCTGCGACACCAGCAAAGACAAAGGCGAACAGGGCAAAGACAAATAAAATTTTTCGTAACATTGTAATTCCTCCGTGTTGTATTATGTGATGAACAATGTATTTGGCCGGACTGATTTCCGGCTTGTTTTTTGGGCAGCTTTATGGCTGACCAGCATTTGAGAGCAGAATAGCAGAAAAAAGCAATATTGTCAAGTATTTGTATATATATTGTCTGGAATTAATAAAGGGTTAATCAAAAACATGAAAGGGGAAGAACTTGGAGGGTTTATATAATTAACTACTTATAGTGTTTGATTGCAGTTTATATTTGGGTCCAAAATACGGTTTATTGATGTGTTGTTTTGATGTAATATTGAAAAAAGGTAGAAGATTTGGATAGTTGTGCAGTCAAATTACGCTTTTTATGTTTTAGCATTGGTAGTGGTGGCCTTGTTGGGAGGGTATTTTGCGGCTTATGCGCGGCAGCGTTGGATTATGCCGGCGGCACGGCCGTTTGCCTTTCTAATGGGGTGTGTCGGATGGTGGGGATTATTTGCGGCGCTGTCGGCGATTGTGGAAGATGGGGATCTGGCGGTTTTGCTAGGAGTGCAGTTTCGTTTTACGGGAGTGGTTTTGGTCGCTCCGGCGGCTTTGCTTTTCGCACTGGCCTATAACGGCCGAACGGAATGGCTGCGGCCGCGACGGGTGGGATTGATATTGGTTGTGCCTTTGGTGTCGATGGTGTTGAATTGGACGGCCGGTTTCCATGACTTGTTTGTGTACGATGTGGTGTATGAACAGGTGGGCGGTATCTGGCTGCGAACGGCCTGGAACCGGGGCCCCTGGTTTCGTTTTATTTATAATCCGTACAGCTATGGCTTATTGGTGTTTACGCTGGTCTTATTGGCTAATGAGGCTCGCCGCTCGCGTTATCCTTACCGGCAGCAAGCGTATCTAATTTTCATTGGGGGTCTGGTGCCGCTGGTTGCCAGCGTTCCGGCAACGTTTGATTTGTTGCCGGGGCCGGACCTAGATTTGATTGTAATGGGTTTCCTGGTGATGGGGTTAATGTTTGGATGGGGGCTGTCTCGGTATCATTTGCTGGATGTGATGCCGATTGCCCGCAGCACGATTTTGGAGAACATGTTTGATCCGATGTTGATTTTGGATAATGAAGACCGGGTAGTGGAGTTGAATCCGGCCTTGTATAAACGTCTGGATTTATCGCGCAGAGAGGCAATTGGTTTGCAATTGGAGCAGTTGTTTGAGCAGTGGCCGGATTTGTTGGAAAAGTACCAGCGTATTAAGGAGGGGCAGTTAGTGATATCTGTTCCGACGAATAATCGCATCTATTATTTTGATGTTCGTATTTCGCCTATTCATAAGGAGGGCCGGCGGGCGGGACGGTTGATTGTTTGGCGGGATATTACTCAGGTGAAGGAGACGGAGCTGGCGCTTGAGGCGAGTTTGCGGCGGACGGAGTCGCTTTACGAGGTAGCGGAGTCGGTCAGTGGCATTGTGCCGTTGGATGAATTGTTTGAGGTTGTGGTTGAGAAGGTGGCTGCGGCGCTGCCGGCGGACCGGGTGACGTTGATTGTTTTTGATCAGGCAGCGGAACAAATTACAAATTTTGTAGCGGGGGGCCCGGGGGTAGCGGAGGTGAAGCAGGTGTCGTATGGGGAGTTGATGGGGGGATTAAGTGGTTGGGTGCTGCGGCAGAGACGGCCGACGTTGTCGGTGAAGGGTGAACCGGATACGCGGGAAAGTGTGGATGTTCAACGGAGGCGGCTGGAGACGAATGCGGGGTCGATTATTGTGGTGCCGATCTTGTATCGGGAGCGGATTTTGGGGACGATTACGGCGATAAAACGGCCGGAGGAACCGGATTTTGAAGAGGCGGACGTGGATTTGCTGGAGGCAATGGCGAATCAGGTGGCGGTGGCGATTGAAAATTATCAGTTGTATGAGGCACAGGTTGAACAGGTGGCGGAGTTGAAGGAGTCGAATGACGCTTTACAGGCTTTTTCGCATATGGTGGCCCATGATTTGAAGGGACCATTAAGTGTCATGATAGGTTATGGTGAAATACTCATGGGGAATAGTGGGGCGGTTCAGATTCCAGATTCGGAATTGCGACATTATGCGAACATTATTTTTGGAACAAGCCGCAAGATGTCGGCTATTATAAATGATTTGCTGCTATTGGCTCGGATTCGACGGCAGGAAGAGGCGCCGCTGAAAGGATTGGATATGGTAACAATTCTAGAGGAGGTGTTAGGACGATTGGAATTTGAGATTGAACAGGCGGAGGCTAAAATTTATTACCCGGATGTTTGGCCGGAGGTTGTTGGTTATGGGCCGTGGGTGGAGGAAATTTGGGTGAATTATATTACCAACGCCTTGAAATATGGCGGTGAGCGGCCGAAGGTTGAGCTGGGTTGGGATAGGGCTATGGAAGGCGATGTTCGATTATGGGTCCTGGATTGGGGTGTGGGCATTTCGACTGAGGAACAAGAGAAATTATTTGTTGAGTTTTCGCGAGTTGAGGAACGGAAGATTAAGGGATATGGTCTGGGGTTATCCATTGTTAGGCGGGTTGTGGAGCGCATGGGCGGCACGGTGGGGGTGGAGAGTGAATTGGGGGCGGGGAGTAGGTTTTGGTTTACGCTGCGTGAGAAAAATAATGGCTAATAGATGTAAAAAGGGACAAGCGTGGCAGTTATTCTACCCCTGACGGCCGGTGATGTAGGCTTCGGTTAACTCTTCGGCCGGGTTGGTGAATAATGTTTGTGTTTCATTGAATTCTATCAAACGTCCTAACCAGAAAAAGCCAGTGTAATTGGAGGTGCGAGCGGCTTGCTGCATATTGTGGGTGACGATAACGATGGTGTATTGCTGGACCAACTCTTGCATCAAATCTTCGACTCGCTGGGTGGCGACCGGGTCCAGGGCTGAACATGGCTCGTCCATTAAGATGACTTCTGGTCGGATGGCAATTGTGCGGGCAATGCAAAGGCGTTGTTGTTGACCGGGGTTGAGGTCGAGGGCCGGATCCTGGAGACGGTGTTTGACTTCATTCCAGAGGGCAGCCCCAACCAGACTTTCTTCAACAATTTCATCCAGGTTTTTTTTGCCATTGACCATACCCAAGACCCGGGGGCCGTAGGCGACGTTGTCGTAGACTGTTTTGGGGAAGGGATTCGGCCGTTGAAAGACCATGCCGACTCGCTGCCGTAATTCCACGACGTCAACATCTGGATCATAGATGTTTTTGCCTTCGAGTAAGACCTGGCCCTCGGCCCGGGTGTTGTCGATGGTGTCGTTCATGCGGTTCAGAGCGCGCAGGAAGGTGGATTTGCCACAGCCTGACGGCCCGATCAGGGCGGTTATTTCACGCCTGCGAATGGAGAGGTTGAGGTCTATCAGGGCCTGAAAATTGCCATAATAGAAATTGAACTGTTTGACTTCGATTTTGTTCATGCCTGTTTTGCATTACCTTGTTAGCCAAAACGGCCGGTAATGTAATCCTCCGTTCGCTCGTCGTGGGGTTGTAGGAACAGGTCGTTTTTGGTCCCAATTTCGATGATTTCGCCATTCAACAGAAAGGCGGCCCGGTCGGCTACCCGGCCGGCCTGTTGGACGCTGTGGGGGACCATGATGATGGTGTATTGTTTTTTTAGTTCGTATAATGATTGTTCGANNCAGCAGGATGACTTCCGGCTGCATGGCCAGGCTGCGGGCCAGACAAAGGCGCTGTTTTTGGCCGCCGGAAAGGGCGAAAGCGGATTGATCGAGGCGATCTTTCACTTCGTCCCACAGGGCTGCCTGTCTGAGTCCCTGCTCGATGCGTTCATCAATAATTGATTTGTTGGGGATTCCGGCCATTTTCAGACCATAGGCGAGGTTGTCGTAGATGGAACCGGGTAGGGGTGTGGGTATTGCGAAAACCATGCTAATGCGGCGGCGAAGGTCGAAGACATTGGCGCTGCGTCTGAAGATGTCCTGGCCGTTGAAGAGTATTTTGCCCTGCCGCTGGGTATTTTCCAGTAAATCGGAAAGGCGGTTTAAGAGCCTGAGGAGGGTTGTTTTGCCTCCCCGGGCAGGGCCAAAGAGGACAAAGAGTTCATTCGGCCGAATATTGAGGTTAACGTTGCTCAAGGCTTCGGTTCCATCTTCGTAGGTAAAAAATAAATTTTGGATTGATATTTTGAGTTCAGTCATGGTGTAAATTAATAGTTACCATTTGCGGCGGCGGCGTACTGATGTTCGGATAATGGTGGCTACCAGGGTTAGCGAAAGCACAATCAGCAACAGGACGAGGGCGGTGCCGTATTGAATGGATAGGGGCATGCCGGGGACCTGGGTTGAAATGACGAAGAGGTGATAGGGTAGGGCCATGGCCTGGTCGAAAATGGATTTGGGGAGATCGGGCAGGTAGAAGGCGGCAACAGTAAAGAGGATGGGGGCTGTTTCGCCGGCTGCCCGCCCCAGACCGAGTATGACGCCGGTGATGATGCCGGGAATGGCATGGGGCAAGACTTGATGGCGAATTGTCTGCCAGCGGGTGGCGCCTAAGCTGAGGCTGACCACCCGAAATTCTCTGGGAACGGCGGCGATGGCTTCCTCGGCGGTGCTGATTACAACGGGTAAGGTCATCAGGCCCAGGGTGAGGGAACCGGCCAGAAGGGAGGTGCCGTAGTTCAGGAAAAGAACGAAGGCTCCTAATCCGAAGAGACCGTAGACGATGGAGGGGATGCCGGCTAAATTGACGATTGCCAGGCGGATTATTCGGGTCAGCCGGTTTTCGCCGGCATATTCAGCCAAGTAGATGGCCGCCCCTATGCCTAAGGGGATGGCGGCGATGGCGGTGCCGAAGGTCAGGTAAACCGTACCCAGAAGGGCGGGGGCGATGCCGCCTTCGGTCATGCCGTTTTCGGGCGGCTGGGTGATAAATTCCCAGCTTATGGTGGGCAGACCTTGAATGATGATGAAGGCGATGACAAAGAATATGGGTATGATGACGATGGCGGCGACGGCCGTGATAAGAATAACTGCCAATCTCTGGGTTGTTTGACGTTTCATAATTGACCTCTACGACGACGACGGCCGTTGCCGCCAACCAGGCGGCTGGCTAAGGAGTTGATGCCGAAGGTGATGACAAATAGGACAATGCCAATGCCAAACAGGACGCTGTAATGGAGGCTGCCACTGGCCACTTCGCCCATTTCGGCGGCGATGGTGGCGGTCATGGTGCGGACTGGCTGAAATATGGCGCCGAAGCCTAACTCCGGCACGTTGGCAGCGTTGCCGGTGACCATTAATACGGCCATTGTTTCGCCGATGGCACGGCCGATGCCAAGCATAATGGCCACGACTATGCCGGAGCGTGCGGCCGGTAAGACCACGCGCCAGATGGTTTGCCACTGGGTAGCGCCTAAGGCTAAGGAGCCATCCCGGTACTCTTTGGGTACGGCGTATAGGGCATCTTCAGTGATGCTGATAATGGTTGGCAGGGCCATGTAGGCTAAGATGAGCGAGCCGGTGAAGGCGGTTAGACCGCTGGGGGCGCCTAAATTTTGAACCAGGGGGGCTAAGACAACCCAGCCTAAAAAGCCGAGCACAATTGAAGGGATGCCGGCTAACACCTCAATTAATGGTTTTAATATTTCGCGCTGCCAGGAGGGGGCGATTTCGCCGAGGTAGATGGCGGTTAACAGGCCCAGGGGGATGGCGATGACGACGGCACCGATGGTGACCAGAAATGACCCAACCATTAGAGGCCATAGACCGTATAAGTCTTCAATGGGATACCAACGACCGCCGAAAAGCTGGCGCAGGGGAACGTCTAAAAAAGCGGCCGATCCTTCCCGAAGTAGAAAGAAAAAAATTAGCGCAATGATCACGATAGCCGAAATGCCGGCTAATCGAATCAAATTTTCGATGATGAGTTCTTGCCAGGCATATTGGTGAATTTTTTCCCAGGCCAGCGCGGGCAGGGAAATCGGTGTTTGTTGAGAATTCTCTTTGGTCGTAGACATGCTTTGCTCCTGAGCGGGCATTTTTAGTTCGTTCAGATAATCTGTGATTGTTTAACTGCCTGACATAAGTGGCACGAAACCTAATTGTTTGACTATTTCTTGACCGGCCGGGCTTAAAATCCAGGCGAGATAATCGGCTATCGCGCCGGTTGGCTCGCCGGCGGTGTACATAAACAAATTTCGAGCCAGAGGATAGGCGCCATCTAAGGCTGTTTCGACACTGGGAAATACATAAGGAGATTCGCTGTCTTTGGCGACGGCGAGAATTTTTTCGTGTTTGGGGTCAACGTATCCGAGACCGTCATAGCCGATTGAGTTGGGATTGCGACGTAGTTCACTGGTGATGCCGACGGAGGAGGGCATCAGGATGGTCTGGGGAGCAAAGATGGATTTATCTTCATCGTCGCCCTGCCGCACGACTTCTTCTAGAAAATATACATGGGTGCCGGAATTTGTTTCCCGGGAGAGAAGGACGATGGCGGCATCATTGCCGCCTACTTCTTGCCAATTGGTTATTTTGCCGGTGTAGATATCGGAAAGTTGGGGAATTGTTAGCCGGTTGACGGGGTTGTCGGGGTGGACGATTATTGCCAGGGCATCAATGGCTACTACGTGTTCTACCGGTTCGATGCCGTTGGCGCGGGCGTCTTCAAATTCTGATTCTTTCATGGCCCGGGAGGCATTGGCGATATCGACGGTGCCGTTGATGAGGGCGGCGATGCCGGTGCCGGAGCCGCCACCGGTTACGGCAATTGAGATGTTCGGTTCGACGAAACGATAATTTTCGGCCCAGGCGAGGGCGACATTAACGAGGGTGTCTGAGCCTTTGTTTTGGATAGCCCGTTCTTCACCAATGCTGGCTTCGGCCGTCTGACTAGGTTCTGAACGGCACGATGTTGCTAATATTGTTAATGTAATGAGCAGAAGAAGTGGGCAGCTGAAGCGAAATGGAAATGAATGTTTTTTCATTATTATTTTGAATTGGAGCCAGTTGCACGAAAAAACCGGCCGTATTGAAAGTGACTTTGAGCCATTATTTCAAGAAACATGACTGCTTGTTTTTAGTTAGTACCAGCTTGTAGGCAGGATGATAAAGCGCCGACTGGTCAATCAAACAGCAAATAAATTGATAAACCTGATAGTTGGGTACTGACTGCTTAACCAGACAGCTTTCAAATAACTTGATGTTGCTGGGTTGTTTAAGAAACGGCAACTCGAGGCAACACTATTGGAAGTTGCAAGCAAACAACGAGAATAAGTTTAACAATTTGTTAACATTTACACCAGTAAAGGTGGTTAACCTTTTGTTAATAACATGTTAACAGAATGTTAACAGGGCGGGATGGGGAATTATTCAATAACAGTCATGTCTTCTATATAACGGTTCGTTATCATAAAGATGACCCGTTCAGCAATGTTGGTGGCTCTGTCCCCAATACGCTCAAGATTATGGCCTACCCAAAGCAGAAAAGTGGCTCGGCGGATGTACTCGTCGTCGCGCATTTCTAATAAGGTTTCGCGGAAAAGCTTATTGTATTGTTTATCAATTTTATCATCCTGTTTCATCAAGTCTTCCGCCCGAGAAACATCATGTTGGACGAAGGCCTGAATACCTTCCTGAACCATTTCTTTGGCCCGCTTGGCCATTTTAGGTAGTTTATGCAAGCTTTCGATGTCGTCTTCTTCTTGCATTCTTTCTACCAGTCGGGCAATGCCAGCGGCATGGTCGCCAATTCTTTCTAATTCGACAGCCAGATGAATGGCGGCGATTACGGTGCGCAGGTCAGTGGCAGCGGGCTGTTGGGTGGCCAATATTTTCAGAGAATCTTCTTCGACCTGATAGCGAAGAATGTTTATTTCTTCATCATTGGCGACTACTTCATTGGCCAATTGGACATTGCGAGTATATAAGGCGTCCATGGCTGATTCTATTGCCTGGTCTACCATGCTTGCCAATCGCAAAATGTTGTCGACCAGGTCTTTAATTTCGCGTTCTAGGAGTGAACGTCTTTGTAAAGCCATTTTTATACTCCAATCCCATGAACTTTTGCGCAGTGGTTGGGAGAAAATGATTGATTTACAGCTCAAGTATTGGTCGATATTGGAACTCGATGATTTTGGCTGTATTGTGATTTGATGATAATACTTTATAAAATTTTAACGCAATATGCAATTCCTCCCAGGTACATTTATTCAAACTGTCATTTTTGGTGGTGGTCATTGGCTATTGAACGGCCGAAGGTTTGAGGTGGGTGTTTGGGTGTCTTGACAGGGTTGAGGTGAGGGTCGATACTTTGGGCATGGATGAAATTTTGTATGAGGTGACGAATGGGGTGGGGGTTTTGATGATTAACCGGCCGGAGGCGCGGAATGCGTTTAATTGGCAGGCACAGGCGAGGTTTGCAGCGGTGGTGGATGAGGCGGCAGCGGATGATGATTTGCGGGTGTTGATTATTACGGCCGTCGGTGAGCGGGTTTTTGCGTCTGGGGGTGATTTGAAGGAGCTGGCGGCAGAAACGAGTCCGGAGGCGGGGGAGCGGCTGAATCGGTTGATGGGGGCGGCTTTGACCAGGTTGACAACGCTGCCGGTGCCGGTGATAGCGGCCGTTCAGGGGGACGCGGTGGGGGGCGGCTGTGAAATTATGACGGCCTGTGATTTGCGGATGGCCTCCAGCGGAGCGACGTTTACCTTTGCCCAAGTGAAGGTGGGGCTGACGACGGGCTGGGGCGGCGCGGGGCGGCTGGTGCGGTTAATCGGGCAGAGCCGGGCGATGGAGCTGCTGCTGACGGGTCAGACGTTTGACGCCCAGGAGGCGCTGGAGATGGGCTTTGTGCATCGATTGGTACCGCAGAGGGGGAATGTGCTCAGATCGGCCGTGGCCTGGGCGGAGTTGTTGGCGAAACTGCCGCGGGAGGCGCTGGCGGCGACGAAGCAGTTGGTGCAGGCGGCGGGGTATTTGTCTATTGAGGCGGTTAATGAGTTGGAAGGGGAGTTGTTCAGGGGGCTTTGGAAACGGCCGGACCATCTGGAGGCGCTGGCGGCGTTTTTGGAGAAGCGGGAAGCGTCGTTTAATAATAATTAACAGACCTGAATGAGAGCATGTCTAATTTTATGGGGATAGTATTGGTAATAACATTTCATGATTGTCACGGGTGGGACTTGCGAGCCCACCCGTGATGGATGTTATTTAGATTATTTATAGTGTGAAAAAGGTCCGTTTAGGACGGCCGTCTGAGTATTTTTGTTCCATCTCGTCCCAGCGTTGAATGATGGTGGTCTGCTGGCATGCGGGGCCTTTTTTCTCGACCTGGTGCAATTCTTTTAGCTCAGTCCACTCGCGGGCGATGTCCGGGTGGGCGGTGAAGTATTCTTTGAGACGGCCGATAATGGGGGCCACTGTGCCGTGGCGGTCGAAGAGGATTTTGGCGTTATGAAACATGTGGAGTAAGTAGGGGACGGTTTTCGCGTTTTCGACCAGTTCTTCCAGGGTGGCGTAGAAATATTGGACTTCGATGCCGTCAATCCAGCGGTTGACTAAGCCGGATGGGGGGTCATAGGTTTCGTAAATGAAGATGAGGTCGATGTCGGATTTCCAGCTTTGGGTTCCGGAGGCGACGCTGCCGAAGAGGAGGATGGATAATAAATTGTCGTCCTTTTTTTGTTCGGTGACTAATCTATCCAATATTTCTTCTTGCAAGGTCGGTTTGTTTTGAATTTTTCTGGTGTTGTAAGTTAGCCAAAGTGAAACCGGTTTGGTGAAGGTATAAATCAGGCCAGTATTTTCCGGGGGAATGGTGACAATATTCATTCTTTTTTCTCCTTCTAAATTTGTGGGATCTAAAGTGTTGACATTCAATTGACTCATTGTTTATCTCCTTAGAAAATTTTTAACGCAGAGACGCAGAGAAGCAGAGACGCAGAGTTGTTGTTCGGTTATTGGGCGAGTTCTTTCTCGATGAATTGGGACAGGTCGCCTAGCATGCCGGTCCAGTAGACGCCGCCGCAGTCGGAGCCGTGGCGGACGAGGACCAGGTTGGCGGCGGGGTAAACGTAGATGAACTGGCAGAAATCGCCTTCGGCATAGTAGGCTTTGTTTTCAACATCCAGCCACCAATAATTGTTATAGTAGCCGGCGTGCTCGCCACGGGCGGTTTCAATCCCGTTGTCAAGGCTGGTGGATGCCTGGACCCATTCGGCGGGGACGACCTGTTGTTGGCCGTTCTTACCCTGGTGAAGGAAGAGCCAGCCCAATTTGATGGTGTCGATGGCACGGCCGTTTAGCCCGACAAACATCTTCTCAAAACCGGACTTTTCGCTGTCCAAACTCCAGGAGCCGGGCCCTTCAGCGCCCATTGGTTGCCAGAGACGAGTCTCGGTGTATTTTGAGACGGTCATGCCGGTGGCCCGTTCGAGGACCAGGCCGATGAGGGCCGGATTGTAATCGTTGTANNGCCCGGGGGTTCTATGATTTCAGCTTTGAGGGCAGTCTCGCGAAGGTCTGTGGCGTAGTAGGTTAAAAAATCGTCGCTAAAGGGATTGTCGTCGCTGCGTTCCCAGCGCAGGCCGGAGGTCATCATAAGCAGGTGAGGGAGTGTGATTTGTTCGAAACCGGGGTCTTGGTCGAGCAGTTCAGGTAGGTATTTTGTGACCGGGTCGTTGATGTTATTGATAAAACCTTCTTCTAAGGCGATTCCGACCAGGGTTGAAGCGAAGGATTTTGCGGCCGAAAAGGAGGGCTGGATAGATTCGCGATTAGCGCCGTTGAAATAGCCTTCGTAGAGCAGCTGGTCGCCCTGCAAAGCGATGAAAGCGGTGGTGTTGGTGTTTTCAAGGTAGGTTTCGAAGGGGATGTCGCCGGTTTCCGCCGTAATTGGAATCCCGGCTAGTATAGAATTTGAAGCCGCCTCGAATTTGACTGGGTCGGCCGAGGCCTGCATCTGGCGGGTGGGGAAGCGGTAGAGGTCGCCGGTGTCGGAGTCGCCCCACATGATGCCCCGGGCAATCAGGGAAGAACCGGTTGAGAGAGAGGCCCAGAGATAGACTCCGGCAGCAAGGACAACTAGAGCAACTACCAGAAACAGCAGAAATTTTAACAGGGGTCTGAGGATGTTTTTCGGGGGAAATTTATTCAAAACGGTTGTGTTCATTTTTTGCTCCTTTTTGTTCTATTCTTGGCCAATACGGGATACGGAAAGTAAGGGGAGGCCAATGTTGCTCATCCTGACCAGCAGGCTGTATAAGGCGGTCTGGTCCCTGATTTTTCCGGTCAGGATGGTTTCGCCACTTTCACCGGTGGTGATGGTGAAGCCTTCGAACCAGTCTGACCAGTGGGAATCGAGGATGCCAAGGACTTTGATTTGGTAGATGGATGGGGTGTCGATTGCGCGGCCGTTTGTCATGATGAAACCTCCTGGTTGGTTGGGGGTTAGACAGGCGGGAGTGGGAATATCTGGAGAATTATTAAGGCTATTCCCGCCTGTCCAACCCCTACCATATACCTTATTTATTTGACTAAAGAATAGGGGGTGGATGGGTAGGTTGTCGCCACCCAAATTGGGTAGTTTGATATAGGAACTTAACCACCAATCAGGTGATTGAGGGGAAGATTGGCTTTGTGTTGTTATTCGTGATTTAGTAATCGGCCGATTGGCTCAGACCAGTTCTAGCTCGTAGGCAAACTGTACGGCCTCTGACCGGTTGTGGACGTTGAGTTTGCTGTAGATGTTCTTGATGTGGAAACGGACGGTATTGGGGGAAATGTTTAATTCGGCCGCTATTTCGGTGCTGGAAAGATGGGTGGTTAATAATCGGAGAACCTCTTCTTCCCGTTCGCTAAGGGGCTCCAAAAGGGTAGACGACATAGGAGTTATTCTTGAAGGTCCAATACCGTCTTTTTTGCCGGACGCTTCCAGCAATTTTTGGGCATAGGTGGTGATGGTGTGGGACGTTTTTTGACCGGTAATTTTCGGGGCGGCTTGAAGGTTGGAAAGCATGTCGTCCATGATTGCCCCCTCATCAATGAATAGGCGAATATAGCCGCCCGGTTGGGCCTGGGTCAGGGCCTGAGTCAGACATTCGGCCGATTTTTCCCGATTAGCGGCTTCCCAGAAGGCTACTGCCTGGAGAATCCGGATTTTGATGGTCTCATGGACCCAACCGGCTTTGGTAGCGGCTTTCAGTAATCTTTCTAACAATTTTTGGGCTTTTTCAAGGTTACCTCCCCCTTGGGCAATGAGCAGGCGGGCCAGGTTGATATGGTGGAGGTCGTAATGGTAGCTGAGAGGGCTGTCCGGGGTGAGATGTCGTTTTTCTAAAAGGTGAACGGCCGTGTCCAGTTCCCGACGCCGGATTAGAAGGCGCAACAGACATTCATCAGCCCAGCAGATAAGGAAGGGGTCAGCCGGGCGATTGTCTATCAATTTATCCGTTTCCAGCGCGATCCGGAGCGCCTCATCCCATTCCTGGCGGGCCAGGTGCAGGCGAGCCATGCTGCCGTAGGCATCAACCATGATGTCGTGATAACCTGTACCGGCCGCACCTTTGAAGGCGGGTATCAGATATTCGGCCGCATTCGTCAGGTCATTCCATTCTCGCAATAAATCACCGAAGCGGACCTGGGGAAAGACACGAACCGGCATCGGTTTTCCGCCGGGCCGCATGGATGTTGCGAGTGCCGCCTCNNCCCCGTTTAACCTTTTGCAGACCCAAATAACAGTGGCAGGCGGATGCGAACTGCTTTTGGTTTTTTTCTTTACCTGCCCGAATGCCCTGGGCATAGTGATTTTCGGCGGCGGCTGTTTCCCCTCTCGCCCATGAAATTCCGCCTAAGGCGATTAACAAGCGGGCATCGGGTGACTCGCCGGGTGGGAGGGAGGCCAGCGCTTTTTCAGCTTCCACCACTGCCGAGGAGACATCACCTTCCACGAGCGATAAGTGACACCGGAGAGTGGCCATGAAAGCTTCCAATTTCTTTTTTTCGGCTGATGAATAGGTATCGGGCGTTTTGGAAAGGGTTTCTTCTACCCATCCGAACGATTCTTTCGCATCAGACCAATTGACTCTAGCCCGGTTGACAGCCAGCCACGGCCGTTCCCGGATTTTCTCTTGAGGCAGGCGGTCCAGCCAGCGGGCAAAGCGCCGTTCCTTGTTTAGATTGATGACTTCGGCTGCCAGACTTTCCATCAGCCGGGCGGCGCGGTCAAAATCCTCACCATTTAGGGCGTGTGGAATTGCTTCTTCGACAAGCCCGGCCTCTTCAAACCATTCGCTGGCTCGCCGGTGGAGGCTTTTCACCTGCTCAGGGTAGATTTGAGCCAACCTGTTTTGGAGCAGGTCGCCGAACAGATGGTGGTAGCGATACCAGCGCCGTTTATCGTCCAGCGGCACCAGGAACAAATTGTTTCGCTCAAGCTGAATCAGAATTTCCTGACTGTTGTTGGTTTCTAAGAGGACGTTGCATAAGGGCGCGGTCATGCGCCTTAATATGGAGCTTTTTAGCAAAAATTCACGGGTGGCGGCGGGGCGGTGATTGAGGACTTCCTCGACCAGGTAATCCAGGATGAAGCGATTGCTGCCGCTAAAGGCTTGGATAAAGGCGGAGACATCTTGATGCCCTGCCATCGAAAGGGCCGCCATCTGCAGCCCGGCAATCCAGCCTTCGGTGCGGGCATCGAGGGCGGCTATGTCGGCCGGGGAGAGGTCGGGGACCATGACATCGTTCAGGAATTCGGCCGTTTCCGCGATTGTGAAACGCAAGTCGGCCGAACGCAGTTCGAGCAGTTCTCCGCGTCCCCGCATTTTGGCCAGCGGCAACGGTGGGTCCATGCGACCGACAAGGACGAGGTGCATCTGGGGAGGCAAGTTGTTGAGGATGAAGACCAGACCGTCATAGATTTGCTGGTTATTGATAAGATGAAGGTCATCGAGTACAAGCAGGAAAGGCCCTGGAAAAAGGCAAATGCTGTTCGCGAGGTTCGGGAGAAACTCATCTATTTGGGGTGATTGATGGGCGTCAAGGGGTTCTAACAGTTTCTCAAGGCCGGTTTCTGGGTCGATTCCTTGCAGGGCGGCGACGATGTAAAACCAAAAACGGCCGGTTTCGTTGTCGCCGTCGTCGAGTGACAGCCAGGCGGCAGGACGGCCGACCCCGGCAATCCAGGTGCTCAAGAGGGTTGTTTTGCCGAATCCAGCCGGGGCGGAAACCAGGGTCAATTTGCAGCCCGCAGCCAACCCCTGATTGAGTTGCTCCAATAGCCTTTGCCGGGGGACGAGATTCGGCCGTGGCGGCGGGATATAAAGTTTGGTCCGCAATATCGTTTCAGGCATATTGGTATACCTTCAAATAAATTCAGTATAAAGAAATTCCCGACCCAGGTCAGGTGTCTTTTGTCACTAATTGAAATCCGAAGATAAGCGCTGGCCTATTTTGAGTTGGGTAGATACCTGCCAGCTGGAGATGCTAAACAGCGTGAATTTTTGGAAAGGGCTGATAGGATATCTGAAAGACTGGTGGCCAGGTATGATTGGTTGAGGGTTCGGGAGTTATTGGGGAGGGGCGGGGATTAGACGACGCGGGTGACTGGCACACCACGCCGTCTAATATAGGTGGTTAGCTGGAAAGGGATTGGGCGATTTGGATGAGCTGGTCCATGTCTAGGGCGTTGCCGAATAGGGTGTAGGTGATGCCGTTTGCTTCCCAGATGAGCCAGTTGGTCGGGATGAGGTCGCTGTCGGTCGAGCGATCTGGATGGGTCATGAGTCGGCCGCTGATATAGACGGCCTCATATTCACCAACCATGACATCGGTCAGGGATTCATTTGCGCCATAATCCTGCTCAAAAATGGCGTCGTCTGCGAAGCGGGTCTGGTTCATCATCAAGAAATGACGGCCGCCTTCGGCGACGTAGGTGGCGACAACATAGGTGCTGCCGTTCCGTTCATCAACCGACCAGGTTCCACGTTGTTCATAGCCAGCCGGTAAGTAGCCGGGTGCAATGACGGTGAAGCCGGCCAATTCGGAGGCTTCTGCGGCCGTTACCGCGAATTCGGCCGTCAACCCTTTCGGGGCGGGAGCGGTTGGTTGAGGGGGCGCCTCTTGGAATGTGGTGCTGTCGGCCTGGGTGAAGAAGAATGCGCCAATCTGGCGAATTTGCTCTCCGGCAAAAGCGCGGGCCGATGGTGAAAAGAGCATTGTGGCGGTTAGGAGCAGGACAATGGCCCCGAAGGCCAGCGCCGTTCGCCTGAATAGGGTGGTGTTAAAAACTGATTGCTTTGGCATGGGTTTATTTATCCTTTGGTATAGTTTGTTCGTAAATTCGCGCCGGGGCGATTTACGGAGTTGTTTTAGAAAATCTTCGTTCATTTTTTATCCCTCCCATTCCGCACGTAATTTGTTCATGGTACGGTGCAGAATGACACCGACATTTGATTCTGATAGGCCAGTGAGACCGGCGATGGCACGGTTGGTGAGACCTGCGCCGTACCGGAGAGCCACCAACTCCCGGTCGCGTTCTTCAAGCTGGGCCAGGAGGACGGACAGGCGTTCGAAGTCGGCATGCCTTGTTGTCAGGTCCTCCGGAGTTTCATCGGCCGTTAATGGGCCGGCACTCTCAAAAGAAATTTCGGGGCGCTTTTTGCGGTAATGGTCGATGGCGACGCGCCTCGCGATGGTGAAGAGCCAGGTGGAAAAAGAGGCTAAATCCTGGCGGTAGCTGTCCCGTTTGCTCCATGCTTTTACGAAGGTATCGGACGTTAAATCTTCAGCGATTGGGCCGTCACCAACGCGAAAGCGGAAGAAGTTATAGATTTTGGGCATTTCTGTCTGGTAGATGCGCTCAAAATCCGCTTCCGATGCCGAGGGGCGAACCCATGACAGCAGTTTGGTTTTGGTGTTAATCATAGATAGTCCTTTGGGACTGGTGATTGGTGGTCGATGATTAGTAATTGGTGATTGGATAATTGGGTAATTGATATTTGGGTCATGCAGTGATTTTTACTGTTTGCCGTTTACTGATTTCTGTTTAGCGGTTATTGTTTTCTAATCCTTTTTTGGTGTGTTTGTTGTATTATACGTAGTAAATGGATAAGTATTACAAATTGGTAGGATTTTATGTATGAGAAGATTGCCCGATTTTATGATCTGGTTCATGCGGATTTGACGGATGATGTGCCGCTGGTGTTGATGCTGGCGAGACAGAGTCAGGGGCCGGTGCTGGAGCTTGGTTGTGGGACGGGGCGGCTGCTGCTGCCGCTGGCCCAGGGGGGACATTCGGTGATTGGGGTGGATAATTCGGGGGCGATGTTGGCCAGGGCGCGGGTGCGGCTGGCGAAGGAACCGTCCGAAGTGCAGGAACGGGTGCGGCTGGTGGAGGGGGATATGGCGGATTTTGAGTTGGGGGAGAAGGTGGGGCTGGCGCTTGTGCCGTATAATACGCTGCTGCACCTGGAGCAGGGGGAGATGCAGCAGGCGTTAAGGGCGGTGGGGCGGCATATGGATGATAACGGCCGTTTGTTCATTGATGTGGTCAATCCGCTGCTGGCGGCCCAGACACCGGATGACCGGCTGATGACCCTGGAACGGGTGATGGTGGAGCCGGAGACGGGT
>JABAOG010002668.1_pt1 | contig 27523 bp, 27 predicted proteins | sample 7062131 | NCBI WGS metagenome assembly JABAOG01 (sample SAMN14538629, study PRJNA623070) | marine sediment metagenome | biome: marine biome [ENVO:00000428]; feature: marine pelagic biome [ENVO:01000023]; material: deep marine sediment [ENVO:00002113] | place: India: Arabian Sea | collected... | reverse complement strand
AACAGCTAAAGGGACGATTGCCCTGGCTGCTGCTCAACACGCTCACCGCATTATTTGCTGCCTGGGTGATCAGCAATTTTGGCGATCTATTTATCCAAGTCGCTGTCTTAGCATTTTTTCAATCCGTTGTTGCAGGTCAGGGGGGAAATGCTGCCAGCCAGAATGTCGCCATGATCGTCCGTGCAATTGCTCTGGGCAAAATTGATAACAAAAGAGTGTTCCTGATTCTTACCCGTCAAATGTGGGTGGGACTGTTACAGGGAGCGATCATTGGTTTAATTGTTGGAATTGGCGTGGGATTGTGGCAGCAGAATCCGTTCATAGGTCTTGTTTTAGGTGTTGCATTAGTGGGAAACATGTTAGTCGCCGGGTTTGTCGGTACGCTGACTCCAATTTTCTTGAAATCCATAGGTCAGGATCCTGCCATGTCATCCACGGTATTGGTCACCGCAGCAACTGACAGTTTAGGATTCCTGATTTTCCTGTCATTGGCAAAATTCTTCCTGGATTACATTCTCAGATACATGTAAGTTTTATATATTGATGAAAGCGTTTCTAAAACGTTTTTTCGATTTGCTTTACCATCAATTTGCCTGGGCATACGATCTAATCGCCTGGTTTGTTTCTTTTGGTCAATGGAATCATTGGACACACCAGGTCGTACCCTATATACATGAAAATCGAATTTTAGAAATCGGGCATGGACCTGGCCATTTGTTAGCCTACCTCAAACCTAAATATTCATTTGTCGTCGGCCTCGATGCCAGTTTCCATATGAGCATGCTCGCCAACACAAATTTAGCCAAGCATNNATGGCGATATACACCGGGTATTAGGTCGGGAAGGAATCTGGTTGATCATTACAGGTGTTGAGATCACTGGAAGTTCAATCCCCCACCGCTTACTAAAATTACTCTACCAGATCACATATCCAGTTCCATCCAACCAATTCCAACATGAGCCTCCCCGATTTTTACGCAAACTTCCATCTGATTTTGTAATCGATCGAGTAGAGATTCCCGGTTCATTTTGGGTGATCCACTTGCTCATACTCACTGCGAAATAAGTTTAATCTGATACTTTCCCTAGCTTGACTGAGATAGGTTAAAATAGAGATATGGAAGTCAATATAGCTGTCGCAAAAATTCGAAAATACGCAACATCCACCAGCGGAGACACCGTTGAAGTTACAGAACGTCCCAACGGCGGCGTTTCTGTCGTATTAGCTGATGGACAGAGTTCAGGCAAAGGGGCAAAATGGGTCTCTACATTTGTTACCCGAAAGGTCATCTCGCTCCTGGCTGAAGGTGTCCGTGATGGCGCCGCTGCCCGCGCCGCATCGGATGCCTTATTCACCGAACGTGGAGGTAAAGTCTCCGCCACACTGAACATATTCTCTGTCGATATGCAGACCAACACGCTCGTCATTTCGAGGAATAACCCAGCGCCGGTTATATTGATTAAAGATGACAAGGTGCACATTCTGCAGGACGAATGCATTCCGATCGGGTATTACCGGGGGACCCGTCCGTGTATTTCTGAGATCAATCTAGAAATGGACCTGGTCGCGCTTATGTTCACTGACGGCATTATCCATGCTGGCAAGAGAAGCAATCAACCCATCAATGTGGTTAGCTTTATTGAATCTTTGATCGAGGACGAACCGGATATAACTGCAAAAAAGATTGCTGATATGCTGCTGGAATATGCAATTACTGTTGACCAGGGGAGACCCGCAGATGATATCAGTGTCGTGGCACTCCGGGTTGAACCTTCACAAAATGGGCCAATTCGAAGAATGACGGTCCAGCTCCCGCTGGACAATCTTTAGAGCGAGAAAGCGGATTATTTAATCTACAAAGATATTTTCAACCATAATTTCCGAAAATACATTTTCGTCTTTATAACTATCCAATAGATTGAATTTCTCATGGACAAAGAGCCTGACAGGAAAAGATTAATTATTGGTGTTGTCGGACCGTGTGGTTCAGGGAAAACTACTCTGATCAACAACCTTTCTCACCTCGCAGTTGAATTCCACCATATTGCCCAGGAACATTCCTACGTTAAAGACATGTGGCGGAAAGTAACACGTCCGGATTTATTGATTTTCCTTGAAGCTGATCTGGAAACTATTCTGGAACGGAAATCATTCACTCTTACGCAAAAAGATTATCAAATTCAGATGCATAGACTGGAACATGCACTGGAGCATGCTGATTTGGTTATCGATACAAACAATCTGACTCCAGAAGAGATTTCACAAATTGCTGACGAATTTATCAGTAAAATATTAAATTGAGGGTTTTTGACCTCAAATTGGACAACTCATCTAATCAAGTGTATAATCCAACCGCTTGCCAGCCAAGGGCTGGCATTTCTATGCACCAGAATATCGGGATAGATCAGGAGGCATGAAATCGTCATATGTACCGAAACCAGCGCTGGTTAATCATCGTTATTATTGTGGTTATAGCTTTGACAGTTTGGATCAACCTGCCAAATAATCCAGGTATCCATATTGGCAATATTGATAAAGATATTTCAATCCATTTAGGACTCGACCTTGTTGGTGGGGTACAGGCATTGCTGGAGGCGGATTTGCCAGAGGATGCAGAGGTAACTGCTGAAGCAATGCGAACTGCCCGGATAATTGTCGAAAATCGAGTAAATGGTCTGGGTGTTTCTGAGGCGGTTGTACAGCAAGCAGGTGATCGCAGGATCCTGGTTGAATTGCCAGGTGAGCAAGATCCTCAGAGGGCGATAGAAACGATTAAACAAACCGCATTATTGGAGTTCGTTCACATGGGTAATGAATATTACCCGCCAGGAACCATGATCCAAACAGATTTTGCTCAAAGTGAACCTGTTACTTCAACAATCACAGATACATTCAATATCGGTCCGACGGGGGTTTACTCAACCGTGTTCACTGGAGCAGTTCTTGAGAATTCTATAGTTACGGCAGATGAACTTGGCCAGCCCGCAGTATCTATTGAGCTGAACAATGAAGGTGCAGATATCTTCAGGGATTACACAACGAATAACGTCGGCGCGATCCTGGCGATCGTTCTTGATAAAGAGATCATCTCTGCACCGCAAATTAATAATGTCATCCCGGATGGACAGGCGATAATTAGTGGTGATTTTACCTTGGATGAAGCCAACGAGCTCGCCGTTCAGCTTCGGTATGGTGCATTACCGGTGCCGTTGAAGGTCGTCGAAAGCTCAACAGTAGGACCAACTTTAGGACAGGATTCCCTGCAGAAAAGTCTCACGGCGGGCATCATTGGCATGATAGTTGTCGCTCTCTTCATGGCATTTTATTACCGGTTACCAGGAGTTCTGGCAGATATCGCTCTGATAATTTACGCCAGCGCTTCCATTGCTCTTTTCAAACTGATACCAGTCACGTTGACTCTTCCAGGTATTGCTGGTTTTGTTCTCAGTGTTGGTGTTGCTGTGGATGCCAATATCCTGATTTTCGAACGCCTGAAAGAAGAACTCAGGGCAGGTCGCACGCTCAAGCAAGCGATTGATCTGGGTTGGAAACGTGCCTGGCCATCGATCCGGGATTCGAACCTCTCAACACTGATCACTTGTTTGATCTTGTTCTGGTTTGGCAGTACATTCGGTGCCAGTATCGTAAAAGGATTTTCATTGACACTGGCGATTGGTGTTATTGTCAGCCTGTTTACAGCGATCATTGTGACCAGTACCCTTCTACACATTGTGCTTGACAATATTGATGCTGCAAAACGACACACCTGGTTCGGGGTTTAGGAGATTTCAATGAACATAGTACAACGAAGATACCTGTTTTTTGCAATATCACTGATCATCATTATCCCAGGAGTCGTTGGATTGATTATCTGGGGATTACCTATGGGGATCGATTTTACTGGTGGAAGTCTGTTAGAGATCCGTTTCCCGTCATCCGCCGATCGACCACAACCTGCCGATGTGATCGCAATCTACGAAGAGTATGGATTTCCGGACTCTCTCGTCCAGACATCTGGAGAAGATGGGCTGATCATCCGATCCAAGAACATGGACGATGCAACGAAAGATCAGATTATTACTGAAATTGAAAACCAATCTGGTTCAACCGTAACCATTCTCCGTTTTGAATCCGTTGGACCTTCTGTGGGGCAGGAAGTTGCTTCACGTGCAGCAGGTGCCGTTGGACTGGCGGCGATCGCCATCTCGCTTTACATCACTTACGCTTTTCGAGGGGTACCCCATGCATTCCGTTACGGTGTCAGTGCCATTATCGCTATGCTCCACGATGTGCTCGTCGTTGTTGGCATTGAAGCGATCCTGGGTCATTTCCTAGGTTGGGAAGTCGATGCTCTGTTCCTGACAGCCTTGCTGACAGTAATTGGATTTTCAGTACATGATAGTATCGTAGTTTTTGATCGAATCCGAGAAAACTCGGTTTTATATCGCAAGCTGCCATATGAAACCCTCGTTAATCACTCCATCGTTCAGACCTTAGATCGATCCATCAATACTCAGCTGACGGTCATGTTTGCTCTGCTAGCGCTTGCACTTTTCGGTGGAGTAACGATCCGTCACTTTGTGATAATCTTGCTAATCGGGGTTTTTAGTGGAACGTATTCTTCCATCTTCAATGCTGCACCAATATTGGTCGTCTGGGAGAACCAGGAATGGAAGAATTGGTTCAAACGCAGTACATCGGACGCCACTGCTTAGATATACGTATCAGATAAAAAAACCTGCCAGGAATTGGCAGGTTTTTTTTATTCGTCATTCAGCTTGGAGTATGAATAATAAAATTATAGTTTAGAGATTTTCCTCCATCACCCAATAATAATAATGGTAGGTGTTGGGGTCGGAGTAGGTTCTTCCGTTGGTATCGTTGTCGGTGTCTCGGAAGGTTCTGAATCACCAGGTGTGAGCGAAGGTGTATTTGTATTCGTCGGCGTTGGTGTATCCGTCGGTGCAGGTTCGGTGGTATTTGTAGGCGTCAGGGTACTGCTTGGAATGGGTGTCTGTGTCGGAACCGGCGTATTTGTAAAGGTAGGAACCAGTGTATTAGTTGATGTTGCAGTTGCATTCGGGTTTGTTGTAGGTGTTGGCGTTGGTGCTAAAATTTCATCATCAACAAAAATCGTACACAATAATCCTGCATCAGGGTATTCAAAGATCAATTCAGCGCTGTAATCACCATAAGGCAGTACAGCTCCGTAATTTGCGAAGTTTGCATACCACCATGCGTATGAATATCCATCGATCAGTATTCCAGGAGGTGCTGGCGCAGCGTTTACTATTTCTGCGGTTGAATTGCCATCATAATAACGTTCCCAGTTAAAATCCATAGAATCTACATAGCTGGTACCTGGCGATGGCCATTGGACTGTAGAATCTACCAGATAAGCATCTGCATAATTATTATTGCGTACCAGGATCTCGTAACTGTCATCCCATAAACGGTGGAATGTTGCGTAGATATCTTCGCATGTTGGTTCCGGTGTGACAATTGGACGTTCAACGGCTGCCACTTCGAGTACACAGCCATTATCAAAATTNNAGACCGAAGTCCTGAGGAACTATATCCGAAGAGAAACCAGTCCATTCATCATCGAAATCGAAGCCAACATCATAAGTTTGCCCCGGGTCAAATTGTACTGGATCCGCCCAGGTCCAGGGAGATTCTACGGATGTGTTCGTGGGAGAATCATAATCCGAAGTCGGTCCTCGCTCTTCGCCCCAAATCACACTTCCAGCATAGCTGATAAAATCCAGGAAAATTGGGTCAGCAGGATCATAGACCAGATCCATATTTTCAGCATAGTCCCAGGTGAAGATGATATTCTCCAACACTGCACTGACAGGATCATTATTCGTAATATCGTAGTGAATGTAAAAATTATTGGGGTTGGGTAGGAAATTGCTCACTGTAATGTCATAATCACAAATTGGTTCCGGAGTTGGTAGTTCGTCAGCGGTAATANNATCTCCAGATTAATTTGTACTCCGAAATGCGAGGGGTCAATCCCCCAGCTGGTCATCAAATTTGACTCTTCATCCGTATAATCGTTATCGATCAGCAGATTTCCAGTCGTGTTAGCAGGAAGAGTCAGTCCTGGCGGAATTGGTGTATACGACGTTGGGCTGGTAAAATCATTCCCTGGATAAAATATTGAACCTTGCCACTGCATCCAATCTACATTGACATCATGATATCCATATGCATTTGCCCATTCGTAGAGCACATCCCAATCATAAGTAACGCTGGTAATAAATGCATTTCTTGAATCGTTATTAAATACATCGATGGAGTACCGGTTATCTGTATCGATGATCTGAGGTGTTCCGAACCCATAATCATCACAGTTCACTGGTACAGAAGTATTTGTAGGTACTGGTGTAGTGGTTGGCAGGTCGATTTGTGGAGGCAGTCCCAAAACTCTGGCTACACGAAACTGTTCCAAAATTCCAGTTCGTTCAGCGTGCAGGGTGACGGAATTTTCGCTAAATCCAAATCCACCACCCGTTAAATTATCAACCAGGTTGGCGATAGGCCCCATAACGATAAATGGATGTTCAAAGGTGACAGACACCATCACTCTTTCTGTGCCTGTTGAAGGGTCTCCGGGATGGTCACTGGGATTACAGGTATCTGTAGGTGGATCGTAAACATAGGGATCATTGGATGAACATACGGTCACATGGAAGAAACCTGGTACACCTCGTGTCTCAATCGAAAGGTCTTTAGCAATCGCCACCGCAGATGCCTCTGTGATTTCATAAATGGAGAGCAGTCTGGCTTCATCAATCTCAAGAATGCGGATATCTTTATCCGGTTCCTGGTTGCATACCAATCCATTGTCGTTTAAATCAATATCCTCTGTGCAGTGATGCTCTTCAAAAGCACCCGTCACTGCATACCGCATCCCCGCTCGAGCTGAATTTGTAACTACCAACCAGGCCTGAAAAACCCGCGCAAACTCAATAATCCCCATTATCAACACCAGCATTATCGGTAGGACGATAGCAAATTCAAGCATCGCCTGGCCATTTATCTTCCTAAGGTGACTGGCTTGTTTAGATAATCTTATTCGCGAGAACCAGGTAGTTTTTTTCATAATCATCTCGTCAATCTAGTGAATATCCGAGAAGCGATATCCTCAAAAACCCCCACTAACTGTCCACCAGTCGGTGAATAGTAATAATTGCCGCACCACTCCTTCCATTCATCTTCATTCGCATCCAGTCCAGCACACGGATCATTCGCGGGGTCTCCATCATATCCTACGGATGCGATATATCGCAGCAAGGCTGCCCCGTAAGGTTGCCCATCAGCTTCATTGATATTGTTCAAAACCGCCGGTCCAAGACCAATCGAAAAAATCACCGCTCCCTGCCCCGTCTGACCTCCACAGGCTGCTGCAGGGTCTTCTGGATAACATCCATTAAAATCTGCCATATCACGGGCATAATCGTCAGCATCATAATTGAGATTTGTCGAACTGTGACGTGTGGAAATATCTTCATCCTGGCAGGCTGGAGGTACTGTACCATCATCTGGACAGTATCCAAGTGGATAAGTAGAAGGATCGAATAGATCATCATCTGCTGTTAGATCAGTCGCATTTGCACTACCGTCCGTTAGCACAACCACGACCCACAAGGATTCCTCCCGGGTTTCTTCGGCAAACATGTTGCCTGCTTTGAGCAATCCCCCTCCAACATTGGTCGTGGCTAATGCCGAGTAATCTCCATAATCATCACATGAATAGCATCGAAATGGGAAAAGGTAATTCCCATCTGCATCATAATTTCTGCACGGACCCCAATATGTATCGATATTTTCACTACCGATTGGATCGTGACATGTGCCAGGTTCGAAGACTTTCATATCACGAATTATGTTGAGTGCAGTACCCTGATTGCTCGTCCATCCTGAGGTTCGATATTCCGTGCCCAGGTCAGGATCCGAAGACCATCCATTGGCGAAAGTTACGATGGCGATTCGGTCTTCCTCCAATATCGGATCTTTATCCAGAATACGCAGTACAAATTCAGATGCCGCTCGCTTAACCTCTTCAAATGGGTGACATTCGCCGGGAAAGCCATTTGGAAATTGGGGATATTCTCCTGCATCTTCACTTCCATCGAAAGTAACCGTATCGTTACAAGCGGCAGGGTCGATCATCGGGTCATCGGTTGCCGCATCGTAAGTCATCGAATCCGAGATGTCGAGAACAAGGACAACATCCATGGAGGCTGCTTCACCAACAGCAGAAGACGAAATCTCAAATTGGTGCAAACCGAGTACACTTAAGAAGGTCATGTCAATGGATGCAGTAGTATTTATCCGCACCAGTTTCCTTTTTGGGTATGTGCACAGGACCGGGTCTTGATTTTCTGGGGCAACGGAATAGTCGCAAACTTCCACCGAAAGATATGTCGGTGTCACCCCGTTTAAGTTCATCACATCTCTTGCTGCCGCTTCCAATTGGGCAATGCTGCGTCCTTCACGATATTGTCCGGCAGCAGCTAAGGCACCTGCATCTGCTGCTTTTCTTAAATTTCCGTAGGCGATGAATGTCCTGCCAACATCAACAGCCAAGCCAAGAAAAGCTACCAGACCAAGTATTGCAAAGGCAATAATGACTAGAGCTTGTCCTTTTTGGTTGAAATCCTTCTTTGATTTCATAAACTCTTTTCTAAACTAGGGCAACGGTGTAGGTGTTGGCTCAGCGGATGACAGTGGCATGAAGGCGTAGGTGTGAGTGGCAATTGGATCTGGTATAAAAGCCTCCACCCAGGGCAGGTTCAGGGCTTGATCATAATGATAATATACTTCCACGAGTATATAGCCAGTGCTGGGTGAACCGGGATCGAGGAGCAGATTATTGACGTCGGAATTTGTGAAACTGGATGATTTCACAACTCCTATGCCCCAATCTTCTGCAAATGACCATCCATCTGTATCTGGAAACCTGGCGGTTACTTGTCCGTCGGTTACGCCAAATACAGAGATGACGATATCATCCCCTACCAGGACTCCATCATTATCAACCCTTTCTGGATCGAGATGTAAACACATTCGATTAGTACAACACGAGTCTGATGGGTTGGTCTCACAATCAACAGGGGTATTATAAGGGAAACCTCTCTCCATAGTGATCCATGGCTGTTCCTGGACGAGCTCTTGGTTGACGACACAGGCAGCCTGCCGGTAAAAATCTCGCGTTGCATTGCAATCTTTTATATTATCAACTCGATCATAAAGACCATCGCTGGCAAATCTCGCTGCATTACGAGCTGCATCTTGAATACTCAGGTACTGATTGAGAAACAATCCAAACTCCACCACACCAGACAGCAGGATCAAAAGAATTGGGAAAAAAAGTGCCAATTCCAATAATGACTGCCCTTTNNCATCAGTTAAAATTATGATTATGTTTCGCTTATTTGCCTACTTTAGAGGGTAATTTGTTTTCAGAATTTGTCAATAGCTGCACATCCTCCCTTACCTAAGTAAAACGATTACTGATCATCATATTCACAAATAATCCCGTAAGACCAACAATACAATCGTAGCGAGTATTAAATATGGGCCATATGGCAGAACTGTATTGATGACATAACGCCCCCTGAGCCTCAAAACAATAAGATACCCCAGACTGGAAACACCTCCAATTAAAATTGCCAGGAACAAACCAGCCCAGATTCCAGGCCATCCCAAAATCGCACCGATGATCCGGAAAGGACCACATCCCCAAAACCCAGAGCAACCTCGTCGATCTGATCCTCCCGAAAACGATTCAACAGAAGAACAAACAGCATACCTAACAGATATAACAGATACATGACCACAAGACCTGTAAGTAAGCCCAGCAATGTATGTATCCAGGTATGTCCCAAACTGATACCGGTAATTACCCCTATGACCAGACCAAAAGCACTGGTTACATGTAAAATTAATCGATGTTCCACATCAATAACAAAAACCAGGCAGAAATAGGTAAACAACACAGTGAATATAATGGGATTTATTGATGTAATATTTGTGTTCCAGATAAGAGAAATGCTTACGATCAAAACTATAATCACCAGGTAGTGTCGAATTCTGATTTTCTGACAACCCGAACAACTTCGAGGCCATGGAAAATAAGTTGAAAACGATCGAGTAGAACCACAATACCCACACTTTGCGGAAACGATAGATCTCTGGTAAGGTAAAGCATCTGCGAAATAATTGACCAGAACAGCAATCAAATATCCAGCTAAAATTGTAAGCACCCATTGCCACATAAAATAAATTATACTTTGTATTCGAGTTATTATGAAAGACATTGACCATTTGCCAAGTTCCAAACCAGCTTCACCCATTGTACTTGTGACGGATTTCGGACTTGAGGATCCATACGTCGGGATCATGAAAGGCGTGATCCACTCAATTTGCCCGGGCTCCCAGGTTTTAGATCTACACCATACGGTATCGCAGGGAGATATCCAGCGAGGAGCTATTACTCTTCACCAGAGTCATCAATACTTTCCCGTAAATACAGTATTTGTTGTAGTCATCGATCCTGGTGTTGGTACACAGCGAGACATCATCATCGTAAAAGAAGATGGGCGTTACTTTGTCGGTCCAGATAATGGCGTATTTTCATACATTCTTTCTGATAAAAGTATTTGCTGGAAAGCGGACAATCCGGATTATTACTTGACCAATATCAGCCAAACTTTCCATGGTCGTGATATCTTTGCGCCAATCGGTGCACATCTGATGAACGGCGTCAATCCTGGGGAAATTGCGAAACCGATTGACAAAATACAAAAAATACCTTGCCCATACCTTGTCATCAACTCACCTGATGAAATTCAAGGCGAGGTACTTTATTCTGATCGCTTTGGGAACTTGATCACATCGATTGGAAAATTTCAGCCATCCGGTCAGTCAACCTGGAAATTCAATCCATGGCTGCATAAAGAAATTAATTCAGACACTCTCGATTTATCAGACTGGCAGGTCATCTTAACAGCTGGAAAGCGTTTGAAATTTTCGAAAACATTTGGAGAAATCCCAGTAGATGAGTGTGGATTTATTGTTGGAAGCACTGGATTGCTGGAGATTGCTGCCAATAATATCAGCGCTCAGAATATGCTGGGTATTTCTTCTGGAGATCAAATCGTATTAAGAAGACCGTAAAAGGAAATAATAATGGACAAATTCATAATTCAAGGTGGAATACCATTACAAGGGACAGTCACTCCATCAGGCAATAAAAATGCTGCTCTCCCACTGCTGGCAGCCTGCCTGCTAACCAAAGAAGAAATCATTTTGCACAATTTGCCTGAAATCCGAGATGTGATTGCTATGCGCGAACTCATCCAGAGTATGGGAGTGAAAATGGAGCTGATCGACAATCATTCCTGGCGGATCCATGCCCAGGAAGTCCATCCCCAGGATTTAGATCCCGAAAGGTGCAAGCAGATTCGTGCCTCTATCCTGCTTGCTGGGCCAATGCTTGCTCGATCCGGAGAACTGGAATTACCACCCCCCGGAGGGGATATCATCGGTCGCCGACGCGTGGATACTCATATCATCGCACTTAAATCTCTAGGGGCAAAGGCAAATTATGATCATGAATCCCGTGTTTTTAAATTTTCATCCAATGGACTTACTGGTGAGGATATCATTCTGGATGAGGCCTCTGTCACTGCAACTGAAAACGCGATCATGGCAGCCACATTGGCAAAAGGGAAAACAATTATTCGGAACGCTGCTTCCGAGCCTCACGTTCAGGAGTTGTGCCATTTCCTCAATCATCTGGGAGCAAAGATCGAACATATCGGTTCAAACAGGCTTGAGATCACTGGGGTCGAAAAATTGAATGGTGGGGAATTCACAATTGGTCCGGATTATCTTGAAGTTGTCAGTTTTGTCGGCGCAGCAGTGGTCACAAAAGGAAATATCCGCATCAAAGATGCTGGTCCCAGGTATCTCGATATGATCCATCTCAACTTCCAAAGGTTAGGAGTGCACTGGGAGATCGACGGGGACGACCTGATTGTTCCTGAGAATCAAGATCTTATGGTACGCGCTGATCTTGGCAATGCCATACCAGAGATTACGGTAATGCCATGGCCCGCGTTCCCAACTGATCTGATGAGCATTGCGATCGTCGTCGCGACTCAATCAGTTGGTACTGTCATGTTCCACGATTGGATGTACGAGGGAAGAATGTATTTCACGGATAAGCTCAAATCCATGGGGGCTCAGATTGTTCTCTGTGATCCCCATCGTTGCATCGTTCAAGGCCCCACCAAATTAATCGGAGAGCAGGTCGACAGCCCAGATATCCGTGCAGGTCTTTCACTTGTCCTGGCTGCTTTAGCTGCCAAGGGAAAATCAGTGATCCGAAATGTCGGTCAGATCGATCGGGGTTACGAAAGTATTGAGGTAAAACTAAAGAGTTTGGGGGCGGATATTACTAGAGATTGAATTAACATAAAAATCCTCCAGCCAGTGCTGGAGGATTTGATTCAGTTTTGTTCCTGAACGACATTCAAAAATTGTTTTACTACATCTCTCAGCATGGGTTCTGGCATTGCCCCCACCTGCTGATGAACTACTTTCCCATTCGCCACAAATAACATGGTTGGAATACCTTGAACCCCAAATTTCTGCGCCCATTGGGGATTTTCATCTGTATTGACCTTGGCTATCAGCAAAGTATCTGAATATTCCTTTGCCAGTTTATCCAGTGTCGGGGCTACCATGCGGCATGGAGCGCACCATGGAGCCCAGAAATCTACAATCACAGGAAGTTCGGATTGCATTACTGTCTTGTCAAATGCGTCATCAGTAACGTGAATTGGTTCGTCGATCATTCATTTCTCCCAAATATTATTTTCAATTGAATAATTTTTGACTATCAAAAGTGTATTAGTTCATATTATGCCATGGTTTTAATAAAATGAATCACTTGAGAACTAGGTATTACAGAATATTAATAAAATCCAGATATAACGTTTACATCCGTTATAATCGGGGACATGTTGTCTGCAACGCCTCAAAATGGAAGAGATAAATATATTGTCGCAACGCCAGTGTACGAAGGTCCCCTCGATTTACTTCTTTCTTTGATTCAATCGGCCGATTTAGATATAACAGCACTATCTATTGCACTGGTCACAGATCAGTACCTGGCGCACATCCGGACACTTACTAACCTTTCTGCGGAAAACGTTTCTTCATTCCTTGTGATTGCCAGCAAACTGGTGCAAATTAAATCAGAAGCACTGCTACCAAAATCAGACGATCATGATTACGAAGTCGAAAGTCCCGCCGAAGAGTTGGCTCAGCAATTGATCCAATATAAACAATATAAAAAAATCGCCAATTATCTGCAATCTCGCGAGACGACTGGTTATAAATCGTTCTACCGTTTATATCCTTCCCCAACGGTATCAACAAAGGTTGATTTCAGTGAATACTCGTTGGCGGATATCCTGGATGCAGCTAAATCAATCCTGAACGGGGAGCAAGAGAAAGAGCCTTTAAATAACGTTGTGAAAGCCCCCGTGGTGACCATCCGCTCGAAGATATCTCGGATAATTTCTACACTGCGAATAAGTAAACAGTCCAGGTTTCAGGAAATTTTAGGCTCTCGCAGGTCCAGGTTGGATATAGTCGTGACATTTTTAGCCTTATTAGAACTGATCAAGCAGAATTTTATCCGTGTTCAACAAGAATCAACTTTCAGTGATATCGACATCATCAAAACGAAAGACTGGGAAGATNNATATTCCTCAGCATTGGCTACGCTGCATGTCACTGGTGCCATGTTATGGCTCATGAATCTTTTGAGGACGAAGAGACCGCTCAGATCATGAACGAGCATTTTGTAAATATCAAGGTAGATCGAGAAGAACGCCCCGACCTCGATGATATTTACATGCAAGCCGTGGTCGCTCTGACCGGTCAGGGTGGATGGCCCATGTCCGTGTTTCTAACCCCAGAAGGAGAACCATTCTACGGGGGAACATATTTTCCACCAGAGCGGCGGTACAATATGCCGGGTTTCCGAGAAGTTTTACTGGCGATAAATAACGCCTGGCAAAACAGCAGGGAATCATTACAAAATAACGCAAAACAGGTANNCTTCTTCCAAACCGCCTCTGGATAAGGATGTCGAAATATCACTTGATGACCTTTTTTCCTTGGTCTATAAATTAGATCAGCAATATGACTGGGATCACGGGGGTTGGGGAAGCGCGCCGAAATTTCCCCAGGCAATGACAATCGAATTCTTGCTGCAATTAAACCTGCTGGGCGATCAGGACGCAGGTGAGATGGCATTCCATTCTCTCGACCAGATGGCAAAGGGAGGCATGTATGATCTCATCGGCGGTGGATTTGCTCGCTACAGTGTGGATAATGAATGGCTCGTGCCGCATTTCGAAAAAATGCTCTATGATAATGCTCAATTAGCGTTGGTATACCTGCATGCCTACCTCATCACGAGGAACGAGCGTTATTACCAGGTCGTTACCAATACCCTCAACTTTGTTGAACGAGAAATGATGCATCCGGATGGCGGTTTTTATTCCAGCCTTGATGCCGATTCTGAAGGAGTCGAGGGTAAATATTACGCCTGGTCCTTTGATGAATTGCTGCAGATTTTCGATGATAAAAATGATTTCAAATTGTTTTCCCAGTTCTACGGTGTTACCACAAAAGGCAATTTCGATCATGACATGGTGCTTCAACGCCAGATGACATTTGCTGATTTAGCTGAAGAGACGGGGTTACCACAAGATGAACTGGAATCAAAATTCGACGACTTCCACCAACAATTATTCGAAGTGCGCCAAAGCAGAGTGCGACCTGGCACGGATGACAAAGTGATCACGTTCTGGAACGGGTTGATGCTGGTAGCATTTGCTGAGGCGGGACGATATCTAAAAAATGAACACTACACTCAGGTTGCCCTGCATAATGCGAGATTCCTGCTAGACAACCTGTATAACGAAGGTAACCTGTATCGATCGTGGAGGAATGGCAGTGTTCAGCATCTGGCATTTCTAGAAGATTATTCCGCATTGATCTTAGGACTGCTTTCGTTATATCAAACCGATCCCAACCATGAATGGTTTGCAACAGCACAAAAATTGACCGATAAGATGATCGAACTATTCACAGATGACGATTGGGGATATTACGACACAGGGAAAACTCACGAAAAATTGATTTCCAGACCAAAAAGCACCCAGGACAATGCGACTCCCAGTGGAAATTCGCTGGCGGTAATGGCGTTATTGCAGATGTATGCCTATACGGGAAATTCCGAGTACCTGAATACTGTGGAAAAATCAATTCATGCTATTTGGGAGCTCAGCAAAAAGCATCCAACCGCCTTTGCCCAGTGGCTGACGGATACCCTGATGTATCTCGTTCAACCCAAAGAAATCGCGATTATCCATAGCCAAAAACATAATGCTGACCATTTGATAGATGCATTATGGAGTGAGTATCGCCCTCATATCGTAGCGGCGATCTCGTCACTCCCCATTCGTGAGAATGCCCCCGCCCTGTTACAAAACCGGGACGTGTTAGATCAAAAACCAACAGCTTACGTCTGTAAAAACTTCACCTGCAAGTTACCAACCACACAGGTTGAAGAGTTCCTTACCCAGCTCAACAGTTAAGATCAGCGCATGATTCCTGGCTCGATTGAGTTCCATGCTGGGTCAGGATGAAAGAAGTGCGTACCAAAATTATCTCAACCTGCTATTATTCTGCCCACCCACATTTGAGCAATGTCTCTGCTTCGTAATAAATCTTATGAGCCTGGATAATTCCCTCTTCGTTTGGAGTTAAAATAACAACAGCATGAATATCACAGGGATTATTTTGACCGTCACTTGTAGTGATGGAAAAGACTCCTCCCTGGGACACAAATGGATATTCTTCTTTGTAACCTGCATATACCTCTGATTCAGCAAAAGGATAGTCAAGATTCCAAATCGCATTTGGGCTTCTCGCGAAGAATCCTTCAGCATATTCTTTGATCGGCTGAGTTCCCACAGCTGAGATAACATAAAGACTATCCTCCAACTCAGCATCCTCAGCATAAATCCTTGCGACTTCATCCGCATTTCCACCGGACCAGGAAGATTCAAACTTCAATAAGAAATCATCATCGACGAGATCTTTGCCGTCAATGGCTTCGTGAAAGTTTTGACTGTAATATACTCGCCAAAATGAGATCAAGCCATTCTGGGTTTCCAGGGTGTCAAATTCCAATCCAGGATCATCTTCTAAAAATTCAAATACCCCCCAGTTGATCCAAGTGCCTACACATACATCTTTTGAGATGTAGGTTGTGCCCGCGTCCATCTGCCAGTCGGGAAACGCTTCGAACATCCGATATGCCATATCTACAACCGGGTCAATACCTTCAAACAACGGCCTGCCATCAAAATGGACGATATCGTCTGAATAGATCAATCTCAGGTTCTCAGGGTCTCGGGAATTCCAAGCTTCAATGTGACTATTGAACAGCTCTTCACAATTCTCACCAAGCNNCGTTCGCATCAAGGATTGTTGGCACTTCGGTGCTAGAGCACGATGAAAGACCAAGGGGGAAGAGCATTACAAGAAGAAAGAATAGATACTGTTGGTAGTCCATGCTTCACCTCATAATAGATTTTCTCTTCATCCAAGTCGATGCAAACATCTGTTGACCGAACCATTATGGTCTCTCTACATTAATCCATTGACCGGGTCGGTCTGGCATAACTCCCCCAAGAGGTCTAATTGTGCCATGGCTCGGTCAAAACGCCGGAAGCATTGTTTGGCGATATTATCTCTGTAAAATTCCGGTAGTGAAAATCTTATATATCTGAAATCCACTTCTGTCAAGCCAAAAATTATCATCTCAATCATCAGTTCAATTCCAAGGTCACCGGGCAGTGATCAGATCCGTATACATTATTCAGAATCCTGCAATCTCGGACTCTTTCGATTAAATTCTCGCTGATCAAAAAATAGTCTAAGCGCCATCCAATGTTGCGCTCTCTTGCATTCAACCGGTAAGTCCACCACGTGTACTCTTCTTTGTCTGGATATAGGTACCGATAAATATCTACCAGACCATTATCGAGATACTTATCAACCCATGCTCTCTCTTCCGGTAAAAATCCGGATGTATTCACATTTTGTTTGGGATAATACAGATCAATCTCTTGATGAGCCGTATTGAAATCTCCACATACGATCACTTTCTCGTTTGTATTGATTAACTCCTTCAAGTCATCAAGCAATCTTTCGTAAAATGCCAATTTGAAATCAACCCTGCCCTGACCTCTCTGACCAGAGGGAAAATAAACATTGTAGAGGTAGATGTCATCAATCCGGTGTTCCAGCAACCGCCCTTCCCGATCGAAAATTTCTTCTCCCAACCCGAGCCAGGTTTCGATCTCTGGGTGAGATGTGAAAGTGGCAACTCCGCTGTACCCCAATTTTTCCGCGGAATTCCAGTGTATCAACCATGGGTCCAGGAGCTTATTTTGTGATTTAGTCAATTGATGTGGTGCAACCTTTATCTCCTGTAAACATAAAAAATCTGGGGCATAATCATCCCACCATTCGTTTACACCCTTTCGAAGGCATGCCCGCAATCCATTGACGTTGAAAGTCGTGATTTTCATTCGTTATATCTCGATCCACTAGGCTTGATTGTGTTAAAATTTGAGCACTTCATTAAAACATATCGGTGAGGAGCCTGCAACATGTCGATTTCCCCCATCATGGAATTCCATATCTCCAGAATTGCTCGTGATCAGTATGGTTTCGACTTATCTTTGTTTGGGTTAAATGGAAATGTTGTCTTTGTCAACTTCCATGCTGCTCGTATTTTCGCCCAAAAAATGAATCGAAAAGTGGACATCCTCCGGTTTCCCGAAAAAGCAGTCAGCGCCGGTCAGATTACTGCGATGGGATTAATTGATGAGATCATCCACTACATCGTGGAGATCTACCGGAAAGAAACCGACCAGGCAATCATCGATGAGGCAATCAAATTTATCGAAACGGAATACCCGGAAATCGATATGGAGAACACGATGAAACAATTCGCCGATCAATTTCCTCCTGTTCGTGTGTACCAGGGCGAGATCAATGCGGATGAATATTTGTCGAGTCGAACGGAAAACCGCTCGAATAAATCTATAACGTTAGAAGAGATCATCCTGCTCTGGCTGGCAAATGTTAATCCAGCTTTCACCCCATACAAAGAACTTTTCGACGATACCGACCTGTCCAAACACTCTGATTACAAAAAGATCATTGATGCTCTGAAAGAATTTTTCGAAACCCAACCAACTTTCGGTCCGGATGATCAAAATCTGCTCGACATGCTGCGCGCTCCTGCTGTGCAATCTCCTCACTCGTTAACCGGTCAGCTGGAATTTATCCGGGAACGTTGGGGTTATCTCCTGGGAAAATACTTCTACCGTCTGCTGCAGAGCTTGGATCTGATCAAAGAAGAAGAAAAGGATCGGTTTTTTGGCAAGGGAATTTCCGAGGTGCTCGATTTTCATGGGCGAGCAGGTTTCGGATTAACCGAAGAAGAACGCTTCAGCCAGGACAAAGATTGGATGCCAAACCTGGTCTTAATTGCAAAAAATACGTATGTCTGGCTTGACCAGTTATCAAAAACCTATCAGAAAGATATTTACAGGTTAGATCAGGTTCCCGATGCTGAGCTAGATAAATTAGCTTCACGAGGCTTCACTGGATTATGGTTAATCGGTTTATGGGAAAGAAGCAATGCATCCAAACGCATCAAACAACTGACGGGAAACCCCGAAGCAGTTTCCTCCGCATATTCGCTGTATGATTACGTGATCGCCGATGACCTGGGTGGATATGATGCGTATCAGGAACTAAAAAAGCGTGCCTGGCAGCGAGGCATACGGCTGGCTGCTGATATGGTACCAAACCATGTCGGGATTTATTCCAAATGGCTCATCGAACACCCTGAATGGTTTATCTCACTGGACTACAGTCCCTTCCCTTCCTATTCCTTCAATGGTGAAAATCTCTCTGAAGATTCCAGGGTGGAGATAAAGATTGAAGATCATTATTACGACCGCAGCGACGCAGCAGTAGTTTTCAAACGCAGGGATACCTGGACAGGCGAGGAAAAATTTGTCTACCACGGGAACGATGGAACATCAATGCCCTGGAACGATACCGCCCAGCTGAATTACTTGAATCCCGAGGTCCGGGAGGCGGCAATTCAGACAATTCTCCATGTTGCCCGGATGTTCTCGGTTATCCGTTTCGATGCTGCCATGACACTTTCCAAGAAACATTATCAAAGGTTGTGGTTCCCAGAACCCGGTACCGGTGGAGATATCCCTTCCCGAGCGGAGTTTGGTATGACCCAGGGAGAATTCGATAAAGCCATGCCAAATGAATTCTGGCGGGAGGTTGTAGACCGGGTTGCTGAAGAAGTCCCAGATACACTTCTATTGGCTGAGGCTTTCTGGCTGATGGAGGGCTATTTCGTCCGCACTCTCGGAATGCACCGCGTATACAATAGTGCATTTATGAATATGCTTCGGGACGAAAAGAATGCCGAGTATCGTCAACTGATTAAAAATACACTTGAGTTTGATCCCCAGATCCTTAAACGCTATGTGAATTTCATGAATAATCCAGATGAGGAAACAGCAGTAGCTCAGTTTGGCAAAGGTGATAAATACTTTGGAATCTGCCTGCTGCTGTCAACGATGCCGGGATTGCCCATGTTCGGTCATGGGCAGGTAGAGGGATTTACCGAGAAATACGGCATGGAGTATCGCAGAGCTTACTGGGATGAATCACCTGATGAACACCTCGTCCATAGACACAATAATGAAATATTTCCTCTGCTTCACAAACGATATCTGTTTGCTGATGTCTCGGATTTTCTGCTCTATGACCTCTACAAACAGGATGGAAGTGTTGATGAAAACGTTTTTGCGTATTCTAATCGCGCAGGAGAGGAACGTGGATTGGTGATCTATCACAATAAGTGGGCAGATACCCGTGGTTGGATCCGCCAATCCGTCGCTTACCTGGACAAGGAAAAAGGTGAATTAATCCAGAAGTCTCTCGCTGAAGGTTTGGAAATGCCCAGCGATCCCAATGCTTATATTTTATTTCGCGACCAGATCAGTGGTTTTGAATTTATACGGAACTGCCAGCAAATCCATCAACAAGGAATGTTCGTGGACCTGGGTGCGTATAAATACCATGCTTTTACAGATTTCAGGATCGTTAGTGATACCGCCTGGAATCAATACGCCCAGCTTAACGATTATCTGGATGGGCGAGGTGTACCTGACCTCCAAGAAGCGCTACAGGAAATCTTTTACCGTCCTGTCCATATCCCCTACCGCGAGCTGGTTAATGCAGGTATGCTGCGCTGGATGATGACCCACGTGGCACACATTCACGAAACATCGGATTCCCCAGATCGGGAAGGGCTCATTGAAGAAGTTGACCGTAAGTTGTATAACTTGTTGTTAGAAATTAATAAATTCACTCCAACGCAAATCGATATCTCAACTATCGTCGATGATCTGAAAATAAAAACCTCCCTTACTCTGGATATGAACAATCTTTCGAAACAGATATTCAAAGGGAAACCACCGAAAACCGTCAGCCTCCAGCGCACAGAAAGCTTCTTTACCGGAATGATAACCGAAGCACACCCTAGAATCGAGTGGGCAGTATTGTTCACATGGTTGTTCACACATCAGCTCGGAAAGACTGTCGATCCAGACGATTATGAAGAGATCAGCCTGTCATGGATTGATGAATGGCTCTTCGGGAAAATCATCCTCCAATCTTTCATCAACCTCGGAATGGATGAATACACGGCACAACAAGGAGTGAGGCTGGTAAAAATCCTGACCAAATATCAGAACTGGAATTTGACCAAAAATAGCTCAAAATCCAATGCTTACGAATTGCTGTCCAGTTGGCTGCGGGATTCGAATATTCAGCAATACTTAACGATCAATCGGTATCAGGAAATTCTCTGGTTCAACAAAGAAGCTTTTGTCGCATTTATTCGATGGATGAATGCCATCGCGGTACTTAATGCGGTCAGCTCGAATGATGATCGCAAAAAGTTGATCGAAGAGTTCAAGTACATCGATCGTGTGATGAATGTGTATTTCGAAACTGTAGAAAAATCGGAGTTCCAGGTCGAAAAATTACTCGATCTTGTTAAAGAAAAATCACAGAGTTAGGGTTTTGAGCCATTACGGGAGAGCAACCGCTGGATGAACTGGTCCAGCACCCGATCTCCACTCAACCCACTGGTATGGCTGACGACTTTCGAGAGGTCTTTGCGAAACATATCAAAAAGGTCGATGCCAGTTGCCTTATGGATCAGGTAAATCGATTGAGCAGCGTAAGCTATATTATTTACCGGTTCGATCCTATCAAAATTTTCAAAGAAAAATCCGCAGGAAGTATAAATCTTTTGACGTTCGAATTGTGATTTAAGCAGCAATTTAAGGGTTGTGATTGATTTTTTAGACAGGTTGGGGGAAATGAATTGCGAGAGGAATTCATCCTCAGTTAAATTTTCAAGGATGACGTGAATATATTCATTTCGCACCCCCAGTGGATCGACATGGTATGAATTCATAACATCCCAAAAAACCTGATCGATAATATAGGCTACGTTATCAAACGCAACCCGTAGATTATTCTTCCATCCCCCGGAATTCGGAGTGCATCCACATGAGTTCCTCCAGCGTTCAACACCATGATGACAGCTCCACGAAGTGAAATCTCGTATTTTTATGGTTTCAACTGGGGGATGTTTTTGAAGGTATTCACCGGGTATCGTCAGCTTAACACCAGCCCGGGCGGTAGCGCCATTTACCAGGTATGCCAGGAACCAATCGCGGTACATCTGGTGGTGACCATAGAGTTCACCATCTGTGGCTACGAGAATGAGCTGGGAACTTTTGTCACCGTTGTTCGATTCATACACAGGCAGCACATACCTGAGCATGAAATTATGTGCATTGGTAGTTATTTCCTGGTCAAAGCTGATCCCACCGCTCAAATCCCGCTCATAGAAAAAAACATTAATTTCACGACCGTTCTTAAGTGGGACTCGGTAAGGTTGTGTCGGGTTGACTCCATCCACTTCCGCCTGCCAGGGAGCAAGTATGGTGAATTGAATATCATGAAAAGATAGGACTTCCAACGTCTCTTCATCTACTGCCGTTTCTGGCAGCCATATTCCAAGCGGATCTCGTTTGAACCTGTGTTTAAAATCCTGAATCCCCCAATAAATCTGGGTGGTTTTATCCTCAAATGTTGCCAGGGGCAGAATCGTATGATTGTAAGATTGGGCAATTGCGGTTCCAGTGCCAAAACGATCTGCGGCGGCTGCATCCTGGGCTATGATCCGGAAATACGTTACCGGATCCGCTTCTTGCAGCCATTGAAGCAGAGTCGGTCCCATATTGAAACTGATATACTCGTAATTTCCTAGCTCTGCATTGGGGCGGTAGCATTGAGCCAAGATCTTCTCATTCCAGTTATTGTATGGCGCTGAGCCTTTTTCATTTGGGATTTTATTGCTGATCGGATCTTCTCTTGGAGGTTGGTAAAAATGACCATGGATGCTGATTGATTTTTCTCCAGGTTGTAGCTTGAGAGAAGCCTTAGTTTTTACTTCCGGTTTAATCATTGAGTGATCGATGTGACCTTTACCGCAGTATGCATTAAGAGATATACTTCTATACGAACGGATTTTAACCGATGTTCACGTTATAGGTCTCGTATTTTTCGTCTGATATATATTTGGATTGTTACTTTACTGTATGGTTTCAATTGAGGATCGTTTAAGAGAACTTGGATATTCACCTAAAAGAGATGGTTCACCACAGCGCTCTCATAAGGTCACTGCAGGTAAATCATTATCCCAGACCATCTCTGGCGAGTGGCATTATAACAAATATGGTGGTGTATACATCGTTAATAAATCATTAGACATTGATGACTTATTGTCATATTCTGATGAACCCAGTGAACTTTCAGTTTTCAAAAACTATATCGGTTACACCCAAAAATCCATTACTCTGGATGACCTGGTTTTTATTGATATAGAGACGACCGGTCTTGCCAGCGACGCTGGGACTTATGTATTTTTGATTGGATTAGGAAAATACACGGGAACCAAGTTGAATTTGACCCAGTTTTTTCTAAATAGTCCTGCAGGTGAACTTGCATTACTGGATCAGTTAGAAAAACACCTCACCGACAGCAGTGTGATTGTGTCGTATAACGGAAAATCCTTCGATGTTCCCCACATCCGGTCGAGGTACCTGTATTTTGATTGGCCTAATCCTCTCGAGGATCATCATCATATCGATTTACTGCACCTTGTCAGGAGAATCTGGAAAGCACGCCTGTCCAATCGTTCCCTTGGACAAATTGAAACCAAAATACTGAACGTTCGGCGCAGCGAAGAGGATATACCTGGATGGATGGTTGCTCAACTATATCTGGAGTATCTCCATACTCAGGACGCATCACCGCTAACCCGGATTTTCTATCACAATGAGATCGATGTGATTTCCTTGGCCATGCTGCTCGATCATATTGCTCGAATATTATCCAATCCTCTGGATGTTGATATTGAACATGGTCTGGATCTGATCTCGATCGGGAAGCTCTATGCTGATATGGGTGACCTATCGTATTCTGTAAAAATCTATAAAAGAGGCCTTGAGTTCGATGATGTGAACGGCAGCCAATACCAGAATGCAATTATCGATCTAGCATATATTCTTAAGAAACAAAATTTGTTCGACCAGGCAAACGAGTTGTGGGAAATGGCAGCGTCCTGGGGAGATATAGACGCTTGCATAGAATTGGCGAAATATTTTGAACACCGCAATAAAAAGCTGGAGAACGCAATAGAGTGGACCGAGAAAGCACTCCAATTCGTTCAAAGCGATCAGCTGATGCCTTATCAACGAACGCTGGTCAAACCAGAACTCGACCATCGACTGAACCGTTTACTGACAAAAATCACTCGGAGCCAGGAAAATGCAGAATAATCCCCACCTGAAGAATCCACAACTGCCCGGAGACCCATTTCTGTTCGAAGGCAGCAATCAGATCGGCATCATGCTGCTGCATGGATTCACTGCCACCACCGCTGAAGTACGGCCACTATCAAATATTCTCCACGATAAGGGCTATACCGTTGCTGGTGCTCTACTGCCGGGACANNTGTGAGACAGTTTTTGTGGGTGGGGAATCTACCGGCGGACTTGTCAGCCTACGCTTGGCAGAGAAATACCCGGAGATTACTGGAATCCTGGCTTATGCTCCCGCCTTGAAAATCAACTCTACCCTGATGGACCGTATAACCCTGTTTATGGTCTCACCATTCCTTCCCTTCATAAACAAAGAGCCGTCCGATGATGGACTCGCCTGGCAGGGGTATACGGTAAACCCGCTTAAAGGGGTGAAACAGTTGCTGAAACTACAAAAAGTCGTCAAATCAGAGCTGTCATCGATTACCCAGCCCACCTTGATCGTCCAGGGGAGATTGGATCAGACAGTCCACCACAGTGTCCCGGATGATATCTTCCAATCTATCCAATCAACGCAAAAAGAAATTCACTGGATGGAGAAGTCATCTCACTGTGTAATCCTCGATCAGGAATTAGAACAGGTCGCCAAGATCACACTGGATTTCATCGATTCAGTCACCAAGAAGAAATAAGTGCTTCCAGGAGAAATAAAATGCCAAAATTCGTCATTGCACTAGACCAGGGAACAACCAGTACAAGGTCGATCCTGTTTGATAAACGCGGAAATTCGATCGAATCGGATCAGAAAGAGCATGAACAGATCTACCCCAAACCCGGGTGGGTCGAGCACGATCCGCTGGAAATTTGGCAGCGGACTCAAGAAGTTGTTTCCAATACTATTCAGAAGGCAGGCATCTCCGCCGGTGATATCAGTTCGATTGGAATTACCAACCAACGGGAGACTACCATAGTCTGGGATAAAAACAGCGGACAACCAATTTATAACGCTGTCGTGTGGCAGGACACCCGCACAGACATGATCATCCAGGAACTTGGTAAAGATGGTGGGCAAAATCGCTTCCAGGCATCAACTGGATTGCCGTTATCCACGTATTTCTCAGGTCCGAAAATCCGGTGGATATTAGACCATGTTGAAGGTGCGCAGAAAAGAGCTGAAGCAGGAGACCTGTATTTTGGCAACATTGATACCTGGTTAATCTGGAACCTGACAGGAGGCGTTGATGGCGGTATCCATGTAACCGATGTCACCAATGCTGGTAGAACGATGTTGATGAACCTCGAGACCTTAAACTGGGATGACGAGATTCTGGAGATACTGAATATCCCCAAAGCCTTGCTTCCCGAAATTCGATCATCGTCACAGGTCTATGGGGAGGACAGGATCATCTTGAAAGGAACTCCTGTTGCCGGCGATCTGGGAGATCAACATGCTGCTCTCTTTGGGCAAACATGTTTTACTCCTGGTGAAGCCAAAAATACATACGGCACTGGTTGTTTCATGTTGATCAATACTGGTAATCAGATCTATGAATCCAAGAATGGTCTGTTAACAACTGTCGGTTATCAAATTGGCGACCAGGATGCTGTTTATGCATTGGAAGGTTCGATCGCCATCACAGGTGCGCTTGTACAGTGGCTGAGGGACAATTTGGGAATTATTGAATCATCCAGCGAGGTAGAAGACCTGGCACGCTCGGTTGATGACCATGGTGGTATTTACTTTGTTCCCGCTTTTTCTGGGTTGTTCGCCCCTTATTGGAGATCAGATGCACGCGGTGCCATCGTGGGCATGACCCGATATATTAATAAAGGTCATATCGCTCGTGCTGCCCTGGAGGCTACAGCTTTCCAGACCAAGGAAGTATTGGACGCGATGGAGGAGGATTCTGGCGTTAATTTACAATCTCTCAAAGTAGATGGCGGCATGGTGTTCAATGAACTGCTGATGCAGTTCCAGGCAGATATCCTCGGAAAACCAGTCGTTCGCCCGCAAATCACGGAAACAACAGCTCTGGGGGCAGCCTATGCTGCTGGTTTGGCAGTTGGTTTTTGGCGAGACCAGAAGGAATTATTAGAAAACTGGAAGGTCGATAAAACCTGGNNCCTGGAATCCTGATATGGATCCGGAAATCCGAAAAAATCGGTATGCAGAGTGGAAGAAAGCAGTCACCCGTACATTCGATTGGGTCTCCTGATCCATGATCCCAACAAATAAAATCTAGATCATGATTTGACAAATTGGAGGATTTGATTGTGCATTACTCAGTGGATAATATAGAAATCAANNAGGTATTGTTTATCTATTAGAACAGATAAACCAAAACAATATCGTCAGACGGATCTGGTCAGGAGATTACACTGTCTGGAGAGATAACCCCAAAGAAATCAGTAATCGCCTGGGTTGGTTGACAATTGCAGAACGTATGGCACCCAATCTGGCAGAAATCCTCGAGCTTAGAATTGAGCTTCTGGATAGTGGGTTCACGGATATTCTTCTACTCGGGATGGGTGGATCCAGCCTGGCTCCGGAACTATTCGCAAAGACATTCGTAGCCCCAGGTGATTCACCCTTTCTAAGGGTCAATATTCTGGACAGTACAGACGCCGATGTTATCCAATTCTGGCGCGACAAATTAAATTTGAAGCAGACGGCATTCATCGTGGCTACCAAATCTGGTGGAACAGTCGAAACATTGTCCCTGTTTAAATATTTTTATAATGAACTTCTCGAAGTAGTTGGGAAACAGCAGATTGGTGATCACTTCATCGGTATAACAGATCCAGACTCCAAACTTGTTCGATTGGGAGAAAAACACAATTTTCGCAAAATTTTTACAAATGATCCCAATATCGGTGGGCGCTATTCCGCCCTCTCGTATTTTGGTTTAGTCCCGGCTGGATTGACAGGTGTAGATCTGGAATCATTACTGGAATCCAGCATAGATGCTATGACCCGCTGTCAAAATGAGAAAGTGGAGGACAATCCAGGTGCATTATTAGGTATGGTGCTGGGCGCTCTGGCAAATCGCGGTATCGATAAAGGAACATTCTTTTTATCTCCAGAAATTACCCGCTTTGGTGACTGGCTGGAACAGTTAATTGCCGAGAGCACTGGTAAAGATGGAACGGGAATCCTCCCGGTCGTCCATGAGACGGTCGGAGATGCTGCAGTTTACGGTGAGGACCGGGTCTTTATTCTCATTCAGACTCAGTCCCAACCACTCGACGAAAATATCATCATGACTGTAGAAAAAACCGGTCAACCAGTGATCAGCATCGAGATTGATGATCTTTACGCCCTGGGTGGTCAATTTTTCATCTGGAAATATGCTATTGCTGTTGCTGGGTATGCTCTCGACATTAACCCATTTAATCAGCCCAATGT
>JABAOG010002814.1_pt1 | contig 27524 bp, 33 predicted proteins | sample 7062131 | NCBI WGS metagenome assembly JABAOG01 (sample SAMN14538629, study PRJNA623070) | marine sediment metagenome | biome: marine biome [ENVO:00000428]; feature: marine pelagic biome [ENVO:01000023]; material: deep marine sediment [ENVO:00002113] | place: India: Arabian Sea | collected... | reverse complement strand
GAACTCGCCGGTGATCTCGCCGCCGGTGAACCGGAAGGTCCTGCGGAACAGCCTCACCCACTCCGCCTTCGACCGGGGGTGATGGGCGTCGAGCCAACCCGCGAACGAGCCGTGGGAGCGGCGCAGCTCGAGGATGCGGCGGGCGTTGTGGATCGCGGCGTCGACCTTGAGCCGGTTTCGTACGACCCCGGGGTCCGCCAGGAGCCGGGTCCGATCGGGCTCACCGTAGGCCGCTACGGCCTCGACGTCGAAGTGGTCGTACGCGGCGCGGAACCCGTCGCGCTTCTTCAGGATGGTCAGCCAGCTGAGTCCGGCCTGGTTGATCTCGAGCACGAGGCGCTCGAAGAGTCCGTCGTCGTCGCGGAGCGGGAAGCCGTGCTCCCGGTCGTGGTACGGCCCGTGGATCGGGTGGCCGGATGCGGCGTCGCAATAGGTCTCCGTCGTATCGGGCTCGGGCATGGTGGAAGCTCGTCGCACAGGGTTCGGCGTCCGCGCGGGCCGCGGGAGCCGGATCGGGTCTCGAGCATTCAACACGCCGGGGCGGGTGGCAAGTTCCCGGATCTCGCCGCGTCCTCGCCCGGATCGCCTCGGAACCGGGATCGTCGTATCCTACCGTTCATCCCGCGATCGCCCACGAACACTGGAACCGCGCGTGAATCCGACCCCGAGCGACGCTCCCGAGCCCCGCTTCTTCTCGTTCGAGGAGGCGAACCGCACGCTCCCGCTGGTCCGGCGGATCGTGGAGGACATCACCGACCTGTACCGCGAGATGGAGCCGGTCCTCGCCCGCTACCGGTCGCTCCCGGCGGACCAGAAGAGCGGCGAGCCAGGGCGGGCGCTGGAGGCGCAGGCCGGCGCGCGCGCGGAGGAGGTCGACGCGCTGGTCCACGAGCTCCACGAGCTGGGGTGCCACTTCAAGGGGTTCCAGGACGGTCTCGTGGACTGGTACAGCTTCTACGCGGGACGGCCCGTCTTCCTGTGCTGGAAGCTGGGCGAGCCGGAGATCCAGTGGTGGCACCAGGTGGACGCCGGCTTCGCCGGTCGCCAGCCGATCCTGCCGTCCCAGCGCTCGGCGTTCCGATCGACCCGGGGTCGGGACGGATCCGGGTAGCTCGGGTCCCACGGGGCGAGGGAGGGGCCGGACCGTCCCGCCCGAGGCCCCGGAGCCCGGCGAGGCCCCGGAGCCGGCGGCCCCCTTCACTCCACGCGAGTCAGCGCCGCCAGGTACTCTCCTTCGGGCTCCTCCCGGAGCAGCTCGAAGGCGAGTCCGGCCGCCTCGGCGTGATCCCGGAGCGTGTCGGGGTCGACGTGGAGCCAGGCGAGATAGGGTCCGGTCTGGTCGCGGAGCTCGAACCGGATCCGGGTCTCCCCCACGTAGCGCCCGGCGCGTCGGTTCGCTTCGTGATAGGCCAGGTGGTCGGGGTCATCGGACCGGGTGACGTCGACCGAGTCCAGCAGCAGCCGCCCGCTCCGGGCGAGCAGGCCGCGGACGTGGTCGAGGAACCGGCCCAGGCCGGGCAGCTCGCCGACCATGCCGATCCCGTGGCCCAGCAGGAGCACCGTCTCGTAGGCCTCCCCCGAGAGGTCGAGCACGTCCGTGCAGCGGGCGTCCTCCACGCCACGTCGCCGCATGATCTCCACCGCGTCCGGCACGATGTCGACGGCGGTCACGTCCAGCCCGGCATCCTGCAGCACGAGGCTGTGGATCCCGGTCCCGGCGCCGACGTCCAGGACCGGTCCACGGCACGCGCGGAGGGCGAGCCGCTCGATGGGGGTGAGCTCGGCGGCGGGGCGGAAGAAGTGGCGCACGGGGAGCGGCATGACGAGCCCGTCGTCGCGGCGGACCCGGAGGACGGTGGCCTCGTCGCCGTCGAAGAAGGCGCGGAGCCCCCGGGCGTAGGGGGCCAGCCCCGTGTCGCTCATGGCGCGGCCCCGGGCCCGGAGTACAGCTGGACGAGGAGCAGGGTGTCGATGCCGGCATGGGCCAGGACGAGCACCCAGAGGTTGCGCCGGACGGCCAGGTAGGCGAGGGCCAGGCCGAGGCCCATGAAGCCGGTCTGGATGATGCCGACGGGGCCCCAGTCGAAGTGCACCAGTCCGAACACGGTGGCGCTGACGACGACCGCGGTGCCCCAGGCCGCCCGGCTCCCGGCGCCGAGCTCGGCGAGCCGGTTCATCAGGAACCCGCGATAGATGACCTCCTCGCCGAGCGACGAGACGACGTAGACCGCGGCCAGGGCCAGGAGCAGGAGCGGCAGGTTGCCCTGGAGGTAGGCGTAGCCGCTCATGTCGGCGGCGGAGGCGCCGGCCAGGGGCGCCGCCACCACGGATCCGGCCGCGAACGCGGCCAGGGCGACGGCCGCCACCGCGAGGGACTGGAGGACGGCCCTGAGGATCGCCCGCGGTGCGGGTCGCCGGAAACGGAGCCCGAACCGCTCCCAGCCTTCGCCACGGAGGCGGAGCCCCGCCCAGATCGTCGCCAGCATCAGCACGTTCGCGACCCAGACGACGGCCTGGCGCGCCAGGGGCTCCTCGCCCACCAGGCGCCAGCCGATGCCCACGACGGCGAGGGCGACGAGGGACACGACGAGGATCTCGACGAGGTTGGCCACGGGGCGTGCGGCCGGCGCTCCGGTCCGGTTTGCCATCACGGTCCCGGACGGATCGGCGCTCATCTTTCCTCCTCGTCCCGCACGGGTACCGGCCGCGTGGCGACGTAGGACCCGACGGTCACGAACAGGACGGCCGTGGCCAGCATCACCCAGAGCTCGCCGGTGCGCCAGAGGAGGATGAGCCAGCTCAGGACCAGGAGGGCCACGGCCACGGTCTTGGCGCGCGTGGAGATGGCCCGTTGCTCGTGCCACTCGGCCAGGCTGGGCCCGAAGCGGGGGTGGCTGTGGAGCCAGTGGTGGAGCCGCCGCGAGCCCCGGCTCGCGGCCCAGCCGGCCAGCAGCAGGAACGGGAAGGTGGGCAGGCCCGGGACGACCACGCCCACGAGGGCCAGGCCGACGAACAGGTAGGCCAGGACCGCGAACGCCCAGCGGCCGGGCGAAGGTCTGGGGCTCGGATCTTCCATCGGTCGTCGACTCGGGTCCCGGATCGGGCCGACGGACGGGCTGCCGGCCGCGGCGGGGGCCGTCCCGCGGCACCCGCCGGACCGGAAAGCTCACGGCCCGGTCCCCGTCGGTCAATACGACGGGGCCCGGCCGGGTCAGCGGACCACGTCGAACGTACCGTGCCCCGGGTGCCACGCGTCGGCGCCCGACGCGAAGCCGAACATCTCCCGGGTGACGAAGTTCAGTACGACGGTGAGGGTGTATCCGGAGGCGGCGAGGTACGACACGGCGTACACGGAATCGGACACCGGGTACACGGCGTAGTCGTCCTCCCGGCCGGAATGGCCCTGTTGGGGTCCACTCAGCACCCGCCACGTGACCGTCCCATCGGTCCCGAAGACGTGCTCGTGGGTCACCCCGGCCACCGGTCCTTCCGTCCAGGTCCAGCGGATCGTGTGCCCACGCACGGGGTCGGCCCGGCCCCCGTGCCGGAAAGCCGCGGGAGCCGTCGGGTCGCCGGCCGCAGCCTTGGGGGTGACGCGGTCCAGGGTCAGGGCCATGAACCGGTCGAGCCGCCGATCGAGCCGCACTCGCATTGCCGGGCGGTGGGTGAGGCGGTACTTGAAGAAGGACCCGTGCTTCTCGAACAGGAAGAGCAGCGACCGGCTCGCGCTCTCCCCGTTTTGGAGGGTCAGCTCCGCGCTCCAGCCCCGGTATCGATCTCCGGCCGGCGTCTCGATGGTGACGGTGTCCTCCGCCTCCACCACCGCATCGAGGTGGTCACTCCGCTCCACGTACTGGCGGACGCCGGCGACCGCCTTCTCGAACTCCCGTCGGAGCGGGTCCGTGTCGGCGTCCGCGTCCGCGGGATCCGGACCCGNNGGGGTCCAGCGGCGACCCGTACCGGAGCGTGACGCCGAGGTCGGGGTCCGGCCACCGCGTCACCTGGAGGACCGCGAACGTGTCGACGACGGACGGGAACGCCACGTCGGAAAAGGAGAACAGGGCATCCGGGTCCTGGAAGACCCCCTGGCCCGCCGCGACCGTGGGAGCGACGGGGATCCAGCCGGAGGCGGCCAGGATGGCGAGGAGTCGAGTGGCGGTGGGTTTCATGGTCGTGTCGGCTCGGACGGACAGGTGCGCGGCTCACGGGGGCCACCCTCCAGCGATGCATGCTGCTCGGCCGGAGCGCCAGTACCCCGAGCGAACGGGGGCGGGGCTGGCGGGTACCACCGGGGACACCCCTCCAGCCCCGAGACGCCATGCACCTCACCGGCCTGCATCACCTGACCGCCATCACCGCGGACATCGCGCGCAACCACCGCTTCTACACGGGGACCCTGGGGCTCCGGCTGGTGAAGCGCAGCGTGAACCAGGACGACGTGAGCGCCTACCACCTCTTCTACGCCGATGGCGCGGGCAGTCCCGGGACGGACATCACGTTCTTCGACTGGGCCCTGCCCCGGGAGCGGCGGGGCGCCCACAGCATCGTGCGCACGGGGTTCCGGGTGTCGGGGTCGTCGCTGGAGTGGTGGGCCGGACGGCTGGCGGACGAGGGCATCGGCCACGCGGGAATCGAGGAGCGGGACGGCCGGGCCGTCCTGGACTTCGAGGACCCGGAGGGCCAGCGCCTCACGCTGGTGGACGACGGCGGCCGGGGCGAGGACCCCGTGATCTGGGAGGGATCGCCGGTGCCGCCGGAGCACCAGCTCCGGGGGCTCGGCCCGGTCGTCATGAGCGTGCCGACGCTCCGGCCGACCGACATCATCCTGACGGAGGTGCTGGGCATGGGGGCGGTTCGGGAGTACACCGACCCGCTGTTCGGCGCCGGAGGGGTGCACGTGTTCGCCATGGGCGAGAGGCCCGAGCCGGGACCGGGGGCCGAGCTCCACGTGGCGGTGCAGCCGGACCTGCCGCCGGCCCGTCAGGGCGCGGGAGGCGTCCATCACGTCGCGTTCCGGACGCCGGACGAGGCGCAGTACCAGCGCTGGGTCGAGCGACTGGGCGACCTGGGCATCCCGAACAGCGGACCGGTGGACCGCTTCTGGTTCCGGAGCCTCTATTTCCGGGAGCCCGCGGGCGTGCTGTTCGAGATCGCGACGGACGGCCCCGGCTTCGCCGTGGACGAGGACCCGGAGCGGCTGGGCGAGGAGGTCGTGCTGCCGCCGTTCCTGGAGGATCGCAGGGAGGAGATCGTGGCGAACCTCCGTCCCATCGACTAGCTCTCGACCCGTTCCCTGGAGGTCGTCGTGTCCCTGGAAACGCTGGCGAACCTGGCCGAGATCTTCGGCGTCCTCGTCGTCATCGGGGGTCTGCTGTTCGCCTTCGTGGAGATCGCCCAGTACCGCCAGCAGCGGCGGGAGACCGCGGCGCTGGAGCTGGCGCGCTCGTTTCAGACCCCGGAGTTCGCCCACGCGCTCCGGGTCGTGCTGTCGCTCCCCGACGGCCTGGGGGCCGCAGCGCTCCGGCGGGAAGGGCCCGAGGTGGAGGACGCGGCCATGCTGGTCAGCCTGACGCTGGAGTCGGTGGGGATCATGGTCCACCGACGGATCGTGCCGGCCGACATGGTGTGGGAGCTGATGGGCGGGGTGGTGCTCACGGCGTGGGACAAGCTCGAAGGCTGGATCCGGGATGTCCGGGTGGAGCAGGACCGGGCGAAGTTCGACGAGTGGATCGAGTGGCTCTCGACGCACCTGCGGCGCCACTTCCTGGACCGTGGCGTCGAGCCGGCCTATGTCCGGTACGCCGCGTGGGCGCCCGGCCGGGGTACCGGCTGACCGGGTGGCGTCAGGCCGGGTCGGCCGCGTCCCCGGCCGTGCGCTCGGGTCGCCGGGGCCGGCGACGGGCGGGCCATCCACCGACCGGGACGGGGGGCGCCGCTCGAGCGGCGCCCCCCGTGCGTTCCCCGCGGGGCGTGTCGGTTCGGGCGCGGCTCAGCCGCCGGGCGCGTCGCTCCGTGGGCCCTGGCCGAACACGCTGCCCTCGATGCCCCGGAGCCGTACGTAGGTGGAGCTGCCGTCGTCGTCCACGTCGAACTCGAAGGTGCCACCGGGCTCGACGTTGAACAGCTCGCCGTCCCGGTAGAGGCCGGCGCTGAAGCGGTCCGGACCGGCGGGGACGAGGTCGAACTCCAGCTCGTCGCCCGGGTGGAAGGGGAAGGGCCAGCGGGCGCGCAGCATGCCGTCCTTCTCGAACACCTCCAGGGGCCCGTCCTCGGGCCAGCCGATGCCCTCGACCATCTTCATGGCGTAGTGGCCCAGGTACGGGGCCCGCTCCTCGGCCGTCAGGGTGACCGGCCGGGTCGGCTGGACCACGACCCCGACGGGGATCCGGGTCTCTCCCCAGGCCATCTCCAGCACGGCACCGTCGCCGGACACGGCCGGGAAGGACCAGGTCAGCATCTCCCGGTGCGGGGCCGGCTCCGGCTCCACGGCCACGTGGATCTGCTCGTCCGTGGAATCCGGTTTCTGGAAGTGGAACAGCTTCGGGTTCGGATTCAGGGTCAGGGTCCACGGCCCTTCCCGGGGGATCATCCAGACCGTGTACTTCCCGGCCGGGACGGCGACGCCGTTGAGACGGATGTCGCGATCGGTCTCCAGCGTGGTGGCCCAGTTGGCGCCGGGGGTCCAGACGACGTCCCACGGCACCAGCTCGCCGAACAGGGCGCGCCCCCGGGCCGACGGCCGCGAGTAGGCGATCTCCAGCGTGGTGCCGTCCACGGTCTGGGCGACGCGGCCCGATTCGCTGGCGCGGATCTGGGCGGTCGCGGGCACGGGTACGGTCGCCAGCGTGGTGGCCGCCACGGCGGCCGCGAGGGTCGGGTGTCTCAAGGTCTCCTCCGGAATCAAGGGTTCGGGGTCGTGGGGGAGGCGGGTCGAGGTCGGGGGGGTCGTGGGGCCGGGCTCAGCCGAAGCGGCGGTCGATCTCGGCCCGGATCGCGTCCAGGCTGCGACCCTCCTCGTGCAGACGGGTCACCAGCCGGCCCTCGCCCTGGCAGACCTCGCAGTGCTGGGCCATGCCCGACTCCTCGTAGCACGAGAGCAGCGAGTACATCCCCGGCACGTCGGCGCAGCCGCAGTTGCACCGGACACCGTCCACGACGTCCGGGATCTCCCGGATCCGGTCGTACAGGTCGGCGACGTGCGGCAGCACCTCGTCGGCCGGGAGCACCCGGGAGGCGTCGACCCCGGGTCGGGGCTCGGGGTGATCGCCCGGTCCCACGCCCGCCAGGGCGAGGACGCCTCGGGGGGCCACCGCCACCGACGCGAGGCCGCCCGCCAGTCCGGCGAGGAAGCCCCGGCGCGTGAGCATCGGGGTCGGCTTGGCACGGCTGTCGTTCGACATGACATGGAGGGATGCGCGATCGCGGGCGCCGACCGGACACCGGGCGTTGCGATCCGGTCCGGCGGAGGGTGATGCGGGCACGTCGGGAACCGGCCCACCGCGCAGGGTCGGCGCTCGGTCCCGCGGGGCTCCGGCCGCCGGCCCCCCGCGTGCGGTCGCCATTCAGTCCGCCGAAGCGTCGTCCCCCGGTCGAGGAGGCGATGCCGGCTCCGCCTCCCGGGCGACGAAGAGTCCCCGACCCATCAGCCCCTCGGCGTCGTACTCCACCACCCGCAGCCCGGCCGAGGCGAAGCAGCGCCCCATCTCCTCCCGGGTGAACAGGCCGAGCTCGTGGACCTCCCGGAGGTGCTCGATCCCCGACTCTCGGCCCACCAGGTAGCGGAGCTCGAGGATCGACAGGCTTCCCTGCCGCGTCGCGTGGCTCATGCGGCAGACCTTGACCTCCTCGGTCTCCGCGCTCACCAGGTACACGCTGCCCGGGAACCAGGCGTCCGGCTCGAGCCACGGCTCCACCACGACCACGCCGCCCGGCGCCAGGTGGGCCCGGAACCCGGCGAGCGTCCGCTCGACGGCCTCCAGGGTCCTCACGTACCCGATGGAGCTGAACAGGCAGAGCACGGCATCGTAGCGACGCCCCAGGTCCAGCTCGGCCATGTCCGCCCGGACGAACCGACCCTCCGGGTGCTTCTCCTCCGCCAGCCGTACGAACGTCGGGTCGATGTCGACGCCGTCCACCCGGTATCCGAGCGCCGCCAGCAGCCGCGCGTGCTCGCCCGTCCCGCAGCCCACGTCCAGCACGGTCTCCGCGCCGGGGTGGACCCGCCGGAGCAGCTCCGCGATCCGTCGGGTCTCGTCCTCGTAGTCCTTGAACTGGCCGTAGATCAGGTCGTAGAGCTCGGCGGTTTCCGAGAACATGGCGACCACTCCTCCTTCGGTGGGGGTAGGGATGGTGGCGGTCCCGGCGCTACCCGGACGCGTCGCCCCGGGGCGCCACGTCGTAGCGGAGGAGCACGATCCCGCTGGGGTAGACCTGGTGGCCGGCGAGCTTCAGCCGCCGACGGACCGCGGGCGCCGGGAGCAGCGGGCGACCGCCGCCGAGGACGACGGGCACGATCGCCGGCTCCACGGTGTCGACGCGGTCCAGCTCGAGGAGGCTGCGGAACAGCTCTCCACCGCCGAACAGCCAGATGTCCTTTCCGGGCCCGGACCGGAGCGCGTCGACGGCCGCGGCCGCGTCCCCGGCGACGGTCACGCCGGGATGGTCCTCGGCCCGGAGCGTCCGGGAGCACACCACGACGCGCATCCCCGGGAACATGCCGGGGTGGGCGTCCGTCTCCTCCCACGACCGGCGGCCCATCAGAACGGTGTCGAAGGGCTCGAGGAGGGCGGCGAAGTCGATCCCGGGGTCGGCCACGATCCAGTCCACCTCGCCGTTCGGCCCCGCGATGTAGCCGTCCAGGCTGACGGCGACCTGGTAGCGGACGCGCCGCCGCCCGCGGGACCCGGTGGCCGCGTCAGGCAACGGCCGACGCGGCGGAGGCGGCCTCCGGGTCCGGGTCCGGCGTGGGCGGGCGGACCAGGCCCACCACGGCGCCGGCGGCCGCGGCCGACAGGAGGGCCGCGTTGTGGGGCGTCCCGGCCATGGCGGTCACCAGCAGGAGCACGCCGAGGACGAAGGCATACGCCCTGCGCCAGCCCCGGAACACGGAGCGGCGGCGCAGGAAGGCCCCCAGCGACGCCCCGGCGAGTCCCCAGGCGGCCATACCGCCGCCGACCAGGTACTGCTGCGACGTGAGGGCGACGAACGTCGCGCCCCCGACCAGGCTGCCGGCCAGGAGCGCGACCGCCATCTCCCGGGCGCCCATCCGGTCCCGCAGGACCACGGCCGGCAGCCAGGTCAGCAGCGCGACCTGGGCCCAGTGCGCCAGTCCCCCCATGACGAACGGGTAGGTCAACAGGCTCAGCGGCCCGATCGGCGACTGGCCCAGCGGGGAGACCAGCCCCAGAAACGTCACCAGCGCGGGGTAGATCGTCGTCAGCACCGCGCCGAGGAGGTAGACCGTGATGAGCCACCGGACCATCCGGGGCGCAATCCACCAGGGATCGGTGTCCGTCATGCTCGCGTGTTTCGCCAGGAACGGAAAGGACGCCCCCGTCGCTCCGGGGCCCGGGGACGCCCGGCCGAGGCCGGCCGTGCCGCAATATGCGGGGCGGCGTGGAGGGATTCAATCGAGCTCCGTGGACGACAGGGGCGGACCACGACCGCGCCTCGATCAGGGGGAACGTCGGCCGTCCCTCAGCGCGGCTGTCAGCACCCGGTCGAGCGCCGCCGCGAACGCGTGCCGGTCCCGGGGGCCGAACGGCTTCGCGCCGCCCGTTTCCACACCCGCACCGCGGAGCGACGCCATGAAGTCCCGGACCGAGAGCCTCTCCCGCACGTTTTCCCGGCTGTACTCGTCGCCCCGGGGGTCCAGGACGACCAGCCCCTTTTCGACCAGCTCCGCGGCCAGCGGGATGTCGGCGGTGATGGCCAGGTCGCCGGGACCGGCGTGCTCGGCGATGTACCGGTCCGCGGCGTCCGGACCGCCCGGTACCGCGACGGAGCGGACGTGGGCGTTGTGGCGCGGCGTCCCCAGCGGCCGATTGGCCACCAGCACCGTCTCCAGCTCCAGCCGCTGCGCGGCCCTGAAGACGATCTCCTTGGCGTCCCCCGGGGCGGCGTCGCCGTCGATCCAGATCTTCATGGCGCCACGTGGTGGGGTGCCGAGGCGCCCCCGGACCCGGGCGACGGGTTCTTCCGTGGCCCGTTCCCGCGAGGCGGGGCGAGGGCGTCGGCCAGGCGTGGCAGGACCCGGCCCAGCCGCCCCTCGACCCGGGCCGCCGCCATGTCGTCGGCCCGGGTGGGACCGAGGTTCACGACCCCGATGGGGACCCGGTTGTCGCGGGCCCTGTACACGAATCGGCGGCCGGAGTAGACCGCCAGCGACGACCCCACCACCAGCAGCGCCTCCGCCTCGTCGAAGAGCCGCCAGGCCGCGTTCACGGTGGCCCGGGGCACGGTCTCCCCGAACAGGACGACGTCGGGCTTCAGCAACCCGCCGCACGCCGGGCAGTCCGGGACGCGGAACCCGTCCAGGGCCGGGTCGGGGAGCTCCGCGTCGCCGTCGGGCGCCCACTCGATCTCGCCGGCCGAGACCCGGCGCTCCAGGGTCGCGACCCAGTCGGCGTTCAGGGCCTCGAGCCGGGCCTGGAGAGCGTCCCGGGTCAGCCGCCCGTCGCACTCGAGGCAGCGGACATGGCCGAGGGACCCGTGGAGCTCGACCACGCGACGGCTCCCGGCCCGCTGGTGGAGCCCGTCCACGTTCTGGGTAACGACCCCGCGCACCACCCCGGGCGCCTCGAGTCGGGCCAGCGCCGCGTGGCCGGCGTTGGGGCGCCGGGCTGCCAGGCGCGGCCAGCCGACCGTGCTCCGTGCCCAGTAGCGCGTCCGGGCCTCCGGCCGGCGGACGAACTCGCCGTACTGGATCGGCGCGCGCCTGCGCAGGCTGCCGTTCGGGCCCCGATAATCCGGGATCCCCGACTCGGTGCTGCACCCCGCGCCGGCCAGCACCAGGATCCGACGGCCGCGAAGCAGATCCACGAGATCCGCCAGCCCCGGAGGGTCGGAGCGGTCGGTGCCGTCGGCGGGGGGCGTCGGGTCGGTCATGGTCCTGAATCTAGCACGACCCGCCCCGGAGCGGTCCGGGCCCCTCCTCCGTGGCCGCGGCGTAGCTTTCGCCTCNNTGCTTCTCCGCCCGAAGCGCGTCGCTGACCTGGTCCCAGGCCCGGAGCTCGGCGGAGGGGTCGGTCCGGGGCAGCGTGTAGCCGCTCGCGCGGGCGATCTCCCTCGGGGAAAGGGTCTCCCGGCCCCGCTTGATTCGCATCCGGAACAGCCCGGTGGCGACCAGCTCGCCGCGGTGCCGGACCTTCTGCTCGAGGTAGAGCCAGCCCTCGTCGGCGTGCAGCACGCGGCACCCGACCGTGTAGCGCTGGAAGAGGCGGAGCGAGCGGAAGAAGGTGACGCTCTGCGCGGCGTTGACCATGACCCCCCGGGCCCGGAGCGCCCGCCGCAGCAGACCGGCCCGGACCAGGAACGCCCAGCGGGCCGCTTCCATGGCCACGATGTACTTCGCGTTGTTCATGTGGAGGTTGACGTCGAGGTCCAGCGGCCACACCCGGAAGGCGACCTCGACCCCCTCCTCCAGCCGGTCGAGCCGCGGCTTGAACGGCTCCGTCACCGCCACCTTCAGCATCCCGGTGTACAGGTTCATGGCAGCTCCAGGGGGGCGGGCGCCGGTCCGCCCGGGTGGACCGGCGCCCCCGGAGTCACGACCCCGCGGCGGCGAGTCGCGCCACGGCCTCCGCGAGCGTCCGGACCTTGTCGGCGTCCGCCGCGTCGCCGGCCTGCTCGCGCAGCTCCACGGCCAGCTCCCGGAGCGTCTCGCTCCGGTCGTCGCCGCCCTCCGCCTCGGCGGTGGCGAGGGATTCGCGGGCGGCGCGGANNCGGGGCTGGCCCTGCACGTTCAGGTAGTCGAGCTCGACGGTGTTGGCGGCGTCGATCTCGTTCCGGGTCAGGTAGGGGCTGGGCGTGAGCTCCAGGATGTCGAGCCCCCGGGCGATCTCGGAGCTGACGATGAGGCCGTTGTACCAGTAGACGGACCAGGACCCCGCCGAGGTCATGCGCTCGGCGTCGAGGGGTCCGCGGTCGAAGAACGCGATCTCGACGGGGTTCGCCGGGTCCGTCCAGTCGAAGACGGAGATGCCGCCCTGGTACCAGCCCTGGACCATGACGTCGCGGCCCGGGACGGGGATCAGCGAGCCGTTGTGGGCGACGCAGTTCTCCAGCGGGGTCTGGGGCGCCGGGAGCTTGTAGTAGCTCTCGAACGTCATCTCGTCGTTCTCGATGGTGAAGATGGCGTTGGCGCCCCACTCCTCCGGGTCGGTGGGCCGGCATTTCGGGCCGCCGCCGCCGCCCCACTCGTCGGTGAANNGTGGCCGAGTGCCAGTAGGAGAAGTTGGAGTCGGCCACGGCGTCGAGCCGTCGCGGGTTCACGGGGTCGCTGATGTCGATCAGCATGCCGTAGCCCTCACACGCCCCGCCGGCCCGGTCGATGGCCGGGTAGAGAGTGATGTCGTGGCACTGGGTCGGCCCCGTGCGGCGACGCTGCCCGAACATCCGGTCGAGCATGTCGGGGAGGGCGGCGCGCAGCGCGGCGCTGTCGGCGGCGTTGGGCGTGGTTCCGCCCCGGGCCTCCGCGATGCTGTCGAGGACGGGGTCCACGAACCGGGACGAGAGCACCCGCTCGACGCCCCGGATCTCCCCGGTGAACGCCCCCCGGCGGCGGGCCGCTTCGAGGGCGGCCTCCCGGGCCGCCCGGTCGGCCGGCGCCTCGCCGTGGGTCGGCGGAGCGTCCAGGTCGCCGAAGATCCGGGGGGAGGACACGATCTCGGCCCGCTCCGGGTGGTCCAGCGGGACCCGGATCACCTCGATCCGGAAGAGCGCCGTGTTCGGGTTCTCGTCCGGCATCCCGGTCTCGCAGCCCTCGAGCTCCTCCGGGGACCGGATGCTCGACGAGCCGGAGATGTAGACGTAGACGTTGTCCGGGTCGTCCGGGTCCGCCAGCACCGAGTGGGTATGCGAGCCCCGGCAGGTCTGGACGTTGCCCACGTTGACCGGGTTCTCCAGGTCGCTGATGTCGAAGATGCGGAGCCCGCGCAGCCGCTCGTCGCTCACCGGCTCCGGCACGCCCTGCCCGCCGCAGTCGATCCGGCCGCTGAGTCCCTCGCCCGATACGAACAGCAGGTTCCCGTACACGGAGACGTCGCTCTGCGAGGCCGGGCAGAAGTAGCCCTTCTCGAGGATGGGGTGGGCGGGATCCGAGATGTCCCACACCTGGAAGCCGTNNGTCGCTCTGGGACGCCGGGCAGAAATATCCCTTACGCAGCACGGGCGCGGCGGGGTCCGAGATGTCCCAGACCTGGAAGCCGTTGTAGTTGCCCTGGATGGCGTAGTCGCCCATGAACGCCAGGTCCGAGTTGGTCACGCCGGTGAACGGCTCCGGCGCCGGCGTGCTGGACAGCAGCCGCAGGTTCCAGATCGCCTCGCCGGCGTCGTATACGCCGGCCTCGAGCCCGACCCGCGGGTCGGGATCCGGGACCGCCGCGGGGGCGGTGGCCAGCGGCGCGACGTCGACGGTCTGGAGGGGAACCATGTCGGGGGTGGACGCGCAGGCCGTCACGGCCAGCGTCAGGGTCGCGGCGAGCGCGCCGCGGTGCAGTGTCGTCATTCCGGGGCTTCCTCGTGGTTTGGAGAGTGGTACCGACCCATCACGCTATCGACTAGGATCAGGGCTCGTCGAAGATTCGCTCCTCGAGCATGCGCTGCATGCGATCGATCTCGGTGGCCTGGTCGGCGCCGATGCCGGACGCGATCCGGAAGGTCTCGTCGCCCTGGCCGGCGCCGTGGGTGGCGAACAGCTCGTCCACCATCACCAGCGCGCCCTGGTGGTGCTGGATCATGTAGGTCAGGAACAGGCGGTCCCATTCGCCGCCGCGGGCGGCATCCAGCCGGCGCATCTGCTCCGGCGTCAACATCCCGGCCATGGTCCCGGGGGCGTGCCCGGCGTGGCCGCTCACCCGGCCGGCCTCGTCGACCTCGGGCACCGGCTCGCCCCGCTCCCGCAGCCATCGCTGCATCAGCGCGATCTCGTCGTTCTGCCCGTTGATGATGCGGGCGGCCAGGGTCCGGAGCGGCTCGCTGGCGCCGTGGCTCGGCGCCATCCCGGCCATCTCCAGCGCCTGGGCGTGGTGGACGATCATCCCGGTCATGAAGTCCACGTCCGCCCGAGTGTAGTGCCGTCGCACGCTGTCGGCACGAGCCGCGCGCTCGAGGGCCGGGGTGGGCGACGCCGTCTCCGCCTCGCGCGCCGGGCCCGCGCACGCCGCCACGGCGAGCATCCCGGTCAGAAGGATCCCGGTTCTGGTCATGCGTCTCCGTCTTCGTGGGTTCTCAGAGGAGAACGAATGTAGAGGCGGAGGCGCGCACAGTCGAGGCGCGGGCCCCTGGAAGGCGGGGGCGACTCGCCGGCCGGCTCCGCCGGATCAGCGCGGCGGCGGTCCCGCGTCCAGCTCTCCGGCGGATGCTCCCCCGTCGGGCGGCCCGGCCCCCGTCTCGCCGCGGTCCGGCGGCGGGAGCATCGCACGCGCCGCCACCTCCTCCATCTGCGCCCTCCGGGTCGCCGCCCAGCCGGGCAGTCGGAGCGCCCCCGCGCCGAACATGCCCCCGCCGAGGAGCGCGAGGACGACGGAGGCGTCCCACTCGGCGCCGGGCCCGCCGGCGAGGACGAGAGCGAGGAGCACCACCAGGGCGATCCCGATCAGCGTCAGGCCACCCGTCATGAGGTTCCGGGCGTCCCCTTTCACCGTGCGGAGCCGGAGCCGATGGCCGTCCGCGGTGGGCTCGAGGAGGGCCTGGAGGTTGCCGTTGGTCCATTCCCGGAACGAGCCGTGCGCCCGGACCCGGCCCCGGGCATCGAACGTCTCCCTCAGGTCGACCACGAGCCGCTCCCACTCGTCCTCGGTGAGATCCCGGCCCAGCTCCACCGTGCGACCCACGGCCAGCGGGAATCCCAGGAACGACCGGCCGGTGCTCAGCCCCGCGGACTCCAGGGACCTCGCCGCGCGGGTCACCAGCTCGCCCGGGATGCCGACTTCCTCGCCGATGGCGCGGAGCTCCGCCAGCGTCCGCCCTTCCGCCCGCGGCGCCGGGCTGGGACCGCTGGCCTGGGCCTCGGCGGCCCGCTCGAAGATGGCGGCCACCTCCTCGTCGCTGTAGCGTCGCTCCGTCATTCCTCGTGCACCTCCGGTCCGCGGGGCCGCGTCCACGGCGGCCTCCGGTCGGCATCCTCTTGAATGGGGAGCCGCCAGCCGGCGATCAAGGCCGTCCTCTCTCCCCACCGCGACTCACGACGATTCCGGCACCCACCCCTCGCCGTCCAGGTCGTCCAGCTGCCGCCGCACGTACACCCGGGCGTCCACCCATGGCGTCTCCCGTGGAATCGATCCATCCCCGACACGGCCCCGGCGGAAGGGGGCCGGTCGGCCGTCCCGGTGGGCTGGACCATCGCCTGCCGGCGCCGGAAAGGGAAGGGGGACTCGCTGGCGGCGACCGGATCGGGGCACGCCGACCGAACCGGGACCCCCCGATGCCTTGGCCGACGTTCGGACCGCCGCTAGAATCCGGCAGCCGTCGATCCCCTGTGACGAGGCAGACCGTGAGATCCTGGCGCACCAGCACCGTCGCCCTCCTCATCCTCCCGACTCTCCTGGCCGGCTGCGTCCGAACGCAGCTCGCGGTCGCCGGGCCGGAGGGGTGCGGCGATCAACCGGGGCAGCGGGTGGCGGCGGCCGTGAACGCGGCCCGGTCCGAGCGAGGCCAGTCGGCGCTTCGGATCGATCGGCGGCTCGTGGCCGCGGCCCGGCGCCACAGCGCGGACATGGCGGCGAACCGCTTCATGGACCACACCGGCTACGACGGCTCGACCCTCGCCCAGCGCGCCCTCGAGGCGGGCTACGACATCGGCCCCGTCGGTGAAGTGGTGGCGGCGGGGCAGCGGACGCCGGAGGCGGCGGTGGCCAGCTGGCTGAGGAGCCGCCGCCACCGGGACATCCTCCTGCTCCCGCAGGTCGTCTACATCGGGGCGGCCTGCGCCAGCAGCGCCCGGGGCTCCCTCTACTGGACCGCCGTCGTGGGGGAGAACCGCGGCTAGCGCCGCCTCCTGCGGGTACGGGAGATGCAGTGCCCCCCGCAGAGGCAGCAAGGGAACCAGGGGAACCAGGCTGGAGGCCGGGATGTCCAAGTTCGCGACGTTTCTGATGGGATACACGCTGTTCGTGATCGGCGTCGCCGTCGCCGCGTACCTCCTGGGCGCGCCGCCGCTGTGGATCGGAGTCGGCGTGCTGATCCTCATCGGGATCGGCATCGCCAGCGGCGCCAACAGGACCAAGCGCGACGACCCGTCGCCCGGCACCTGACCGGCGGCGGTCCGGCCCCGGCTCAGAGCGCCGGGCCTGCGGCAAGGAGCGAGTCGAGGGCCGGTCGCCCGAGATAGCGTCCCCGCAGGACCACGGCCCGGATCCGCCGGGTGTTGCGAATGTCCTCGAGGGGATCGGCCTCCAGCAGCAGCAGGTCGGCCCGGCTCCCCTCCGCGATCGTGCCGAGGGAGTCCCGGGCCCCGAGGAACGCGGCCGGCCCGACCGTCGCCGCGCGCAGCGCCCCGGCCGGCGAGAGGCCGGCCGCAACCAGCAGCTCCAGCTCCTCGTGCAGCGAGAAGCCGTGGACGCTGTAGAGGGCGCCCGCATCGCTGCCCGCCAGCAGCGGGATCCCCGCCGCGTCCAGCCGGCCGGTCAGCCAGCGCTCGTCCCGGTGCCGGTCGCGGGCCGCCGCGAAGTACTCCCGACCCCGCTCTCTGCGGCTCGCCCGGGTCGCGCTCCATTCCGCGCGCAGGGCCTCGGGGGCCCGGTCGACGCCGGGCCCGGCCACCACGGTGGAGTCGTCGAGGAACGCGCGGTTACGGCGGACGACCAGGGTGGGCGTCTGCCACACCCCGTGCTCCCGGAAGGCCCGGAACGGCGCGTCGCACGCCTCGGGCGCCGCGCCGGTGCAGAACGGCTCGAGCTCGCTCCGCAGGTGCTCCATGCTGGCCATGCCCGCCCGCGCGGCTTCGACCGGTGTGACGGAGCCCGGGACGTGGCCGGCCACGGGGAGGCCCGCCGCCCGGGCCCGGTCCGCGATCGCGTGGAAGACGTCGGCCGGGAGCATCGTGTAGACCTTCAGGAAGTCGACGCCCGCCGCCACCAGCGAATCCACGGCCCGGTCCGCCTCGCGAGGGGTCGCCAGGACCCACGAGACGTCCGGGTTCGGGGCGCCCGGGCCGTCCAGGATGGGGCCGGGCGCCACGATGCGCGGCGCCACAAGCTCGCCGTTGCGCACGCGCGCCCGGACGTCGACCAGGACCTCCACCTTCCCGCCCATGTCCCGGATCCCCGTGACCCCGTTCGCCACCAGCAGCCCGAGCATCCGCTCGGCCAGGTCGGCGTCGAACAGCGCGTGCACGTGCATGTCCCACAGCCCGGGCAGAAGGTACCCTCCGGCCCCGTCGATCACCGTCGCGGACGGCGGGATCGGCACGCTCCCGGACGGCCCCACCGCCACGACCCGGTCCTCGCGGACGACGACCGTGCGATCCGCCGAGACCCGGCCCCCCTCGACATCCACCACCGCGACGCCGACGATCGCGAGCACCGGCGCCGAGGGCGGCGCCGGCGCGGCGCATGCCGCCACGGACAGCAGCAGGAGCGCCCCGACGAGAGGACCCCGGCACGCCGGATGACCCGAGCGTCCGCCGGGCGGCCCACGCCGCGCCGGCTCCAGGCGGGGCATCACCGGTCCCGGAGCGGGCCCTCGTCCCGGGCCGCCGACGAGCCGGGCTCGACCTCCGGCAGCGCGGCAATGAGCTCGGCCCACTCGACCATCATGGCCTCGAACCCGGCGGCGAACTCCTCGACGACGCCGTCCTCGTCCGGACTCAACGACGTCATCCCATAGGCGACCCGTGCCCGGGAGCCTCCGTCCGGTCCCGGCTCCACGACCACGTCGATCACCGCCGTGCGACGGCCCGGGAGCACGTACGCGTAGGAGGCGAGGCCCGCGTCCGGCTCGAAGCGCGTGACCACCCAGGTCCGGGCCTCACGGCCCTCGCCCGTCACGAACGCCAGCCCGGCGGCCGGCGCCGCGGGGCCCGCCGGGTAGCTCGGATCCCACTCGGGGACCCAGCGCCGCTCCCCCTCCGGCGTGAACAGACGGAACGCCTCCGACACCGGCAGGGGGACCGGGACGGTCCCCCTGCACTCGGCCACCGCTCTCATGACACCGCCCCGCTCCGGTCGCGGGTCCGTCCGCCCCACTCCGGTCGCGGGGCCATCCGCCGTCGGATCCATCCCGTCGCCTCCTCAGGACTCGAACCCCTTCCTCGCCTTCACCCCCTGCCGGTAATAATGCTTCACTTCCTTCATCTCCGTGACCAGGTCCGCCCGGTCGAGGATCTCGTCGGGACAGTACCGGCCCGTCAGCACCAGCTCCACCCCGTCCGGCTTCGCGTCCAGCACCGCCAGCACGTCGGCCGTGGTGATCAGCCCGAAATAGATGGCCGCGCACACCTCGTCCAGCACGACGACGTCGTGGCGGCCGGCCTCGAGCGCCTCCACCGCCCGGGCCAGCGCCGCCGCCGCCTTCGCCTTCTCGTCCTCGCCCGGCGCTTCGCCCCGGTACACGAACGCGTCCCCGCCGTACTGCTCCAGCGTAATGGCGTCCCCCAGCGGCTCGACGCCGACCAGCTCCGAGTACGGGTACTCCTTCATGAGCTGCACGATGAGCGTGCGCAGACCGGCGCCCGCGGAGCGGACCGCCTGGCCCAGCGCCGCCGTCGTCTTGCCTTTGCCGTTCCCCGTGTAGACCTGGATATACCCCTTCATTCCGTCTCACGCCGCCGCACGAAACGGTCCCGGGCGCCGGAGCGACTCAGGCGGTCGCGGTGATCACGTGGGCCGGCGCAGGGAACCGCACCCGGCCGTCGGAGCCCACGTACTCCGCGAGCCGCCGCTCCGCCGCCTCCCGCAGCCGCGCGTACTGCGCGTCATCCAGCATCCCCGCCAGCGTCCACCCGTAGACGTCCGTGTGCACCCACGCCGACACGGACTCGAACCGCGCCTCCCCTTCCACCGTCTCGATCCGCGCCCCGTCCAGCCCGGCCGACGACAGCAGCGACCGCAGCCGGCCCACGTCCCCCAGCGAGTACGGCGCCGTCAGCGCGTCCGCCGGCTCGTCGCCGATCTCCTCCCGCAGCAACGCCACCATCGACCGGTAGCCCGGCGTGTCCTCCAGACCGGCCCACACCGCCACCGCCAGCCGCCCGCCCGGCCGCAGCACCCGCACCATCTCCCCCAGCGACGCCGCCGGGTCGTCGAAGAACATCAGACCGAACTGGCTCACCACCGCGTCGAACACTCCGTCCCCGAACGGCAGCGACTCCGCCACGCCCCGCCGCCACTCCAGCTCCGGCGCGAGCCGCTCCGCCACCGCCAGCATCCCCTCGTTCGGGTCCACCCCCACCACCTCGCCCTCCGGGCCCACCCGCTCCGCCGCGTGCCGCGCCAGCACCCCCGTCCCGCACGCCACATCCAGCACCCGCTGACCCGGCGCCACACCCGCCGCCTCCGCCACACGCGCCGGCCACTCGCCGAACAGCGCCGGCACGAAGAACTCCTCGTACACCTCCGCCGAGCTCCGGCTCACCTGGCCCCGCTCCGCGTCCCCCGTCGTCCCGCTGGACATGGCTCCTCCGTGCCCGCATGTTGGGTTGAGTAGACCGACCGTCATAGTATGTAGACCGATCATCATAAATTGCAACGGGGACGCGACGGGGGGCCATGGCGGGGGACACGCGGGAGCGGATCCTGGCGGCGGCGGGGCGGCTGCTGCGGGAGAAGGGGTTCCGGGGGACGGGGCTGAGCGAGATCATCGCGCGGAGCGGGGCGCCGCGGGGCTCGATCTACTTCCATTTCCCGGAGGGGAAGGACCAGATCGTCCGGGAGGCGATGCTGGGGGAGGTGGAGCGCATCTCGGAGATCCTGTTGGCGCTGACGCGGGAGTCGCCGGGCCCGGTGGAGGCGATGCGGGCGTACGTGGCGGGGGCGGCGGAGGAGCTGGCGTCGTCGAACTACCTGTTCGGCTGTCCGGTGGCGCCGGTGATCCTGGACCTGCCGGACCCGGACTCGGCGCTGGCGGAGGCGTGCCGGGAGGCGGTGGACGAGTGGTGCGGGATCTACGTGGAGGGGCTGGTGGCGGCGGGGGTGTCGCCGTCGCGGGCGGAGTCGCTGGCGACGATGGCGGTATCGGCGGTGGAGGGGGCGCTGCTGCTGTCCCGGGCCCGGCGGGACGTGACGCCGCTGTACCAGGTCGCGGACGAGCTGGAGGTGCTGGTCGCCGGCGCGCTGGCCGATCCCGTCGAGGTCGGCGGCGTCCGGCGCTGAGGGCCCCTCACCGGGGATCCGGTCCGAGCAGGAACCGGAGGGCGGCGGGGAGGCGGCGGGCCCAGGCGCTCTCGGAGTGCTCCGCGCAGGGCTCGATGGTGACGAGGAGCCGCCCGCCGTCGCGGAAGGCTCGTTCCGACAGCAGCGCCGCAAGCCGCCGGACCCCGTCGACGGCCTCGGCGTTGCCGGGATGGTCGGGGCAACCGGGGAGGGCGAGCTCGTTGGTCCCGACGCCGAGGTAGACCCTGTCCAGGGCCAGCGCGGCGGTGGCGGCGTCCCGGAGGACGTGGTCGTCGTCGACGTAGAGGGACGGGCTCTCGAGGAGGAGGCGGGAGAAGAGGTCGGGGCGGACGGTGGCGACGTGGAGCGCGATCAGCGCGCCGTACGAGCTGCCGCCGAGGGCCCGGCCGTCGGCGGTGCGGCGGACGCGGTAGCGGCGTTCGACGAGGGGCAGGACCTCGTCGGCGAGGAAGTCGTCGTAGAGGGCGCCCTGTGGGTCGGGCTCGGGCGGGTCGAGGAACGCGTCGGGGTAGGGGAGGTACTCGCGGGCGCGGCCGCGGCGTCCGGCGTTGTCGATGCCGACCACGACGAATGGCGGCGCCTGGCCGGCTCGAATCAGGGACCCGGCGGCCTCGTCGACCTTCCACTCCTCGCCCCCGGCCGTCGCGGGGTCGAACAGGTTCTGGCCGTCGTTGAGGTAGAGGACGGGGTAGCGCCAGTCGCGGTTGGTGGGCGCGTGGTAGTCCGGCGGCAGCCAGATCCGGAGCGACCGGCGGTTGCCGAAGATCGCGCTCTCGAGCTCGACGATCTCCAGCGTACCCGGCACGTCCTGGACGGGGCCGCCGGGGATGGGGATGGGCCCGGCGGCCGCGAGCGCCACGAGGGCCGCGAGGCGGGAGTCGATGGGCATGGCGGTCCCTCCCGGGCCGGTCGGTGGTGGACGTCGGGTTTCTCGCCGGGGTGAGACAGTCGTGGGGCCCGGGGGGTTGCGTGGCCCGGCCCCGGCCGCCGGCCCCGCTCCCTCAGGCGGGCGGCGCGAAGAACGTGCCCTCGGGGCGCGCCCGGACGGGATCCTTGCCGGCCCTCCCGACGGGCCGTACCTAGGAAACGACGCTCCGGTGAATCCTCGCGGGTCGGAGGTGCGGCCCCCGGGACCCGACACGGGCCCCGGCGACCGGACCGGATTCCGCCCGGCCCGCGCCGTGGAGGTGTGCCCATGCGACGCTTCCCCCCGCCCGTTCGATCCGCGGCGCTGGTCCTGTCCGCGCCACTCCTTGCCCCGGCCGCCGTGGCGGCCCAGGCCGAGCGCCCGCCCGAGGCCCCGACCGAAGCGCGCCGTTCCCTGGAGGCGCTCCGTCTCCCGCCGTCCGTGGACCCGCCGGAGCTCGACGGCCGGCTCGACGACGCGGCGTGGGAGGAGGCCCCGGTGGCGACGGGCTTCGTCCAGGTCGAGCCGGACCCCGGCGCGCCGGCGACGGAGCGGACGGAGGTCCGGGTGGTCCTCGACGAGAGGGCGCTGTACGTCGGCATGCGGATGCACGACCGGGCGCCCGACTCGATCCGGGCCCGGTTCGCGCGCCGGGACGACGCGGACGCCGTCTCGGACTGGGCCCACGTCCTGATCGACAGCTACGACGACCGCCGTACCGCGTTCCACTTCGCGACGACCCCCCGGGGGGTCCGCGNNGCCGTACCGCGTTCCACTTCGCGACGACGCCCCGCGGCGTACGGGTCGACCAGCTGCACCTGGACGACACGGAGACCGACACGAACTGGGACGCCGTGTGGGACGTGGCCACCACCGTCGACGCCGGGGGCTGGACGGCGGAGCTCCGGATCCCGCTGTCGCAGCTCCGGTACTCGGGGGCGGAGTCCACGTGGGGCATCAATTTCATGCGGGAGATCTCCCGGCGATCGGAGCGCTCGTACTGGGCGCCGACGCCGCCGCAGTCGGGCCGGCTGGTGTCGCTGTTCGGGCGGCTCCAGGGGGTGGGAGGGCTGGCTCCGCCCCGCCGGCTGGAGGTCATGCCCTACAGCATGGCCCGCCTGACCCGGGAGCCGGGGGACGCGGCCGACCCGTTCCACGAGGCGAACGCGCTGGACGCGAGCTTCGGGGCCGACGTGAAGTACGGGCTGACGTCGGACCTCACCCTCACGGCCACGATCAACCCCGACTTCGGGCAGGTGGAGGCGGATCCGTCGGTGGTGAACCTCACGGCGTTCGAGACGTTCTACCCGGAGAAGCGGCCGTTCTTCACCGAGGGGACCGAGATCTTCCGGTTCACGGTGGCTCCGGAGGGCCACGTCTTCTACTCCCGGCGGATCGGCCGCTCGCCCCAGGGCAGCGCCTCCGCGCCCGGCGGCTACGTCGACGAGCCCGAGACCGCCCGGATCCTGGCGGCCGGGAAGCTCTCCGGCCGGGCCGGCGACTGGTCCGTCGGAGTGCTGAACGCGGTGACCGGGCGGACCGATGCCAGCCTCGCGGACTCCCTCGGGAACCGCTACGCGGAGCCCGTCGAGCCGCTCACCAACTACGCCGCGGCCCGGGTCCGGCGCGACTTCCGGGAGGGCCGGAGCGCCCTCGGCGTCATCGCCACCGCGACGAACCGGAGCCTCGACCGGGATGGGCCCCTCGACTTCCTCCCCCACGCGGCGTACGGGGTCGGTCTGGACGGGCGCCACCGGTTCGGCGGATCGCGCTACCAGCTCGAGGGCTGGCTGCTGGGCACCACCGTCCGCGGCGGCGAGGACGCCATCGCGCGACTGCAGCGCTCCGGCACCCACTTCTTCACCCGCCCCGACGCCGACCACCTGACCTACGACCCGTCGCGGACCACCCTGTCCGGCTGGGCCGCCGACGTGAACCTGTCCCGGATCGGCGGCAGCTGGACCTGGACGGTCGCCGCCCAGGCCCGGTCCCCCGGCGTGGACGTCAACGACGTCGGGTTCCTCCGCTACACCGACATCTGGTACGGGACGGGGATCCTCACCTACCGACGGTTCCGGCCGGGGCCGCTGTTCCACAACTGGCGGGTCACGGGCCAGCTCATCGGCACCTGGACGTTCGGGATGGAGCCGGTCCGGCCGTCGGCGCACCTCAGCCTGAACGGGCAGCTTCTCAACTTCTGGAGCGGGACCCTCGGCGTCGACCACTGGCTCGACCACCTCTGGCCCTGGGAGCTCCGGGGCGGCCCCGCCCTGCGGCGACCGGCGCTCACCACCTTCAGGGCGACGCTGCGGAGCGACTCCCGCCGGTCGTGGCAGACCGGACTCTCCGGGAGCTTCGAGCCGGAGCACGGCTCCGAGGGGTGGGACGCCTCCGTCTCGACCTGGCTCACCATGCGCCCGTCCGCCCGGGCCACCATCGAGGTGCGGCCCTCCCTGGACTGGCGCTGGAACCCCGCCCAGTACGTGAGCCGCGTGAGCGTCGGGGACGACACCGGCTACGTCGTCGGGCTGCTCGACCAGGCCACCGCGTCCCTCACCGCCCGGCTGGGCTACGCGTTCACCGCGGACCTGGCCCTCGACGTCTACGCCCAGCCGTTCCTCTCCGACGGCCGCTACTCGGCCTTCCGGCGGGTGGCCGACGCCGGCGCGGCGCGCTTCGACGACCGCTTCGACCGCATCCCCGACGCCGCCCTCACCTACGACGACGCGGGCCGGCGCTACGGCGTCGACCGGGACGGCGATGGCACCGACGAGTACGACTTCCGGGACCCCGACTTCACCGTGCGGGAGCTCCAGTCCAACGTCGTGCTGCGCTGGGAGTACCGACCCGGTTCCACGCTGTACGTGGTCTGGAGCCAGGCCCGGCGCGACGACCGGCTGCTCCAGGACTTCGGCCTGGGCCGCGACGCGGGCCGGCTGCTGGACGCGCCGTCCACGGACGTGCTCATCGTGAAGCTGAGCTACTGGCTGGGCACCTGACGCCCGGCGGCCCCGTTCTCCGCTACGGGTTGCGGACCCACTCCCCTTCCTGCGGCACGCCGAGCACCACCGGGGACCAGCTGGCGCCGTCGTCCGTGGACACCTCGTAGTCCGAGAACGCGGCGGGGATGGTCACGAGGGTTCCGGCCTCGCTCTCGGGCAGGTTGTGCAGCGAGAAGTGCAGGTGGTAGTTGCCGCAGTTGGTGTTGCCCGTGTCGCCGACGTCCGCGAGGTGGTCGCCCGTGGCCACGAGGTCGTTGTCCGTGACCTCGAGGGAGCCGCTCACGGCGTGGAGGTAGGCGCCGATCTCGTCCGGCGCGTGCTCGACCATCACGTAGTTGGCCGGCCAGCTGTCGCACGGCGCGCCGTCGTGGATCTCGATCACCTCGCCGCCGGCCGCGGCGTAGAACGGCTTCCCGTTGGTGGCGGACACGGGCTCGCCGGCGAGGTAGAAGTCCCAGGCGAAGTCCGCCCGACCGGAATGGCTGATGTTCGTGTTGCCCCAGCCCTGTCCGACCCTCCAGGCCTCCCCCGGCGGGAACGGCAGCCGGAGCTCGGCGTGGGGCCCCGGCGTCGGGAGCAGCTTCGCGTCCGTGGCGTCGTCCCGGGCCTGCGACACGATGGCGGTGAACGGAATGCTGGACACGGTGGAGGCATCCCGCGTGCCGCGCCGCCAGGTCACCGACCGCTCGAGGACGGCCGGGAGGGGATCCCCCGTCGGCGTGAGATCGTCGAAGGTCCAGCCGGCGAAGAGGTGGGGCTCCGAGCCGTTCAGCCGGTCCGCCGTCGCCAGCGCCGCGACCTGCGCCTGGGACAGGCTCGCATCGAACACCGCCACGTCGTCGATGAAGCCGTAGTACTGGGACTCCGACGTTCCGGAGATGGGGCTCGCGCCGGGCCGTCCCAGCCGCAGCGCCCCCGTCCCCTGCGTGCCCGTCACGGCCAGGGTGCAGCCGGAAGGCCCGTCGGGACAGACCGGGCTGCCATCGAGGAACAGGAAGTACTGACCGCCCGACCGCACCACGGCCACGTGGTGCCACGCCCCGGCGCTGATGGGCGCGCTCGTGTACGCGCCGGTCACCGACCCGACCCGGAGCCGGAGCGTCGGCGACTCCGACTGCTTCGACAGCTCGAAGCCGCCGTCGGCCGCCGCCAGCAGCGGCCCCGTGTACGCGGTCGGGTACTGCAGCATGAAGCGGGCGGCCACCGCGAAGTCCCCGCCCGTCACGGCCGCCAGGTCCAGGTCCGTGTCGGCGAACCGACGCCAGCCGAACGCGGCGGCGTGGTTCAGGTCCTCCGAGATGTCGTCGCAGCCGGTCGCCACGACGATGGTCAGCAGCCCGATCACCAGACCGGACCGCAGGGATGTGAGCGGGATCGCTCCGGGACGGATGCGCACGATGCACCTCGCGGAAGGGATGGCACGGTCGGGCCGCCGGCCGGGGGAGGGAGCGGGAACGGGGGTGACCCGTCTCGAAATCCACGATACGATGGGGGGTCGCCCCGGTGCAAGGACCGGGATGGCGAGCGCGTCGGCGGGCCGGCGGGCCCCGGGACCGGCGGCCCGTCTTTCCCGGGCGCGTCGGCGGACGTACCGTTGGGGCGTGACCGCCGCCGGCCGCCCCGGCCGGGAGTGGGCGGGGCGAAGGGAGCCGCGGGGCGTCGACCGAGATCGGGACGCGATCCGGATGGAGCTGTTCGAGTTCCTGATGATCCTGGTGTCGATCATCATCGGGCTGGGCGTGACGGAGGTCCTGTCCGGGGCGGCGCGTCTGCTCCGGGCGCGCGACGGCGTGCGGCCCTACTGGATCCACGTGCTGCTCCAGGTCGGCGTGTTCCTGGCGCTGATCCAGAACTGGTGGGAGAGTTGGGACCTGCGGCTGCTCCCCGAGCTGAGCTACGTGCAGGCGTGCGTGCTGCTGCTGGGTCCCATCATCCTGTTCCTGATGGCCCACCTGCTGTATCCCGATCCGGTCCCGGGGGCGGATCTGCGCGCGTACTACTACCGGCAGTCGCCGATCCTCTGGGGACTGGTGGTGGCGGGCACCGCGGTCGGCACGTTCCTGAAGCCGGTCGTCTTCGATTGGCCGGTGCTGTATCCCAGCAACCTCTCGGGGCTGGTGACCATCCCGTTCGCGCTGGTCCTGGCGAGCAGCCGGAGCCCCCGGCTCCATGCCGTGCTGGCGACGGCGATCCTGCTCATCCTGGTCCTGGACACCGCATTGCCGGCCTGGATCATCTCGGGCTGAGCCCGGCCCCCTTGCCCCCCACATCGGGTTGCGGCACTACTCAGGGGACGGGTCCGGGAACGGGTGAACAGCGGAGCAGGAGGAACGGCATGGCTCGGCAGGGCAGGGGGCGGGGACCGCAGCGACCGATCAAGGGGTTCCGCCCCGGCAAGGAGCCGCCGGAGCTGCGGAAGAAGCGGGCGAAGGAGCAGTTCGGCGAGCTGAGCGGCGCGCAGGAGCGGCTCGTGGAGCTGTTCGCGGACCGCACCCCCCAGGAAGCCCGGACGCTGATCCGCCGCTGGGCCATGGGCCTGCTGGCCGGCGCCATCGCGCTGGCCGTGCTGGCGGTGGCGCTCTTCCCGTGGTCGGCGGTCGCCGGCGTCGTCGTCGGCGTGCTGGCCATCGTCCTGCTGGCGCTCTGGTGGCGGATCCACAGTCAGCGCGAGGCGCTGGAGACCATGGCGGACAGCGTCAGCGGGCCGGGCAAGGGCCGGCGCCGGCGTTGAGGCCGGGTCGGCCGGANNGGCGGCGGGAGGGCGCGGGTGATCGCCTTCAGGTCGATCCTGGTCCTGACGATCGCGTTCCTGCTGGTCGCGTTGCTGCCCGCGCTTCCGCTGATCGTCAGCAACTGGCTCCCCGGGGATGCCTGGCTGGCGATGCGACCCGACCGCGCGCCGGGGGACGAAGCGCACCGCCTCCATTCCCTGGCGCTGGCCGTTCTCGCCTGGGGAATGCTCGCCGGAGTCGCGCTCCAGCTCCATCGCCCCCGCAGGAAGGTCGCGGCTCTGCTCGCGGCCCTGGCCGTGCCGATCGCCATCGCCGGGGCCGAAGCGCTGACCGG
>JABAOG010001039.1_pt1 | contig 27563 bp, 28 predicted proteins | sample 7062131 | NCBI WGS metagenome assembly JABAOG01 (sample SAMN14538629, study PRJNA623070) | marine sediment metagenome | biome: marine biome [ENVO:00000428]; feature: marine pelagic biome [ENVO:01000023]; material: deep marine sediment [ENVO:00002113] | place: India: Arabian Sea | collected... | reverse complement strand
GTAGGGCGCAGACCGGAGGTCCTCACCGCGGTCGGCGAGAAGATCAAACGCGACCAGTTCGGCGGGAATCTCGCCCGACAGCAGCTCGATCCTGGATGCCGCCGGATGAATGCGCAGCTGCAGCGAATCGAAGTCCGTGACACCGTCGACAACCACGACCACCTCGCCGTCCACGACGGTCCCCTCCGGGAGTTGCGCCAGGGCAGGCTCCAGTTCGGGGAAGTAGCGGAGGAGGGGCCGGCCGTTCCTGCTGTCGAGACGGGGCGCCGGGCCACCCCAGGCAATCATCCGGAACCCATCCCACTTCGGTTCGTAGACCCAACCCGGCGGTCGCGGTGGCTCTTCGCGCACCCGTGCCTTCATCGGCTTCAGTGGAGGAGAGAATGGCCATCCCGTCATGGCGAGCACGCTACTCGCCCGGTCGCAGTTGTGTTGCGCCGGGGACGAGCGACTGGACGGACCCGTGGCATACTCGGGGAAGAACACGAAGGGTTTCCGATGCAGTTCCTCAACGATCGCCGCCCATCACACGATCTGACCTACTCCGACGTCTTCCTGGCACCGGGGTTCGCCGATGTCGGCTCGCGCATGCAGGTGGATCTCACGACACCCGACGGCATCGGAACGACGATCCCCGTGGTCGTCGCCAACATGACCGCCGTAGCGGGTCGTCGCATGGCCGAGACGGTGGCCAGGCGGGGCGGCGTCGCCGTCTTCCCCCAGGACATCCCCGCTGAGGCGATCGCCGACATGACGTCGTCGGTCAAGAGGAGCCACCTCCTGTTCGACACGCCGATCACGTTGCACCCGACCGACCGGATCATCAACGCCCTCGATCTGATCCACAAGCGCGCTCACGGAGCTGTGATCGTCATCGATCGGGCGCGGAGGCCCGTCGGCATCTTCACGGAGCCCGATGGGGAAGGGTTCGATCGCTTCACGCCGCTCAAAGAGGTGATGAGCACTCACACGATCGCGCTGTCGGACCAACTGGGCCCGGAGGAACTCTTTTCGGCACTGTCGGAACGCCGTGTGCATCTGGCACCCGTGATCGACGACGAGGGTCGTCTCAGCGGCGTCATCACCGAGAGGTCGGCGCTGCGAGCCACGCACTACCGCCCCGCTCTGGATCCTGCGGGCAGGCTCCTCGTCGCCGCCGCCGTCGGGATCAACGGGGACGTGGCTGCCAAGACCAGGACCCTGATGGAAGTCGGCGTGGACATCATCGTGGTGGATACCGCACACGGCCACCAGCAGAAGATGATCGAGGCTCTGGCAGCCGTTCGCTCCGTCAACGAAGAACTCCCAGTGGTTGCCGGCAACGTCGTCACCGCCGAGGGCACGAAGGATCTGATCAATGCGGGCGCCGACATCGTGAAGGTGGGAGTGGGGCCGGGAGCGATGTGCACGACCCGGATGATGACCGGCGTCGGCCGGCCCCAGTTCTCGGCGGTACTCGACTGCGCCGCCACGGCCAGGGCGGCCGGCAAGCACATCTGGGCGGACGGCGGAGTTCGGCACCCGCGCGACGTGGCACTCGCTCTCGCCGCCGGGGCCGCCAACGTGATGATCGGTTCGTGGTTCGCCGGCACGTTCGAGTCGGCCGCCGACACCCTCAGGGACTCCGACGGGCGGCTCTACAAGGAGAACTACGGGATGGCGTCGCGCCGGGCGGTGACGTTCCGGTCGCGTGGCGAAACACCGTTCGATCGTGCCCGCAAGGAGATGTTCGAGGAAGGGATCTCACAATCCCGGATGTACCTCGATCCAAGAGCTCCGAGCGTGGAAGACATCCTCGATCAGATCGTCACCGGGATTCGATCGGCGAGCACCTACGTCGGTGCGACCACGATCGACGAGTTCCACGAAAAGGCGATCGTCGGCGTCCAATCGCTGACCGGGTACACCGAAGGTCAGCCGCTCCGGGAGAGCTGGTAGGGCTAGCGAGACGCCGAGCGCAGGATCAACTCGAGCCCGTCCTCGAAGTCTGCGTCGTCGTGACGGTCGTGGGCTTGCTCCCATGTGACCGAACCGATCGCGTACCGGAATGCCACTGAGAGCAGACGGTTGGCCCTGCGGGCCGGGACGCCTGCACGGGTGAGCACATCGAGGAGCGTCTCGACGCGAGTTCGTACGGACGGCGAGGCCGGGATCATGCGAACCATGACATCGACCAGGCCCGGATACCTCGCCGCCGACTTCCGCCAGTCGGAGAAAAAGCGAACGAGACACCGCCGCCAATCGTCCTCACCGGCAGCCGGGACCGGAATCGAGATCATGATCCGTTCTGCGAGTCCCTCGACCAGATCACTCTTCGATTCGACGTGCCGGTAGAGGGACATGGTCCCGACGTTCAGTTCCGCCGCCACGGCCGGCATCGTCAGGCTCTGGACGCCTTCCCGCGCAATCAGGTCCAGAGCAGCACTGAGGATGCGATCCCTGTTCAGGCCGCCCCGGGGAGCCCTCTTTCTTACTTCAGGTGCAGTTGACATAGAAAGCGTATGTGTTACGCTAACATAAGCGTACAAGATACGCTAACGGGTCGAGCTCCCGGACGGTGACGTCTATCAGGCGTCTCCCGGGGAAGTTCCCCGCCTCCCCAACAGAAAGAGGACCATGCAACATTCATTTGCTCCACGAGGCATCGACATCGGTACTGCAGAGAGAACCGCGAGCATCCTGCAGGACCGGCTGGTCGGCCTGATCGACCTCTCCATGACTCTCAAGCATGCACACTGGAACGTGGTGGGCAAGGGCTTCCTCACCGTGCATGAGATGTTCGACGAACACGTGGCCGCCACGAGACGGATGGCCGACGAACTGGCAGAGCGTGTCGCCACGCTGGGCGGAATCCCCAACGGTCTCCCCGCGTTCCTGACTGCAGAGCGATCATGGAATGATTACGAGCTCGGCCGCGGTCCCGTCGAAGCGCACCTCGGCGCCCTCGACATGCTGTACTCAGACCGGATCGGAGAACATAGGGCGTCGATCGGCGCAACCGAGGAACTGGACCCGGTGACGGCAGACATACTGACCACGCAGACCGCCGAGCTGGAGAAGCTGCAGTGGTTCATCCGAGCCCATCTGCAAAACGTCGCAGGTGAACTGCCCACCTCTGGGACCGACGACCAACTCGACGCCGCCGCTGCTGCGGTCGTCGCCGGCACGCGGTAGGGCAACGACATGTATCCACGACCCGACAGTTCGGCCGCAATGGGAATCGACCTCCGGAGCGACGACGGCATCGACGGGAGATCTCGCCGCAGACTGCGAAGATTGCTCCTGCGACTCGAACAGAGCCGGCGAGGCTTTCACGTCGCCTCCTCCGTCGCGGCCGACCCTGCCACGCGTGACTTTCTGGCGTCGCTGTCGACCAGACGGTCCGAGATGAGGCGGAGCCTCCAAGCACGAACCCCGACGGCCGGCCGTTCGATCGACATCGCCGGCGTCATCCACCGGCCTTTCATTCGCTTCCTCGCCGGCTCCGGAGATGCTGCCATCCTCGACGAGTGCGACCGCGGCGAATCATCACTCCTGCGCGCACTCCGGCGATTACCGGAATCGATCGCTCGTCCGGGCTCCGAAGCGACACTCGCCGCCTGGGAGCAAGAGATCATCATGGATGTCGAGCGCATCAGGCGACGCCGCCGGGAAAGGGACCGGTCCGCCCCTCAGGCGAAGGCGCCCGTCGAGAGCCCGACTCCCGGGGCGCGGGCTCCCGCGTTCAGTGCCCCGGCGAGTACCGGGCAGACGATCGAGCTCCGTTCGTACGCGGGCAAGGTCCCGATCGTCGTGTTCTTCACGAGCAGCCGACTCCGTCGAGCCGAGATCAGGGAACTCGTCGAGTTCCAGAGCCGGCTCGGCCGCTTCGCCGACGCCAGAGTGCAGGTGATGGCGGTCGCTCCTCGCACGGCGCGACGGACGCGCGAGCTATCCGAGACACACCAGATCGCGTTCCCTATCGTTGCCGATCCGGACAACGCCATACGCAGCAGGTACGGGATCGACCGGCGAACTGCTCCGGCAGCCGTACTCATCGACGATCGCGGAGTAATCGTGCGCTCCTACCGCAACCTCCACCTGCCCGGCTTCGCCGGGCGGGCACTAGAGACGGTCACCGAACTCCGCGAAGCAGGCATCGACGGTTTCGTCCGCTGAACCGCAACCGGCAACATACTCGGCGCCTTTCGTCTCGTCACCGCCGCGAACGGGAGGCGCCGGAACCGCTTCCACCGAGCAGGACGCCGGCCCCCAACACGAAGCCGAAGTCGTACCACCCTCCGCTGTTGAACACCTCGTACACACCGACACCGTCGGCGAACAGCGACACAATGAAGGCGATCGGCAGAATGATGCCGTGCCACAGGCCGAGCCAGAAGCCGGCCACCTCCCCATCCGCCGCCGACACGTCCTGCTGGGGATTCGCACCCGCAGCGCAGGCAGTGAGCAGCAGCATCATCATCAACACCACCACCATCAAACCTGGTCTTCTCACAGCCACCTCCTTCTCTCCAGAGCCTACGTCATGGTTCTCATCCGATTCTTAGCCGTCTCTCACCATGCACTGATGCTCGTGATGGATACTGTGATCCACGAGGAGGACCGCTCATGAAGAAACTGCTCATCGGATCGGTGGCCTTGCTGGCCGTCGGACTTCTCACGGTCGCCGGATTCGGGCTGCTGGGACCCAGAGGCGTGCTCGCCCAGGAGGAACCGGCCGAGGAGACCACGGAGTACCGGTTCGGCCCGCTCGACGAGGTGCTCGATGAACTCGTCACCGAAGACGTCATCGATGAGTCCCAGGCGGATGCCATCCGCAAGCGCTTGGCCGGCAGGATGCCGCACGGCGGCATGCACTTCCGGATCGACGGCTTCGGCGCAGTCCCCGAGGGATTCACCCCTCCGCACGGATTCCCCGGCACCGAGGAGTTCGAGCAGTGGATGGACGAGATGCACGAGTTCATGGACGAGGGCGGCCACATGTTCCGGCCCGATCCTTCCGACGTGCCGTTCCGCGGACACGGCTTCCGCGGCCACGGCTTCATGGACTTCAATGCCGACGACCTCCAGCAGCACATCGACCAACTGGAGGAGTACTTCGGCGGTGACCTGCCCGAACACGTGCAGGACATGATCGAGCACATGCAGGAGCAACTCACCGACGCAGTCGAGTCGGGCTTCGACGCCTGATCCGCACCACATTCCCTCCCGAACGGGGCCGGCCACCTCCCGCCGGCCCCGCTTCGCGTCCAAAACTCAGAATTCATTGACAGACATTTGCAACTTTCGGTAATATCTGAAAGATATGAACGGTATCGAGTATGCCGAACACGTCGGCCGCTACTGGTCCGACTTCGGGGGTAATCGGGCGCAGGGGAAGATCATCGGCTGGCTGCTGATCTGCGATCCCCCGCACCAGTCCTCGTCACAACTGCAGGAGTCGCTGCACATGAGCGCCGGAACGGTCTCCACGAACACCCGCGTCCTCGAACAGATCGGGTTCGTTGAACGGATCACGTTTCCGAAGGATCGCTCGACCTACTACCGCCTGTCCACCGACGCATGGGAGTACCTGATCTCGGAAAAGCGAAGCGCCATGATCGCACTCCGCAAGGTTGCCGACGAGGGTCACGCGGTGCTGGGCAGCGCACCGCCGGAGTTGCACGAGCGCATCGACAGGCTCAGCGAACTCCTCGATTTTCTCGATGTTGAGATGGCTGCGCTCGCCGAGCGCTGGCGCACAAGGAAGGAAGCCCGATGACCACCAACGGAAGCGCAATCGACGTCCGCGATCTCTCGTTCTCCTACGGCGACATCAAGGCCGTCGACGGGGTGAGTTTCACGGTCGCGCCGGGCGAGATCCTGGGGTTCCTCGGGCCCAACGGTGCCGGCAAGTCGACCACGATCAAGATGCTGACCGGGCAACTCCACCCCGATTCCGGAGCCATCTCGGTGCTGGGAATGAAGATGCCCGATCAGACCCTCGAGATCCAGGCCCGGGTCGGAGTCTGCTTCGAAGAGAAGAACCTGTACGAGAACATGTCGGCCCGCGAGAACCTGGACTTTTTCGCCCGCCTGTTCGGCATCAAAGGCAAGAACTTCGACGACGATCTGCGGCGAGTCGGGCTGATCGACCGGGCCGACGACCGCGTGTCGAGCTACTCGAAGGGTATGCGGCAGCGACTCATGATGGTCCGGGCGATGATCAACGACCCCGACATCCTCTTTCTGGATGAACCAACCGACGGACTCGATCCCGTGTCCGCCCAGGCCGTCCGGAGGGTGATCAAGTCTGAGGCCGAGCGAGGGGCATCGGTGATTCTCACCACCCACGACATGAACGAGGCAGACCAACTCTCCGATCGCGTCGCGTTCATCAACGAAGGCAAGATCGTCGCACTCGACACCCCGGAGAATCTCAAGCTCGAGTTCGGGCAGCGCACCGTTCGCATCCGGGCACGCAACGCGGACGGCGTCGACGAACGCGTCATCGGACTCGATGCCACGGACGCCGGCGATCAGATCCGGGCGGCCGTCGCCGTCGACGGACTCATGACCATCCACACGGAGGAAGCCACCCTCGAGGACATCTTCATCAAGATCACCGGACGGGGGCTGGACGCATGACCGTCCCGCAAGCACCACCCCGGGTGCAGGCGACCCCGCCCCGATCACCGGTCTCCCGGCTCGAGATCATCGGCGCCATCGTTCGCAAGGACTTCCGGGCCTTCATGCGCGACCGTTTCTACCTGTACATGTCGATTCTCGGCCTGGTCGCCTACGTCGCCATCTTCTGGGCCCTCCCCGACACCGTCGACGAGTCGATCACGATCGGCGCAACCGGAGCCGGCATCGACCAACTGATCGAAGCGGCCACCGGGGCGGAATCGGAGGGACTCAGCATCGTCGCATTCGACTCCCGGGAGAACCTCATGACGGCGGTGGAAGAGGGAGACGAGGACGTTGCACTTGGACTCGCCTTTCCCGACGACTTCTTCTCCGCCGTGGCCGCCGGCGAACCGACGACGGTCAGCATCATCGCCACGGCCGAGGTCCCCGATGAGTTGCGCACCGCCATGGACTCGTTCATCAAGGAAGCGGCGTTCGCCATCAGCGGAGATCCGTTGCCGGTCGAGTACCAGGAGGAGATCCTCGGGGTCGACCGCCTCGGCGATCAGGTCTCATTGCGGGAGAAGTTCCGGCCGCTGCTGGCCTTTCTGGTATTGCTCATCGAGATGATGTCGCTGGCAGGCATCATCGCCGGAGAGATGCAGAACCGCACGGTGACGGCGGTGATCACCACGCCGGCACGACTGTCGGATTTCCTGACGGCCAAGATCATCTTTGGAACCCTGCTGGCGTTCACCCAGGTGGTATTGCTGCTCATTGCCATCGACAGCCTCGGCTCGCAGCCGCTCCTGATGTTGACGGCGCTTCTCCTGGGATCGCTGATGGTGACGGGGTTCGCGATGATCTCCGGATCGTTCGGCAAGGACTTCATCAGCGTGCTCTTCTGGAGCATGCTGTTCATGGTGCCGATGTTGATCCCGGCCTTCGGACTTCTCTTCCCGGGTTCGGCGTCGTTCTGGATCCGGGCAATACCGAGCTACGGGCTGGTCGAGGCAATCACCGGCGTGACGGCCTACGGAGAGGGGTGGGCCGAGACGCTTCCGAACATGGGCCTGGTCGCCGGATGGACGGTGGTCGCCTTCATCGTCGGATTGACGATACTGAGGAGAAAGGTGCAGTCGCTATGAACCTCGAACGTGCCTGGCGCATCATGCGGAAGGAACTGCGCATGGGACCGCGTTCGCCGCTGTTCCTGTACTCACTGATCCTTCCGATCGTGATGACGTTCGTCATCGTCGGCGTATTCGGCTCCCTGTTCGCGCCGAGCCCGCGACTCGGAATCGTCGACGAAGGAAGCTCCTCGATCGTGGCCTCCGCCCGCCAACTCGAAGGAATCGACGTCACGACCATGGACTCGGTCGAAACTCTCAAGACCATGGTCGAAGCGAACGACCTCGACGCCGGCCTGGTGCTGGGCGAGGGTTTCGACGACGACGTCAAGCGTGGAGCGCGCCCGCCGCTGCGCTTCTACATCGGCGGGGAAAGCCTGGCGTCGAACCGCATCATTCTGCAGGTGACCGCTCTCGATCTGGTGCGTGAGGTGACGGGAGAGCCTGCCCCCGTGGTCGTCGACGTCATCACCATCGGCGATGCCGAGGCGGTCCCGATCGCCTCCCGGATGGTGCCGCTGCTGATCATGTATGCCGTGGCCATCGCCGGCGCCTTCGTACCGGCCGCTTCGATCGTTCAGGAGAAAGAGAAGGGCACGATCAACGCCGTCCTGGTGACCCCGACCACGGTCAACGACTTCCTGGCCGCCAAGGCCGGTCTCGGCATCGTGCTGGGCATGGCGACCGGCATCATCACGCTGCTTCTCAACAACGCGTTCGGAAGCCATCCGCTCACCCTGACGCTGGCACTGCTGACCGCGGCGGTGATGATGGCGGAGTTCGGACTGATCCTCGGGGTATTCGCCCAGGACTCGAACATGCTGTTCGCGCTGATGAAGTCGGCCGGAATCCTGATCTTCTATCCGATCGTGTTCTACATCTGGCCGAGCCTGCCGCAGTGGATCGCCAAGATCTCCCCGACGTACTGGTTCCTCCAGCCGATCTTCGAGGTGGGAGTGAAGGACGCCTCGTTCGGCGACGTGTGGTTGCAGATGGTGATCGCCGTTGCATGGATCATCGTCCTGATCCCGGCCGTCGCCGCCATGGCGCGCCGGCTCGAGCAGAAGGTGGCGATCGAGGCGTGACCGACTCTTCTCCGTGTTGGCATCGGGGCGAGGACTGCTTCTCCCCGCTCCGGACGCCGGAACGCCGGGCGCGGCTCGGGTAATCTCACCACCATCGGAGAAGCGCGCACATGAGCACCGAGACAACTCGGAATCTCATCGCCACCGGCGTTCTGCTGGTGGCGATGGTCGGGCTGCGCTGGTTGGCCGTTCAGTACGTCCGGCGCCAGGACTGGGCCTCGCCGACGATCGGGCGTCGCTGGATCGTGCAGATTCGCAACGGTGCCTTCATCTTGATCGCCATCGGCCTCATCTTCATCTGGGCCGAGGAACTTCGGGCTGCGGCCATTTCCCTCGTCGCGCTCGGGGCGGCCTTCGTCCTGGCGACCAAGGAACTGATCATGTGCGTCAGCGGCGCCATCGTCCGCGCCAGTTCGCGAAGCTTCACCGTCGGCGACCGCATCGAAATCGGGGCACTACGCGGCGACGTCGTCGACCACACCCTGCTGGCCACGACGATTCTCGAAGTAGGAGCCGGACACGCCCGTACCGGCCGGACCTTGACGGTCCCCAATAGCGTGTTCCTCAGTTCGCCGGTGGTGAACGAAACCTCCGGCCACGACTACGTGCTGCATGCGTTCACGGTTACCGTCCCCAGAGAATCCTGGAAGAAGGATGAGGAAGCCTTGCTGCAGGCTGCCCGTACCCACACATCCGACCACCTCGATGCGGCCCGGGCGAACATGGAGCAGCGAGCCCGTGAGCACTCCCTCGATCTCCCGTCGGTCGATCCGATTGCCGTGGTGCAAAGCGAGAGCGCCGATCAAGTCTCGCTGACTATCCGCTTCCCCGCGCCGGTCTACCGCAAGGGCAGGCTGGAGCAGTCGATCATCCGCTCGTGGATGGAGTCCGGGTCGTGAACTGGATCACCGACAACCTCGGCATCCCGACCGATATTCAAAGCAAGATCGTCGCCTCGGTGGTCCTCCTCATCGCTCTGACCGCCGTCCGCATCCTGGTCTTGCGAAGCATCCACCAGCGGATCGAGGACAGCGAGGTCGCGTACCGGTCAAGGAAGAGTACGACGTACACGATCACGATCGTCGGCATCCTCAGTCTGTCGTGGATCTGGCTCGAAGTCTTCGACAACCTCGCCACCTACCTCGGATTGCTGTCCGCAGGTATCGCCATCGCTCTCTCGGACCTCCTCAAGAACATGGCCGGCTGGCTGTACATCCTCAGCAGGCGCCCGTTCACGGTGGGCGACCGCATCGAAATCGACGAGATTCGGGGTGACGTCGTCGATGTCCGACTGTTCCGCTTCTCCCTGATGGAAGTGGGGAACTGGGTTGCCGCCGATCAGTCCACCGGTCGCCTGATCCACATCCCCAACGGGCGGGTCTTCACCGCCCCCATCTCCAACTACACCGAGGGTTTCGAGTTCATCTGGCATGAGGTTCCGGTCCTCGTCACCTTTGAGTCGGACTGGCGCCGGGCGGAGACGATACTCCGCAGCGCCCTCACCGAGCACGTTCCCGGCCTCGACCAGCGGGCCGAACGGAACATGCGAGCCACGGCGCGCCGCTATCAGATCCGCATCGGCACCATCACGCCGACGGTGTACCTCACGGTCAAGGACAGTGGGGTGCTGCTGACCGGCCGCTACCTGGTCAACGCACGTCAACGAAGGGGAACCGAGGAGGCGATCTGGAAATCGGTTCTCGATGCGTTTGCCGACGACCCCACCGTCGACCTCGCCTACCCGACGGTCCGCACGTATTTCCCGGGCACCCTGCCGATCACCCGCATGGATGAGAGGAGCAACGAATGACCGACACCCCGAAACCGGCCGAACCCGAGCGGCAGCTCGATGTCCGCTGGCTCACCAGAATGAGCCTGATCGTGATACTTCTCGGAGCCTTCGCGACGTTCGTGCTACAGAACACCGAGTCGGTCGACGTGGAGTTCCTCTGGTGGGACTTCGAGGCGAGCCTCATCATCCTGCTGGTCGGGTCGGCCTTCGTCGGCATGCTGCTCTGGGGTCTCGGCGGGGTCATCTCCCGGCGAAGGCGGCGGCAGAACTAACCGGCGGACTCGTCCTTGGAGCGAGCGCCGCTGTTGCCCGAGACCGCTTTCCACACGCGCCTCGCCGGGTGCAGACTCAGATGGACGAACGCGGCGAGACCCCGCCCGGCGGCGCGATCCAGCCGGGGAACCTTCGGACCCCCGATGAAGCCTCGTCGGGCGAAGTAGACCCAGAGGGCGAGACCGAGCGTGACCATAGATCCGAGCACGATGAAGTAGCCGTGCGGCCAGCGCAGCTCCGGCATCTCGGCGAAGTTCATCCCATAGATGCCTGCGATCAGCCCGAGCGGCAAGATGATCGCCGAAAACACCGTGAGCAGCTTCATCACCTCGTTCATGCGCTCGGCCACGGTCGCCCGGTACGTCTCCAGCGCCGAACCCAGCAGCACCCTGGCCGAGTCGATCTCTTCCAGTGCACGCAGACAATCGTCGAATGAGCCCTCGATGGTGTGCTTCGCCGCCTCGCCGCTCAGAACGTCTGTCTCCATCCTGGTCATGGCTCTCAGCACGTCACGCTGGGGAATCAGGACCCGACGGAGGCGGATCACGTCGCGACGCATGGCCCGGATCTGCTCCAGCACGGTCGGATCTCCGGCTATCGCCATGACCTCGAGACGGTCCACCTCGCCATCGAGGTTGTCGACGATCAATCTGAACCTGTGCACGAATATGTCGAGGAGGTAGGCGAGATGCGCATCGGCACGGGCGGTATCGGGAATCGCCTCCTCGGCGAGTTCGAATCCCGGCAGATCCTCACTGCGGATGGTGATCAAGTAGTCCCGACCGAGAAACGCATCGACCTCGACCGTTCGCAATTTCTCGCGGTCCATCGAAGGTGAGTGAACGATGACGAACAGGTAGTCGTCGCGCACCTGAAGGTTGGGATACTCGGTGAACTCCAGAACGTCCGAGATATCGGCCTCGAGGAGCCCGAACGCTTCGACCAAGAGAGCGATCTCGCCGGGGGTCGGCTCGACGACATCCAACCAGGCCCATCCGCCCGCCGCCCTGGCCTCGGCGAGGATGTCTGTATCCTCCGCAGACAGGATTCTTCCTTCGGCGAGGCGGCTATGGAACAGCCGGATCACGGGCATCCACCTCGACGAGAGGCCATCACGACGCCTCGACCCCGATGTGGACCAGACCGTCGCCGCGATTAGCCATCGGATTGCGGCTGACCCCGAGCACCCATCCACCGAGGGGGGCATAGAGTCGGGCCGGCCTGCCTCCGACGGCATCGAAGATCTCACCCAGCGGTGCGCCCTCTTCGATGTGCTCACCGGGCTGGCATCGCAGACGCACCAGCCCGGATCGTCTCGCCCTGACCCATGAGCTGGAACGGATCTCCACGGAGGGCTGACCGGAGTTCGCGCCGTTGTTCTCGATCATGCCCAGATGACTCAACACGCGTCGGACTCCGGCGAGTCCGGTGGTGATGGCCTTCCGGTCGAAGCGAAGTGGCTCCCCTGCCTCGTAGACCAGGATCCGCACGCCGAGGTTGACGGCCGCCTCGCGGAGCGAGCCGTCCCGTAGTCGCGAGTGCACCATGAAGGGGGCCCCAAACCTGGCGGCCAGTTCGGCGGTCTCCCGGTCGTCGAGATTCGCCCGAACCTGCGGATGGTTGTCGCGATGGTTGGAACCGGTGTGGAGATCGATTCCGACGTCGCAGCCGTCGACGATCGATGTCATGAACAAGTGGGCCAGCCTCGAGGCGGTCGAGCCACGCGCCGAGCCTGGGAACGAGCGGTTGAGATCCCTTCGATCGGGGAGGTAGCGAGAGCCCTGGATGAAGCCGAACACGTTGACGACGGGAACCGCGAGGACGGCGCCGTTCATCGTGCGCGGGTTCAGACCGTCGACGAGCCGGCGGACGATGTCGACACCGTTCATCTCGTCTCCGTGGACGGCGGCCGACACCCACACCCGCGGGCCGGCACGACGTCCGTTGATCACCGTGACCGGCACCGACAGCGTGGATCCGGTGGGGAGTCGCGACACCGGAAGTTCGAGGCTCTCCTTGCGTCCCGGCGCGACCGACACGTCTCCGATCGATACGGCTGAGCCAGCCTTGCGTTCCACCATCAACGCTCCTCCCGCATCACGACAACTGCCGGTCTACCCCCTACGAACGAGCGACCCGGATCGACGACAAACCGACGGCGGACCGCCTGACGGCCGAGCAGCATGCGAAACCCCATACTGTCGCGACTGGTGAGCGTGACCTCGACCGGCCAGATCCGGCCGAGCAGCTCTACTTCGGTGACGACCACCGGACGGACCTCGTGATGCCCGCCCGAGCTGGTGACCTTCCGCCACTCCCGCACGACGGCTTCGGCCCGAATCGAGGGTTGCGACTTGCGCTGGACCGGATGGATCTCAAAGACGGCGATCTGCTCTCCATTACGCCGTTCGAATCGAAGACCGTAGGCGTGCAACGCCGACGAACGGGCACCCGTGTCGACCTTCGACCTTGATGGTGGGAACCGACAAGCGAGGCAGGGCGATCCACTCTCGCCAGCCGATGACCGGTAGCGGGCCCTTCTGCTTCGATCGCGGAGTCATGTCCACATTCTCGCCGATACCGCGGCGAGATCCGTTCATCCGAACAGGGTCGGCAGGTCGTCGCGTCCCCCCTCGAGGGGTACGTAGGCCGGGACCGAGTGGTGCGGCGTATCGAGGTAGACCTTGGCCTCCGGCGCCTGCGCGAACTTGCCGTGGCTCCACCTGACCTCGATGTGACCCGCCACCGTCAAGGTGGCAGAAGTCGTCCGGTCGCGGTAGAGCCCTTCCCAGCCGACGATCGGTTGGCCCCGGCCGTGCTCGGGTTGATGGCTGAGACCGACGAACTCGTGGGTGGCCCTCAGGTCCCACGGCGTCTTGACGCGATAGGAGAGCGGATGTCCTTCGGCCGACTCGCCGAGTACGAAGTAGGGCGCAGACTGCAGACGAAGGAGCCGCCACAACATCTCCTCCTGCGCACGTTTGCCTCGCAAACGCTGCGACCACCGCCGGGAGGAGCCGGAGGCAACTTCGAAGGCGAACTCCAGATAGGCGTGCTTCGCACTGCCGCTCAAATTCCGTGGGAGTGCCTTCTTGAGGATGTTGCGGTGATCGGGTGTGAGGTCGGAAACACGCTCGGGAAGCGAAGGATTGGGGACGATCCGGCGACACTCTTCGTACAGCGCCTGGTAGGCAGTCGACGCCACCGCATCAAACCAGTCGCCATCGGCGTCGCTCGAACCGAAGAGGTTGGCGGGAGACGAGTTCGTGAGGATGTTGGACCCGTACTTGCACGAAACCAGGTACACGTGATCGACGCGGAGGTCCGCAGGGATCTGCTCGTACCCAGGTGGACGGTGCGCTCCCTTCCACTCCACGAGCCAGGGCGGCCGGCCGCGCAGGCCCTCGGCCGACCGCGCGAACCGCACACCGTTGGCCCAGGCGGTTGCGAAGATCCTGCCGTGCATGCCCCTGCGGAAAGCGCCCGTCAGGCGGTCGTAGACGCCGGCGTCCACGTTCTCGAACGCGGGCGGCCGCATACCGATGGCATGTTCGAGCCCCGGGTAGCCGAACATGCCGAGCCCCGTCACGATCTCGGTGATCTCGGTGCGTAGTGCCGGCATTCAGGCGTCCCGGAAGAGCCTCTTGAACTGAAGCTGCGCCCCGATCAGCTCGCCCGGCAACGCGTCACGTCCGTAGACCGGCAGGAACGTGTACACGTCCACCGCCACTCCCAGCATTTCCATCCACGTGACGACCGCGTCGCTCCACCGCTCGTCGAGCAAGGCACTGCGCAGCGCGTCACCCCCCTCCGGGGTGAGCATCGCCGGGTCGGTGTCCGCCACCAGTTCCAGCGCCAGCAAGCGCTGGAGTACGTCGATGTCTTCGGCGAGGTACACCGCCGGCGGATCGAAGCGCACGACCGCGTACGCCACCCCGTTCATTCGTCCTCTGGGTCGTAGTAGCGGGCAAGCTGCTCGTCGCGGCGGGCCGCCAGTTCGTCATCGGTCCAGAAACCGGGCAGTTGCTCGTGATGTCCCTGTGCGTACGCCTCGAGCCGGCTGACCCCCTCGGCATCGAACATCTCGATCGCATCCCATACACTTCCGGGCCCGACCGCGTGCAGCGCCTTGTCTCCGTCCGAACCGGGACGAGGAAGATTCGAGGTGATGATCAGCAGCCGGGCATCGTCGACGAGCGACTTCAACACGTGCGCCCGTCCCAGCGTCTTCCAAAGGGTGTCGGTGCGCAGCAGTCCGGGCCGAGCCGTGGTGAAGGCTCCCGAAACGTCGACGAGGAACTCGCGATCCCCAGCGGCGTCGACGACCCGAAAGTTGAAATGCACGCCCGATCCGGGAACCTTGTACGCCTCGTCGATCACGGAGAAGCCTGCCTCCTCGAGGACCTGACGGGCGAGGTCCTGGGCCTTCTTGCCCTCGCGACTCGCCCGACGCTGGAAGTGGTCGGCCCGTTCCTCGGGAGTGAACTCGGGCGGAAGCTGAAGGGCCAGCCGCTCCTGATGTGCGACCTCATGCTGCTGATGACGCCGGTAGCGCTGCCGCTCAGCCCGGTAGCGAGCCTTGGCGGTCTCGACGTAGGAAGGATCGAGGTCGTACCCGACCCCCCGCCGTCCGGTGCGGGCAGCGGCGACCAGGGTCGTCCCCGACCCGAGGAATGGGTCGAGAACCAGGTCGTTCTCGAACGTGTACAACTCGATGAGACGGCGCGGGAGTTCGACCGGGAACGGTGCCGGATGCTGAACCCGGCGGGCACTCTCGGCGTCGATGCGCCACACGTCGAGCGTCGCCTCCATGAACTCATCGACCGGCATGGTGTTCTCGAACGGATACCCCTCCTTCTCACGCTGCTGTCGCGAGCGAGCCCGATCGAATCTGCCCTTCGAAGCGACGATCACCCGCTCGGTGAGGTCGCGCAGCACCGGATTGGTCGCCTTGTTGAACGAGCCCCAGGCGACCGACCCAGATGCCCCTTCGGCCTTCTGCCAGATGATCTCGCCGCGCAGCAGCAGCCCGAGATCATCCTGAAGGATGCGGATGACGTCGGCCGACAGGCTGCGGTACGGCTTGCGTCCCAGATTGGCCACGTTGACTGCGATACGGCCACCCGGTTCGAGGGTCCGTTTGCACTCGGCGAACACGTCGCGCAGCATCTCGAGGTACTCCACGTACGACGAAGGGATCTGCGGATGGGCAGCCTCGCCCGATCCGATGATCGCCTGCTCGTACTCCTTGCCCACGAAGTAGGGGGGCGACGTGACGACGAGCGCCACCGAGCGGTCGGGCACCTCGACCATCCGGCGAGAATCCCCCACGATGCACGGTGGGTCGGGTAGCCGGAGATCGGGCGGGCCGAGCGTGTCGTCCTCCGACAGTTCGGGAGGACTGAACCGGGCGTAGAACGCCGAGGCGTCGTGGTTCTCGCGGCGGCCGACCCCAAATGCCGAGGTGGCGGTTCCCCTGGCGTCGGGCGTCGATTCGGGCGATCCGGTCTGGTCACTCATCACCGGCAACGATACCGGGCGACGGTGACAGAATCCCGTACCTACCGAGCGGTGCGTACGCTGGAGGCGAAATGAGATCGGCGACCTTTCGCTTCCACGGTCGTCTGACCGACTTCGTCCCGCGGCGTGAGGTGCAGATCGACTTCGAGCTCCCGGCCGGGGTTCGAGACCTCTTCCAGCGGGTAGGAGTACCCCACGTCGAGGTGGGGTCCATCACGGTCGACGGCAAGAAGGTGAGCTTCGGCTTCAAGACCGACGACGGTTCGACGGTCGACGTGCACGATCGCTTCGAATGCTGCGCGTCCTACCTCCACCCCGCCCGGGCGCCACAACGTTTCGTATTGGACGTACATCTGGGCCGCCTGGCCGGCTATCTCCGGCTGCTCGGCTTCGACACTCTCCACCAACCCGACTACGACGACGACACCCTGGTGACGATCTCCCTGGGCCAATCGCGTACGCTGCTGACCCGGGACCGCCCGCTGTTGATGCGGGCCGCGCTCGAGAACGGTCTGTACGTGCGTTCGCAGGACCCGAGGGAGCAACTCCGGGAGATCGTCGAGCGCCTGGGCCTGCGGCCGTCCATCGCTCCGTTTGGGAGATGCATGGCCTGCAATGAGCCTCTCGTGGCGGCGAATCGGGACGACGTGAAGGACCGTCTGCCTGCCTCGGTGAGGGCGCGTCACGAACGCTTCACCCTGTGCCCTGGGTGCCGGCGCGTCTACTGGCCGGGCACTCACTACGAACGGTTGCTCGCGATCATAGAAGAGGCCCGGGCCGGAGTGCCGGAGGGGGACCGGACATAGCAGTACCGAGTACTAGGTACCGAGTACGAAGTGCAAAGTACCAAGTTCATAGTACGAATTCCGATGTCACTTTCTCCGCGAGGCCCCACGCATCCTGCTAACCGTCGAGCATCCCGTACAGCAGCACATCGATCAACGCCGCATACAGCTCCCGGGCCTGTATACCGGAGTCCCGTACCGCCGGAATCGCCAGCGGGTTGACGAGGAGATCCCACACCACCCCCTCGACGAGGTCCTTGCGCACACCCGGCCTCAGCCGTCCCGACTTCTCGGCCAATGCGAAGACCCAGGAGATGAGACGGTGGGCCACAGCATCGCGGTGTTCGGCATACTCGGCCGCCAGTGCCGGGTAGAGCGCTTCGAGCTCGTCCCGATGCACCGGCAGATCGATAGCCGGCTGCGCCGCGATACGGTCGGCGATGGCGACGAGGACGCCCTCGACCGTGGGAGTGTCGGCACCCTGCAGTTCGCGCTGCAGTTGCTCGAGAGACTCCATGGGGGCGAAGAAGGCAGTCCGGACGAGGGCTTCCCGGTCACCGAAGTAGCGGTAGAGGGTGACGCGGGAGACGCCGGAGCGAGCGGCGACGTCGTCCATCGACACCTTGCGAATCCCCTGCTCTACGAAGAGGGCGATGGCCGCCTGGAGGATCCGATCTTTCGTTGACATCCCTTCTCCCGTCATGATACAAATATAACGAGATATGTATCACTTGACAAGTACTGGATCGGCACCGATCCGGTACTGGAGTTCATCATGACCGCCTTCATACGGCTTCTCTCCAGAATCGTCACCCGCGCCCCCATCGCCCTCATCGTCGCCGGCATCGTCGCCACCGCCACGCTTGCAGCCTTCATCCCGCAGAACGAAGTAGCGCCGACCATCGAGAGTTTCGCTCCCGATGCCCCCGAGTACACGGCCCTGCTCGAGGTACAGGATCGATTCACCGCATCCGGGCACTCGATGCAAGTGCTCGTCGAGTCGGATACCGGCAACGTGTTCACTGCCGCGGCGGCACAGGCCCTCGCCGCCGTCGAGCAACGCATCGAGACCGGAGATGCCGGTCCGTACCTCGCCGATCGCCCCGAAGGGCCCATCATCTCCTATCTGACGCCCGCGCTTCGAGCCATGGAGTTCACGGGCGTCTCGCTCGACACCGTGGACGATTCCACGGTCGTCCAGATGCAGCAGATGGCGTTGAGCCAGATGACCCCCGAAGACATCGCCGGCATCAGGTCCATGCTGCCCACCTCGGTAGACGACGCCGTCGGACCATCGCCATCGGGCATCATGATGGTCTTCCTCGACACATCGCAGCTGGAGTCGTACCTGCAACTGGAAGAGATCCACCGTGCCGTGGCCGGCGCGGTCGAAGCCGGCGGAGGAGACGGGATCACTCTGACGGCGTTCAGCTATCAGCTGCTGTTCTCCGACACGACCTTCATGAACGAGGTGCAGGGCCTGTTCCTGCTGGCGACACTGGTGATCACCGGCATCCTCGCCATGGTGTTCTGGGTGCGACCTGCCCGGAGGTCCGGAATCGGTGCCGCCGTGCGGCGCACGGCGGCAGACGTGCTCCTGGCGCTGGTAGGGATCGGGATGGCGATTGCGTGCACGATGGGGGCGGGTGTGCTGCTCGGGCCCTCGTACCTGGGGGTCATCGGGAAGTCCAATCTGCTCCTCCAGGCACTCCCGATCCTGCTCGTAGGCTTGGGCGTCGACTACTCCGTTCACCTCACCTCCCGGTATCGAGCCGAGGTGGGCAACGGGCAAACGGTGAATGCCGCCACCTCGCGAGCCACAAGGACCGTCGGAGTGGCGCTGGTGCTGGCAACCATCACGACGTCGGTCGGGTTCTTGACCAACGTCGTCAACCCCGTTCCGGGATTGCGGGACTTCGGCATCATGGCCGCGATAGGAATCGTGACGGCGTACCTGATCATGCTGACGTTCGTCCCGGCCGTGCGGATCCTTCTCGATCGGAGAGCGGAAGCCGGGGCACGGATGCCGGGTGCGCAACTGGCCGTGCAGGAGCGGCGCTGGCTGTTTCGGGGCTCGGCGTCGACCGCGGTCGTCGCCGAGCGCCATCCCTGGATCGTGTTGACGGTCACGGCGATACTGGCAGGGGCGGGAATCTTCGGACTGCTGCAACTCGACACCGAGTTCAGCTCGACTGCGTTCGTTCCGGAGGACGCCCCGATTCTCCAGACCTTCAGGACGCTCGACGAGCAGTATGAGTCCGGTTTCGGAGAGACGACCGATGTCCTGATCGAAGGTGACGTGTTGACGCCGGAGGCGCACAACGCTCTGATCACGGCCCTCGCCGGCCTGGAGGACGACGCCTACGTCGGCGAAGTGCAAGGACGTGCCTCCGCTGCCAGCCCCGTCTCCGTGCTCGCCGGGCTGACCGGCGACGCCGCGTTCATGGAGTCGGCGGCGTCGCTCGGCCTCCGGCCGGACCTGACGATGCAGCCGGGCGCCGATGTGGAGGCCGTCTACGCGGCCGCCGCCGAGCGCGACCCGGCCGGCATGGCGCAGGTACTCGCCGCCGGAGAACCCCCGGCAATCCGCGTCGCCATCTCCACCAACGCGGGAGAGGATCTGGCACGGCAACTCGAGGAGGATCTCACCACCGACTTCGCTCCGGTTTCGAGTCTCGAGGGTGTGACGGCAATACCCACCAACGAGCACATCATCGTCACCGTCGTCATCGATGCGCTGAACTCGTCGCAGCTCTCGTCAATCGCCATCACCGTGGTAGCGGCGATGGTCCTCCTGACGGTCGGCTTCTGGTTCGAATGCCGGCGCCCGATGCTCGGCGTCATCACCATCGTCCCCGTCATCGTCGTCGTCCTGTGGACCTACGCGATGATGGCCGCGTCGAACATACCGTTCGGACCCGTCACCGCCACCGTCTCGGCGCTGGCCATCGGCATCGGCGTGCCGTATACGATCCACATCACGCACCGCTACCTCGAGGACCGGCAGAGGTTCGACGATCCTGCCGATGCAATGCGGGCAACCGCCGGCCACACGGGTGGCGCTCTCGTCGGCTCCGCCCTCACCACCATTGCCGGATTTGCGATGTTGATCACCTCGTCGCTCACGCCGTTCCAGCAGTTCGGGATCGTCACCGCCTACGCCATCGGTTTCGCGTTGCTCGGATCGGTGATCATCCTGCCGAGCCTGCTGGTGTTGTGGGACCGCTGGCACTCCCGCCGGGGAGAGGCACCCGTCGAGCGTCTGCCCATCGTCGAGGAGCGGGAGCCGGTCGGCGTCTGAGGTCCCCGTTCTGGCGTATCGGGCTCGACCCCGGCGGGAAGCGAGCTACGCAGGAACGGGGTCGGCAGGCTCGCCTCAGTGTGCGCCGAGTAGCGCCTCGAGCGCCCCCACGAACCGATCCAGCTCGTCTCCGGTGTTGAAGTAGTGCACCGACGCCCGCACGAGATCCGGGAGGTTTCGTCTTTGCGCGTCGTACGGCGTCGAGGCCGGACGGGACACCGAGAGGTTGATCCGCTGCGCTCGCAAATCGTCGACGATCTCGCCGGCGGCCACGGTCTCCGACCAGAACGACACGATCCCGCAGCGGCGTTCACCCAGGTCGGCCACCGTGATGCCGGGGACGCCGGCGAGCAGATCCCGGAGCTCCTCACCGAGTTCGACGACCCGGCGCTCGATCGCCTCCAGGCCCAGGTCCAGGGCGTAGTCGACCGCGGCGCCGAGGCCGACCAACGACGCATAGCCGAACTCCCAGTTCTCGAACCGCCGGGCATCGGGGCGGACGTCGTACGAATCCGGCGACGTCCAGCGGGCCGCGTGCAGGTCCAGGAGATACGGCTCGTAGTCCCAGCCGTCTCGTACGTAGAGGAAGCCGGTCCCCCTGGGGCCGCGCAGGTACTTGCGGCCGGTCGCCGTCAGGAGGTCGCAACCGAGCTCGTCGACATCGAGGCCGATCTGGCCGGCCGACTGGCAGGCGTCCAGGAGGTAGGTGACTCCTGCCGATCGGGCGATCGCTCCGATCTCCCCGGCCGGATTCACGAGGCCGCCGTTGGTGGGGATGTGGCTGACGGCGATCAGCTTGACCCGGTCGTCGAGCATCGACTCGAGCGCCGCCACCGACATCTCGCCCGACGCGGTCGAGGGCACCACCTCGACGACCACCCCGCGTTCGCGCTGCGCCTTGAGGAAGTTGATCACGTTGCTGGCGTACTCGGCTTCCGAAGTGAGGATGCGGTCGCCCGGTTCGAGCGGGACCGCAGCAAACGCGGCGTTCCAGGCGTCGGTGGCGTTGGCCATCAGGGCGATCTCCGAGTCGCGAGCGCCGATCAGACGGGCGACCAATCGGTAGACGGAATCAACTGCCTCCCGTCGCTCGGCGGCCAGCTCATAACCGCCGGTCAGGCTTTCGTGTAGCAGGTAGTCGATCTGCGCATCGACGACCACCTGCGGCGGAAGCGAGGCTCCGGCATTGTTGAGATGGACGACATGCCCGCACCCGGGGGTGTCGGCGCGAACGGCTTGGATATCGATCACGGCCGGGATCCTAGGTGGGCCGGCGTTCTCATCAGAGTCTCAGGTTCTCTTCACGGTTCTCTGACGGAGATCCGGCATAGTGGGAGGAGACGAGTTCTGTTGAGAGAATCATGAAGACCAGTGTGAATCGACAGTCGGGAAGGCTCCTCGCCTTCGGATTCGACGACGAGCTGAAGGCTCGCGAGATGCTGCTCGCCTTCCTACGACTCCAGAAGCGCAAGTCGCTTTCCCTGGAGGATGCCGCCATCGTGACGAACCATCGCAAGGTGCGCATTCTCCAGACCCGGGATACCAGCACGGGGCGGGGCGCCCTGCTCGGCAGCTGGTGGGGGCTCCTCGGGGGTCTGTTGATCGGATTCCCGCTGGCCGCCGCCCTGATCGGTGCCGCCTTCGGGGCACTCTGGGCCCGGCGAAAGGACGTCGGCCTGCCCGATCCGCACATGAAGGAGGTCGGGCGCACGCTGCAGGACGGAGACGCCGCCGCCTTCTTCCTGGTGCGCGATGCCTACCCGACGCACCTGTTGCACGAGTTACGGCGCTTCGACGCTCGACTCCTGGAGACGACCTTCGATGAGGACACCAGTCGCGAGTTCGAGGCGGCCTTGATGACCCCTCTCTGAGTCTTGGAGCGGGACTCCTCCCCTTCCCTCCCAACCCGCACTTCCCGCACCAAGCGAAGGCCCCGCCACCGGCGGGGCCTTCAATCGTTCTGGCGCGACATTCCGGACCCATGGGTGGCGAATGTCGCGGGAGAACGGGAGATTCGGCTGGCCGGTGACGAGCGCGCCTACGCTGGCCGCATGGAGATCCACACCGAACGGCTCGTCCTCCGTCGCTGGCGTGACTCGGACCGTGAGCCGTTCGCGGCGATGAACGCCGATTCCGCCGTCATGGAACACATGACCGGTCTCCTCTCCCGGGAGGAGTCCGACGCGTTCATCGACCGCGTCGAACAGGGCTTCGAGATCTGGGGTTTCGGACTCTGGGCGCTCGAGGTGCCGGGAGTCGCCGACTGCATCGGATTCACCGGGCTGTGGCCCCCCAGCTTCGACGCCCACTTCACTCCCGCCGTCGAAGTCGGCTGGCGTCTGGCCCGGGAACACTGGGGCAGGGGGTACGCAACGGAAGCAGCAGCCGCAGCACTCGATTTCGGGTTCGACGAGGCGGGACTCGGCGAAGTCGTGTCGTTCACCATCCCCGCCAACGTTCGTTCGATCGCCGTCATGGAACGGCTGGGCATGACCCACAATCCCGCCGACGACTTCGATCACCCGCGTCTACCGGCGGGCAGTCCGCTGCGACGGCACGTGCTGTACCGGATGAGGGCCGAGCGTTGGAGGATGACCAGGACCTGAGGTTCCCCGGAACGTCTTGCGCCCGTCCGTACAATCAGGTCAATGCCACCGATCTTCATCCTGATCATCATCCTCGGTGTGATCGCCGCGATCGTCGTCGGGATCGCCGGACAGCGGGCCATCGCGATGCGGTGGAGCGAGGCGGCGGCGAGACTCGGTCTCCAGTTGGTTCCCGGCGGAGTCTTCTCCTATCCACGGATCGATGGACTGCTCGGACGCCATCGAGTCTCCATCCGGACGATCACCACCGGCGGTGGAAGCAACCAGCAACGGTATACCCGCTACCAGGTCGACTACCCGTCGCTCGATCTCGGGTTGCAGTTGGCCCGGCAGACGGCGATCGGTGGCTTCTTTCGCCGGATCGTCGGTGCCCAGGACATCGAGATCGGCGACGAGGCCTTCGACCAGGCGTTCACGGTGAAGTCGGCCGACCCGCAGCAGCTCCTTGCCTTTCTCACCACCCGGCGACGTCAGTCGCTCACTCGCCTTCTGCTCACCTTCCCCAAGCTCGAGGTGACCGACACCGCCATACGAATCGATGTGCTGCGCGTGCAGCGCGATCCGGACGTACTCGCCTCAACGCTTCGCAGACTGGCATCGGTGGCGGAGACGCTGTCCGACGCTCCCGACCTCGACGACGCCGTGTCGGCGCGAGAGTCGGGGGATCTGAACGATGCACTGCAGCGGATGCGATCTGCGGTCGAGGAGCAGCCGGACGACCTCGAACGGCGGCTCCTCGAGATAGACACCCTCGCCGCGGCAGGGTCTGTAGAAGAGATGTCCGATCGGATCGCCGAAGCCGAGCAGATCGCCCCTGCCGACCCGGAGGTGCGCGGCTGGCGGCAGTCGGTCGCCGAGCCGACACCGTCGACCGGGACGCCTCCGGCATCCGTCGCTGCGCAAGAGCTCACCGAGGAGCTGTTCGGCGATCGGGCGATGAGCTTCGTCGTCCGCGATCGCTTCGCCGCCGGGTACGCGGGCACGAAGGTCCGCTGGCCCGGTACGGTGAAGTCGGCCCGCCGCTACGACTTCGACGGAGATTTCGGCCGGGGACCCGGAGTGAAGGCGGTTGTGACCGTGGCGAGCCTCGAGCACGATCTGTTTGGGGCCTCGGACATTGACGCCATCGTCGAGCTCCCGGAGTCGGCACCGGACCTCAATCGAGGAGACACGGTCGCGATCGAGGGCACGTTGACCGCGGTCGATGCCCTGATGCGCAACTTCACCGTGCGGCAGGCATCTCTGGTCTGAAACGCGCCGACCGGTCCACCTCCTCTGGTTTCTCGGCAATGCAGTTGCTCGCCACGCGCCGTTGCATTGCGGAGAAACCTCTAGGACCGGGTGTGGATGACCTCGCGCCACTTCAGCTTGACCCCCGCCCTGATGATGCCCCGCCGAAACACCATGGCCCCCAAACGCATCATCCAGTACGTTGCGACGAGCATGACCGCCACCGACGTCGCTCCCTCCCACCAGGCCACGTCGCCTCGAACCATCCGCATCGGCATTGTGAGCGGCGCGGTCGGCGGGATGAACGACGCGATCTGAATGACCAGCGTGTCTCGCTCCATCGTGAGTGACGACACGGCGACGAAGTAGCCGACCATCAGCAGAAGGTTGAATCCGCCCACCGCGTCGGACGCGTCGCGCGCCGATCGCACCAGAGCCCCGGAGGCGGCGTACCCGGCCGCATAGAACGCGTAGCCGAGCAGAAACCAGCCGACGATGATGACGAATGCCCCTCCGGTGGCGTCCGGAAGCTCGACGATGTCGAGCAGGCCACCAATGAGAAGCACCAGGAACCCCACGATCATCAGTTGACCCAGTCCGAGCAGACCGATAGACACGACCTTGGCGCTCAGCAGCTGGCGGGGCGTCACCGCGGAGAGCAGAACCTCCATCACCCGACCCCCCTTCTCCTCCACCACCCCGTAGGCCACCCATTGCCCGTAGGCCAGGATCCCCATGAACGTGAAGAAGAGGCTGACCGCTGCCAGGGCCGAGTCGGCCTCGAAGGATTCAGCCGGTGCGACGACCTCCCGCACCTCCACCTCGGTTTCGAGCAACTCCGCCAGATCACCGGAGGTCAGATCCATGGTTGCTGCCCGGGCCTCGATCTGGCGACGAGAGAGCGCCGCCGAGATCGCTTGCAGCATCGCCTTCGAACGGCCCGGATAGGACAGGATCTCCGAATCTCCGACGATTCCGAACTCCAGCTTGCCATCCTCCATCTCCTGCTCGATACGCTCGGCCGAAACGAACGGTCGGAGGTCAACCAGGAAACCGTCGGGCGCGTACCTGTTGATCTCCGCTTCGAGATCGAGCGTCGTGTCGACCACGCCGACCCGGTAGGTCACCGGCCCGGTGCCATCACCGCTGAAGACGCCGATGGCGATCAGTCCGCCGGCGACGACGGTGACGAGTATCGAGGTCGTGATCAGGAACGCCTTCCGGCGCGACCGCCACTCCCGGACGGCGATCAACCAGAGCGTCTTCCAACTACTCACGGCTCGACACCGACTCTCTGAACACTTCGGACAGGTCGGGAGGCGCAAACGTGAACTCCTTCACGTGACCGGCCTTCTCTGCCCAGGCCGCCACGTCGGAAACCCGCATTCGATCGTCGACGAGTAGGCGAAACCTGTTGCCGTCGCGCGCCACGAGCTCGACACCCTGAAGGTCGTCCACCCAGGTTGCCTCGCCACCATCGAGAACGACGGTGAGGTACCGGCGAGGGGATCTCTGACGTAGGTCGTCGACGTCGCCCGCCAAGACCACCCGTCCGCGGTTGATGATCACCACGCGACGGCAGAGGTCTTCGACGAGATCGAGCTGGTGGCTCGAGAAGAGGACGGCCGCACCTGCGGCGGCACGCTCGGCGAGCACCGCGGACAGCGCGTCGACCCCGATCGGGTCGAGACCCGCAAACGGTTCATCGAGCACCAGCAGGTCCGGACCGTGCATGAGCGCTACCGCCAGCTGTGCCCGCTGCTGGTTGCCGTGGGACAGCTCCTCGATCTTGCCGGCTGCACGATCCTCCAGGCCGAGCATCTCCAGCAGCCGGTGCGCCTCTTCCACGGCCCCTTGCTTGGACATGCCGTGGAGCCGGCCGTGGTAGACGAGCTGTTCGTGCAACTCCATCCGGGGATAGAGGCCTCGCTCTTCGGGCATGTAGCCGATCCGGAGGCGTGCCTCGCGATCGATGGGCCGGTCGTCCCAGGTCACCGTCCCGGCATCTGGTTCCACCAGTCCGAGGACGATGCGCATGGTCGTGGTCTTGCCGGCGCCGTTCGGGCCGAGGAATCCGAGCATGGCTCCGCGCCGTACGCCGAGCGAACACGACTCAAGTGCGACCACGTCACCGAAACGCTTCGAGACACCTTCGACCGACAGCATGGCTCCATGGTCCACCAGCGAAGCTGCTCATGCCAGAGTCCTTCGACATCGCGCATGTAGACCTTTCTCGGCAATGCAGTTGATCGCCACGCGCCGTTGCATTGCCGAGNNCGGTTCGATGCCGCGATCGGCCAGGTCCCGAATGGCCTCGTCGAGATTCGCCACCCGGAACGCCACGACCGCGTTCGGGTTCACCTCACCGGCCGCTCCACCATGCACCGCGAACCTGGTCGGGCCGGGCACCCGGAGCTCCTGCCAGTCGCCGTAGCGGGGTCCGGCCTCGATATCCATCTGCGTGTACCAGGCGACAGAGCGATCGACGTCCGCCACCCAGAAGAACACCACATCGATGCCTTGCACTTCCATCGGCGTCTCCTCCTCTCGTTCTCGCGCGTGAATACTGCCCTATAGGGNNGACAATAGGACACTCAAGTTATACTCTCTGTAAAGACTGAGAACCTCCCCAAGATCACAGAACCAGGAGCACCACTATGGCCAAAGCAGTCGGCATCGACCTCGGCACCACCAACAGCGTCATCTCCGTCCTCGAAGGCGGCGAGCCGACGATCGTGCCCAACGCCGAGGGCGGGCGGACCACCCCGTCGGTCGTCGCCTTCAAAGACGATGAAGTTCTCGTCGGCGAGGTCGCCAAGCGTCAGGCGATAACCAACCCGGACCGGACCATCCGCTCGGTCAAGCGCCACATGGGCGACAAGAGCTGGTCGGTCGAGATCAACGGGAAGAAGCTGACCGCCCAGGAGATCTCGGCACGCATCCTCATGAAGATGAAGCGGGACGCCGAGGCGTACCTCGGCGAGCCCGTCACCGAGGCGGTCATCACCGTCCCCGCCTACTTCGACGACGCCCAGCGCCAGGCGACCAAGGACGCCGGCGAGATCGCCGGCCTCGAGGTGCTGCGGATCATCAACGAGCCGACGGCCGCCGCGCTCGCCTACGGCCTCGACAAGGAGCACGACCAGACCATCGCCGTCTACGACCTCGGCGGCGGCACCTTCGACGTCTCGATCCTCGAGATCGGCGAGGGCGTCTTCGAGGTCAAGTCGAC
>JABAOG010000672.1_pt1 | contig 27778 bp, 21 predicted proteins | sample 7062131 | NCBI WGS metagenome assembly JABAOG01 (sample SAMN14538629, study PRJNA623070) | marine sediment metagenome | biome: marine biome [ENVO:00000428]; feature: marine pelagic biome [ENVO:01000023]; material: deep marine sediment [ENVO:00002113] | place: India: Arabian Sea | collected... | reverse complement strand
ACTGAACTTCGTGAACGATGAAGGCCCCGCGCCAGCCCATGTCGAGGTGTGCCCGGACCTGACCCGAAGGCCCGAGGGAGGGACGGTGGTCTCGATGCGGGTGCGGCATCACCTCGTTGATCACGGGACGGAGTTCGGCTGCAACGTACACGGGGGCTGGCGAGTGCGGCGCACTACGCACGAGCCTACCGATGGGCTGGAGGAGGCGGCCCTACTGGACGCCATGCGGCGGTGCCTGGTCGCTTCTCGGCAGCGCCAGCGGGAGGAAGGGTCCCCTCTCGTGACGAGCGACGATTGACGAATCGTTCTGCTTGCGGCCGCTTGCTTCCGCGGGGGCTCCTAGGTCCTGTTCCCTCACTTGGGCTTGGAGGGTTTGAATTCTTGGCTGGGATCCCCCTGTTTTCGCGGGGGATCCGGGAGGGGGGAGTGTCCCCCTATCTGCATCCCCCTATCTGCAACGGGTGGGGATGGCGGGGCCGTGGCAGGTGGTGCAGGCGCGGGGGTTGCGCCGGTAGTCGTCTTTGCAGCGGGTGGCGTAGCCGGGCGGGTGGGGGCTGAGGCCGGCGCCGATGCCGCGGGCGCCGTGGCAGACGACGCAGTCGCGCTCGGCGTGGCAGCTGGTGCAGGTGGTCATCGAGCGGCGCGCTTCGATGCCGTGGGCGTCGACGAAGGTCGGCGGGTGGAAGCGGGCGCCGGTGCGCGCGACGGGCGCGGCCATGGGACTCAGGCCCAGGCGGCTGTGGCATTCGGTACAGAAGCGCTGGGTGGTGTGGCAGCTCGAGCACTGGTGCTGGTTCCGGCGGGCCATCGGGCCGTGGTTGGTCAGGAAGTCCGCCGGGTGGATGCTCGCCGGCCGCACGCGTCCGTCGTGGCAGGCCACGCACTCGCTCTCGGTGTGGCACTCGGCGCAGAGCGGGCCGCGGTCGGCGGCGACCCAACGGTGGCGGACCAGGAAGTCGCGGTCGTGGTCCATGCCGTGGAGCCAGCGCGGGGGCAGCAGCTGCGCGTCGCCGAAGCGGGTGCGGAGGGTGCCGTCCGGGCTGCTCACGTGACAGACGGAGCACTCGCCGGAGGCCTCGTCGCCGCCGAGGCCCGCGGTGCCGTGGCAGCGCCAGCAGGATTCCATCGTCGGTAGGTCGCGGACGGTGGCCGTCTGCCGGCGCTGGATGTCCTCGTGGCAGTCGAGGCAGCGGACCCCCCGGCGCGCGTGTTGCTGGTGGGAGAAGTGGATCCGCGGCGGCGGAAACTCCGAGGCCACGATGTCGGTGCCGTCGCTGCCCACGTGGCAGGTGCCGCAGGTGGCCGTGCTCGCCCGCTCGCGGTCGGTCTGCGCGTCGTGGCAGGGTGCGCAGGACTGCTCGCTGGGAATCAGCGACTCGGCCGCGCGGGTGCTGTCGGTCGCGCCCTCGTGGCAGCGCTCGCAGCGCAGACGCACGTGCTGCGGGTGGCTGTGGTCCATGCGTAGGGCGATGCGCTGCGGCGGGTAGACCACCGGCGAGGGCACGCTCGCCCGATCGTTCTGCGAGTGGGCGAAGGTCAACGCAGCGGCGAAGGAGCCGAGGAGCGCGACGACGAAGAGCAGGCGCGCCTTCATCGCCACGCCCTCAAGAGGAAGCTCGCGAGCGCCCGCACCCGATGCCGCACCAGCCCACTGTGCGCCCACTCGACGTCGAGCGCGAAGCGACTCTGCCGGGTGAGCCGGTACTCGCCGCCGAGGGCCAGCGAGACGCTGGTGGTGTCCCGCTGCTGCCGCCAGGGGTCGTCGAAGCGCCACACCGAGCCACGCCACCAGGCGGCGCCCCGGGCGCCGATGTTCCGGCGCACCTCACCGAGGACCGCGGCCACGGGCCTCAGCGAGCCGGCCCAGAGGAAGCCCCGGAGCTCCGCCCGCCAGCCGCCGCGCTTCACCCGCCCCCAGAGCTCGCCGCCGAGGTCCCGCTCGACCTCGTTGCCGGGCTCGGAGCGGCGCCCGCGGAGGATCCCGCCGAGGCGCACGTCGCCGACGGGCGGCGCGTCGACCGCCAGCTCGAGCTGGCTGACCGGCACCGGATCGAAGAAGCCCCAGATGCTGCCGGCGTCGAAGCGGGGCACGTGGTGGCGAATGCGCAGGCGCGCGGTGGCCTCGAAGGCGTGAGCGGCCACCTCGCCGAAGGCCTCGACCAGCTCTTCGCGGCCGAGCTCCCAGACCAGGTCCCCCCGCAGCTCGATCGCCTCGTGCGGCCGGCTGGTCAGGCCGACCCCGGCGTAGGAGAGGACGGCCCCCTCGGGCCCACGCATCTCGCGCACGAAGGCGCGGGCCTTGGCGTAGCGGTCGAGGCCGAGCGCGAGCGCCGCGCCGAAGAGGAAGGTGCGCGGCGTGGGCTGGATCTGCGGGTAGTCGCTCGGCGCCAGCGTCTCCGGGAGCACCAGGTGGATCGAGCCCTGGGTGCCGAGTCCGGGGCTGCCGGCGAAGGTGCCCGGGCGCACCTGCCGGCCGGCGTAGCCTTCGAGCCCGATCCAGCGGAGCGGCTGCGCGGCGACCCGAGCGCCGTCGAAGCGGTAGAGACCGGCAGGGTCCATGCCGATCTGTCGACCGCCGCGCACCGAGAGTCCCTTCGGCCCGCGCAGCTCCACGTGAAAGGTGGGCACGTCCATCCGGGTGCGCCGCGCGAGCGGCTGGTAGCCGAGGGTGTCGCCGGCGTTGGTCGCGTCGTAGCAGCGGTCGGTGTCGCGGATGCAGTCGCGGCCGAAGTCCTGGTCGAGGCGCAGCGCCACCGCCGTGTGGATCCGGTAGCGGGCCTCGGTCGGCTCGTCGCCGAGGCGGAGCACGTGGGTCAGCCCCAGGGTCTCCACGAAGCGGCGGCGTTCCCAGACGATCGGCGCGAGCGTCGAGGCGACGGCGTAGGCGGTGAACGACGCATCCGAGTCGACGTGCCAGAAGCTCCGCTCGGCGGGCGCCTCTCGGGCCGTCGGCGCCGTCGAGGTCCACGTCTGCGCGGCGACCGCACCAGGGAGCAGCAGCCCGAGAGCCAGCAGTCCAACCGTCGCCCCGCGCACCGGCGCATGAGGCCCACCCGCAGCCGGCTCTGTCAAACCGTTCGTACGCCCAAATAGCGCACGAGGCGCTCCGGGGGAACCGGAGCGCCTCGTGGTCGGAGGGCTCGTAAGCCGAGTTCTGTTCCGCGCGCCGTCTCCGGCAACGCGGTGAGGATCATTCATCTAGGACCGCCGTCACCGACGGCCTCGAGCGATGCAACCCGGAAGCTCGGGCGGGCCGCCCTCGAACGCTTCCCTATTCGGTCTTGCTCCGGATGGGGTTTGCCGTGCGACCGACGTCACCGCCGGCCCGGTGAGCTCTTACCTCACCCTTTCACCCTTACCCCGCGGCCCGAAGGCGGCGAGGCGGTTTGCTTTCTGTGGCACTTTCCTCGGGGTCACCCCCACCAGGCGTTACCTGGCACCCTGCCCTGTGGAGCTCGGACTTTCCTCCCGTGTGAATGAACACCGAGCGCGAACGCTCGGGCCACCACACCGGCGACCCTCCGAACCGCTCCGACCGGCACTCAGTACGCCTTGGCCGGCGCCTCGGCAAGGGCGCGTCGGTTGCGCCTTTCTTGACCGCGATCCGCTGCCGCATAGCGTCGAGGGCATGCGGCGCTCCGTCTTCTTCCTGGTCCTGGGCGCCCTCGCGTGTGGCGAAGCGGCCACCGAGGGTCCTGCGGACGCCGGCGCAGCGGCCGAAGCGGTCACCGAATCCATCGCCGAAGCGCCGATTCGCCCGTCGCCGCCGGTGGAAGCGGAGACGCCGGAGCTCACGCCGGTCGACGACGGCAGCCCGATGGCCTCCATCCCCGCCGGCGAGCTGTTGGTCGGGAGCCGGCCGGGATCGCTCGGGCGGAACGCGACCGCGGAAGCAGACTTGATCCCCGTCGCCCTCCCCGCCTTCGAGATCGACCGGCGGCCCTACCCCAACGATCCCGAGCGGCCGCCGATGACCNNTGCACCGAGCTCGAGTGGGAGCGCGCGTGCAAGGGCGAAGGCGACCGTCGCTTCCCGGTCGGCGACGAATTCGGCACGGAGGGGATGAGCCCCTTCGGCGTGTACGCGATGGGCACGACCCACGGAGAGTGGACCACCAGCCCCGACGTGCGCGACCTGGCACCCGGCACCCCGAACGCCGCGGTCTTCCGTGGCGCAGCGCCGGACCAGGAGGCGCCCTTCCACCGCTGCGCCGCCCGGCGAGCCACCGCGCCGACGACCCAGTCGCGGCACATCACCTTCCGCTGCTGCCGCGGGTCCGAGCCCGAGGCGAGCTACCCCACCGAGCGCTTCACTCCCCGGGTGCAGCGGCTCGAGCAGACGCCCGCCGAGATGAAGGCGCACCTGCGCTCGGTGCCCGAGGTCGCGGCCTTCGCGGACGCCTTCGTCCCGGCGACCGACGACTCGATGACCCGCGCCGTCGGCGACCTCTCCCTGCTCCACGGCTGGGAGCTGGCCGGCCCGGTGCTCCGCTGGACGCCGGTCGATGGCGAGGAGATCTGGGTCTACAGCGGCAAGGTCGACGACCGGGCCGCGGTCATCGCGCTCTTCCGCACCGCCGACGAGCGGCTACTGCACGGCGCGTCGATGCTCTTCGATCCCGAGGAGGGGCCGGTCGCGGTCGCCTTCACCCCGCCGGAGCGTCGCTTCCTGAAGCTCTCGGTCGACTGGGCGCTGACCGCCGCCGACGCGGTGCTGGTCTACGGCGAGGACTCGACGCTCACCTTCGAGCCCCGCTGACGTCCAGCTGGTCGAGGAGCGCCTGGGGCGGGTCGGCCATCCGCTCGAGGTAGAAGGCGGCGAGCCAATCGTTGCCGTTGTCGAGCTGCGCCTGCGCGGCGGCGGCGAGGCGCATGTCCGGCAGGGGAGAGAGGTCGAGCGCCCGGCCCAGCGGCACGAGCACGCTCTGCTGGTAGCCCTCCTGGACCATGTCGCCCGCGAGGCGGCGCAGCTCCACCGAGTCGCCCTGGACGGCGAGGAAGCGCTGGGTGATCGCCTCCGCGTGGGAGGGGCTCAGGTCGAGGGCGCGCTCGTCCTGGAGCACCTGCGTCTGGAAGCGAGCGGCCAGGCCGAGGGCGAGCTGCGGCTCCACGTCGATGGCGCGGTCGTAGGCGCGGAGGGCGCCCTCGTAGTCCCCGGCTTCGCGGCGGACCTCGCCGAGCTTCATCCAGGCGTAGAAGGCGTCCGGCTGCGCATGGGTGGCCTGGCTCCAGAGCGCCTCGTCGCTGCGCCAGTAGCCGAGCTGGGTCACCGTGACCGCGCCATAGAGGACGACGGCGAGAGACGCGACCAGGACGCGGCGGCCCTCGAGGCGATCGACGAGCGCGCCGGCGGCGAAGGCCAGGCCGGCGAGCGGGAGCGAGAGGTAGCGGTCCTGCACCTCGAAGTAGAGCGGGACGACGTTGCTGGCGGGGAGGAGCAGCACGGCGAAGGCGACGAGACCGACGAGCACCCGCGGTCGCCCGCGCGCGGCGACGGCGGCGACGACGAGCAGGGCGGGGCCGAGCCAGGCGACGGCGCCCGGCGCCTGCCGATGGATCGGGTAGATGGGCGAGAGCTTCCAGGGGAAGAGCGCGCTCCACAGGTGGTGGCCGAACGAATGGGCGACGAGGCTCGCGCGGCCGAAGCCCTCGAGGGGCGCGCGGACCATCTCGGCCTCCTTCCAGATGCCGAGGGCGACGAAGCCGAGGCCGGCGGTGATGGTGAGCGCGGGGAGCTGCCGGATGGCCGCTGCGCGCCAGTCGCGGCGCTCGAGCAGTCCGTCGACGAGCGCCCAGACGATGGGCAGCGCCAGCACGGTGGTCTTGGAGAGGGCCGCGGCGGCGAAGGCCAGGAGGCAGAGCAGCGACGCGCGGTCGTTCCACCGCTCGCTCCTCAGGTGGGCCAAGGTGGCGAGGCCGGCGAAGAGCGCCGCGAGCACGTCCTTGCGGCCGGTGGCCCAGTGGACGACCTCGATCTGTATCGGGTGGATCGCGAAGAGGAGCGCGGCGACGAGGGCCGCCGGAGCTCCGAGGCCGAACGCGCGGAAGACCCGGNNCCGGCGCCAGACCATGGCCGCGCCGACCCACAGGGTCAGGCTCACCGCGTGGAGCGCGGGGCCGCTGGGACCGAAGAGAGGCACGTCGATCCAGTAGGAGAGCAGGTGCAGCGGGTGATAGGCCTCGAAGTGCGGCCCGCTCCAAATGGCGACGAAGTGGTCCCAGGAGACCGATTGGATGGGCTCGAAGTCGACCAGGAAGCGCTGGTCGTCCCAGCTGCGCATCAGCCCGTGGGTCAGCCCCCGCGCGAACACCGCGACGGTGACGAGGGCGAGGATCGCGTCGTCGCGAACGCGGGCCGCGATCCCCGGCGTCTCTTCGCTGGTCTGCTCCGAGGCCACGACGCTGCATACCGCAAGCCGCCCCCGCCGCGCACCCTCCGACGCCGAGCACCGAGCACCGAGCACCGAACCCCGAATCGCGAACCGGCACCGTGATATCGTCGCGGCGAAACGATGCGTACGACCGCGGCTTGGCTGGCCCTCTGGAGCGCCGCCCTCTTGGGGTGCGGCGACGACGCTGCCCCCGCGGAGCCGCGGCCCTGCAGTGCCGACGCGGACTGCGACGACGGCGTCTACTGCAATGGGGCCGAGCGCTGCGAGCCGAGCGCGGAGAGCGCCTCGGCGTTCGGCTGCGTCGCCGGGGCGCGTCCCTGCGACGAGGGGAGCGCCTGCATCGAGACCGACGAGAGCTGCGACGCGGTCTGCGCGACGCCGGACGGCGACGGCGACGGCTCGGACCGCATCGCCTGTGGCGGCGACGACTGCGACGACGAAGACGCGGACCGCTACCCTGGCAACCCCGAGGTCTGCGACGCCGCAGGACGTGACGAGGACTGCAATCCGGTGACCGTGGGCGCCATCGACCGAGACGGAGACGGCTTCGTCGACGCCCAGTGCCGAAACGAGGGCGGCAGCGCCGGCACCGACTGCGACGACCGCGACCCACGGGTCGGGCCGTTGCGCACCGAGCAGTGCAACGGCCGCGACGACGACTGCGACGGTGAGGCCGACGAAGGGGTGGCCATCGATGGCTTCGTCGACATGGACGCCGACGGTCGCGGAGACTCCAGCCGCGCGGTGCGCGCCTGCGGGGACGCGGCGCGCTTCGCGGCGGTCGGCGAGGACTGCGACGACGCCGACCTCGAGGTGCAGCCCACGCCGAGCGAGCTCTGCGACGGCAAGGACAACGACTGCGACGGCACCACCGACGAGAACGCCGGCAACGTCTACTGGTATGTCGACGCCGACGGCGACGGCTACGGCGAGATCGACGGAGATCCTCAGCCGAGCTGCGAGCCGATCGCCGGCCGGTCGATCCTGCCGACCGACTGCAACGACGGCGACGGGAGCGTCAGCCCGGCAGCGACCGAGGTCTGCAACGGCGTCGACGACGACTGCAATGGGATCGCGGATTTCGTCGGCCCGGGCGGGGACCTCGAGGACGACGACCGCGATGGCGTCCCCGACGTGAGCTGCGGCGGCACCGACTGCGACGACCAGGACCCCTTCGCGGCCCCCGGCTTCCCCGAGCTCTGCAACGAGCGCGACGACGACTGCGACGGGATGGTGGACGAGGGCGTGACCGAGAGCGATTGGTACGTCGACCGCGACGGCGACGGCTACGGCGACGGCGCGCCCATGACCCTGTGCGCGCTCGGATCCGGCTTCGTGCCGCGCGCCGGCGACTGCGACGACTCGGACGCCGGCGTCGCCCCCGGGGCGCTCGAGGCCTGTGACGGCATCGACCAGGACTGCGACGGATCCATCGACGAAGGGGCCTCCGCCCGCTGCGGCGGTGGGTCGAACGCGCGCTGGGCCTGCGTCGGTGGCCGCTGCCAGGTCGCTGGGTGCCTGCCGGGATTCGGCGACTGCGACCTGCTGGACTCGACCGGCTGCGAGACCGCGCTCGAGAGCTCGACGGACCACTGCGGCCTCTGCCTCGCGAGCTGCGCGGGCACCTGCGCGGACGGCGTCTGCTCGACGGCGCCGGCCCCCTGGCCGGTCTCGGTCGTCGCCTTCGACGAGACCATCGAGCCCTTCGGCGACTACGTCGGCATCGCGGGCGGCCGCATCGCGACGTTGACCATGAGCCCGACCCGCGAGTGGCTCACCGACGACAGCGGCCTCACCAACATCGCCCTCCCCGGCCACACGTGGATCGTCGCCAGCGGCCCCGGTCTCTACCCGGTCGCGACGGAGGCGAACGCCACCCGCCCCGCCAGCACGCTCTTCTGGGCCTCCTTCGGGGAGGAACCGGTGATCTTCCCCATCCCGCTCTCGGCCCTCGCTGCGCTCGGCAGCCAGCGACCGTCTCGAGGGATGGTCGCCGTCCGCGACACCGGTCCCGGAATCATCGCCGGGTACGACCAGCCGATCACCCTCGGCATGCCCTTCGGTGACGCCTCCGGGGGCAGCTACCAGTACGGCGACAACTTCACGCTCGGCAGCGCCCCCGTCTTCCGCGAGGGCCAGGATCTGGTCGTCTTCGGCGACGTCGCGCCGGGACCCATCGTCATCGATTCCCCCGGCTGCCGGGTCCGCTCGGTCGACCCGGTGGCCTATGCCGGCGTGCTCACCGGCGTGCTGGTCGAGTGCAACGACACCCCGGCGGAATTCTGATGCGTTCCATCCTCGCCGCCCTGCTCCTCACCACGATCGCCGGCTGCGGCGACGACGGCGGTGGGCTGAGCACCTGCATCGAGGACAGCCAATGCGACGACGGTGTCTACTGCAACGGCAGCGAGCGATGCGCGCCGGACGAGGGGCTGGCCAACGCTCTCGGCTGCGTCGCCGGAACCCGGCCGTGCGAGGCGACGGCGGCGTGCATCGAGGTCGAGGATCGCTGCGAAGGCGGCTGCACCACCAGCGACGGAGACGGCGACGGCGTCGATCGCATCGACTGCGGCGGCGCCGACTGCGACGACGAGGATGCCCAGCGCTTCCCGGGCAACACCGAGGTCTGCGACAGCGACGGCCACGACGAGGACTGCGACCTCAACACCATCGGCGCCCTCGACCGAGACCGTGACGGCTTCGTGGACGACCAGTGCGCCAACGAGGGCGGTGCGACCGGCGTGGACTGCAACGACCGCGAGCCGGGGATCTCACCGATCGGTGAAGAGGCCTGCAACGGCCGCGACGACGACTGCGACGGGGACGTCGACGAAGGGGTCGCTTTCGACGGCTTCCTCGACGCCGACGCCGACGGCCACGGCGACCCCGACACGCCGATGCGCGGTTGCCTCGGGCGCGCGCGCTTCACCGAGATCGGCGACGACTGCGACGACGGGAACCCCGCCATCCACGCCGGCCAGCCGGAGATCTGCGATGGCGAGGACAACGACTGCGACGGGTTCAACGACGAGGGCGTGCGACCGGTCTTCTGGTTCCCGGACGCCGACGCGGACGGCTACGGCGACGCCGCCGGCCCGGCGGTCTTCTCCTGCGAGCCGGTCGTGGGGCACGCGCTGCTGCCCACCGACTGCGATGATGGCGACGCCACCATCAACCCGGCGGAGCTCGAGTCCTGCAATGGCGTCGACGACGACTGCAACGGCATCGCCGACTTCGACGTCGGCGACGGAGACCTCGAGGACGACGACCGGGACGGCGTGGCGGACGAGCGCTGCGGCGGCGCGGACTGCGACGACCGTGACCCGCTGGCGGCGGGCACCTTCGAGGAGCTCTGCAACGGCCAGGACGACGACTGCGACGGCATGGTCGACGAAGCGACGGCCGAGTCCGACTGGTTCGTCGACGGCGATGGGGACGGCATCGGCGCCGGCGCCGCCATGCGGATGTGCGTAGTGGGCTCCGGCTTCGTGCCGACCGGAGGGGACTGCGACGACGGCGACCGGCAGGTACTGCCCGGCGCCACCGAGCGCTGCAACGGCGTGGACGACGACTGCGACGGCGCGGTGGACGAAGGCGCCACCGCGCGCTGCACCGGCGCCACGGCCGCCTACGTGTGCTCCGACGGCTACTGCCAGGTGAACCGCTGCGCCGATGGTCGCGGCGACTGCGACGGCAACGACGCCAACGGCTGCGAGACCGACGTGCGCAGCTCGACCAGTCACTGCGGCGGCTGCGGCCAGATCTGCGCCGGCGTCTGCCGGAACGGGGGCTGTGACGTCGGCTCGGCACCCATCGTCTCCGTCACCATCAAGGACGTGGACGGCGTGACCCTGACGGACGCCCGCTACGGGTCGACCGGTACGTCGAGCGATCTGACTCAGACGACCGACGGAGTGGCCGGCCTGCGACCCGAGGTTCCCCACTGGGTGCGCTTCGAGGCGGACGGCTTCGTTCCGCTGGTCTTCCCGGTGGACCGCACCGGGCTGACCCACGCGAACGCCTTCGCCTTCACCTCCGAGGTCTACCTGGCGCGCACGAGCGAGATCGACGATTGGCCCGGGTCACGGACGCCGACGCTCGGGGTGTTGATCGTGAACGCCTCCCCGGCGAGCCCCGGCGAGACCCGACCGGTGACGATCAACCTGAGCCACGGCGAAGCATTCCACACCATCGACGGCCGGCCCTACGAAGCGACGACCGGGGCGTTCTTCACCGACGTATCCAACGAGGTGGTGGTCTTCACCGAGGTGGAGCCTGGCGAGGTGAGCGTGGCGAGCCCTGGCTGCCTCGTCGACGATCCGGACGCGCGGGTCTATCCCGGCGCGATCACGTCGGTGCTCCTCAGCTGCCCCTGAGGCTCATCCTCAGCGCCGCATCGGCTACTTGACCGGATCCGGCGCCGGGATGTCGACCATCGTGACGTCGATGCCGCGGGTGTGCGCGGTCTGCTCGAAGTCGTGGATGAGCTCGATGACGTCCGGATGCATGTACTGCGAGCGGGTTCCGTCGATCTCCACGACCGACCCCTCCGGCAGCTCGTGGAGCACCTTGTTGACGCTCGCGCGGTTGAGGAAGGACAGGTTCTCACTGAGCTCGAGGCGCACGAACTTCCGCCCGCCATCCTCGGGGTGCGAATCTCGATGCCGCACGAAGAAGGGCGTCCGCAGGTTCGAGCGCAGGATGAAGAAGAGGCCCACGACCATGCCGACGCCCACGCCGCGGAGCAGGTCCGTCGCCAGGATGAACACGATGGTCACGATGAAGGGGACCCACACGTCCGGGCTCTTGCTCAACATCTGCTTGAAGAGGCCGAGGTTGGCGAGCTTGTAGCCGACGTAGAGGAGCACCGCCGCCAGCGCCGCCAGCGGGATCAGGTTCATCACGAAGGGGATGAGCACGACGGAGAGCAGCAGCAGGACGCCGTGGACGAAGGCGCTCATCCGGGTGCGTGCGCCCGAGTGGATGTTGGTCGAGCCGCGGACGATGACCGCCGTCATCGGTAGACCGCCGATCAAACCGGCGATCACGTTGCCCGCCCCCTGCGCGACGAGCTCCCGGTTGGTGGGCGTGGACCGCTTCCAGGGGTCGATCTTGTCCATCGCCTCGATGCACAGGAGCGTCTCGATGCTCGCGACCGCAGCGATGGTGAACGCCGTGGAGTAGATCTCGATGTCGCCGATGCGCCCGAAGTCCGGGAACCGGAGCGCGCTCAGGAGATCGCCGAGCCCTTCATCCGGCAAGCGGACGAGGTGCTCGCTCCGAAGCGCCCACTCCGGCGCCACGACGTAGAAGAGCGAGTTCAGCAACGCGCCGAGGACGACGACGATCAGCGGCCCCGGCAGCCAGCGAAGCTCCTTGAGGAACTCGATGCGGCCCCAGAGCAGGAGGATGAAGAGGCCGACGGCGGTGATGGTCACCGCGCCCCAGCCGATGTGGCCGAAGGCGTAGCCGAGCTGCTCGAAGAAGTTCAGCGTCACCTCCTGGCCGCCCATGTCGATCACGACGTCCTCGAAGAGCGTCAGGTCGCCCTCGTAGTCCTTGTCGAAGCCGAGCGCGTGGGGGATCTGCTTGATGATCAGGATGATGCCGATCGCGGCGAGCATCCCCTTGATGACCGAGCTCGGGAAGTAGTAGGCGAAGATGCCGGCGCGGGCGAAGCCGAGGATCAGCTGCATCACGCCCGAGATGACGACCGCGAGGAGGAAGCCCTCGTAGCCGAGGTCGGCGATCGCCGCGAGGACGATGGCCGTCAGCCCGGCGGCCGGGCCGCTGACGGCGGACGGTGAGCCGCTCACCCAGGCGACGACGATGCCGCCGACGATGCCGGTGATCAGCCCCGCGAGGGGGGGCGCGCCGGAGGCGACCGCGATGCCCAGGCAGAGCGGCAGCGCGACCAGGAAGACGACCACCGACGCGGGCAGGTCGTACTTCAGGTTCGGGAGGTACCCCTTCTCGACCTTGCCGAGCTCCACCAAGTGCGGCGGGGCTTCGGAGGTGCGGGTGGTCCGCCCGTCGTCGGGCGAGCTGGAGCGAGTCTTCGGGTCGTTCGTCGTCATCGGCGAAAAAAGAGGGCTTTGGTGGGCGCGGAGCCTACGATAATCCGGGCCCGAAGGCGAACGGCATTACATGTATCGCTCAGCACAAATCAACGATTCAGCGCTTTCGGGCGACGACGAGCCCGTCGGGCGTGGGCGCACAGACGCTGTCCATCGCCTCGGCCGCCTCCTCGTGGAAGCGACGCATCGCCGCCGAACGCTCCTCATCGGCCAGCAGCTTGCCGAAGAGGTAGGCGTTGTCCCCCAGCAGCAGCCCGCCGGAGCGCAGGTTCGCCAGCGCCCAGCGACCGTACTGGTCGTAGCGGCCCTTGTCGGCGTCGACGAAGACCGCGCAGAAGGGCCCTTCCGCCTCGAGCTCGGCCAGCACCGCGACGCCATCGCCGACGCGCACCTCGACCTTGTCGCTCAGCCCCGCGAGCTCGACGTTCGCCCGAGCGATCTCCGCGTGCTTCGGCTCGTGCTCGATCGAGTAGAGCTTCCCCCCCTCCGGGAGTGCTCGGGCCATCCAGATGGCCGAGTAGCCGGCGAGCGTGCCCACCTCGACGACCTTCTTCGCGCCGATGACCGACAGCCAGAGCTGAAGGAGCTTCCCCTCCGCCGGTCCCACCTGGATCGGCGGGATGCCGTGGCGCTCGTGCGCCTCGAAGGCGGTCTGCAGCGCCTCGTCGTGCGGGGTGTGCACCTTCGCGAGGTAATCGAGGGTGGCTTCGTCGGCGAAACGGGCGCCCTTGCGCGAGTCGGGATCGGCCATGGCTCCGGCACATATCACGGTCCCACGAAGGCACCACTCGCGAGCGCCTCGCGCTCGGGTACCATGCGCCCGTGGACGCCGAGCAGGCGCTCGGGGAGTTCGGCCCCTACACGCTCCTCGGCCGCATCGCGGTCGGTGGAATGGCCGAGATCTATCGAGCGCTCGCTCCGCGAGCAGCGACCGACGCGCGCACCGTGGTGATCAAGCGGATGCTCCCGCACATCGCCGCGGAGGCGGAGGGTCTCGAGATGTTCCAGAAGGAGGCCGAGATCGGCGGACGGGTGCGGCACCCGAACGTCGTCGAGCTCCTCGGCGCCGGGAACGTCGACGACGCCCCCTACCTGGTCCTCGAGTACGTGCCCGGCTGCGACCTCTGGCGCCTGATGCGCTGGCTCCGCCGGGAGGGCCGCTCGCTGGGCGTCGAGCCGGCGCTGCTGATCCTGAGCGAGCTCCTGCATGGGCTGCAGGCCGTCCACGACGCGGGCGCCGACGAGGAGGCGCCCCTGGCCATCGTCCACCGGGACGTCTCTCCGTCCAACGTGCTGCTCTCGGTGCACGGCGACGTGAAGCTCGGGGACTTCGGCATCGCGCGGGCGGTGCTGGCGACCGAGCGACCGCAGGTGTCGAGCCGCGCGAAGGGCAAGCTCGGCTACCTCTCNNCCGGCAAGGCGGTGGATCAGCGGGCCGACGTCTTCGCCGCGGGGGTGGTCGCGGCCGAGCTGCTCATGGGCCGCGAGCTCTTCGCGGGCGGCAGCGAGCTGGCCATCCTGCTGGCGATCCGCGACGCCAACATCGCCCCCTTCACCCGCCTGCCGATCGATCCGGAGCTCAAGGGCGCGGTGGCCAAGGCCCTGGCGCGGGACCCGGCGCAGCGAACACCGAGCGCGGCGGCATTCGCCGAGGCCATCGAGCCGCACCTGAAGAGCCCTCCGAGCGCGATCCGGCGAGAGATCGCCGAGCTCGTCCGGGTCGCCTCCGGCGCGAAGGACGACGCGGACCTGCAGCGGACGCCGGAGCTCAGTCACTGGGCGGCGGAGGTGCAGCCGACGCCGGTGACCGAGGCGGCCGCGGCGGCGCTCGCCGCCGAGGGCATGCGCCCATCGGTGCCGGAGACGGCGGAGATGCTGGAGCACACCTACGCCGTGGAGACTTCCGACGGGGAGGTGCGAACCTACCGCTTCGCCGATCTCGCCCAGGCGCTCACCACCGGGGTCTTGGGCCCCGACGACCTGGTCTCGACCGATGGCGGACCGCCGGGCCCGATCCGACTGCACCCCACCCTGAAGCGCCATCTGCCGATGGCCACCCTCACGCCGGTCACCCTCGACGCGCCGATCGCGCAGGAGCCGGACATCCGACGCAACTTCGCCGGGGGCGGCTTCGTTCGCGGGCTGGCCGAGACCGCCGTCAGCCGGTCCACGGGGCTCTGGCTCTGCGAGCAGGGCAGCTCCCGCAAGGAGGTCTACGTCGAAGGCGGCGTCCCCGAGTTCGTCGGCTCGAACATCGCCGGCGAGATGCTCGGCGAGTACCTGGTGGCCCGTGGCGTGCTCAGCCGTGGGCAGCTGGACACCGCCCTCGGGCTCCTCCCGCGCTTCGACGGCCGCCTCGGCGACACGCTGGTGAGCCTCGGCTACGTCGAGCCGGTCGAGCTCTTCCGCCACATCGCCACGCAGGTGAAGGAGAAGATCCTCGATCTCTTCGCCTGGACCTCCGGCGAGGCCTCCTTCTACCGTGGGGTCCCGCCGCCCCCGAGCCGCTTTCCCCTCGGCCTCGACGTGTGGGGGATGCTCGACGCCGGCCTCGAGCGGCGCCTCGCCGAGGGGCTGGAGGAGGAGCGCTTCCGGACCCACCTGCTCGACGTGCTGGAGCCGACCCCGCAGCGGCCGGCCTTCGCGGAGGGCCAGCCGCTGCCGCCCCCCTTGGCCGCCCTGATGGAGGCGCTCGCAGCGCCGATGCCCCTGCAGGAGGTGGTGATCGCCCTCGAGGGCACCGATGACCCCACTCGGGGATATCGCGCGGTGCTGCTCGGGCTCCATCTCCAACTGGTCCGCTGGCGGTCTTGAGGCAGGGCGACCACGCTTGACGTGCCGCGTCTCGCCGGCATACACGCGAAGCGAGAACCGAAGGGAGCAGCTAGCAGATGTCGTACAAGGTCCTGGTCTCGGACAAGCTCGCCGATGAAGGCCTCGAAGTCCTCCACCGCGCGGAGGGCGTCGAAGTCGTCGTGAACACCGGGCTCTCGGAGGATGAGCTCTGTGAGGCCATCGCCGACGTCCACGGCCTCGTGATCCGAAGCGGCACCAAGGTCACGGCCAAGGTGCTGGAGGCGGCGAACGAGCTGAAGGTGATCGGCCGCGCCGGCATCGGCGTCGACAACATCGACGTGGCGGCCGCCACCAAGCAGGGCGTCGTCGTGATGAACACGCCCTTCGGCAACGCCGTGACGACCGCCGAGCACGCGCTCTCGCTCCTCGACGCCCTGTGCCGCCACATCCCCCAGGCGAACGCCTCGATGAAGGCGGGCAAGTGGGAGAAGAAGAAGTTCGCGGGCCGCGAGAAGTGGAACAAGACCCTGGGCATCGTGGGCCTGGGCAACATCGGCAAGATCGTCGCCGACCGCGCTCAGGGCCTGCACATGAAGGTCATCGCCGCCGACCCGGTCATGTCGAAGGAAGAGGCCGCCAGCCTGGACGTGGAGCTGGTCGAATTCGCCGAGCTGCTGAAGCGCTCGGACTTCATCAGCATCCACGCTCCGCTGGTGGAGTCCACGGAGTACCTCTTCGACGAGAAGGCCTTCGCGGCGATGAAGCCGGAGGCGCTGCTGGTGAACGCCGCCCGCGGCGGCATCGTGGACGAGAAGGCGCTCGCGGCGGCCCTGAAGGACGGCACCATCGCCGGCGCGGCCCTCGACGTCTTCGAGACCGAGCCCCCGCCCAGCGACCACCCGCTCCTGACGCTGGACAACGCGATCCTCACCCCGCACCTCGGCGCCTCCACCCACGAGGCGCAGACCCGGGTGGGCGTGCAGATCGCCCAGCAGATCGTGGCCTACCTCGACAGCGGCAAGGTCACCAATGGCGTGAACGTCCCCGCCATGAGCGACGAAGCCCGCAAGCGCGTCGGCTCGGTGGTCGGGGTCGCTCGGCGCCTCGGTGCGCTGCTCGGCCAGCTCTCGGAGGGGCCGCGCGAGTTCCGGGTCACCGCCAGCGGCCCCATCGCCGACCTGGTCTCGCCCCTCGCTCGAGAGGCGCTCGCGGCGTTCCTCGAGAAGCAGGGTGGCGAGGACGTCAACCCGCTCAGCGCCCTCTACGAGGCGAAGGACAAGAACATCGAGCTGGTCGAGGTCAGCGCCCCGGAGGACGAGCGGCCGAACCTGCGCATCACCGTCAACGACGCCGATGGGATCCACACCGCCACCGGCCGCCGCAGCCGCGCCGGCGAGCTCCGCCTGGTCGGCCTCGAGGGCTACCCGATGGACGCCATGCTCAAAGGCCACGCGCTGGTCATCACCAACGACGACAAGCCGGGCGTCATCGGCGCCGTCGGCTCCGTGCTCGGCGAGTCGGGCGTGAACGTCTCCCGGCTGCAGGTCGGCCTCGACGAGGACACCGGCCGAGCGCTGATGCTCTGGAACGTGGCCGACGCCGTAGCGCCGACCGTGCTCGACGCGATCCGCAAGCTGGAGCACGTCCAGTCCGCCGTGCTCGTGACCGTCTGAGCCGGCCTTCTCCCTGACGATGACCTTCCTCCCGAGCGGCCCGCCGATGGCGCCGCCCCGCGGCATGCGGGACGTGCTGCCGGACGCGACCGAGAGCCTCGCTGCGCTCACCAAGCGCTTGATGGGGACCTTCGCCGGCTTCGGCTACCGGCGGGTGACCACCCCCGCCTTCGAGTACGCCGAGGTGATCGAGCGCGGCATGAGCAACGTCGACCGGGCGGAGCAGCTGCGCTTCTTCGAGCCGGGCACCGGCGAGCTCACCCTGCTGCGACCGGACATGACCCCGCAGATCGCCCGCATCGTGGCCACCCGCCTCGGCCACCTGCCGGCCCCCTTCCGCCTGGCGTACCACGGCACGGTGCTGCGCCGTCGCAAGGGCCGCGCGCGCCTCGCGCGCCAGTCGACCCAAGCGGGCATCGAGCTCATCGGCATGGAGGGCGACCGCGCCGACCGCGAGGTGATCGGCCTGGCCGCCCGCGCGCTGCGCGCCGCCGGCCTCGAGGACTTCGTCATCGAGCTGAGCCAGGTGCGCCTCGGCCAGCAGGCGCTCGAGGACGTGCCCGAGCCCTTGCGAGCCCGCGCCGCCGAGGCCCTCGCCCGCAAGGACAACGCCCAGCTCGAGGCGATCCTCGCCGAGGGTCGAACGCCCAAGCGGACGCGAAAGCGGCTGGCGCGGCTGACCGAGCTCTACGGCGACCGGTCGACCCTCGGCCAGGCCAAGCGCCGACTGCGGGACGAAGCCTCGCGGGAAGCCCTCGACGAGCTGCAGCGGGTCACCGACGCCCTCGAGGACGCCGGCCTCGGTGAGCACCTGGCCTTCGACCTCGGCGAGCTGCGGGGCCATGGCTACTACACCGGCGTGAGCTTCAACGTCCTGGCCGATGGCCCGGGCGAGCCGCTCGGCGGCGGCGGTCGCTACGACGACCTGCTCGCGCGCTACGGCCGGCCCGCGCCGGCCACCGGCTTCGCCCTGGACGTGGGTCACCTGCAATGGGCGCTGGAACGCGCGGGCGCCGCCCCGGAGCTCGCCCGAGCCCCCCGCTGGGTCGCCGCGGTGGGCGACCCGCTCGCCGATTCGCTCCGCGCCGCCGGCGTCGAGGTGAGCGAGGTCGAGGGCTCGCTGCGGCGCGCGCTCGACTTCGCCCGTGCCTGGGGCTACGACGGGGCCGTCGGAAGAGGCCGCTTCGAGCGGCTCGATGGAAGCGCCCACGAGGGCGCGACGCTGGACGAAGCCACGCTGGCGTTCGTCAGAGGAGAGTGAGAATGCCGGCCTTGGTCGTTGTCGGAGCGCAGTGGGGAGATGAGGGCAAGGGCAAGATCGTCGACCTGCTCTCGCCACACGCCGAGCTCGTGGTGCGCTACGCCGGTGGCGCGAACGCCGGCCACACGCTGGTGGTCGGCGGCGAGAAGCTCGTCCTCCACCTGGTGCCGAGCGGCATTCTCCACGAAGGGAAGCGCTGCCTGATCGGCCAGGGCACGGTCATCGACGCCCAGACCGTCATCGACGAGATCGACGCCCTCGAAGCGCGCGGCGTGAGCACCGCGGGGCGCCTCGGCGTCGCCGAGCGCGCGCACCTGGTCCTGCCCCACCACAAGCTGCTGGACGGGCTCCGTGAGGCGGCGGCCGGCGACGGCAAGATCGGCACCACCGGGCGCGGCATCGGCCCCGCCTACGAGGACAAGGTCGGCCGCCGCGGCGTGCGGGTCGGCGACCTCTGGCGCGACGGTCTCGAAGCGAAGATCGAGGCGAACTTGGCCAACTGGGCGCCCGTCGCGAAGGCCCTCGGCGGCGAGCTGCCGAGCGCCAAGGAGATCCTCGAGCTGGCCGCCGGCTGGGCCGAGCGGCTGAAGCCCATCGGCTGCGACGCCGCGCGCGAAGCCGCCGACGCGCTCGCCGCCGGCAAGAAGGTCCTGTTCGAGGGCGCCCAGGGGACGATGCTCGACATCGACCACGGCACCTATCCCTTCGTGACCAGCTCGAACGCCATCGCCGGCGGCGCCTGCACCGGCGCGGGCGTCGGGCCGACCAGCATCGACAAGGTCGTGGGCATCACCAAGGCCTACACGACCCGGGTCGGCGGCGGTCCCTTCCCCACCGAGCTCGAGGGTCCGGTCGGCGAGCAGCTCCGCAAGGCCGGCGCCGAGTTCGGCGCGACCACCGGCCGGCCGCGGCGCTGCGGCTGGCTCGATCTGCCGGCGCTGCGGATGGCCGCGCGGGTGAACGGGCTGACCTCCGTGGCGCTCACCAAGCTCGACGTGCTCACCGGCATGGATGAGCTGAAGCTCTGCACCGGCTACCGCCTGAACGGCGCGACCCACGACGAGCCGCCCTTCGACGGCTGGGAGGCGGTGGAGCCGATCTACGAGACCCTCCCCGGCTGGAGCGAGGACATCTCGAGCTGCAAGAGCAAGGACGCGCTCCCGAAGAACGCGCAGGACTACGTCGCCCGCATCGAGGCGCTCACCGACTGCCCGGTGAGCATCGTGAGCGTCGGTCCGGACCGCGAAGAGACCTTCGGCCACGACGCCCCCTTCGGCTGAGCCGGCTCAAGGGCACGTGCAGGCGCCCTCGGCGATGCCATAGGTCTCGTAGCACTCCATCGTGGGGTCGGCGGGGAACACCCAGGTGCTCTCCATGAGCGTGGTGCCCGCGCTCAGCTCCTGGCTCTCGATGCAGCCGCGCTCGATGTCCAGCGTCCGGGTGAGCTCGTAGCAACCGTCGGGCACCACCACGTCGGTGGGCGCCATCGTCAGCGTGACCGGCGCGCTCTGGTCACAGGTCAGCCCGCTGGTGTCGCCGACGGCGTCCACGGTGACCATGCCCGCGAGCTCCACCACCTCGCAGCCGGCGGCGAAGACCGTCGGGACCACGTCGCACTCGTCCCAGCCGTCCTGGTCGACGACCCGCAGCGGCAGCTCGGTGCGGAGCGCCCAGTCGGTCCCGCGCACCTCCGCCTCGAGGATCATGCGGACGCCGTCGGCGGCGCTCCAACCCATCTGGTCGGCGTAGGCGCCGCCCCGGTAGCGATCGCCGTCGGGCTCGAGCGCATCGATGAAGACCGTCTGGTCGAAGAACTCGAGCTCGCCGGCGTCATCCGGGTATGCCGGGTCCGGTCGGTGGCGGAAGGTCACCGTCACGCAGGGCTCGTCGCCGACCCGCTCGGCGGGCAGGTCGACGACCGGCTGGATCATCACCCCACCCTGGAAACCGAAGACGTAGGTCGCGTCGCCGCCGGCCTCGTAGGGCACGAAGGCGCCATCGCGAAGCTCGCCGACCACCAGCCCCTCCTCGGCCGGTCCCTCGTAGTAGTCCAGCAGCCGGCAGCGACGGCTCACGCAGCCGCCGCCGTCGCACTCCAGCACGTCGGCGTCGACCAAGGCGGCGTCGGCGCCACCACCGTCCACGACGACTCCGTCGTCGGTCCCGCCGGCGTCGCCACAACCGAGCGCGACCAACAGGAGCGCGGGCAGCGCTCGGCTCACCCGTCCTCACCGAGGTAGGCGATGGCCTCGATCTCCACCTGCACGTTCTTCGGGAGCGTCTTCACCGCCACGCACGCGCGCGCCGGCGGCTCCATGCCCTCGAAGGTCGCCGCATAGATCTCGTTGACGGCGCCGAAGTCGCCCATGTCCGCGAGGAAGATGGAGCACTTCACCACGTCTTCGAAGGAGCCCCCGGCCGCCTCGAGGACCGCGCCGAGGTTCTGCATGATCTGCTTGGCCTCGGCGACGACCCCGCCAGGGACGAGCGCTCCGGAGTCCGGGTCGAGCCCGATCTGCCCCGAGCAGAAGACCCAGCCACCGGCGACGGTGGCCTGCGAGTAGGCACCCACGGCGGCGGGGGCGCGATCGGTGGCGATGACCTTCTTCGGCATGGACGTACGCTACGCCGGGGCGGGCGCGACGCCAACCCCGGGATTCTGCTACACCTCGCGCCGTGGACGTCGTGACCTGGAACATCAACTCGGCGCGAGCCCGCGAGGAGCGGCTGGCGGCCTGGCTCGAGCACCATCGGCCGGACGTCATCTGCCTGCAGGAGACGAAGGTCGTCGACGCGGACTTCCCGACCGAGCGCTGCGAGTCGCTCGGCTACCACGTGAGCCACTTCGGCCAGAAGGCCTACAACGGCGTGGCCATCCTCTCGCTCAGCGAGCCGGAGGAGGTGTGGCGGGGCCTCGAAGGGGACCCCGACGACGACCACTCGCGGCTCATCGGCGCGACCATCGAGGGCGTACAGATCATCTGCGCCTACTTCCCCAACGGCGGGGCGATGGGCTCGGACAAGTACGACTACAAGCTCCGCTGGATGAAGCGACTGCGGGCGCAGCTCGACGAGCGCTTCGACCCGAAGCAGCCGCTCGCGCTCTGCGGCGACTACAACGTCGCGCCCTTCCCCGACGACGTGTCCAACGCCGACGTCTACGAGGGCACGGTCCTCGCCAACGACGAGGTCCGCGGCGCCCTGGCGGACATCGCCGACTTCGGGCTCGTCGACGTCTTCCGCCCCTTCTTCCCCACCGGCGAGGTCTGGACCTGGTGGGACTACCGGGGCGGCAGCTTCCCGCGCGACGAAGGGCTGCGCATCGACCACGTCTTCTGCACCGCGCCGCTCGCGGAGCGCACCGTCGGCGCCTCCGTCGACCGCAGCGAGCGCGAGGGCAAGGGCGCCAGCGACCACGTGCCGGTGATCGCCGAGTTTGCCGACAGCTGACNNCACGCACCGGTCACCGTCCGCTTCGCACCGCGCAAGCCGGTCTCCCCGCTCTGGCCCCCCGCCGACCCTTCCTGAGCCGGAGCCTTGAGCCCCCTCCCCTGGCTCGAGCGCGGACTGCCCGTCCTGCTGCCGCTCGTGAGCGTCGCCGTCTCCGCGATGGCGGTCCGCGCGCTGGTCCCGAAGCTCGCCGCCGGCGATCGCCGGACCGGTCAGCGAGCCGCCGCGCTCGGCATCGCCCTCTTCGGCCTCTACGCCGGTCACGACGCCCTCGGCCCCGATCTCGGCGGTGACAGCCACCGCGCGCTCGGCTGGGCCTTCGGCGGCGTGCTGGGGCTCCTCGGCGCCGGGCTGACCCTGCGCCGCGAGGAACGGACGGGCGAGGCTCGCATCGCGACCGCCGTCCTCGGTCTCGCGGTCGGGCTGCTCCCCGCCGGCGCGTGGTTGGCGGCCGAGCAGACCACGATCTTCGAGGACGTGGACGAGGTCGGCGAAGAGCGAGCTCGCTGGCGGCGGCGCCTGGCGCCGAACGACGCGCGAGCCTGGCTCGCCCTGGCGCTCCACGCCCGACGAAAGGAGCAGAACGAGCACGCGCTGGCGATGGCCTCCGTCGCCGACGAGCTCCGGCCCACCGACGATCGGTTCCACGCCCGAGTCCTCGAGCTCCGCTCGGACGTCCGCGCCGCCGAAGGCGACTGCGAGCGCGCGCGCGCGCTCTTCGACGAAGCGCTCGAGGCCCGCGCCCGCGCCGCGATGGAGAGCCTCGATCTGGACCTGAGCGAGAGCTACCGGATGCCACCGGCGCTGGCCGCCGAATGCGGATTCGGGGACTGACTCAGTCGGGGCAGGCCAGCTCCGCCTGTCGCAGCCGCTCGGGCAGGTCGGCCAGCTCGAGCACGAGCTCGAGCGCCTGGGTCTGCGCGGAGCGCCCGAACCACTTGAAGTCGCAGGGGGCGCCCTCGTCCCAGCGCGCGTTCACCTGCATCACGAAGTTCGCCGTCCAAGCGCCGTAGACGACCACCAGGACCAGGAGCGGCGCGCCGAGCAGCGCGATGCCGAAGCGAACGGCACCGCCACCGGGGCGCGGCGCCTGCTCCACGTCGGGCACGGGGTCGTGGCGGTGGGCCTCGAAGTGGGCCACGGCCCGCCGGACCGTCGGCACGTCCGGCGCCCGACCGCGCACCTCGTCGCCGCCGACCACGACCCGAACGCTGGAGCCGCTGACCACCGGCGCCCGGCCCCCCCTCATCGGCGCGATGTCCACGCGGCCGTCCGCGTGGACCCGGAGGAAGGCCCCGGGGGCGAAGATCAGCGCCGGCCGCGTCGGGCTGCGCCACCGGCGAAGGACCACGAAGAAGGCGAGGAGGCCGACCACGATGACCGGCACCAGCGGGAGCGCGACGGTGGTCAGATCGTCGTGATAGACCCACGGATGATCGAGGTCGCGCCCGAGCGCGGCCCACACCGCCACGCCGAGCAGCGCGAGGAAGGCCACCGCGGCGATCGCCGGCGCCTTCCAGCCACTCGCGGCCTGGAGCGCGATGAGCTCGGGCACGCGCTCGCCGCGCGAGGCTCGCTCGATCGCCTGGCGCTCGATGAGGCGCTCAGCCATCGAGACCCAAGAGCAGCAGCCCCCCGGCGAGGAAGGGGAGCGGCACCAGCAGGCGCACGAAGAGCTCGGCCACCACCGCGCGCTGCAGGTCCCGGCGCGCCTTGCGGTTGCCGGCCAGCTCGAGGGCATGCGCCTCGACCGTGACCCGCCCGCCGCGGTAGGCGCCCTCGGGGCCCTGCTGCGGCTCGGTGTAGTCGAGGAAGGCCGGGCCCCGTCGGCGGTGGAGCAGCGCGTCGTCGTGGTGCAGTGGCGCCGGATCGAAGAGCAGCTCCTCACCGCTCACGGTCCGCGCCACCAGCCGCCTCCCATCGGCGCCGACGAGGGCCACCGGCGCCGCGTTCGCGAAGGCCCCATCGGTGCGGCGAAGGCGCAGCAGCTCCGCCAGCGGGCGCAACGCGCGTAGGCCGATGAGCAGCCCGGCGACGAGCAGGATGAAGCCGTTGCCATCCATGTCGCTCTCGTGCTCGAGCATCCCGTAGACCGCGAGACCGGCGACCGCATAGCCGAGGCGCATCGGCCACACCGCCCAGCGCGGATGGCGGGTCACGCCGTCGTCGACGATCCCGTCGCCCGGCGGCAGCTCCTTGGGGATGTGCATCTCCGGGCACTCGGCGCGGCGGCGGTAGAGGAAGAGCGGCGTGGTCCAGGAGCTCATCGAGCGGGTGATCCGGCGACCCTCCGCGTCGCTGATCTGCTCGACGCTCCCGCCGTGAGAGCGTTGGCCGCTCCGCTTGCTCTTCACCACCACCGTCATCCCGGAGCGGCGGGCCTCGGCCCAGCGGATGGCGGTGCGCACCCCTTCCCCGTCGATCTCGCTGATGCCCTCCTCGTCCCACTCCACCCGAGCGCCGCGGGGTTGGCGCAGCCAGAGGAGGAAGCAGGCGACCGCCGCGAACACCGCCATCGCCACCGGCACCGGCGACCCGAAGAGGACGAGCATCGGGTGCACCCGGCCCACCAGCCACTGCGGCAGCTCGACGGCCGATTCGGGATTCACGAAGCCCCAGCGCCGGTAGGCCATCGCAACGCCGCGCGTGACCAGATAGAGCAGCGCGCCGAAGAGCACGGAGCTCCCGACGAGCCGCAGATAGGCCCGGCCCGGAAACCCGAGCGCCACCTTCCCCCTCATGGACGGGACCCTAGCGCATCGGCGCCTCACCAAGAAGGGAGCTGGATCCAGATCCTCGCCGCCTGCGCGCAGGTCGCCCGAGCGTTCGCCTGAGCACCGTTCAGCACAGTGAGCGCCGCTCACTTTGATGCGTCAGCTCACGCCACGACCCGCGTGTGGGTGCTAATCGCACCTGATGCGCTTTCGCTTGCTCTGCCTCTCTTCGCTCGCGCTCGCCCTCTCGGCGGGCTGCGACGACTCCAAGGATCTCTGCGCCGACGTCGCCTGCGGCGAGGGTGCGGTCTGCGCGCCGACCGACGGCCTCTGCCACTGCGGCGACGAGGTCGGGCCGGTCTGCGGCGAGGGTGAGGTCTGCGGCAGCGAGAGCGCCTGCGTGCTGCCCATCCCGGACCCGGTCTGCGATCCGGCCGCCACCCCTTGGGTGGCGGGGACCCCGGCCTTCCGCGAGGTGACCGCCGAGTGGGGGCTGACCGGCGTGGAGGGCGTGCGGCTCTCGGTCACCGACATCGACATGGACGGCTGGCCGGATCTCTTCGTCCGCCGGGGCGCGGCACGCATCGACGCCCTGGACACCGGCGACGGGGCCCGCCGCAGCTGGCTGCTGCGCAACGAGCCGGGCGCGGGCTTCACCGACGTGACCATCGAGTCCGGCATCCTCACCCCGCGCGGCGACCTCGGCGGCAAGGGCCGCCCGGTGAGCGGCGCCGCCTTCGGCGACATCGACAACGACGGTGACATGGACGCCTTCCTGGCGATGCACACCGACGACCTCGAGATCTCGATGGGCGAGCACAGCGAGCTCTTCCTCAACGACGGCAACGGGGTCTTCACCCTCGCGCCTCCCAGCGTGATCCGGAGCCCGGAGCTCATCACCGTCCCCGCCGGCGAGTCCTTCGTCGACTACGACCGCGACGGCAACCTCGATCTCTTCGTGGCGGACAACAGCTTCATCGGCCTCAGCCTCGCGGTGCTGCAGGACCGCCTCTACCGGGGCGACGGCGCCGGCGGCTGGACCGACGTCACCGAAGAGGTCGGGCTGACCACCGAGGAGTGGAACAGCGTCGAGGCGCTGAACGAGGCCCGCGCCCACTCCCGCGCCTGGGGCTCGCTCGCCCGCGACCTGAACGGCGACGGCACCACCGAGCTGCTCGCGCCGAGCTATGGCCGCGCGCCGAACCATCTGTGGGAGGGCGTCCGCGCGGCCGACGGGAGCGTGACCTTCGTGAACCGCTCCATCGAGAGCGGCTACGCCTTCGACGGCGACATGACCTGGCAGGACAACCAGTTCGCCATGTGCTTCTGCCAGTCGAACCCGGACGCCGAGGGCTGCGCCGACGTCGGCAGCCCGGCCATCGGTTGCACCACCGACAACTGGGACCACGGCACCGGCCGCGAGCCCTTCCGCCTGGGTGGCAACAGCGGCTGCACCTCCGCCGGCGACGTGGACGGCGATGGGGACCTCGATCTCATGACCGGCGAGATCCGCCACTGGTGGGCCGGTAGCGGCTCCGACGGCTCCGAGCTGCTGGTGAACACCGGTGAGCTGAGCTTCGACCGCCCCGGCGATCCCGCCACCGGCCTCGAGGCCGACCACCTCGGCAGCGCCGCCTGGGACGAGGGCCACATGACCAACACCCTCTTCGACTTCGACAACGACGGCCTGCTCGACGTCTACATCGGCGCGAGCGACTACCCCGGCAACCGCGGGCTCCTCTACCACCAGGATTCGCCGCTGAGCTTCACCGAGGTCGCCACCACCGACTTCTTCGAGCACAACCGCAGCCACGGCGTCGTGGTCGCCGACTTCGACCGCGACGGAGACCTGGACATCATCGTCGGTCACAGCCGCTCCCGTTGCGACGCCGCGGCGCCGAACGACTGCTACGAGACGACGCAGATCCGCGCCTTCGAGAACACCACGCCCACCGGCAACTGGCTGCAGGTCCGCCTCGAGGGCGGCGAAGGCACCAACCGCGCCGCCATCGGCGCCCAGGTCACCGTCCGCACCGCCGACGGCCGCACCCAGGTCGCCGAGGTCGACGGCGGCCACGGCCACTACGGCAGCCAGTCGGATCTGACCCTCCACTTCGGTCTGGGCGCCGCCTGCGACGCCGAGGTCACCGTCCGCTGGCCGGACGCCGAGCTCACCACCGTGAGCGCCACCCTGCCCGCCGGCCACCGCTTCGAGTGGACCCAGGGGAGCGACCCGCAGCCGGCCCAGCTGGAGTGAGGGGAGCACCAGCGCCCCGGCCAACCACCGAGCCCCGGACGCTGTCGGTCTGAGCTCGCCGTCGGCGAGCGCGAGTCGTTCCGCTCTGCAGGGGAACGCCCGGCGCTCACTCGCAGCGAACGCCGCCGGCCTCGAGCTCGGCGCAGGTGGTGAAGCCCCACTCGGTGCAGTCGAAGCGCTGCGGCTCGCCATCGGCGCAGGCGACCAGGACCGACCCCTCGCAGGCGGGCTCGACGCAGCTGGGGTCGCTCCGGCAGAAGGCACCATCGGAGGTGGAGCAGAGCCCCGCTCCACAACGCTCGCGGNNGGTGGAGCAGAGCCCGGGACCGCAACGCTCGCGGTGAATGCGACCGAAACGGCAGGTGACCGCGACGTCACCGTCGCACTCGAAGATCGCTTCGTCACAGGGCTCGCCCTCTCCGGCGCAGGCCGCGGCGCCGCCGAGCTCTTCGGCCTCCCGACACACGCCCTCGCCGCAATCGACGACCTGCGCCTCGCCGTTGATGCAGGCGAGCAAGGTGTCCTCGTCTTCGCACACCGACCGAGTGCACCCGCCGGTCCGACCACAGAAGACCTGGCCGGCCTCGTTCGCGAGACAGCTCGCCCCCTCGGCGGCGCAGTCACGGGCGATGGTGACCCCGGCCCGACAGATCCGCGCCACGTCGCCATCGCAGCGGGCGTCGTCGATCGTCGGATCACAGGCCGGTGGCGCGCTGCCCGCGTTGAGGCACGCCACGGCCGCGTCGCAATCGGCCGCTGCCAGAGCGCAGCTGGCGATCGACTCCCCGTCGAGCGCGAAATCGTCGAGCGCGTAGGCGCAGGCCGTCGCCCCACTCGGCTGTGAAGCAAACTCCCCCTGGAAGTCCATGCACCCACTCAACCGCACGCAGGCGCGCACCTTGGCGAGGTCCGCGGGGTCGACCGAAGAGGACGAGTCCGAGCAAGCGGCGACGAACAGGAAGAGGGGCAGAAGATGAAGGACGCGCATCGCCGCCACGGTGACACGGAGGATGGCGGAGGGTCCATGGCCGCAACGGCCATCGAAGCAGTCACGGAACCGCGACGCACTGGCCGAGAGAGATGTGGCCGTAGGCGTAGCTCTCGTCGGGATCGGCGCTCCAGCTGACCTCGCTCGTGACCGAGGGCCCGCGGACGTAGA
>JABAOG010002001.1_pt2 | contig 27830 bp, 24 predicted proteins | sample 7062131 | NCBI WGS metagenome assembly JABAOG01 (sample SAMN14538629, study PRJNA623070) | marine sediment metagenome | biome: marine biome [ENVO:00000428]; feature: marine pelagic biome [ENVO:01000023]; material: deep marine sediment [ENVO:00002113] | place: India: Arabian Sea | collected... | reverse complement strand
CGCGCTGCACAACGCTGGGCTGGTCCACCGAGACATCAAGCCGGCCAACCTCTGGCTGCGCTTGCCGCTGCGGGGCAACGAGCCCTTCAACCCGGAGGTCCATCGGGACCCGGCGCGGGCGCAGCCGCTCTCGACGGTGATCATCGACTTCGGCATGGTCCGCGCCCAGCGGGTGACGGCGGACGTCGGCGGCAAGTTCGTGGCGGGCACGCCGGGCTACATCGCGCCGGAGCAGGTGCTCGACCCCGTCGAGCTCGATGGCCGCGCCGACGTCTACGCGCTCGCCGGCACCATCTACAACGTCACCACCGGCCGTGCCTTCTTCGACGAGATCAGCGAGCCGCGCGAGCGCATCGTCGCTCACATGCGCATGGACCCGCTCGAGAACGCCGAGCTCGGCGGCTACCCCGCCGCCCTGGTCAAGCTCATGCGCGCCGCCACCGCCCTCGAGTGGAAGGACCGCCCCACCCCCCTCGAGTTCGGCCGCGAGTTCGAAGCCGCCCTCTGACCGCGCCGGGTTCCGGGGTGGCTAGAAGCCGGGGGCGTAGACGTCGGCGAGGCGGTCGGGGTCATGGACGCCGAGGCGGTCGAGCTCGTCGGTGTTCGGGGCTCGGTCGCGGACCTGGGCCAGACGGAAGCGGGCCATGGCCGCGTGCAGCTGCATGTGGTGTCGGTCGGCGAGGGTGATCGCTTCCTCCAGCTGCGTCTGGGCCGCGACGGGATCGCCGCGCTGGGCTTCGAGGCCGGCGCCGAGGAGGGCCGCGAAGACCCGCGCGTAGTCGACGCGCTCCCGCCGTAGCCGCGCGACCCGGCGGGCGACGCCCGCGGTGCCGCCGCGCGCGAGGACGAGCCGGCCGAGCAGCCAGTGCATCGGCGAGCGGAGCATCTGCACCCGGGTGAGGAGCGAGCGCTTCATCAGCTGGAAGGTGGGCTCGATGGTGGGCGCGACCTTGGCGACGGTGCCCTCGTAGAGCGCGAGCTCGGCCTTCGCTTCGAGCTCGAGCCAGTGCTGGATGTGGAACGTGCCCCCCGGCGGCGCCCAGTGGGTCGCGTCCAGATCCGCGCGCGCCTTCTCCGGTGCGTCAGCGATCAGATGCAGCTGGGTGCAATAGCGGAGCACGGTGGTCTCCAGGTAGCGGTCGCCGCGGCGGCGGGCATCACGCACCGACTCCTCGGCGNNTCACCGTGGTAGCGCAGCGCGAAGATCCGGAAGAGGCGCGCGCTGTTCAACGCCCAGACGTTGCCGGTGGTCAGCTCGCGGAACGTCCGCTCGCCCCGCTCGAGCTTGTCGATGGCGACGACGAACTCGCCGGCGAAATAGTCCGTCGCGCCCTCCGCCGTGTAGGCCCACGCATCGAGCGAGGGGTCGTCCTGCTCCCGCGCGATCTCCCGCGCCATGGCCACCAGCTCCCGGCCCCGCTCGATCCCCCGCCCACCGGTGGACGCGATGTAGCTCGCTTCCATCGAGAGGCTCGAGCAGATGCGGCCCATCTCGCCGGTGGCCAAGGCCAGCAGCAGCGCGCGGCTCTGGTAGTCGACCCCGCGGATCGTGTCGACCATGGCGAGGCCGTGGGTGGCGGTGCGGTAGACGTCGAGCCGCGTCAGGTGCTCGGCATCGATCTGGCTCTCGTGACGCGCCGACCAACGGAAGCCGCGGAAGAAGAGCTTGATGCGGTGCCAGAGGAGCGAGCGCAGGGCCGCCCGCGGGGTGCTCGGCAGGCGCTCGCCGAGCTCCTCGAGGAGCGCCGTCAGCGCGCCCAGGCCCTTCTCGACATGCCCGCTGATCAGCCACTGCTCGGCCGCCTGGCGCCGGCACTCGAGGCGTGTCGCCGGGTCGGCATCCTCGGCGGCTTCCAGAAAGGCCGGCGCAGCCTCGGGACCGCGGCCCGCATTCGCGAGCGCCTCGGCGTAGGCCAGTCGCACCTGTCCGCCGTGGTCCCCGTGCCGAAGCGCGGCACGGTAGAGCTCGGCCGCACGGTCGAAGGCGAGCGCCTCGCGCGCGCGGTCGGCGGCCTCGAGCGCGGAGCGCGCGGCCTTCTCGGTCTCGCCCGCCGCTTCCAGGTGCCGGAGCAGGAGCTCCGGCGAGCCGCCCTCGGTCTGGAGCACCACCGCGAGCCGACCGTGGTGAGCCACTCGCTTGGCGTCGTCCATGCCCGCGAGCACCGACTCGCGAACCCGGTCGTGGTAGGGCTCGAAGGCGTCGCCCTCACCGCTCGCCCGTAACAGGTGCGCCACCCGCAACCCGCCGAGGGCGCGGTCCAGCGCGGTCCCCTCCAGCCGCGCGGCGCGCGAGAGCACCCGCTGCGTCAACGGGGCGCCGGCGACGCACGCGAGCTCGAGGAGCGAACGGGCCGTGTGGTCGAGACGGGCCACGCGCGCACGGATGGCGTCGTCGAGGCGCAGGCGCTCGTTCCCACCGCCACGCGCGTGCCGCACCAGCTCGTCGATGTACAGGGGATGCCCCGCCGCTTCGGCGACGATGGCGTCGGCGAGCGCACCGTCTTCGATGCCCGCGTCGCGGAGCAAGGTGGTGGCGAGCGTGCGCGCGGACTCGTCGTCGAGCTCGTCGAGGCGGACCTCGCGCAGGTCCCCCGGCACCGTGCGCTCGAGATCGATGGCGGTGGTCGCGCCGGCGTCGGTCCGCAGGGTCAGCAAGAGCAGCAGCGGTGGCGGGTCGGGCGAGCGGAGCAGGTCCGCGAGCAAGAGGAGGCTGTCCCGGTCGGCCCACTGCAGGTCGTCGATGGCCAGGATCAGATCGTGGCGCTCGCAGAGCTTCGAGAAGAGCTCGCGGAGCGCCTGGAACATCCGCCGCCGCCGCTCGTGCGGATCCTTGGCCTGTTGGCGCGGGGCCGGCGCTTGCGTGACGACCTCCACGCTCCCGAGCACGGGGAAGACGCGCGCGAGGAGCCCGGTGTTGCGCGGCAGGAGCGCGGCCGCCTCGTTGTCCGGAAGCTTGCGCATGTAGCGGGAGAGCGCGTCGACGATGCCATCGAAGGCCTTGTAGGGGACCGACTCCCGCTCGTAGCAGCGACCCCCCAGCACGACCGGGCGACCGCGATCGCCCGAAGGCTCGGTCACCACCCGACGGATGAGCTCCTGGATCAGCCGGCTCTTGCCGACGCCACTCTCACCGTGCACCGCCACGGTCACCGGGCGACCGGCGCGCACGTCCTGCCACGCCGACCAGAGCGCCTCGAGCTCGGCTCGTCGACCCATGAAGGGGCGCTCCCGGGTGAGCCGAGGCGGCGCCGCGGGCGGCGGAATGGACGCGGGCCGCAACGCGAGCCGGTCGGCGATCCCTTCGATGGTCGGGCGCTCCTTCGGGTCGAAGCGGAGGAGCTCGACCGCCAGGGCCTCCAGGTCCGACGGCACCGCGGGGTTCCACGCGCGCGGCGGCGGCGGCTCGTGGGCCTGCTTGTCCGCGAGGATCTCGAGCACCGCTCCCTCGAAGGGGAGGCGCCCGGTGAGCGCCTCGTAGAGGATCGTTCCGACCGCGTACCAATCGCTCGCCGGGACCACCTCACGGTCGGCCGCCTGCTCGGGAGCCATGTAGGCGACGGTGCCGACCGTGTGCCCTTCCGTGGTGCGCCCCTCGCTCGCTTCGGTCACCAGGCCGAAGTCGAGGAGCACCACCCGGCCCTCGGGCGTGACCAGGATGTTGGAGGGCTTGATGTCGCGGTGGAGGAAGCCGTGCTCGTGGAGCGCCCGCACCGCGTGCGCGAGCTGACGGAAGCCATCCCGCAGGCGATCGAGGTCGAGCGTCGGCACCTCCGCCCCGCTACCCACTGCCTCGGCACCGTCGAGATCGATCGGCCGCGAGAGGGTGTCGTCGAGGGAGCCGGGGACCGAGCCGCCCCAATGGACGCCTCCGCTCGACTGCCGACCCCAGACCCAGCTGAGGAAGTCGGTCCCTTCGACGAGCTCCATGGTCAGGAACCACGTCCCGTCGGCCTCGACGAGCTCACCGAGCTGCACGAGGTTCGGATGCTGGATGTCCGAGAGCGTGCGGAACTCGTTCTTCAGCCGGTAGAGCGCCTGCGGGTCGAGCTGCTTGAGCGTCTTGAGCGCGACCTTCGTGTCTCGCTCGCGGTCCAGCGCTTCGTAGACGACGCCGGTCGCGCCGGTCCCGCGGCGGCGGAGCAGCTCGAAGCGCTCCGTGCCTCGAAAGGGCGCCGCGACCTCATCCATCGGCGACACTATGCCAGCGTCCGCGTTCGGGAGGTGGCCGAAGTCAGCTCGCTCGGGCGACGGGCGGCGGCAGGTGCCCGACCTTCACGTAGATCAGGCAGCCGGGGTCGCTGTAGGGGGCGTGGCGACTGAGGTGAGGGCTGCGGATCCAGCTCCCCGCCGGGTAGTCGCCGTGCTCGTCGCTGAAGACGCCTTCGAGGACGAGGATCTCCTCGCCGCCGTAGTGGGCGTGCGGCTGAAAGACCGTGCCGGGGGCCCAACGGACGAGGGCGGTGTTCACTCCGCGGTGCTCGTGCAGCGGCAGAACCGTCAGTCCGGGCGCGGCGCCGGGAAGGAAGGACCGCGCGGTGGTGTCGATGACCACCCGCTCGGTGTCGTCCATGGCGAACTGACGCAGCTTCACGAAGATGGTGCAGCCCTCGTCGGTGAAGGGCGCGTGAGACGAGCCGGGTGGGTTCCGCACGTAGGTGCCCGCCGGGTAGTCGCCGTGCTCGTCGCTGAAGGTGCCTTCGAGGACGTAGAATTCCTCACCTCGGTCGTGGGTGTGCGCATCGAAGCGGCTGCCAGGAGCGTAGCGAACGACGCTGGTGGCGCGCGCGACCTCGTCGCCGACGCGGTCGAGCATGCGCCGATCCACCCCCGGGCTCGGCGAAGGGCGCCAAGGCTCGCTCTCGAGGGCCACCACCTCGCGTTGGGCGAAGTCGGCACGGAGCTCGGTCACTTCGGTCACGAAGCTGAGACGGACGAGCGACCGCAGCGTTAGCACGCTCGCGAGAGTGAAGAGCTCACCCCGTGCCGCCCGCTCGGCCCTCTTCGGACCCGAGCATGCGCAGGCACCAGGCGAAGAGCGCGCAGCGAGCCATCATCCAGCCGAGCCAGGGCACGCCCAGGCAGGCGGCGAAGAACGGGCTCGGTCCGCTCACCAATGGATCGCTCTCCTGCACCAGGTCCAAGATCACCACGGCGACCGTCACGAACGCCTCCACGGCGAGGACGACCTTCAACATCGGAGCCATTGGCCGCCGCGGGTTCGAGCGGGCTCGAAGCCCGACCACCGCCAGCGCAGTGGTGAGCAGGAAGATGAGCGCGATCAACGCGACTTCCGGATAGAGCAGCCACACGCCCCGGGCGACTTCCGCGTGGAACTGCTCGTCCTGGACCGCTTCGGCTGCGTTGTAGAGCCGCCGCACCTGGTTGACCGAGCGCACCGTGCTCATGGCGTGCGTGACCAAACCGGCGACTCCGAGGCCGATCATCCAAGCCGCCACCTTGCGCCGATGGTCCGGCGCCGACCGATTTCCGCCCCCCTGGTTCATCGAAAGAACTCTACAGGATCAGTCCCGGGAGATCGGCGTTCGCTCAGCGCTTCTTGCCCCGGATCCTCGGCGCGCCGGCGCCGCGGCGGCCGGTGCGGCCCTTGCGGGACTGCTTACCGCGCATGCGGCGGCGCTTCTCGTGGATCGAGAGCGAGCCCTTGCCGCGGGCGGGCGGGATGAGGTGTTTGTCGCCGGAGCCGATGAGATCGTGGCGGCCGGCTTCCTTCAGCGCCTCGCGCGCGAGGTCGTGCTGGCTCGGATCCCAGTACTGAAGGAGCGCCTTCTGCTTGCGCTTCTCGCGAAGAGAGCGGGCGGTGTAGACCGGCTCTTGGGTGAAGGGGTCGAGACCCGTGACGTACATGCTCGTCGCCATCGACATCGGCGTCGGGATGAAGTCCTGCACCTGCCGCGGGCGGAGGCCGCGCTTCTTCAGATAGCGCGCGAGCTGGATCATGGAGTCCATGGTCGAGCCCGGGTGACCGCTGATGTAGTAGGGCACCAGGTGCTGGTCACGGCCGGCGTCCTCGGACGCGCAGGCGAACATCTCGGCGAAGCGCTCGTAGCTCTCGGCGCCGGGCTTCTTCATCTTGTCGAGGACGTCGTCGTCGACGTGCTCGGGCGCCACCGAGAGCTGGCCGCCGGTGTGGTGCTCGGCGAGCTCCTTGGTGAACTCCGGGCTCCGCTCGGCGAGGTCGTAGCGGACGCCGCTGGCGATGAAGACCTTCCGGACGCCCTTCTCGCCGCGGACCTTGCGGAGGAGCTTCACCAGCGGCTGGTGGTCGGTGACCAGGTTCTCGCAGACGCCGGGGTGCACGCAGCTGAGCCGTCGGCACGCCTTCTCGATGCGCTCCGACTTGCACTTCATCTGGTACATGTTGGCGGTCGGACCACCGACATCGCTGATGACCCCGCGGAAGTCGTCCATGCGGCGCAGCGCGCGGACCTCGCGGAGCACGCTCTCGGCGCTGCGCGACTGGATGACCCGGCCCTCGTGCTCGGTGATCGAGCAGAAGGTGCAGCCGCCGAAGCAGCCGCGCATGGTCACGATCGAGTGCTTCACGGTCTCGAAGGCGGGGATGGGATCGCGGTAGCTCGGGTGCGGCGCACGCTGGAAGGGCAGGTCGTAGAGCTCGTCCATGAGCGCCGTGTCGAGGGGCTCGGCGGGCGGGTTCAGGTAGATCGCCTCGTGGCCGTGCTGCTGGACGATGGGGCGGCCGTTGCCGGGATTGGTCTCCTTCTGGAAGGCGCCGCTCATGCGGCTGAAGGCGCCCTCGTCGGCTTTGACCTCGCTGTGGCTCGGCAGGAAGATCGGCTGCCCGTCGCGGACGTAGCGGCTGGGCTCGATGTCCTCCCACTCGCCCTTGCGCCGCACGTGGCCGGTGCCGCGGACATCGCGGAGCTCCTCGAGGGTGGCGCCGGCGGCGAGGCGGTCGGCGACCTCCCAGACGGGGCGCTCACCCATGCCGAAGATGAGCAGGTCCGCCTTCGAGTCGAGGAGGACCGAGCGACGGATCGAGTCGGACCAGTAGTCATAATGCGCGATGCGGCGGAGGCTGGCCTCGATGCCGCCGAGCACGATGGGCACGCCCTTGAAGGCCTGGCGGCAGAGGTTGGCGTAGACGATGGACGCGCGGTTGGGACGCATGCCGGTGCGGCCGCCGGGCGAGTACTGGTCGTCGCTGCGGACCTTCTTCTGCGCCGTCAGCTTGTTGAGCATGCTGTCGAGGTTGCCGGCGGTGATGCCCACGAAGAGCCGCGGGCTGCCCATGACCATCAGATCGTCGGTCGTGTCCCAGCGCGGCTGGCTCACGATGCCGACGCGGTACCCGCGCGCCTCGAGGAAGCGCCCGATCAGCGCCGCCCCGAAGGCCGGGTGATCGACGTACGCATCCCCATTCACGAGGAGCACGTCCAGCGCATCCCAGCCGCGAGCGTCCATCTCGGCCCGCGATGTCGGCAGGAAATCCCGCGCCGGATCCCGCTTCTTCCCTAGCGCCACCAAACTCATCGCAGCCCACCACCCTGCACCCCCCGCTCCCCCTACGCAACGAGGGGGACACTCCCCCCCTCCGGATCGCCCGTGAAAACAGGGGCTTCCGAGCGAAGAATTCAGACTGTCCCGAGCGGGGGCGAAGACGCCCGAACCGGAGCGTGGCGGTTCGGGTGTTTGAATTCTTGCTCCGGAACGCCCTATTTCGTCGGGGGATCCGGAGGGGGGGAGTGTCCCCGAGAACAAGAGGGGGGAGTGTCCCCGAGAAGGAGGGGCACGTCCTTTAGAACTTTGGGAGCGGACGTGCGTACGAGAGGGAGTGCGGGTGTGCGTGGCGATGTTGGTGCTGGCTTGGGCGGGGAGCGCCCGGGCCGATGCGTGTCGCGACGTGAGCTGCTCGGGGCACGGGGTGTGCGTGCCCGAGGACGGACGGGCCTATTGCGTCTGTGACCGGGGCTTCATGGCCGAAGGGCTGCAGTGCCTGGCGCAGCCGGAGGGGCCGGTGCCGAAGGTGGCCGGGGAGCACATCGTCGCCGTCGCTCGCGAGCAGGTCGGGCGGGAGCTGCCCACCATCGGCCTCGAGCGGCTCGACTATCCGGGGGCCCTCCAAGACCACCTGCCGACGAGCGAGCTCTGGTGCACCGACTTCGTCGCCTGGGTCTACAAGGTCGCCGGCGCCCCCCTCGGCGGCGGCTACGAGGGCGGCTGGCTGGTGACCAACAACCGCGCGCTGCGCATCTACTTCGAGCGCCGCGGCCTCTGGGTGGACAAGCTCGACCCCGCCTTCGCCACCTTCGAGCCCCAGCCCGGCGACTACGTCCGCATCCGCACCCGCACCTGGGGCCACAGCGCCATCGTCGAGCGCGTGGAGGGGGACACGCTCCACATCATCGAAGGGAACGCCCGGGGCGTCGTTCGGGCCACCGCCTATCGCCACTTCCGCACCCACCACAAGATCGACGGCTTCGGGATCGTGACCGACGCCAAGCGACGCCGGGTCTGGCGCGCGCCGATCTTGGAGCACTGGCGTCGGGCACGACACCGCTGATAGGCTCCTCGCCATGAAGCGGTGGGTCATCCGGCTGAGCCTGATCGGCGCGTTCGCGCTCACTTTCGGCAGCTGCGGCGCCATGACCGCCGAGGAGGTCTGCGAGGAGCATCGCGCGCTGCTCAACGACCTGCATACCAGGTGTGCGCTGCCCGGGATTCCGGATGTCTGGCTCACCTGGAGCGAAGGGCCCTGCGAAGGGCTCACCACCAGCTGCGCCTACGTGTCCCGGGTCATCAACCCGCGCGAGGTGCTCGATGGGTGCTTCCCGGCCCTCGAGACGATCAGCTGCGACGAGTACAACAGCGGCGCCGGCACCCCCGAGCTCTGCGTCGAGCAGTACGAGGGCGTGCAGGGCGACCGCACCACCTGCACCCCCTGACTCAGGCGGCGACCGCCGCCGGCCAGTGGTTGACCGGTCGCAGCAGTCGACCGAAGGAGCGCTGCTCGTAGTCGCTCGCGAACGCTCCCTTCGCGAAGGCGCTGCGGCCTCCGATCCAGACCTGCCGGACCACCCCCGGCGGCCGGTTCACCAGCTGCTCGGCGTCGAAGACCTCGCGGTGGATGCGCTCGACGGTCTCCTGCGGGTCCCAGCGTTCGAGCGCCCGGGGATCGACCAGCACCAGATCCGCCCGGTCCCCGACCGCCATGCCGCCGACGGACAACCCGAAGAAGCGAGCCGGTTCCTTGGTGAGCCGGGCGACCATCTGCGCGGTGGCCTCCACTCCGCGCGCCTGCGCGAGCTTCAACGCCCGCAGGTTGCCGTCGTAGAAGGCCATGTTCGTCAGGTGCGCCCCGGAGTCGGTGAAGCCGGGCATCATCTGCGGATCGACGAGCCGCTCGGCGACGCCGGCGAGATCCGCGTTGGCCGAGATGCTCCCCCAGACCAGCTCCCGGTCGAAGCGGCGGAGCAGGTGCATGAAGAACTCGGCGTCGTCGGCGCAGGACGGCAGCGCCTCGAAGGTCCGCCGCTCCTCGTCCGAGCGAGCGGCCCCCCGCTCCCCTGCGCAGAAGCTCTCGAAGCGCTGGCGAATCGCCTCGAGGTCCTCGCCGGCCCAGACCTCCACCGGGCTGCGCTCGACCCACATCTCGCGGAGATCCCGGCGGATCGCGTAGTCCTCCAGGTGCAGGAGGCGCCGTAGCCGCGCGACGCTCAGCCCCGCCTTGCCCTCGCGCCACATGGCCAGGAATTCCGCCTGCCACTCGGGATCGTCCATGAGCGCCTCACGGCCCGCCCGATCCTCGAGCTCGAGCTCGTTGAGCTTTCGGAGCGCGGGGATCTCCTCGGCGAGCGGGGTGATCGCCCCCTCCGACCAGACGCGGAAGGGTGCGGCCAGCGCCTGCAGCCGGAAGTGGCCGTCGAGGGGCCCGTTCAGGATCCGCGTGAGCACCTTGCCGAGCTGAACGAGCCCCCGGTTGCTCTCCACGTCGAGGGCCGCGACCGCCGTGGTCCTCAGACGCCGGCCGTGCAGCCGGGCGCTGGTCAGGGAGAAGAGCCGCGCGGCCTCGAGCGGGTCGTCCTTCGGCGGCGTCGCCTGCCACACGCGATCGTAGAGCCGCACGATGTCGGTGAGCTCCTTCAGCTCTTCGTAGGAGCCGTGCTGGCCCGGGATGCGCTCCTGGTGGTTCGGCTGATTCGCCAGGTAGTGGAACGGGAGCGCGTCGGTGGAGAAGCCGGCGTAGCCCTCGTCCATCCCCTTCCGGAGGAGCCGCGCCATCTCCGCGCACTCGGCCTTGGTCGGCGTCCGGCGGATGCTCCCGCGGAGCCCCATCACCTCGATGCGCAACATCGAATGGGGGATCATGGGGACCACGTTCGGCCCGAGCGGCAACGACTCGAGGTGCCGCAGGTAGTCGCCGCTGTCGCTCCAGATCGCCCGGTCGGCGACCTTCGCGAGCACGCTCTTGGGCACGTTCTCGACGCGCGCGAAGCAATCGACGATCGGATCCGCGCCGGCGCGCCGCTGGTTGCCGAAGGCCAGACCGAGCGAGCAGTTGCTCATCACCACCGTCGTGCTCCCGTGACGCACCGCCTCCGGGAGCCCGGGGGCGAGCTCGACCTCGAGGTCGAAATGGGTGTGGATGTCCAGGAGCCCGGGCATGAGCCACTGGCCCTCGGCGGTGACGACCTCGCCGGCGAGCTCCGGCTCGAGCTCCTCGCCCCGTGCGACCACGCGACCGCCCGCGATGGCCACGTCCTCACGCCGCGGCGGCCCCCCGGTTCCATCGAAGACCAGCGCGCCACGGATCAGCGTCTCCCAAGGTAGCTCGCGGCTCTGCCGGTCCACGAAGTCGAGGAACGCGCCGACGACCACGTCGGTCGCCTCCAGGTGCGGGTAGTGGCCGACGTCCGCCAGCTCGACGATGTCGGCGCCGATGCCGAGCTCGCGGAAGCGCGCGACCATGTGCGCGCCGCTGACCGGATCGGCCGAGCCGTTGATGAGCTGCAGCGGGCAGTCCGCGTCACAGAGCGCCTCGACCCAGCGCTCTCGATGCTCGCGGCGCTCGGCCATGTAGCCGATCAGCGAGCTGAAGACGTGGCGACCGTCGTCGTGGAGGATGAGCGACCAGTAGTCCGCGAGCTCGACCGCGCTCGGCTTGGTGGCCTCGGCGAAGACCCGGCTGAAGGAGCGGTCGAAGGCCCGCCTGCCGAGCACCGAGCTGAGCAGCGAGCCGACGGGCGAGGCGAGCAGCTTCTGGATCGGCCGAGCCCGATGCGTCTCCGGGAAGAGCCCGCCGTTGAGGAGCGTGCAGCCGAGCCAGCATCGCTCGCTGCGTGCATTGTCGCGAGCGAGCAGCTCCTGGGCCACGGTGTCGCCATAGTCGTGGGCGAGCATCCACCGCGGCGGGAGGCCGAGCGCCTCCACCACGCCCTCGACCAGGTCCGCCTGCTCGTGGATCGAATAGGTGCGCCCACGGGGCTTGTCGGAGAACCCGAAGCCGAGCAGGTCCGGAGCCACGCAGCGGAAGCGTTCGCTCAGCGCCGGCCAGGCCGGGACGAAGTCGTAGCTCGACGTCGGGAAGCCGTGGAGCAGGAGCAGGACCGGCTTCTCCGAGCCCGACGGGTCGGAGTCGGCCACGAAGATGCGCCATCCGTGGACCTCGATGGTGGTCCCGGCCCGGCGCCAGGCCCTGGGCAGCATGCGCGCGTCGGTCATCGCAGAGCAATTCCTAGGGCCCCGACCGGCGCTGACCATCACTACTCGAAGGCGTCGGGCATCGGCAGCGGATCGGCGAAGAAGATACCCCTTTCGAGGCCACACATCGTCCGCACCATCTTCGAGCGCAGCAGCGGCATGCGGCAGGCCGGGCCCATGAACGTGTCTCGCAGCCAGCCGAGGGTGCGGGAATTCGACTGGAAGAAGGGTGTCAGGAAGCGCGTGGCCCACTGGTAGTAGCGCAGGTGCGCTCGCCGCCGGTCGGAATAGCTGCGCAGGGCGACCTTCAGCGAGTCGCTCTGCTCCATGGCCTCGGTGAGGGCCATGGCGTCGACCAACGCGAGGTTGGCCCCCTGGCCGAGCTGGGGGCTGGTCGCGTGGGCCGCGTCACCGAGGAAGACCAGCCCGGGCGCGTGCCACGGATGGAGCACCACGTCCCAGTAGCGGGCGAAGAGCACCTGCGAGGGATCGGTGATCTGCGCGAGCACCGGCTCCGCCCGTGGCTCGAGCTCGGCGAGCTGGGCGAGCCAGGGCTCGAGACCCTTCTCGCGCCACTCGTCGACCCGGTCCGCGCGGATGCTCCAGAAGAGGCTGACCTGGGGAATCGTGCCCGCGGGACCGAGACCGCTCGGCAGGAGCCCCAGCATCTGCTCGGCACCGTCGACCTTCTGGTAGAGGGTGCCCTCGAAGTCGCCGGCGTAGTCGTCACCGATGAACCAGAGCGCGCCCCAGGGGTACTGCTTGGCGCGATCCATCACCGCCGCTCCCCTCCGCGGCTGGGAGCGGGCGCCGTCGGCGACCACCACCAGATCGTGGGCGCCGACCTCCAGGCCGTGCCGACCGACCACGATCCGTTTGCCGGCCCGGGTCCGGAGCTCGTCGATCGGCTCACCGAGCCGCAGATCGATCGGCTCCTGCCGCACCTGAGCGTAGAGCACCTCGAAGAGCACGCCCCGATGCAGCCCGAGCCCATAGGCGCCCTCGTGGACGTCGGCGTAGCGCAGATCGATGACGTCGCGACCGCCGCGGGTCACGCAGTGGAGCCGGTCCACCCGATTGCCACGGGCCAGCACCGGCTCGAGGAGACCGAGGGTCTCGAGCACCCGCATGCCGGTCGGCTGGAGCATGATTCCCGCCCCGACGGCGCTCGGCTCGGGTACCGCTTCGTAGAGGGTGACCCGATGGCCGGCGCGCGAGAGGAAGAGGGCGGCCGCCGCGCCGGCGGTGCCACAGCCGATGATCCCCACGCTTCGCGACTTCACGCGGCGACCTTACTCGACGGGCCTCGGGACGCACGCGACCAATTGCGAACGCCCCCGCCGAGGCAGGGGCGCTGCATGAGGTGGGGTCGTGCTCAGAAGTAGAGCGTCGCCAGGATCCGCAGCTGCGGGTTCCAGACGATGCCGACCGCCCAGCTGGTGGCCTTGTCGGTCTCCCCGGTCACCGGGTTGTCGACCGAGCTCCAGGTCACGCTGGCGAGCGAGTTGGTGGCGTCCATCCCGATGGAGAAGCGCTTGGCCAGCCACAGCTCGAGGCCGAGGCCGTAGCCCACGCCGACGCTGAGGCTGCGGCTGTCCCCCGGCTCGATGTCCAGGTTGGTGTTGAAGCTCACCGTGCCCAGGATCAGGAAGTCGATGGGACCGGCGCTGGCCGCCGGGATGCGCAACTGAGTGCCCACCCCGATCTGCATCGCCCGGGGGTCGTCGGTCGAGGGCTCGTTGTCCCCGGAGCCGCTGGCGCGGACGGTCAGGCTCGGCTCGATGGCCAGCCCACCGGCGAGACGAAAGCGCGCGGCGATCGTGCTCGGGGTCCACAGATCCCCGCCGAGGCCGGGGAAGGTCCAACCAAAGCCGAGGCCGAAGCTCGCCGGCAACCGATCGCTCGGAAGCCAGTCCACGCCGGGGTCCTCGGCGACGACCTCCTCGACCACCGGGGCGGGCGGTGGCGGGGGCGGCGGCTGCCGCGGCGGGGGAGGCTCGGACCAACCATCGTCCTCCGGCGGTGCCTCGCCCTCTGCCGGGGCGTCTGCTTCGTCCAGCGCTTCCCCTTCGGCCGGCGCGTCCCCTTCGTCGGCGACCGGCTCCTCGGTCGGCGGTGCCTGCGCGTCGAGCGCGGCGGGGCTGGCCAAGAGCGCCACCAGCGCGAGAGTCGTGTGCAATCGATTCATGTTCCCATCCCTTCCCTTTCAGGGTCGGAAGGAATGGGTCATGTGGTCAACAAACCCACATGTAGGCGATGCTCAGGGCTCGGGATCCGGCGGGGGCTCGCCCGGGTCCGGCCGCACGTCCACCCAGCTGCCGTCTTCCGCGAGCATGGCGGCGATCCAGTCGCGCAGGAGCACGCCCTCGCTCTCGAGCGAGTACATCGACTCGATGCTCAGCCCGCCGAGCATCTCCAGCACGCCGGGTGGGAACTCGACCGCGCTGAAGTCGTTGCCGACGACACCGTTGACGTTGTTCAGCAGCGCGGTGTGGGACTGACCGGTGTAGAGGAAGCGGCGATAGCGCTCGGGGTGCGCGGCGAGCAGCTCGCTCGTCTCCGCGTCGACGTCCGCCGCGAAGGTGGGTTGGTCGAGCATGAGGAAGGTCTCGCTGATCACCGAGTCGTACCAGGAGCTGATCGCCGCGACGCGCAGGTTCGGATCGCGGGTGAGGGCGTAGTCGATCAGGCCGGTGACGTGTCCGTCGGCGATGCAGTCGGGGCAGTCGTCGGGGATGAAGGGGCGCGCGCCGAAATCGTCGATGAGCCGGCCGACGAAGGCCGGCTCGTCGCCGCGAGCGACGCCGATGCCCGCGTCGTTGAGCACGTAGATGGGCACGTCGGGGTAGACGTAGCGGACGAGGAAGGTGGCCAGGATCGTCCCGAAGCCGCCGCCGGAGCTGCCCGCGAGGACGATGCGCCCCGGCTCGGGGAAGTGGCGATAGCCCTGAGAGAGCGCCGCCGAGAGGTTGGCCAGCCCATGGTGGAAGCGGTCGGCCGTTCCGTCCCCGTCCTCGTCGATGTCGCTCTGTCCCGCGAAGAGCGATCCGTCGCAGTAGGGGATGTAGACGACGTCGAAGTCGCCGGCCGGGTTTCGCTCCTCGGCGAGGAGGATGTCGTTGTCGGGCACCACCGGCTGGGCCTTGGTGACCGCGAGGCAGAAGTCGCTCCAGCAGGCGCCGCCGCCCTGCAGGAAGATCAGCAGATCGTCGCCGCTCCGCTCCTGCACCGTCATCGAGAACGGGTCGCCGCGCATGCAGACCGGACCGTCGGCGGGATCGAAGGTGTAGGTGGTGCTCGGCCCCTCGCGCGTCTTGCCGCTCGGGCTCGCGGCTCCGAGCTCGGTGGTGATCCCCGCCTCGTGGGCGACCGCCTCCGGCGTGCCCGGCTCCGGCGTGTAGGGCTCGAAGCGATCGTCGTCGCTGCCACAGGCGGCGACCAGCAGAGCCAATGAGGCGAAGCGACGCATGGGCGGGCAGCCTACAGCGGCCCACCTGCAGCGTCAGCCGTCCTCAAACGGTGAGCCGCGGAAGCGGTCCCCGCAGCGAGATGGTCTCCCCGCTTCCGTGGACGTCGATCTCCGAGAGGCCGAAGGAGTCGTCGCTCATCCCCATGGCCTGCATCAGGCTGACGCGGAGGTGACTGTCCGGGGGGCCCATCGGCCTGGGCGTGCCGTAGGCGAAGGGCTCCGTGATGGTGGGCGCGTAATAGACGTAGCGGCCGGTGTCGAAGTAGCCGTTGGCGCCACCGGCGATCACCTGCGGCAACCGATCGCGCCAGTGGGTGCCGGTGCTGAGCTCGGTGAGCCAGACCACGCAGGTGTGATCGAGCAGCGTCCCGTCGCCCTCGGGCACGGCGTCGAGGTGGTCGAGGAGCTCGGCGAACTGGGTCGCGTAGGCGGTGTTGTAGTCCGCCATGTACTGCGCCATGAGCGGGTCGTAGCCACCCCCGCCCTCCGTCGACTTGTGGGCGATGTCCTGGTGCATGTCGAGAGAGGTCGGGGCGCCGAAGTCCTCCGGCCAGAGCTGGCGGGCGACCAGGGTGATCACCCGGGTCACGTCGCAGCTGAAGGCCAACGCCGAGAGCTGCATGAACTGGGTCATCTCGTTGCCGCCGAGGCTCACGGCCGGGTCACAGCTGATCGAGGGCGTGGTTCCGCCGACGCCGCTGAAGCCGAGCTCGAGCTCGCGGATGAGCCGCTGGTGGGCGCGCAGCTTGTCGGCGTCCTCCGCGCCGAGGCGGGGGAGCACGTGGTCGAACTCGGCCGCGGCGAAGTCGAGGGCGGAGGCCCGGCCCGCGCGGAGCAGGTCCTCCCGGGTCGGGCCGGTGTCCGTCATCGTCGGCTCGCTGGGCAGGTAGCCCATCATGTCGGCGAAGGCGGTTGCCGGGTTCTCCTCCCGCGGCGCCGGCTCGTTGGGCCCGAGGAAGCAGTAGGGGTGCTGGTGGCGGAACCCATAGAGCCGGTTGGCGAAGCGGCCGGGCTGACCGACGGCGTCCCCGATGTGCAGGTCGAGCGAGCGACCACCGCCGATGGCCGTGGAGCCCTCGCGCTGCACGGTCCAGGTGTTGGTCATCAGGTGCGCCTGCGAGAGGTGGTGCTCGTTGGCGTCGTGGCCGATGCCATCGACGACCCGGCCGCTCTCACGGATGCTGGTCGCCATCGTCAGGTTGTCGAGGAGCAGCATCTTCTGCCGGTGCCGGTAGAGCGGCCGGAAGATGGGGCTGAACTCGTCCTCGCTCATGGCGGTCAGATCGAGCTCGTGGTCGGAGCCGAGCATCGCCTCGTTGCGCATGCGCCAGTAGGGCGGCGTCAGGCCGTGCGGCGTGATGAAGAAGAGGATCCGGGTGGGGATGTCCGTCTCCTGAGCCTTGCTGCGACTGCGTCCGCCGAGGCGCGAGGGGAGGAAGAGGGAGCCGGCCCCGAGGCCCAGGGCGGTCATGAATCGGCGGCGGTCTTTGCGGAATTTGCTCATGGTCAGTCGGTCTCGATGGCGGGGCGGAGGAGGAACTCGGGGCGGGTCACGAGGTGGACGACCATCTCGTCGAGGTCGCCGCCCGACTCTCGGAAGGCGTCCTGGAGGGCGTCGACCTGACAGGCGTCGGCCCCTTCGGGTGCGTGACCCTGGGCGTAGGTGAACCAGGTCTCGACGGCGCAGTCCTGGACGATGGGGCTCTCGGCGAAGAGCTCCTGCAGCTCGCCGGCGCCGTCGTAGACCGCGTCGTTGCCGATGCCCTGAGCGAAGCCGGTGGCGTCGACGGGCAGGCCATTGTCGGTGGTGCGGAAGCGGCCGGCCAGGTCGAAGCTCTCGAAGCCGAAGCCGAAGCCGTCGATGCGCTCGTGGCAGTTCTGGCAGGTGGCCGGGCTGGTGCGCTCCTCGAAGAGCATGCGGTTGGTCATCGGGCCGTCGTCGGGGTTCTGCTCCGGCGGCGAGGTGTCCGCGTCGGCCGGCGGCGAGCCGGTCGGCTGGCAGAGCAGACGGCGAATCACGAAGACGCCACGCAGGGGCGGCGAGCCGTTGGCCGCGTGGGCCTCACCGCCGAGGAACGCGATGCGGCTGAGGATGCCGGCGCGTTCCGGCGGGAGCTCGGTCCCCTCCGGCGCGGCCGGCACGCCATAGAGGGGCGCGAGCNNGTGCCCTCGGGGGCGGCCGGCACGCCATAGAGCGGCGCGAGCTCCTCGGAGACGAAGCCGTGGCGGCTGGTGAAGAGGTCGGCGAGGGTGCCCTCGAAGAAGACGTGCTCGGCGAAGCGCTGCGACTCGGTGGTCGCCGCCTCGGCGACGGCGGGGGACCACTCGGGCACCAGCTCCGGTAGCTTCGTTTCGCCGGCGACCCGGTCGAGGTGCAGCCACTGGCGGAAGTACTCGCCGATGGCCGCTCGGGCGCGCGGATCCTCGAGCATGCGACGGGCCTGCGCCTCGAGCTGCTCGCCCGAGGCGAGCTCCCCCGCGTCGGCCGCCGCGAAGAGCTCGTCGTCGGGCATCGACTGCCAGAGGAGGTAGCTGAGGCGACTCGCCGTCTCGTAGGGGGTGAGGGCGACCAGATCGCCATCGGCTTCCGCGCCGTGCTCGAGGCGCCAGAGGAACTGCGGCGACTGCAGGAAGGCGCTCGCCGTGAGCTGCAGCGCGGCGTCCCAATCGATCTCGGCGCGGCGGGCCTCGAAGAAGGCCTCGTAGCGGTCGACCTCGGCGTCCGTCAGCGGGCGCCGGAAGGCCATGCGACCGAACTCGCTCACGAAGGTGCGCGCGCAGCCGGCGTCCGCCTCGCCGCAGGCGATGAAGCGGCCACGCACGGTCGCGTCACTCGCGACGAGACCGCCGGCGGCGAAGGCGCCCTGCTCCCAGCGCGCGACGTGCACGTCCGACGCCGCGAGGGCCGCCGCCTCGTTCTCGAACGAGCCGGCGGTGACCGCGTCGGCGGGGAGGCTCGGCAGGTCCGGCACCTCCGCGCCGAGCAGATCCCGGAGGGTGTTCCGGTACTCGGTGGCGGTCAGTCGCCGAACCGGCGCGTGGCCCAACTGTAGTCGGTCGGGGTCCTCGCAGACGGCCGGGTCGCCGTCCACGGGGCGCTCACCGGAGGGGGTCGAAATTTGTCCAGAGCAGCCCAGAAGGGCCGCGAGCAGGACGATGGGGGGGGTCCATCCTCGCACGGCCGTAGGAGACGCGAGCGGCGAAAAGCGGCTCAAAAAGAGAAAAAAAGCCGTCCCAACAGGGGGAAAGGGGCCGACGGCGTTTCGGTCCGTGGGGGTTGGGGTGGGCGTTGGGGTTGACGAATGAGGCGGATTGAACGGAGCCTTTGCGCCATGTCAGCCCCCTCCCTCGACTCGGCGTGGCGCCAACGAGTGATCGCGGCGCGTGCCCAGTCGCTGGAGGACGCCGCCACCACCGAGACGGCGTCGGTCGCCGTGCTCCTCGGCGCCGCCCCCGATGAAGCCTTCATCAGCGCCTTGGAGTCGGACGCGCTCGAGCGGGGATTCGCCACCGCGACGGTCTCGCTCCGCGAGCACTCGCTGCACGAGCTCGACGACCTCCTCGGCGCCGCCGCGGCGGGGCTACGGCTCTACGACGTCCGCGGCTCGCGCAAGCACGGCCTGCTGGCCGCGCTCGAAGCCTTCGCCGCCGAGCACGGCAAGCAAGCGGAGAAACGCTTCGAAGAGTTCGCCGACGTCGAGGCGCTCCACGGCGCGCTCCGCGATCTCGCGGTCGAGGTGCTCGGCGTGCTCGGTGGACGCACCGCGAGCCGGCGGGTGAAGGCCTTCTTCGACGGCAAGGCGATCACCCTCAGCGACGACACCGAGCTGCGGCAGCTCTCGTCGCGAACGGCCAAGAACGGGATGCACCAGCTCACGCGGCTGCTCCGTGCGCTCGGCTACCGCGGGCTACGACTGATGCTCACCGACGCCGAGGCGCTCGCCGACCTCACGCGGGTGCGCCGGGAGATCGCCTACACGGTGCTGCGGGAGCTGATCGACAACGCCGACGGCCACGGCGGGATGATGCGCACCGAGATCCTGCTCATCGGCACGCCCGCGCTGGTGAACCGGGTCGGCGGTCTGCGGGCCCACCCGGCGCTGGCGTCCCGGCTTCTCGGCGACGCCAAGGTCGAGGCCGACGCGGACGTCGGACTCCCCCAACCGCACCGAACGGTGCAGTGGATCGACCCACCGCAGGGCACCACCGAAGAAGAGCTCGACGGCGAGCCCCCGACGGTCGAGGCGGTGGAGAGCAACCGCGCCAAGGCGCTCCGGGCCCACCTGCGCCTGGTCCGCGGGCTGCCGCCGATCGAGAGCCTCGAGCAGATCTCGGTCGGCATGGAGGCCCTCGACGCGGAGCTGACGGCCCTCTTCGGTCATGCGGCACACGACAGCTCGGTCTTCGCGATCCTCTCCGGTGACTACGGCTCGGGGAAGACCCACCGCCTGCTGCACCTCGAGAGCCTCGCTCTCGCGGAGCACAGGCCGGTCTTCCGCCTCTCGGTGGAGCGGCTGGACGAGGATCTGGGCAACCCCCAGCGGCACCTCCGGCGGCTGCTCGAGAGCGGCACCCTCCCCGGTCGCAACGCCCTCGGACCGCTCGACCAGCTCGAGCTCTGGCTCGCCAGCGAGAGCAAGACCCGCCGGCTACACGAAGCGCTGGAAGAGGTCGCGGGGCTGGACGTGCCCGGGGCGAAGGCCGCGCTGCGCGTGCTCCGCGGGAGCGAGGAGGGGCTCGATGCCGACCACGTCCGCCGCGTGCTGGGTGCCCTCGACCTGGAGCTCAAGCCGGGCGCGCCGACCTACCGTCGCGACGCCTACGCGCGCCTGCACCTCTGGGTCGAGCTGCTCGCCCGCCTCGAGGAGACCGACGGACCGCTGATCGTCCTCGACGAGGCGGAGAACCTCTTCCGCGCCGGCGTCTCCCGACCGGAGCGCCGCACGGCCTTGCGCTCCCTCTCCTTCTACTGCGGCGGGTGGATCGAGCGCGGGGTGATCGTGCTCGCCGTGACGCCGGACACCCTCTCCATCCTCCGCTCCGAGGCGAGCGAGCTGCTCGCGGAGATCGACGGCCAGGCCACCCACCTCCCCGAAGAGGACGTCACCATGCTCCGCCGCCGGCTCCGCAGCCGGCCGCTCTCGGTGGCCCGGATGGGCACCGACGAGCTCGAGGAGCTGGCCGACCGCGCCTACCAGATCGGCTGTCGCGCCCGCGGGCTGCGCCGCGAGCGTTCCCGCGAGGAGCTGCTCGAGGCCTTCGCGAAGGGGGCCAAGAAGCCCCGGGAGGTCGTGCAGCGAGTGGCGCAGCACGTCGAGAGTCGCGCCTGGTCCACCAGCGGCTGAGGCGGAGCTCGGTTCTCGGAGCTCGGAGTCGGACTACTCGTCCGGGTCGTCGTCGGCGCCCATGCGGCGGGCGGCGATGCCGGCGACCAGGCCGGCCACGGCCAGGCCGCCCGCGTTCGAGGTGGGCGCGCCCGGGGTGGCGCAGCCGCAGCCGTCGTCGGTCATGCCGGCGTCGGTGCCGGTGCTCGCGTCGGCGCCCATCGGGCCGGCGTCGGCCATGGGCACGCCGCCGTCCGGCGTGGGCACCCCCGACCCCGGGAAGGGACCGGTCACCGCGATGGTCAGGCCGTTGCCCTGGATGTTCACGAAGAGGGTCGAGCCATCCGGTGAGAAGCAGACCCCCGCGAGCTCGCTGCTGCTGATGGCGTTGCGGGCGAAGTCGGTGATCGCGCCCCCCGGCTCGAGGATGCGGACGAACTGCTCCCCCGCGCCGTCCTCGGCGAGGTAGAGGTCGCCCCAGGGCGCGACGGTGATGTTGTCCGGCATGTCGAGCACGTCCCGGTCCTCGCTCATGGCGATGAGCTCGAGCTCGCGGCTGTCGTCGCGGAGCGCGAAGATCTGGCCGCCACCCACCGGCCCGCCGTTCGTCGAGCAGATGTAGACGGTGCCGTCGGCGAACCAGATCCCCTCGCCCCGGTGGATGACGGCGGCGCCCTTGGAAAAGGCCTCGTCGCGCACGGTGTCGGACGCGGGGGTCGGGTCGTCGATGTCGACCCAGTCGATGGTGACCACTTCGCCGACCTCCATGGTCCCCGTGTCGAATTCGTCGGTGCCGACCACCACCATCGCCTGCAGGGTGCCGGTGAAGGGGTCGCTCGGGTCGTCGGGCAGGAAGCGGTAGAGGCCGCTCGGGTCGCGGTCCTCGGTGAGGTAGGCGACGAGGGTCGCCGGATCGATCGCGGCCGCCTCGTGGTTGAAGCGGCCGTAGCCCATCACCGGCTGGGGCTCCTGGACCGTCGCCGCCTCCGGGTCGCACACGAAGACGAACCCGTGGTCGGTGTTCACGTTCTCCTCGCAGCTCAGCCAACCCCAGGGGCTCGGTCCGCCCGCGCAGTTCCGCCGGGTGCCGGTGAGCACCAGGTTGCTCGACTCCACCGCGAGGGTCTCCGGGTTCACCACCACCCGGCTGACGCCACCGAAGGAGTCCGGGTCCCACGCCTCGCCCGGCGCCTCGCCGGAGCCATAGGCACCGCCCCGATCGTCGTTCTCGTGGTTCCGCATCAGGATCCACATGCCGCCGGCGCCCTCGAAGCAGGCCATCCCATCGGGCCGCGACGGAACCACGTAGCCGTCGCTCATCGCGTCGCCGCGGGTCTGGAGGATCGTGTAGGAGAAGCCCGCGGGCAGATCGAGCACGCCCTCGGGATCGGGCACGAGGGGCCCGAAGGTGGCCGCCTTCGCCTTCCGGGCGAAGACGAAGGGGAGGTTCAGAGCCAGGCCACCAGCGGCGGCCCCCAGGAGGAAACGGCGGCGAGAAGTCATCAGCCGACCCTAACCCGAATCCAACGGCCGACCGAGCCGACCATGCGACGACACGGTGACGCGTGGCGCGGCGGCTACTCGAGACCGTCGCCGGACGGGTTCGGCGTGGGCTCGGGCGGCGGCGGCTCCTGGGCCGGGTTCGCCTGCTCCTCGCCGAGGATCTCCAAGACCCCCTCCGTCCCGGCCGGGTTGGCGGTCGGCTCCGGCTCGGGCGGCGGCTCCTCGCCGACCGGGTTCGCCGTCTCCTGCACCTCGGGCGGATCGTCGGCGGGGACGTTGATGTGCGGCCCCTCGTGCTCGTCCGGTCCGCAGCCGGCGGCCAGCCCGGGGACGAGGAGCGCCCCGGAGAGCGCGAAGTGCAGCGGCCGGCGCTTCTTCTTCGAGTCAGACACCGTCGGCGACCTTCTGTACGTGATCCTGCGCGACCCGCTTCAGCGCCTTGCTCCGCATGCTCACCGACTCGGCTTCGAAGGTCTTCAGCACGGCGCCGTCGGGGCCGACCACGGTGGTCGAGCTGTGCATCCGACTCGGGCCGAACGCGGAGTGACGGATCGACGTCAGGACCACGTTCACCGTCGCCCCGCCCGGCTGACCGTTGGCGTTCAAGCTGAGCGAGAGCACCCGCTGCATCTCACCGTCCACCTTGTAGCGGGCGAGCACCTGCTGTTGGTCGGCCTCCATCTGGGGCGAGACCGACACGCTCACGGCGCTGATCGGCATCGTCGCCCGAACGCTGCCGGGCACGTTGGCCGGGCTCACCGGATCGAGGGCGAATCCCCCGCAGCCCGCCAGGACCGCGAGGCCCACCACCGCGTGTAGCATCATCGCTCGTCGCATCGTTCCTCCTCCGCGCACCTAACCACGCGTAGGCGGCGGATGACAAACGACGCTCGGGTCTCAGGCGCTCATCGAGGGAGGCACGAAGGGCCCGGGCACGGCGACGGCGCAGGACTCGTTGGCCTCGTCCCACCAACCGCCGATGGCCTCGCAGCACTCCTTCGTCTCCGGGGGCGTGGCGAAGGGATCGTCGGGGCACATCATGCCCATGTCCTGCTCTTCCGGACCGAGATCCCGGCCCAGATCTCGGCCCAGATCGGCGAGCCCGTGATCGAGGCGCGGCGTGTCGGCGTCGACCCGCATCGGACCGCCGTCGGTCTCGCTCACGTCGACGGTGTGGCTCTCGCCACAGCCGGGGGCGGCCATCGCGAGGCCCAGGGTGACCACCTGGGCGGCCCGGAGCGCGCGGCGGCGGGCCTTCTTGCGGAGGTCTTCTTCACTCATGGCCTCGCAGGATAGCAAGAAGCGTGCGGTGCTCGCAGGGCCGAAAGCCCAGTGATTCCAGGTAGCCGCGGTGTGCCGAGTCGTGCCGGCGCGTCAGGGCGGCTCAGAACATGAGCGAGGAGCCGATGAAGGCATAGACCTCGTGGAAGCGCACCGAGACGAGCGCCGCGCTGTCGAAGGCGGGAACGGCGCCGGTGAAATCGAGGGCCAGCGCGGTGGTGTCTCCGGTGCCGTAGGCGTCGATGGTGGTGCGGAAGACGAGGGTCTCCGCCTGCTCGCTCTCGGCGCCGAGATGGGTGGCGAGCGCCCAGCGGCCCGAGTCGTCGATGCCTGCCGTGGTGAGCTCCGAGCGCTCTCCGGTGGGGGCGCCGACGCTGGCGCCGAGCAGCAGGCTGTCCTGATAGCCATCGTAGACCACGAAGACCGACGCGCCGAGCTTCAGCATCCCGCCCATGAGCTCGAAGCCGAGGCCCCCGCCGATGTGGTAGCGGGTCTCGGCGATGTCGAGGTCGAAGAGGGAGACGACTTCGCCACCGTCGGTACGGCGGCTCGAGGCCGAGAGCCGGATCACGTCGTCGCGGCTGGTGAAGAAGCCGCCGGCGATGGTCACGCTCCCGAACCTGCGGGCGTAGACCGAGGAAGGAGCGATGGTCGTGCCGCGGCTGCCGTCGAGGTCGCTTCGAAGCTCGACCGGGCCCATCGCGCCGGGGACCGTCAGCCGCAGCCCGCCGGGGACGATCCGTCGCTGATGGGCGCCGCCGGACAGAGTCAGGTCGTACTGGCTGCGATGGATCGCGCCGAGGCCGGCCGGGTTGTACCAGACCATCCCCGCGCCCTGGCCGAGGGCCACGACCGCGCCGCCCATGAGCGCCGCCTCGCCGCTCATGAAGTAGGTGTCGTCGTTGCCCGCGCGGACCCGATCCGGCGCCATCGCGAGGGCGAAGACGGCCACGAAGAGCGTGAGCGAGAGACGGGACATGGGCCCGCCGCGGGCCTGGGGTCACGGGCCGTTCCGGACCACCGGCGCGCGACCCATGTAGACTGCCTTCATGGCCAAGCTCCGCCTCGACGTCGGCCCCGGTCCGCTCCGCGCCGAGCACGATCGGCTGCTGCGCACCGCGCTCCGGCGGGGCGAGACCGATCCGGAGGGCGCCCTCGCCGAGGGTTCGCTCCAAGGGGACTACTCCGAGCGGGCGCTGGCCATCGCGGTCGACACCTGGCGGCGGCGCATGGTCCACGAGCACCAGAGCGCGGCGGTCTTCGCACGGCTCCTGCCGCAGCTCATGGCCGCCGCGGCGACCCTCGAGCACAAGACCACGGTGCTGCGGATGGCGATGGACGAGCTGCGCCACGCGAGCCTCTGCGCGGGGGTGGTCTCGCTCCTCGGCGGCGAGCCCGAGGCCGAGGCCGAGCTCCGAACGGAGCCGCTGCCGGAGCACGAGGACGGGGACGCGGTCGAGGCGTGCCTGCGGAACGTGCTCTTCGTCGGCTGCCTGAGCGAGACCGTGTCCATCGCCCTGCTGACCGAGGAGCGCGAGCTGACCCGCGAGCCGGTGATCGAGCGGGTGGTCGCGCAGCTCGCGGCCGACGAGGTGCTCCACGCCAAGCTCGGCTGGAGCTATCTGGCGGCCACCTGGCCGGCGCTGAGCGCCGAGGCGAAGACGCGGATGGGAGCGTACCTCCCGGTCGCCTTCCGCTACCTGCGGGAGAAGATGCACGGGGCCATGCCCCTCGGCCGAGCGCGGATCGAGGGCGCGCTGAAGGACGAGCTCGAGGCGCTCGGCGTGATGAGCTCGGAGGAAGGGCGCGCGCTCTTCGCGGCCACGGTCGAGGAGGTCATCCTGCCGCGGCTCGAGGACCACGGCCTGCCGGCCCGCGACGCCTGGACCGCGCCGGACTGAGGCTCGCGTTCGCTCAGCCGGCGTTGGTGTTCGCCGGGCCGCCGAAGAGGGTGTCGTGCACCTCGCGGAGGATGGACTGGGCGTCGTCCTTCGAGAGGTCGAACGACGAGGCGAGCGTGTCGATGGCGGCCGCTTCGGCGTGGGCCACGAAGTCGTCGACGAAGGCCACCCCGGCAGCCATGCGGAAGGCGAACTCGCGGGCCTCGGGCGCCCGGACGCGGGCGGCGGCGTCCTGCAGCCGCTGAGACCACCCCTCGGCGTCGAGGTCGGCACTGAAGCTGTTGAGCATCGGCTCGATCTCGACGCTCCCGATGGCGCCCATGTCCTCGATGGCCTGGATGCTGGCCCGGAGCTGCTGGATCTCCTCGCCGGAGACGTGCCCGTCGACCGCGGCCATGAGGAACATGATCTCCACGATCGCCTCGGACTCGTCCCGGAGCTCGTCGGTGGGCTCGCTCGCGGCGTCCGGCTCGGCGTCGAGGAACGACGCGATCGCATCGGCGACCGACTGACCGGTCGCGAGGGTCTTGAGACGTTCCTCGAGCTCCATCGTGTCCTCCGGGGCGGCTCGCGCCGAGCCGACGAGACCTCGACGGTACCACGGCGACGGGAGGCGCCGCCGTGGACGGCCTACTCGCTCTCGTCGTCCGGCAGGCCGATGGGGATCTGCAGGGCGTCGCCGAGCTTCTGCACCATCTCCCGCTCGGCCTTGCCGATGTCCCCGTCGGCCATCACGGCCTTGCGGACCGTCTGGACGAGCAGCTGCCGGTGGCCGTGCGGGACGTCCTCGATGGCGATCTCCTCGAGGCGCGGCCGGGCGTGCAGCAGGGCCGCCGCCTGGTCCATCTCCTCTTTGCTCAGCTCGAGCGCGAGGATCATGTCCGTGAGCAGGTCGATCTCCTCCGGCGCGGCCTCCCCATCGGCCCAGATGGCGGCGGTGAGGATCTTGAAGAGCTTGTCCCGCTCTTCGCGGGTCAGGTCCTTGATCATGACGAAGGACCCTACCACCCCTCGCCTCAGCGGTCGCGCGCGTCGACATACTGGGACCACCGCGTGCGCGGTTCGCCAGGGACCAGAGCCAGCGCTCCTCCTGTTGCCGCCGAGCGAGGACGGCGGTCCCGCTCACGGTGAAGAGCACCGGGGGTGGCCCTCAGACGGCGGTGATGCGCCGGTAGTAGCGGAGCAGGGTCAACGTCCGCGCGAGGTAGTGGGCGTGGAGGCTGGCCCAGAGGCCGTGGTTGCCGAAGGGGCGCAGCAGCCACCAGGCGCCCAGGAAGAGCACCAGGGAGGCCAGGGCCGCGTTGCGCATCTCGGCGGTGCGGGTGGCGCCGATGAAGATGCCGTCGAGCTGAAAGCACCAGACGCCGACGAAGGGCGCGGCCGCGGACCAGAAGAGGTACTCGCGGGCGGCGGAGCGCGCCCCCTCGTCGACGATCATCCACGCGATGAAGGTGTCGCCGAACACGAAGAGCACGAGCGCGATGAGCAGCGCGAGGCTCGCGGCCCAGAGGGTGGTCCGGCGGACGGCGGTGACGATGGCCGCCGGTGACTCCGCGCCGATGGCGCGGCCCACGAGCGCCTCGGCGGCGAAGGCCAGGCCGTCGAGCACGTAGGCGCTCACGTTGATGAACTGCATCAGCACGGCGTTGGCGGCGAGGAGCACCTCGCCCATGGCGGCGCCCTGGGCGGTGAAGAAGGCGAAGGCGAAGACCAGCGCCAGCGAGCGGATCATGATGTCGCTGCTGACGGCGAAGGTGCGCTTCAGCCGCTCGCGGTCGAGGACCCGCTCCCAGTCGAGGGAGCGGCTCCCACGGCGGCGCAGCACCACGAAGGCGACCACCAGGCCGACGATCGCGGCGACCCACTCGGCCATCAGGGTGCCGAGGGCCACGCCTTCGACGCCCCACTCGAAGCCCAGGACGAAGAGCGCGTCGAGGGCCATGTTGGTCACGTTGAGCACCAGCTGCAGCCCGAGCCCGACGCCCGTGCGCCCGAGCCCGACGAACNNCTGGAGCATCAGCCCCACGCCGGTGCGGCCGAGGCCGACGAACCAGCCGAGGAGCGCGTAGGAGGTCAGCGCCGCCGGCGCGCTGTAGATGCGGTAGTCGAAGTAGGTGGTGGCGAGCGCCTCGACCTGCTCGGTGCCCTCGAGGAGCGCGAAGGAGATCCAGCGGATGGGCCACTGCAGCGCGATCAGCACGGTGCCGCAGCCGGCGGCGACCAGCAGCGCGCGAACGAGCCCGGCGCGGACCTCTCGTTCGTCGCCCGCGCCGAGCGCCTGGGCGGTGAGCCCGGTGGTGCCCATGCGCAGGAAGCCGAAGCCCCAGTAGACGAAGGTGAAGATCAGCGCGCCGACCGCGACCGCGCCCACGTGCGCCGGGTCCGGGATGCGGCCCACCACCGCGGTGTCGACCACGCCGAGGAGCGGCGTGGAGACGTTCGAGAGCATGATCGGCACCGCGATCGCGAGCACCTCCCGGTGGCTCGCGGGCCGATGGGGGCTCTGGCTCTCGGCGCTCACCGGCGGAGGCGAGCACGGGACCCCGAGCACGGCAAGCGCACGGCTGCGGGCGCGATGGCGAGAGCCATGGGGAGCACTTCGTGGAGGCCCGCCGTTGCGTGCGGCGCCAACCCAAGCAGGGGGTGCTCCACCGACTGCTTGCACAGCACCTG
>JABAOG010001483.1_pt1 | contig 27861 bp, 29 predicted proteins | sample 7062131 | NCBI WGS metagenome assembly JABAOG01 (sample SAMN14538629, study PRJNA623070) | marine sediment metagenome | biome: marine biome [ENVO:00000428]; feature: marine pelagic biome [ENVO:01000023]; material: deep marine sediment [ENVO:00002113] | place: India: Arabian Sea | collected... | reverse complement strand
CTAACTTGTCACCCCGCGGCACCTGCCGCCTGTGCCCTTCAGGGTGAAGGCAGTGCGAGGGGTCGATGTGATGCCCAAAAGTAGATTTCCTATCAGCCAGCACAGTTTTACACTTGATCACATCAACGATCCCTCGGTCGTTTTACTCCTCGGGATGATAGAGGCTGGATACTTCCATAGTTCCTCGAGTTCCACGGTACAATTGAACTCCTAATATTCTGCTGTATCGTTAATCATCCGGATTTCCAGGAGATAAACTTATGTTCCACGGTCGTGGATGGTACCAATACGTCCGTTCGGGGGATGCAAAAGTCGAAAAAGTAACCAAAGACTTGCTGCTGCGGGTGCTGGCTTATGCCCGGCCATACTGGTGGCATCTTGCCGGGATGCTGGTGACCATTCTGGTCAGCACTGGATTATCTCTGATCACGCCTCTGGTCTTTCGCCAAATGATCGATGATATCCTCCCCTCCAAAGATCTGGACCGCTTGATCCTGTATTCATTGATCTTGCTGGTCGTACCGCTGTTCAACGGCGGTATTAACGTCATCCAGCGACGTCTGAATTCCACGGTGGGCGAAGGAGTCATCTACGACCTACGGGTATCGCTGTTCTCCCGCCTTCAGCGTATGGGGCTGCGTTTTTTTACCAACACCAAGGTTGGAGAACTGATGAGCCGCCTGAACAACGATGTTATTGGAGCACAGAATGCCATTAGCAACACCATCGTCGGCATCGTCTCCAACCTGGTGCAGGCAATCGCCATCCTGGCAGTCATGTTAGCCCTGGAATGGCGCCTGACCGTGGTCAGCGTATTGATCCTGCCGCTGTTCATCATCGCTGCCCGCCGCCTGGGGAATGTGCTGCGGGATATCGCCCGCAGGGCGATGGACTTCAACGCCGCCATGAACGCCCACATGAACGAAACGCTCAATATTGGCGGGGCGTTACTGGTCAAACTTTTTGGGCGGGCAAAAGAAGAGGAAGAGCGTTTCCGCCGGAGGGCTGCCGATGTGCGCGATATGGGCATCCGCCGGGCTGTAGTCGGCTCGACTTTCTTCGCCATCATCGGACTGGTCAGCGGTGTCGGCACCGCACTGGTCTATGGTCTGGGTGGTTGGCTGGTCATCCGGGATGCTTTCACCATCGGCACTATTGTCGCTTTCGGTTCGTATTTAGGTACGCTGTACAGCGCCTTATCCGGGCTGGCCGGCGCCCCGGTTGAGTTCAGCACATCGATGGTCAGCTTTGAGCGCGTCTTTGAGGTTATCGACTTACCTCCGGACATCGAAGAAAAACCGCATCCAGTCGTTCTGGATAAAAGGGAGACCTGCGACCTGGAATTCGATCATGTGTCTTTCAAGTACGGTGTCAATGAACGCTCTATGCTGAGTGATGTCCGGCGATATGGTTCGATGTCGAATGTCACCGCCGTGCTCAGCGGAGAGTCCGAAGATGGACGTGGAAAGGAAGCCCGTCAGGCTGGTAAACCCGGACCTGAGATAGCCTCCTTTGCCGCCGGTGAAATCGAAGTAACCGACTTCGCTTCGCAAGCCCGGGAGCATGCTCTGAAAGATATCACCTTCAAAGCCTCTGCGGGGCAGCTGGTTGCCCTGGTTGGTCCATCTGGTGCCGGGAAGACCACCCTGACCTACCTGATCCCGCGCCTGTACGATCCCACGGAGGGCGTCATCCGCCTGGATGGTCATGACCTGGGTGATGTCTCTCTGGCATCTCTTTCAGAGCAGATCGGCATGGTAACCCAGGAGACGTACCTGTTCCACGATACCATCCGCACCAACCTGACCTACGCCAATCCAGACGCTGCTGAGAAAGATATCGAAGCAGCAGCACGCACCGCCAACATCCACCAGTTCATCACAGAACTCCCCGATGGATACGATACCGTCGTTGGGGAACGCGGCTACCGCCTGAGCGGTGGAGAGAAGCAGCGTCTTGCCCTGGCACGTGTCATCCTCAAAGATCCGCGCATCCTGGTGCTGGACGAGGCTACCAGCCACCTGGACAGCGAGTCCGAAGCACTGATCCAGGAGGCGCTCAAGCACATCATGAGAGGACGGATGAGCATTGTCATCGCCCACCGGTTGAGCACGATCCTCGCAGCCGATTTGATCCTGGTGATGGATCGAGGGGAAATCGTCGAAAAGGGGACCCACGCGGAACTGCTGCGCAAAGGTGGATTGTACAGTCAGCTGTACGAGACGCAGTTCTCGATGGAGACATAAGCCGGGAACCCGGCAAAGTTAATTGACGTCTTATCGGTAGAACAACAAATTCCAGTACTATTTGCCATTTTAAGGGTAATTGTAGTTAAATAGAAACATCAGACCCGCATTGTTGCTGACAAATTATGAACACAATACCTCATATTCTACTGGTGGATGATGAATCCGCTATTACCGATAACCTGATGCCTTTCCTGCAGAGAGCTGGTTTCCGGGTCAGCGTGGCAGGGCATGGACGCCAGGCGCTGGACGTTCACGGTCGCGAGCAGATCGATCTGATCGTCGCCGATGTGCTCATGCCGGTGATGGATGGACGGGCACTGCTGCGCTACCTGCGCAGCGCGGACGACTGGACTCCGGTGATCTTGCTGACCCAGGTGGGTGAAGCCTCCGAGCGGGCAATGGCACTGGAAGAAGGTGCGGACGACTACCTCAACAAACCTTTTGACCCACAGGAATTGGTCGCCCGCATCCGGGCAGTCCTGCGCCGGGCGCGCCCCGGGGAGCCGCCCCTGACCACCGCTTGGAAGCTGGCCAGCGGTCCACTGACCCTCGACCGGCGTGCCCGCCGGGCAACCCTGGATGGCGAAGAAATCACTTTGACACCAAAAGCGTTCAACCTGCTGGAATACCTGATGACCCATCCGGATGAGCTGGTGACCCGCGAACGCCTACTTGACCTGGTATGGGGTTGGGATTACCCGGTTGGCTCCCGGGCGGTGGATACGCGTGTAGCTGAGATTCGCAAAGTATTAGCGGATGATCCAGGCGCGCCGATGTTCATCGAGACACTGCCCGGTCAGGGTTACCGCTTCGCCGGCACAGTGGAGGCCGTTGGATGAGAGTACGCTGGTGGCTGGTGCTGATTCCGGGTTTGCTGGGTTTGATCACCGGCCTGGTCCTCAACCTGAGTGGGATCGCAGTGCCGACATTTTACCTGCTGGCGGATCTCGGTACCCTGCTGCTGATCGTCGGGGCAATTATCTCCGCGGTAGGTTTGCTTGCGGTTTGGTTGTATGACCGCTACGAAAAAGCACATATCGAACTGGTGATCGACTCGGCGGAGGATCGCCGGCGTTTCCTGCAGCGCCTTGACCATGAGTTAAAGAACCCGCTGACTGCAATCCTGGCTGGAATGGCGAATATCTACTCCACCGACCTGCAGCCCGAACAGCGGGAGATCCTGGGGAGCGTAAGCTCGCAGGTCAGCCGCCTGCGCACACTGGTCGGCGAACTGCGCAAACTTTCCGACCTGGAAACCCGCCCGGTAGAGCGGGTGCCAGTTGACATGAACGTTTTGCTGGAAGAGGCTTTCGAGATAGCTCGGGACATCAATGACTCGGATGAGCGTAATCTATCCCTGTCGATCCCTCAGGCGCCCTGGCCTCTCCCGGAGGTCAACGGCGATTATGATTTACTGGTACTGGCGACACACAATTTATTGGAAAACGCAATAAAATTTACCAATCCCGGCGATACGATCGAGGTGCGCGCATTCGAGGACGGGAACGCAGTTGTCATCGAAGTCGCCGACACCGGACCCGGGATCCCGCAGGAAGAGAGCCAGCATATCTGGCAGGAACTCTATCGCGGGAGCAATGCGCGCGGTGTCCCCGGCTCTGGTCTGGGTCTGGCGCTGGTGCGGGCGATCGTTGCCCGTCATGACGGAGAGATTGTCATGCGCAGCCGCTCCGACCAGGGCACAGTGTTCACCATGCGACTGCCGGTCAACCCGGCAGAAAATTAAACTGATTTCCTAGGAGAGCAGTATGAAGACCTATACAAAAATACTGATCGTAGTGATATTGACCTTTTNNAATACTGATCGTAGTGATATTGACCTTTTTAACAGCCTGCAACGCACCGGCACCAGGAGCGACTCCGACTTTAATGCAGCCAACTAATACCCTTGCGCCGGCTGAACCAGCGACCCCTACTCTTGAACCCACGGCTACAGCCACTTTGGAGCCAACAGAAGAACCCTGGCAGGTGTATGTCAACACGCTGTACGGTTACCAGATCTCGTTTCCGCCGGATGCACAGTACCTGGAACACGGTGTGGAAGGCTTTCCCGCCGATGACCTGCCCGAGAATATGACCAACGCTGAATATGAAGAGTACCTGATGGAACTGCTGGGAGATAATATCTGCCTGGAAATCCAGTACCAGACTGGTTATGTGTCGATCTCCGCACCGACGAATGATGGCTACCAGTACGCTATCTGCGGTCCCACAGGCGTCGGGTTGGGTAATATTACCGCCCGCAATGAACCGGTGAAAATTGGTGGTGAGCAGTATATTGCCAACGGGCGCGAGTACGTCAGCGAGGACGGCACGGAACACGATGAAACTCTCTCTTTAATCCTGCCGGACAAGACTCGTATCACCTTTGGTCAGGGTGTGGATGACCCGGAAATGTATGATGATTACCGGGAGAATGTACTGCCCGTGCTGCTGGAGATCGTCGAAACATTTGATGACTCCCCGGCAGGCACCTTTGATTGGGAAGCATATGAAGAGGGTGGTCCGGTTGAGGAGCAAGAAGGTCTGGATAAGGTCGCCTTCGAAGAGGATGTCACCATACCGGACGGCACCCGCATGGAACCAGGAGAAGTCTTCACAAAGACCTGGCGTCTACGGAATGACGGCGAGACCACCTGGAACAAACATTTCGATCTGGTCTTCGACAGCGGGGAGCAGATGGGCGGTCCCGATCGGCAGGCATTGACGGAGGAAGTTCCACCTGGCGAAAGTATCGATATCTCAGTTAAACTGACTGCCCCTGAAGAAGAAGGGGAATACACCGGATTATGGATCTTGGAAGACGAGGTTGGCAACCCATTTGGCACCGGGACGGAAGCCCAAAGTGCCTTCTGGCTGGCGATCGTCGTGGAGGATACGGGCGAGGACGGCCAGGAAAACGGCGAAGAGGGCGACAATAACGGTGAAACTGAAGGTTTGAGGGTAACAGCGGCAACCCTTACAGTGGACCAGAATAATTACAGCGGAGCCTGCGCAGTCGACCTGACTTTCAGCGGTGTGATCGCCTCTGAAGGAGCGGGGTCGTTTACCTATGAGTTCCAGGCAGGGGCAAACAATTCAGGTTTCGAATTTTCGCTGCCCGGTCCGCAACAAGTGACTCATGGCGACGATGGAAGCCACCAGCTGAGCATCACTTTCACCCTGACGATTGAGAGCTCTGTCGATGGATGGGCGCAACTGGTGATCTCTGAACCGAATGATTTCAGCTCCAATCTTGTGAACTTCACGGTGGAGTGTACAGAGTGAGAGACCGGTAATCAAAACACGATAGGTTTTGATGAGGGTGCACAAAGATAAGTGGTGTCTGCTATCAAAAGGTATGCAGGAGTACTGTTCCCCTTAAAAACCTTTCATGTTTGTCCCAATTGGAAGTTAAAAACCTGACAGGTTTACGACCTTCAGCGGTAAAATATACGCTTGATTATGAAACGCGCCCTCATTGTCTCCATCTTCACTTTTCTGGTGTTATTCACCCTGGTTGCCTGCCAGGTAGTTGAGTCTGACGGTTCCCCCGTACCAACGACTCCCACGGCAGGTACCGGTGCACCCCCGGGAGTGGTGTCCATCACCCGTACTCCCACGCAAACGCCAAGTACGGACATCAACACGCAAGCCCCAGCCGATACACTCACCCCAACGCTAACACCTGAACCTGTAGCGGAAAGCCCGGTGGAAGTGCTGACTTCGTATGCGCTCACCGTCACCCTGGATTACGGCTGGAAGACCGCATTCGTACAGCAGCATATCCACTACACCAACCAGACCGATGTACTCCTCTCCGATCTCGTCCTGGCCGTAGAACCCAACCGGTTCCCAGGCGCTTTTACACTGCGCTCCCTGAAACTGGCAGGTGGTCAAGCGGTTACAGGGCATACCCTGCGCGGCATCCAGCTTAAAGTCCCGCTGATCGATCCCCTTCCAGCGGGGGATGAACTGGACCTGTACATTGAATATGACCTAATTTTGCCCCAAATGATCGCCTCTGAAGATGTCGGTCCAAACCCATTTGGTTATTCCGCCCGGCAGACCAACTTGACAGACTGGTACCCGTTCGTGCCTCCTTACCAGGCGGGAACAGGCTGGGTGATCCACGATCCCTGGTACTACGGCGAACACCAGGTTTACCCGGAAGCGGACTTCGATGTCGAGCTGAATGTGCTCTCAGCACCGGAAGGTCTGCTGGTCGCTGCCAGCGCCTTACCGGAAGATGACGACCCGCCTTACCGGTACCACCTGGAAGGTGCCCGCAATTTCGCTATCTCGGTCAGCTATGCCTACCAGGTCCAGCAGACAGAAGTTAACGGCGTGACTTTACTGGGGTATCATTTCCAGACCGATCAGGCTGCGGGCCAGGCAGCATTCCAGGCTTTTGTGGATGCCTTTACCGTCTACAACGACATGTTCAGCGAGTACCCTTATGACTCCCTGACCCTGGTACAGGCTGATTTCAACCACGGTATGGAATATCATGGTCTGGTCTTCGTCAGCCGCGGCTTTTACAACCTGTATGAGGGCGGTACTGCCAACTACCTGACCAGCATCACCGCTCATGAGACCGCACACCAGTGGTGGTATGGCCTGGTGAGCTCTGACCAGGCACTGGAACCCTGGCTGGATGAAGCTCTGTCCACGTACAGTGAACTGCTCTTTTATGAGAAAATGCATCCCGAATCACTCGAATGGTGGTGGAAATATCGGATCGACTATTACAATCCTCAGGGCGTTCTCGATACCCAACTGTACGATACGATCGGGTACCGACCGTACGTGGATGCCATCTACCTGAATGGCGCCAAGTTCCTCCATGAACTGCGGGAGACAATCGGTGATGAAGATTTCTTCAATTTCCTGCAGCAGTACGCACAACAGCACGCACACCAGATCGTTACAGCTGAGGATTTCTTCAACCTGCTGCAAACCTCCACGGAGGTTGATTTCATCCCGGTCATTGATCGATATTTCCAATCCCAGTAAAATAGAAACATCCACCAGAAGCATGTTGTGTGCACATAATATTATTCATACAAATGTTCACAGGGTTTGATCTGTATGGATAATCAGTAACACGAATTTCAATCTAGTGCTTTCGTAACTGTTCGCAGTTCGACGAATAGATATATGAGGCAACAACAACTTGAATAGCCAAAATCAGCAAAGCCACGTCGGTCAGGGGAGAAAGATGGCGCACAGGTGCCTGGCTTTATCGATATTCCTCGTGGTCATGCTGCTCACATCAGCCCCCCAGGTTTCCCGGTCACAGCAAACCGATGTCCGAACAGGCTATTCTTTTATCGTTAATCTCAATTACGAACAACATGCTGCAGATGTACAACTGCACATCCAATACACCAACCAGACCGGGGAAAGCCTCTCCACGATCGTATTGGTTGTGGATCCCAACCGCTACCAACGCGCATTTGAACTTCTATCCGTCCAGCTGGGTAATGGTATACCTGTGAGAGATTACATCCTGAATGGCATCCGGCTGACCATCCCCCTAACCATGCCCCTGGAACCCGGAGAGGTGGTGGATATTTACCTGGATTACGATCTGACCCTGCCATATCTCAGGCTCGTAATAACTGAGGAGGGCGGCTGGCCGGATCCTTTCGGTTTCACTCCCCGGCAGACCAACCTGACCGAATGGTACCCGTATATACCTCCATACAGTCCAGAGATCGGATGGGTGGTTCATCAGCCTCAGCCTTACGGTGAGCACCAGGTCTATCCGCTGGCGGACTTCGACATCCACCTGACGGTCACTTCGGCACCAGAAAACCTGGTCATCGCTGCCAGTGCTCGTCCGCAGAATGCCGGGAATCCTTATCGCTACCAGCTCAATTCAGCCCGAAACTTTGTCTTTTCCATCAGTGACAGCTATGAGGTGCAGCAGACAGAAGTCAATGGGACCACCCTGCTGGCTTATCATATCCCCTCTGGAGATAATGCCGGGGAGACTGCCTTCCAGGCATTTGTGGATGCTTTTACACTGTATGATGACCTGTTCATCGATTATCCGTATGACAGCCTGACCCTGGTCGAAGCCGATTTCTCCCTGAGCATGGAATACCAGGGGCTGGTTTTTGTCTCCCGGGAGGCATATAACCCGTATGCCAGCGAACCTGACCATGCCCTGACCCGCCTGACTGCCCACGAGACCGCCCACCAGTGGTGGTACGGCCTGGTTGGCTCTGATCAGGCTCTGGAACCCTGGTTGGATGAAGCCCTGGCAACCTACAGCGAGCGTTTGTTCTACGAAAACGTCCACCCGGAGGCGCTGGAGTGGTGGGATTTCCGCCTGGAGGTCGTCCAGCCGCGCCGATTGCTGAACCGTTCGATCTACCATACCGGGCACAGCGAGGCGTATTTCGACCAGGTTTACCTGACTGGANNCTAAAAACCTACGCACAGCAGCACCAGAACCAGATTGTCACTGCTGAGGACTTCTTCCGTACACTGGCGGATGTCACCGATACCGATACCAGCCCGGTGGTTAACCATTATTTTCAAACAATCGAGCAGCCCGGCAAACCTGTCTCAACACCCATTTCACCAGGCGACTTAAAACACCTGCAAAATCACTTGAAACCTCAGGTAAAATGACACTGATGGTAAATCTTAGACCTTACCCTGGACCCATGGATAGACCAACTGGTTCAAGTGAAATCAAACGGATTGAATCCGAAGTCGTGTTAAACCACGTGGCCACATCCTTACCAGGCACCATTCACACCGGTGAAATCTTTCTACAAATCCCTCTGGAGACTGCATGACACCTGACATGTGGATCGCCCTCGGGATCCTGATCGCGGCGATCATCCTGTTCATTACCGAATGGATCCGCGTCGATGTGGTTGCACTCATCGTGGTTATCGCCCTGATCCTGAGCGGTATCCTCAGCGTGGAGGAAGCTTTTGCCGGTTTTTCCAGCGCGGTTGTGCTGACCATCGCAGCCCTGTTCGTAGTCGGTNNCAGACTGGTCTTGCCGGGGTGATCGGCCAGCGCATCCTGCGGATTGCCGGGGAAGATCCCAACCGCCTTCTTCTGGTGATCATGCTGGCTGTGGCACTGCTATCCGGCTTTATGAGCGATGCCGGGACGGTGGCTGTGCTGCTGCCGGCAATCATCAGTGTGTCAGCAAGCGCACAGATCAGCCCGTCGCGCTTGCTGATCCCGCTTTCGTTCGGCTCGCTGCTCGGGGGAGCGATGACCTTGATCGGCACCCCGCCGAACATTATTGTCACCGACCTGCTGAAAACCGAAGGTCTTACTCCTTTCGGTTTCTTTGATTTCACTCCTATCGGGCTGGCATTGCTGATCAGCGGGACAGCCTTCATGTTCCTGCTGGGTCGGCATCTTTTACCGGAGCATAAACCCAAGCAGGATGTACAGCGCGTGGAGAATCCGGAAGAGCTGGTCGACCTGTACCGCCTGCCGGACAATCTGTTCCGTATGCGCGTGCGGCGTGGGTCAGAGATCACCGGTTTGTCTCTGCAGCAGGCGGGTCTGAGGTCGGAATACAACCTGACCGTGTTGGGAATCCAGCGTCCATCAGAAACCCGGGAGGTCGCCCGGCTGGGAGAACGCAGCCTGGTGCTGCAGGACAGCTCGCCCCAGAACATCGCCCCCACCGCTGACGCCGAACTTATGGCTGGAGACATTCTGGTTGTGCAGGGAGATGGAAGCGATGTCAGTCATGCCTCGGCCAGGCTCAATTTGGCAGTCCAGCCAGCCAGGACCAAAGATGAGCATGCCCTGGTGACGAATGAAGTCGGGGTGGCGGAAGTTTTGCTGCCGCCGCGCTCCTCCCTGGTGGGCAAAACGATCGTCGAAACCCGTTTTGGTTCAGTTTATCAGCTGACCGTACTGGGCATCCAGCGCGCGTCAGTCGACGAACCGCTTCCGCTGAAGACAACAAAATTAAAATTCGGGGATATCCTGCTTGTGCAGGGACCGTGGAAGAACATCCAGGAACTGCGGGCTCATCCCCGCGACTTCGTTGTTATGGGACAGCCAGAGCAGATGGTTCCTGCCCAGGCGTGGAAGCGCGCCCCGCTGGCGCTGGCGATCCTGGTGGGGATGTTAGTCGTGCTGGTGACCAACCTGCTGCCAGTGGCAGTTGCCGCCATGCTTGCTGGCCTGCTGATGATCCTGACCGGCTGTGTGTCGATCGATGAGGCTTATGAAGCGGTGGATTGGAAGAGCATCGTGTTGATTGCCGGGATGCTTCCGATGGCTACCGCCCTGGAGAGGGTCGGTCTGGTGGGTTTGGCAGCGGATTGGATGACGTCGTCCTTTGGTGAAATGAGCCCGTTGTTCATCATCGGTAGCCTTTTCCTGGTCACTTCCCTGTTCACCCAGGTGCTCTCGAATACCGCTACTGCCGTATTGATCGCTCCAATTGCGCTGGCGGCAGCCACCAACCTGGGTCTGCGCCCATACGCCTTCCTGATGGCCGTTGCCATCGCCGCTTCGATGGCGTTTGCCAGCCCGGTCGCCTCCCCGGTCAATACACTGGTGATGGGCGCGGGGAATTACTCTTTCAAGGACTTTATGAAAGTCGGGCTGCCGATGATCCTGCTGATGATGGTCGTTTCGCTGCTGTTACTGCCAGTGCTGTGGCCGTTGAAGTGAAATTCGTACCTGGTAAGGGGGAAAGACTAACTTGTCAACCTATACTTTAGATGTCCGTTTACGGATGGCGTCGCAATGCGGGCAGTCTTTGCGCTCGCACAGCAGGGCATGGCGATCCATAATGATCAATTCCTGAACGGTGCGCACCAGGTCCTGCATCGGTACCAGCTGGGCAGTGGTTTCCCCGATCTCCACTTCCCGGGTGGAATCCTTGATGTAAGGCTCAATGGCATTGAATCCCAGCGAACAGCCGGGGATCTTCGGGCACTCGACTACTTTATTGGGGGTCAGTGCCCAGCGGACAAAGCTCGGTCGTCCGGCAAACTGCTCCGCATAATGAATTGTGGTATTCATGGTATGGTCCACGCCCAGCAGCAAAACAAAGCCGTCAGCCTCCGTCAGGGCGCGGATCGGTGCCATCGGGTCCTTGATCGTCTGGGCTTGCAGTGCATCGACCGTATTGATACCCGANNAGAACCGGGTGCATCGATCGTTCTGCCTGCGCGTGATTGCGCAGAGCTTCAGCAACCTCATCGAGCTGCAGATCTGCCTGCAGGTCCTTAGTGTAAAACTCTGCCGCGCGGTTGATATCCTCGCCGCTGCCGTACTGAATGGCATTATCAGGCGGACCGGTTTCTGGGATGATCATTGTTCGGTAGGTGAAAGTGGGCATGATCAGGTACGGTGTGATCGCCAGAAGTGCCCCCAAAATTGTTTCTGCGCCCCCCTGAACCTCCCCCACGGAGGATAGAGAAGCATGAACGAGCAGTGGAGAATCACTGCTGATCTCCAGTTTTCTCAATCCACTGACCACATCGCGATAAGTTACCCTCATAATCTAGCTGCTCCCCGAAGTAGTACTAATTATTTTCCCTGCCATCTGGGATCACGTTTATCAATAAAAGCCTGCATTCCTTCTTTTTGATCTTCGGTGCCAAACAGCAGGTTGAACAGGCGGCGTTCGTCATCCAGCCCTACGCTCAGCGTGGTTTCGAAAGCTTTATTGATGGCTTGCTTTGCCAGGCTCACAGCGATCGGTGCCCGGCTGGCAACCTCGCTGGCAAGTTTCAGGGCTTCATCCAGGTAATCTTCTACAGGGACAACCCGGTTAATCAGCCCAAACTGCAGGGCTTCCTGCGCTGATAGGTGACGGTTGTTGAGGATCATTTCCATGGCAATCGGCTTGCCAACCAGCCGGGTCAATCGCTGTGTGCCGCCCGCCCCCGGGATGACTCCGAGTGTGATTTCCGGTTGNNCAGGACATGATGAACTCGTTCCCACCGCCAACACACCAGCCAGATACCGCCGCAATAACCGGTTTGTGGATCTCAAAAATGCGGTCAAACGTGTTGACAAAATCATTCTTCATCATTTCTATCGGATTCGAATCCACCATGAATTTGATGTCGGCTCCAGCAGCGAATGCTTTATCGTTGCCTGTGACCACCATCGCCCCGATATCATCGTCCGCATCAAAGGCTGCCAATGCATCCATCGTTTCATTGATCATCTGGGGGTTGAAGGCATTGTATGCTTTTGGACGGTTAAACTGCACCAGACCAACCCGGCCATGGGACCTGGTGATCACTGTTTCGAACGATTGCATATTATTACCTCGTTAAGAATTAACTGAATGATGAGTGTATTTTACAACATAAATTGCACTTATTCCGAGACATCATCTCGAAAATTTGCATCTCTAATCTGACCCCCGGTCTGGATAGATCCGTTATATTAATTTCCAACAGCATCACCCGGGCACAATGGTACCTTGTCCGGGTTGTTGTTCGCATTTAACTGCATACCCAGGTATGGTGAGGGATCTATCGTATTCGCGATCTGCAGTTCGTTGCGGAAACTGCCTTTGCCGTCATCTCTGACAATGGAAAAATGGAGGTGTACTCCAGTCGGATTGTTGGGATCTCCGGAGTAGTTTCCCTGGTAGCCGAGGAAGGTGCCAGCTTTAACGAAGACCTCGGAAGTGCCAGCGGGAAATTCATCTGATATGTAGGATTCACCACTGCGGTTTGCCAAATGCGTGTAGTACGTCCAGATCTGTCTGCCGGGTCGGATCGGGTCTTCCGGAACACGAATGATCACCGTGGATTTCCAGTCCGATAACCGGGAAAGGTAGCCATCGTATGCCGCATACACGGGCTCCACACCGGGATCTTTCCCGGAGAAGATATCTAAGCCCTGGTGCCGGTGACCCGGGCGGAAGGAATCATCCCAGACAAAGCCGATATATCCCGTAGTCGGCATCTGAAAGGGTGCCTCGGTACAGCGGGTGTTGGCCTGGATCATCCAGTCCTGGTGGGCATCTGGGTTGTTAAAGAATTGACGCAGGAGCAGGAAACGAGCGCCATCGCCACGGCTGAACCAGCGGTACGCGAAATAACCGACCACGATCCCCCCGATGATAATCACCGCCAGCAAGAGACGCAGCAGGTTATTGGATTTCTTCTGAGATTTAGACTTCAAACTCATACCAGTAAACAAACAGATCTTTACTCGGTTAGGCTGTGCAGGTTCAGGATTTCCGCACGGGTTGTATGGACGATCAACTGAGGTGCGATGCGCAGCAGCGTGTTATGCTCCCCACCACCGGCGTAGACTTCATCCTGAGTTAGCACCGCGGGATCGATCAGCGTGTCCAGCGGATGAGGGTAGCCGAATGGTGGTACCGTCCCTACCGGATAGCCTGTGTGGTTAAGCACCTGTGTGGGGTTTGCCAGGCGTACTTTCTTTTTACCGACCCCGTACTTGTTGGAGAGCACGCGCCGCTCGACGTTCTCCGGACCGCAGGTAATCGTCATGACCGGGCGGTCTTCGACCATGAAAAGCACCGATTTGACGATCTGATCAACGCTCGCTCCGACTGCTTCGGCAGCATCCGGTACAGTGGGTGTGGGGGCATCCAGCTGCAGGATATGGGCTTCAAGCTCTTTCGAATCAATAAAAGACTGTAAATCATCCTTGGTGTAAGGATTCGTCATTCTTTTCCCTCTTCCTCAGTCTTTACAGGATCTTCGACCCTTTCAGGATCTTCGATATTCTTCTGGTAACGGCGGATGTTCTCGATGTCGTCTTCTTTGTGTTCCGCAATCAGCAGAGTAAGTTTGCCGCGGGTCATCGACTGCAGCAACTGACCAGCCTGCTGACCATCCGGAGAGGCCAGCGCCAGTTCCAAGTCTCGCAGGCTTTCAAAAAAAAGTTCGTGAACGCGTTCGACTTTATATGGACCAAACATCAGCGAGTGGATGCGAACGGTTGCCTCTTTAATGAGACCGGGCATCTTCTCTGCATGGTGAAGGAACTGCGGCCAAAACTCATCGAGCAAGTCGTCGTCAGGTAAAGGTTCAATCAGAATCATTAATTTATACATACGGCCCGAATTATACCCAGATATGGCACTCCGTGGGTGAAGGGTTCAGGATCCTAGGTTGCTTTGCTACTGTATCATGTAAGCAAATGGTCAATCCCGTACTGCCCTGCAAATGATAAGGCGGACCAAAGGGAACGGTGATCCACCCTAATATTTATTCAGGTATTCCTGGTTAAAAAAAGACCACCGGACATTTACATCCGGCAGTCTTTTTGATTAGCTTGCGTACTCAAATATTATCCGCAGCCTCCACCCGTGGGCGCGCGCTTCATTTCCATCTCGATCTTTGGTATGTATTCGAGTTCGAACTCCTCGGGGTGCGGCGTTGCCGCCGGGAAAGCAGCACCGAGGGCAGCCGCGAATTCATACTGCAGTTCATCTTCACCCTGGGGTACCGCCGTTGCGTGAATGCGGGTCTCCTCTTCAGCGAAAGTGGCAATCCAGTTGTTGACACCCCCTTCCAGGATGTAGACATTAGGAACGCTTTCCGCTACCAGGTATTTCCACAATTCCGTGGCAGCAGCCTCGTCGTTGCTCATCACAACGAACAGGGTGTTGGCTGGCTCCAGGTGCAGGTTTGAAACCAGGTCCGGCAGATTATCTTGATCGACAAGCTGGGCATCCGCCAGGTGGAACAGGTTGTAATCCGCCTCGCTGCGCGCATCCAACAGGATCGTATTGATGGTGGTGTCATGCAGGGTATCCAGCAGTTCACCGGGATGGATCTGCACCTCCCGGTTGTCCAGTTTAGTCTGCATCTCGGGGGAGATGCTCTGCCAGCGGTCATTATTGGTGGGTTGCCCGATCAAAAGTACCACGACCGCCAGGATCACAAGCGCACCGGCGCCGTAGTAACGGGCTTTCGGTGCCTGTTTCGGATCCATACCGCCAAAAATCTTCTCGAGCTGCTCAGAGCCCCAGAACATAAACAAAGCCATCAAGACCACACCCAATACTACCCATCCGGTGGATACACCGAAGAGTTCCGGCAGGGTGAAACGGCCCATGTAGGATGAATTGAAGAAGATATCGAAGTTTTGTACCGTCTCGCCGAAGACGAAGATGCCGAACAGAACACCCAGGGCAAAGAACAATCCGTCAATTTTAGCCGTGGCAAAGGCTACCAGGGATGTCCCCGGGCAGAAACCACCCACAATGAAGCCCACACCCATGATCAATCCACCGACAATGCCCGGCCACAGATACGTGGGATTGACCCAGACCAGGTTGTAGTCCAGCAGACCGACAGCCGAGGCAGCAAAGATCAGCACCATGGCGACAATGATTGCCGTGAACATGACCTTGAGTACAGTCATCTCTTTGAAATAGAATTGTGCCGCCAGTTTCTTTGAGTTGCCAAAGCCACCAACCTCCAGTGCATAACCAAAGCCAAATCCGATCAGTAAATACACCAGGAAAGCGCCAAATGTGCCCACCAGTTCAGTCAGTGCTAAAGGGAAAATTGTCATTTCGCCCTCCTAATTCCACAGTTTCCGGACAAAATAAGCCAGGGCATAGGCGCCGCCGAAGACCGCGAACATGAATGCCCAGCTGCCCACAGAGAGTACTGCCCCTCCGGAAAGTGCCTGCCCGGATGTGCACCCCCTGGCAAGACGTGCCCCGAAGCCCATAAAACCTCCACCCACGAAGGCAAAAAACCATCGCTGCCGTTTGCTGATATGGGGACCTTTATTGGTCTCAACCTTCAAGCGACCATTGCGCCAGCCTGAGAAAAAACCGCCGATGATCACACCGATGGTTACAAAAACCACCCAGCTGTCCAGCGGGTTAGTGGAGCCTCCAGCCATGTCAATCAGATAAGGTGTGCGGTCAACATGACCGGGAACGATCAGGTCTTCAAAAAAGACCAGGATGCGGTTAAGTCCACCTGAGGCTCCCAAGCCGTTGCCGGTCAGGAAGAAAGCACCGAACAATACCAGACCTAGCATTGCACCAGCCAGGTATGGGTTGAGATAATTTTTAGCTTCCCGCTTGGTCAAGATCGCAGATAACGAAATCTTCCTCCGGGAGCGTTCTTTGGTTTGAGTAGCAGTCGTCATGCTTCACTGACCTCCTCAGCCGGGGTGTGGACTTCCACTTCGTCCCAGCCATTAATCATCGATTGAATACCAGCCAATGGTTTGTGACCGGTTGTTGTAAGATAAACATGCATCACAATAAAGGCAGCAAACGTCCATGCGATCAGAGTATGGAACGGCGCCAGGAACGGTAGACCACCCAGTGCGTTGGCGATATCAGGCCAGCGCTGGGCACCCCACATCAGCGCACCGGTGATAACCTGAAGCGGCAATAACACATTCAGGATGCCGAAATAAGTGATCTGTTGCAGCGGGTTTAATTTCCTTTCAGGGGTTTTTTCGAAGGGATGCTCAGCCCCACGGAAGATCCCCTGCAGATAGTACTTGGCCTGGACGAAGGTCTGATCGAAGAAACCTCTCGGGCGCGGGATGAACTGCTGGATCTCGCCGCTGACCAGGTGATAAAACAGCGACAGAGCAGCATTAGCTACCAGGACGGCAGCCATGATATTATGCACCAGCACCATCCCCCGGAAGCTCAGGAACCCGAGCACATCCGGTTTATGGATCACCAGTCCGGTGAACAAGAGGATCAGGATCACAGCGGTCTGCAGCCAGTGCCACAGGCGTTCATAAACACCGTACATGTAGACTTTCTCGATTTCAGGTTCATTATTTTTGCGTTTAAGGGCAGTGTAAAAACGCAGCCCTCCATGAACTGTGATACCAAGCAGCACACCCAGGAAAGCCAGGGCACCAAACCGGTCGATCCAGGTAACACTGTTGTGTCCAAGGACATACAATCCCTGTTCGTCAGAAGCAGGCTGGTAATACAGGCTGCCGTCGCTCTCCTGGACGATCTCTCCGCTTGCCATGACATTTGCATCTTTGACAAACTCAGGCAGCACATTACCGGGAACATAGCTGGCAAGCTGGATCGGTTGGGTTACACGGGATTGTTCACCATGGCATTCCTGACATTCCCGGATAGCCCATTCACCATTGGTCACATCGTGATTGATGCTGTACGGCTGGACTTCGGCAGAAATGCGCGGGTTTTCCAGGCCAAGAGCGCTGAGTTTACCGGCAATAAAGTTCTCTTTTTCATTGCTGTCGATCAGCATTTCGCCTTCATCAAGTGCTCCATCCGAGTTGGAGTCAAAGGCATCGATCACGTCTGCGGCATAGTTATCACCGTCCAGGTAGACCGCCATCAGGTCCGCCTGGATAACAGGGCGGGCTGGATTGTCATAGACCCAGAACCATGAGGACACCAGGTTATGGGGAAGCAGCTTGACATCGCCTTCGATGGTCTGGCGAGGCAGTAAGACAGGTTCGTATCCCGTGATCAGTGAACTGGTCGATCCGGTCACATCCTCGACGCCACGGCATGCTGTCTGGGCTTGCCCATCCAGTTTAACAACCGTCCAGTCGTACTGTTTGAAAGTGGTTGAATACAATTCCGGGATGTGGCAGCTTTCACAGCTGACGGCTTCCATATGGCGATCTTTATAGGGAAGCCAGGTATGGGTTTTTTCAGTCGCATGGCAGGACTCACAGCGCCGCATCGAGTCCTTGAGTTCCGAGGCAACGGTACTCTGGGCACTCTGGCCGCGGGCAAAGTTATGGATCGGCTGGTACAGGTATTCGCCAATTTCCAAACGCCGGGGGTCAAAGGTCAGATGTTCCGGTCGATTATCTTCATTTTCAATATAGTAGACCGGATTGTTGAGTGAATAGTGACAATCGGTGCAGTTCAGCAAGCGCTCAGAGTGGATATCCCAGGAACGATCGATTTCATCCTTATTCTCGACATTCATACCGGAATCTTTGATACGCTGAGGGGAGATGATCTGACCGGTTGTCTCTGTCGTCCAGCGCTCCGGGATGCACCCGGCGGTGACCAGGGGTTCCTGGAGTGTGTCGTGAACTAGGCCATGACACAGACCGCAGTTGTTGGTTTGCGGATCCTGCACTGTGATGAATTCTTCCTGCAGTTCACCATTTTCCTGGAAAGCTTCAGCAGCGTACTGCAGATTTCCAGGTTCGCCTTCGACGATACCGGTTTCCAATAAAGTGGCGGTATTAGCCCATTGAAACTCACCCGCCTCGAGCGTTTGTATCCGAGCGTTGTTGTTGGGGTTAGGGATGTGGCAAAGGAAACAGTTCATCTCCACCACGCCGGATTCATCCCAGTCCCAGGGGACTAACTCCCCGGTCTCTGGATCAACTATACTCGTCTCCAGGTCACCGGGAGTGTATTCCAGGTCAGTCAGCAGGGTTGAACCATCCCGGCTGTACACAGCAGGTCCACCGCCAATATGCCTGCGTCCCAGGGTCATGATCCATGCCGGGGTCGTCAGGTCTATTCGTTCATCTCCCTCCGGAGAGAGGTAGCGATATGTCAGGGCATTCCACTTCCCGAACAAGCCCGGACTGGTATCCCATTCCCGGCTGTTTTCAAGTTCCCCAGGATTGCTGAATTCTTCCAAACCCAGAGATGCGTGATAGCTGTGCTCGGTGATGAACTCTGCATTATGGCATGCACCGCAGGTGTTCATAGTCGAGATCGCTCCACCAGATTCAAGCACATTCTCACCGTTCTCATCCAGCAAGGGGAAGGTCGGGTGCAGAGGCATGGTTTGCGCGGTGGAAACCGCGGCAGGACCGGCAGATACGGCAGTCACATAAAAACCAACAGCGACCAGGACCATCAATAAACCAGTTACACCTATTAATGTGGAGTATTTATGTTCGGATATCGTCCGGCGGTATAGTTTTATCAATAGATTCTTGATGAAGTTCATTTGGTATACCTCCCGCCCCATTCCATCGGGTCACCGGGGTATCCGAGAGCGTTCCAGTCGAGTCGACCTTCGTCGCTGTGACACGCAACGCACTGCAGTGCATCCTCCACAGGGGCAACCAGGTGTGTCACCGGCCAGTACATTTCCGTTTCTGTAAAACCATACTCGCCGCTGTACGGCAGTCCGATAGTTTCTGATCCGAGAACAATCGCCTGTTCCCAATCGAATTCGGTCCAAAATCCACCTTCGCCATAAGTTTTCGGCTGCAGCAGGTAATTGTTAATAACATCGTAAGGCTGCTTGGCACGGTGGATCTTGAAAGGATAGATCAATGCTTCTGGATCATTGATATCCCCTTTGGGAGGGTTGAGCACTGTGGGACCATCTTCATTGAGTGGGTCTCCCCAGATATAGCGAGATTCGACACCTGAATACCACGCATATTCAGGGACAAAATCACTTTCGTAAACAAAACTCCCCTTGATCTTGAGATAGGAATGAACATTTTCTTCGATATCATCCTGACCTGCGGTCGACCAGTCCCAGTAGACTTTGGTGGGGTCTTTGATGGCTCCAGCAGGGATGTGACAGGTCTGACAGGCAACAGTAGCAACATGGTCGTTGATGCGGTCATCATCGTGCAGGTTATCTTGATGGCAATCTGTACAGTAGATGCGTCCTTCATTACTTAGACTGACGGACATCCCCTGACCGCCAATCTCGTGATTGTCGGTCTGATGACAGTCTACACATTGGAAGTCATTACGCCCCATATGGACGTCCAGGTCCTCCGGGGGGTTGAGCAGGTGCTCGTCCAGGTCTGCATGCTTGACACCGTTGCCACCACCACCATTGAAGTGGCATGACCCGCAGTTATCACGTGTCGGTGTGGCAACACTCTGAGCCGCTGCTGCAAGATCCACGCCTTCTAAAGGAATCCCGGCAGGGCCTTTACGATAGATTCCACTGTTATCATGGCATACCAGGCAGTCGACATTCTCCGGGCTGGAGAAATCGAACTCTGCATCTTCCCAACCGTAACCGGCATGACAGCTCGTGCAACCCGCCCAATTGGACTGAATACCGATACAGAAGTTATTCACTCCAGTCTTCTTGCCGACGGTTATCGGTCCATCGCGACCTTCCAAGTAATAGGGTTCGCTTTCCCAGGTCCAATGGACGGTATTCATCACTTCGTAGGCGGCGTCTTCGTGACATTCGAGGCAGCGCTGTGTGACAACGGAGCCAGTCTCGTATGGACCCTCCATTAATGATGTGTGATCAGTGTGAGAGGGGCGTACCGGCACATGAGCCCAGGGATCATCCGTTGCCTGCACATCCCGGGGCAGGAAAATGGCCAAGGGTATGATGATCGCAGCCAGGGTGACTGCTATACCCACGAGCCAGATATATTTGAAATTTTTCATTGCATTTCCTCAAAATAACAATCAAAGTGTTTAAGTATTCACATAAATGCATACTTCAATAACATTCCCATTAAATAGGAAGATGTTCATCAACGTAATGGACACTTATCATGATTCTTTGGGATTTTTGTCACAAACCAAAAAGGGGGGTTGGCAGCAGTAAATTGTTTACACTTTAATGCTTTTAATTCAGAATTTTTAGCTTTTAGCCATCCATTTGTATTGGAGATTTGCCCATATCTGCTATCCACCGACATCCAACTTCATAATAAAACGGATGATGTAGTCATTCGATTTTATTTTGCACAGCTAAATCCTGGATCTCTAGCCAATTTAGCTTTTCAATGCTCAGCGTACCGAGGCCGATTCCCCCCTGTGGGGTAAGGCGAGCATACTGGTTGTCGATCCATAATACAAGACCGAGTGGAGCAGTAGGGGAAAGGTCACTCTCCATCACGGTCTCGCTGTCCACAGAGAGATGCACACCCTGTTTCGTCCAATCCAATTGATAGTGATGCCATTCCGTCGGGTCGACAGTCACCGCTTTACCTGCCTGGTGAACCAGTTTCCCAGTCAACCAGCGCGCCAGCCTGACACCTGGTTTGACTACCATCATAGGCACTCCCAGTAGCAGCGGGCTGAACAACCAGATCGGCAGGCTGGGCGAACGGATCACCCCTGCAAAAAACCCATCTCCAGGGACTCCTGCATGTAAACTCAACCAGTTCGGTTCCGATGCGCTGAAAAACCATACCGCCTGCGGAAGGGCAGGCAGCAGTTTATTGCCCCCGTGACCAATAGAGACGCTGAAAGGATCGTTCCACAGCCCAAACCCCCAGGTTCCCGGCAATTGATTACTGCTGACGCGCGCCTGCAGGGACATTCTCAACGGTGGATGGTGGTCGAAATCCCGGCGAGATTTACCAGCATAGTCATCCAGCTGAGCCAGTCGGTAGTTATCTGATCCACCTGCCGGTATCGAGAAGCGGTAACCGGATGCGCCGATCTTCTCGACAGCACCGCTGTTGATGATATGAGTTTTTAAGTCCAATTTTTTTATTTCCATAATTTCTCTGGAAGAAGCCCGATCTCAGAGAACAACTCGACTTGATCGTAATGATTCTTGGCTGATTAGATTTTGCACCACTTGTTGAAGGTTTTATAAGACAAACTTTAACATTGATTATATATATGGACGGTAACCCTAGCAATGTTGTATAATCAACACGTTCATTTAAGGAGGCATAATGGAAATTACCTGGTACGGTCATTCCTGTTTTCGAATGATAGAACGTGGAATGGCCTCCGTTGTTACAGACCCTTACAACCACGAATCCGTCGGATACAGTCCGCTTAAACTGCGAGCTACCATAGCGACCATCAGTCACGAGGCGGATGGGCATAACTACATCGAGGCGATAAAACCCAAACCGCGGGTGCTCGATGGCCCCGGTGAATACGAGATCGGAGGCGTATTCATCACAGCAGTACAGACCAATGGTAAAAGACGAAAAGGTGATGAGAAGCGCAATATCCTGTTCGTTTTCGATTTCGATGGCATCAATATCGCTCACCTGGGTGATATTCGTAAAGTCCCCAGCCAATCCCAGGTGGAGGCTTTAGGCACCGTCGATGTGCTGCTCGTGCCCGTCGGTGGAGGTGGTGGACTCAACGCCGCCAAAGCCGCCGAAGTCGTCAGTTTACTTGAACCCGGGATTGTCATCCCGATGCACTACCAGACCAAAGATGGAAAGATCAAACTCGATCCGCTCGATAAATTTCTTAAAGAGATGGGGATCAGTGAGTTCGAGTCTGATGAGAGTATCAAAGTCAGCAAGTCGTCCATTCCAACGGAGACCAAGGTGGTCGTCCTGGACTACGCCCAGAACTAACTGAGAGCAACTGGTGAATTTAAAGTTATTAATGAAATGGGATATTCGACCCGGGATTGAACAGGAGTACTTTGAATTTGTTGTCCGCGAATTCATTCCTCAGGTCCAAAGAATGGGATTGGAGCCAGCGGATGCCTGGTTCACCGTTTATGGTGATTCTCCACAAATAATGGCTGTCGTTCGAGGGAAAGACCTGGCGATGATGAATGATGTCCTGGATTCTGAAGCCTGGGACAGTCTGGTCAACCAATTGTTGGATTTCGTGGACAATTACGAGCACAAGATCGTGGAGGAAAAGCCTGGTTTCCAGATGTGATCCAGGCTGTTTGCGATCCCTCAAATAGATGATCTCCAATTTTACAGATAAACTGATTGAATGGTACAGGGATAATGCCCGTGACCTGCCCTGGCGCGGGACGGTCTCTGCGTATGCAATCTGGGTCTCAGAGATCATGCTGCAGCAAACTCGAGTGGAGACAGTGATTCCCTATTACCAGCGCTGGATGGACAGCTACCCGACAGTTGCCGAGCTGGCGAAAGCTTCAGAGAGAGATATTTTGAATCACTGGGAAGGCTTGGGCTACTACAGCCGGGCACGCAATCTTCACAAAGCTGCCCGCATCGTGATGGAGGACTACGGGGGAGAACTGCCCGATGATCCCGCCAGCCTGCAGAACCTGCCGGGGATCGGCCGCTACACAGCCGCGGCGATCGCCTCCCTGGCGTTTGGCAGAGACGAAGCAGTCCTGGACGGCAATGTCCGCCGGGTGCTCTCACGGATCTTCAATGTGCAGCACCTCCACCGGTCTGCAAAAGCAGAAGCGACCTTATGGGAATTGGCCGAAGCCAACTTGATTGCCGGAATGGCGGCGGAATACAACCAGGCACTGATGGAACTCGGTGCACTGGTTTGCACTCCACGCTCACCGAGCTGCCATCAATGTCCGGTAGCCTATCAGTGCCAGGCGTTTGCACTGGGGATCCAGGAGCAGTTGCCCGTCAAGGCGGCAAAATCTTACCGCCCCCATCACACGGTCACCGCTGCGATCATCGAGGAGCAGGGGCGTTACATGATCGCTCAACGACCAGCAGATGGTTTGCTGGGCAGCCTGTGGGAATTCCCCGGCGGCAAGCAGGAGCCCGGGGAGAGCCTGCCAGCCTGCCTGCAGCGCGAAATCAATGAAGAACTCGGTATGCACATAAAGGTGGGAGAACCTGCCGGGATTTACGATCACGCCTATACGCATTTTTCGGTCACCCTGCATGCATTCCACTGCTCCAGCCTGAATGGCACACCTCAACTGACCGAACATCAGGATGTCCGCTGGGTTCCTGCCAGTCAGCTTGACCGCTTCCCAATGGGCAAGATCGATCGGCAGATCGCTGATTATTTAAACCAGCTAGATACTGAAGAGCACCATGATCCTGATTGACGCGCACGAAGATCTGGCCTGGAATATTCTCACCTTTGGGCGTGACTACACCCGGTCTGCGGCAGAGACGCGGGCAGTGGAACGCGGCACAACCACGCCTGAACGCAACGGGGATACCCTGCTTGGCTGGCCGGAGTACCAAACCGGGGAAGTTGCCGTGGTCTTCGGCACCCTGTTTGCGGCTCCCCAGCGCCGCCGACTGGGAGACTGGGATACCCAGTCCTATCAGAATATGGAAGAAGCCCACCGTCGTTACTCAGCCCAGCTGGACGCTTACCACAGGCTTACCGATGAACACCCGGACAAGTTTAAGTTGATCCACTCACAAACCGACTTGCAGGAGGTGCTATCTCATTGGGAAACGGGTGAAAAGGATCATCCAGTGGGTATCGTCGTGCTGATGGAAAATGCAGAGGGTGTGCGCAGTATGATCGAGCTGGAAGATTGGTACCGGCGCGGTGTCCGGGTGATCGGACCAGCCTGGGCAGGGACGCGTTTCTGCGGCGGTACACGTGAGCCTGGACCTCTGACCAGGGAGGGTTTCGCCCTGTTGGAGACGATGGCATCGCTGGGTTTCATTCTCGATCTCAGTCACATGGACGAGCAAGCGGTCATGCAGTCGCTGGACACCTACCCGGGAACCCTGATCGCCTCTCATTCAAATGCTCTCAGCCTGCTCGATAGAATGGACAGCAACCGCTTCCTGACCAACCGGGCAATTGAAGGCATCGTCGAACGGGAGGGGGTGATCGGGATTGTACCTTTCAACCGCTTCCTGCGCACCGGCTGGCAGGCATCCGATGGACGTAGTGCGGTAACACTAGCAGAGGTTGCTGCCCACATCGATCATATTTGCCAGATCGCCGGCAATGCGCATCACGTGGGAATCGGGACTGATTTCGACGGTGGTTTTGGCATGCAGTCTGCACCAAAAGAGGTGAACACTATCGCAGACCTGCAGCGATTGGCACCCATTTTATCGGATATGGGCTACAGTGACGATGACATTGCCCGGATTTTCCACGCTAACTGGAAAGAATGCCTGCAGCGTACACTGCCGGAATAAATGATAGTAAAATGATGGAAATGGAAGAAAAACAAACTAAGGGGAGCACCACAAATGGGGAAGGAGTGCGGGGGGAACGGAATCTGCGCACCCGGATTGGTTTAGTGATCACCGTTGTCGGGTATTTGATCGTGTTATTGGGTGCAAAACCAGCTCTTTTTAATCTTGACCGCAGCCCGGTGATTGGGTTTGTACAGCTGGCGGTCTTCGTGGTTGGACTGGGAATTGTTTGCCTTGGCGGCTTCATCAGCATCAACACGCAGTGGCACAACCGCCCTAAGACGATCATTGCGGATATCGGCATGCGTCTGGTCGCCACAGGCTACGTCATCGCAGTTGCAACGGGGATGGCGGATGTCTTCGGGATTGGCAACCAACCCTGGCCCGATGTCCCGTTTTTTGGACCATATCAGGCGTTCGGTGTCATGTTCGGTGAGGCCGCCATCGCGATTGGATTCCTGCTGATGATCCCATACCAGCAAGCTCGCCTGGATTGACAGGGGCTTTGGAAGATTAATCCCAGCAAATATCTGGGTAGATAGCTTACTCAACGGTAGAGATCAATCCAGGATCAATCGGGCCCGTTTGAACCTTGCCATTGCGGCCGCGAACAGACCCGCATCAATCAGAAGCAGGATAGCCATAGCACCCACAATAACTCCGGTGATATTCGATTCAATCGTCATGCCCCATTGTAAGAGAGTCCCCTTCCACGCATCGGGAATATAGGGAATGATAAAGAACGGGACGAAGAACAGCATAAACACAATGCTGAAAGTCTGCTGTGCCTGGCGGACCGTCGAAGCCCGCAGGGAGATCAGCACACCCAGACCTGAAGCCAGGCCAGAGATCAACAGGCTAACCCCGATAATCCCCATAAGAATCTCCAGCGGATAGATGATGATCTGCCCGTCCCAATGGGCGATATTGAGGGTGATCAGGCCAAGCAGCACGCACAGCATTGAAAGACCCCAGCCATATGCAATGGCAGCAGCGATTTTTCCGAACAGGATCGCCCGGTCAGAGAGTCGGCTGGCTAACAAGGTTTCCAGCGTATGGCGTTCCCGTTCACCGGCAAACGAGTCTGCGATCACGGTGGTGATCAGCAAGAACGGCACCCACCCCCAGATCAGCAGCTGCAGTGGAGAGGTAACCATTTCCATCCCAAACTGCAAGGGGAAAACGATACCAAATACACCGACAAAAATCAGCAAGCCGTACAAACCGCCGCGCATTGAACCGCGCATCGAGCCGCGCTGGCTGACAAGTTCCCGCCATTCTTTCCATATGATCGTCATCATGTCGGTAATCATTGTTGCTCTCCTTCTTCAACAAGACTGAGGAAGGCTTCCTCCAGGTTGGCCTTGCCTTTGTGAATTTCCTCGATCTCAACTCCTGCCTTGACCAGCAGGTTGATCAGCGGTGCAGTATCAACTTTATCTCTCAAGTGGACAGTCAATTGTCCATTCTTGTGGTCCAGCCCTACGACTTCAGGCTGTGACTCGAGTTCATTCAACGCCTCCGGAGTGAAACCACGCCCGGAGATTCGCAGTCGAGTATCACCAGCCTGGGTCCGCAGTTCGTCCAGGGCGCCAACTGCCAGCAGCTTCCCCTGGCGGAGGACACCGACCTGGTGGCAGAGTTTTTCTGCTTCCGCCAGGTTGTGCGTGGTCAGGAAGATGGTCACGCCTTCCCGTTCAGCCATTGCGGCAAGATCCTCCCGTAAAGCGGCCGCAGCGATCGGGTCCAGCCCGGCAGTCGGCTCATCAAGGAAGACAAGCCGCGGGTGATGCAGCAGGGTTCGGGCAAGTGCCAGTTTCTGTTTCATCCCCCGGCTCCACTCTCCCACTGTATATTTCCGGCGTTCCCATAAACCAAAGTGCGTTAGAAGCTCTTTGATCCGTGCTGTTCGTTCTTCTTTAGAAAGGTGCCATACCCGCGCGTAGAATTCCAGGTTGTTCTCTGCACTCATCCGCTCATACAGTCCGTTATGTTCCAGCAATGCCCCGCACTGCTGGCGAATGTCGTCTGCCTGCGTCTGGGTATCGAAGCCAAGCACTTCCGCACTCCCGGCTGTCGGTTCCAGCAGTCCAAGCAGTAAACGGATCGTGGTAGTTTTCCCAGAACCGTTCGGCCCCAGGAAACCGAATACAATCCCCGGTTCTACATTGATGCTCAGATTGTCCACCGCACGGACGGGACCAAAATCACGTGACAGGTTGCTCGTTTTGATTGCTTTTGTCGTCATTTTATTTTCCAGTGATGTCAATAAATTTCTTTAATTGCTTACGATATTCCCCGAAAGCTGTTCGCCCTTCGTCAGTCAGTCGGCATAAAGTCAGCGGGACTTTTCCCTGGTAGGTTTTTTCGATCTCGACGTATCCCGTTTCTTCCAGTTTAGAAAGATGTGAGGACAGGTTACCTTTGGTCAATCCGCTCTCATTGAGTAAAAAGGTAAAATCGGCTTCCTCCACAGCCGCTAACAGGGCAACAATGGTCAAGCGGGCTGGCGAGTGCATGACCCGGTCAAAATCTGTCAGGTTAGAGATGTCTTCAGTCATCGGATCACCTCTATTTGTCCCTGGAGGGTGCCGAGGTCCTTCTCAGGTAGCGGATCAGGGCAACCCCACCAGCTATTAGCAGTACCAGCCCAAAACTTGAGAAGTAGAGTCCGCTGCCAATTGTATTCCCCAATCCTGTGATCGATATTCCAACACCCAGAAATATTGAGGCGACCACCTCGATATACAACCGCACCATGCCAATCTGGAATGCCTGATAGAGGAGCAGACCGCCAACAACCACACCTTCGATCAGAGGCATCCAGTAGAGAACTTCGCTGAAGAATGCCACCAGCACGATCAGTCCCACGGTCACCAGAGCAGCGATA